>Ga0181573_10001575_pt1 | contig 22242 bp, 22 predicted proteins | sample 101ome_25_FD_148643 | JGI IMG/M metagenome (GOLD analysis project Ga0181573, IMG submission 148643) | Coastal salt marsh microbial communities from the Groves Creek Marsh, Skidaway Island, Georgia - 101409BT metaG (spades assembly) | ecosystem: Environmental > Aquatic > Marine > Intertidal zone... | reverse complement strand
ATCGCGTTCATCCCGGGCACCAAGCACGGCACCCGTGAAGTCTTTGAAGAAAAAGTTCTGCTTCAGGGCTGTGAAGACACCGGCGCATGGAATGCGATCCTCGAAATCAATGGCGGCGACGAAGATGCAGCTGAAGAAGCCTGCATGAACGTGGCTGACGATGGCCGCTCTGTGGACATCGACGGTGACTACACCGAGACGCTCGCTCGCATCGACGCGAACCCGAACGGCATCGGCGTGTTTGGCCTCGCATTCTACGAGAACAACACCGATAAGCTGAAGGTCGCTACGATGAACGGCGTGATGCCGACGACCGAGAGCATTGCCGCTGGTGACTATCCGGTTTCCCGCCCACTGTACTTCTACATCAAGAAGGCACATATCGGCGTGATCCCGGGCCTGAAGGAATACGCTCAGTTCTTCATGGTTGACGAAATCGCTGGCCCGTCCGGCCCGCTGGCCGCCTACGGCCTCGTTGCTGACCCCGAGCTGGCAGCAACTCAGGCGAAAATCGCCAACGAAGAAACGCTGAACTAAGACCAATCGACGGGGGGCGGAACCGCCCCCCGTCATTTACATCGGAGTGACAATGTCCGACCTGACAATCTTTGCGCTGACACTCGCCATTGCCGTGGCGGGTTTTGTTTTTGGGCGCAGGCGTGCCGTGGTTTCGGCTTCGGGTGATGTGCGCGCGTTGCATTCGCTGCCTGCCTATTACGGATACAACACGGCGCTTTGGGGGCTGGTCCCCGCATTGCTGGTGCTGGCAGTGTGGAGCGTGGTGCAACCGCTGATTCTGCAAGTTGTCGTGTCTGGGCAGTTGCCGGACGCGCTGATTGCCGAGGCGGGCGCTGTCTCCCTCGTTATGGCAGACGTGGCGCGTGTGGCGGACGGGCTTGATGCGGTGCAAGCCGCCGGTACGCTGGCTGTTGACGCGCTTTCCAACCTCGATGCCGGCAGCACGGATGTGCGGGCGCTGTTGGGCGATGTGGGCGTTGCGCTGGGCGCGGATGTGCGGCCCGAGGTGCTGGAAGCGGCGCAGAGTTATCGGGGGCTTGCGGGCAGCGCAACGACGGCGAAATGGCTGGTTGTTCTGATCCTCTCGCTCATCGGGACGGGCTGGGCCTATTCGAAAACGGATTTGAACCTGCGCGCGCGCAATATCGTGGAAAGCGGTGTTCTGGCGCTTCTGATTGGGGCGGCCAGTATCGCGATCTTGACGACGCTCGGGATTGTTTTGTCGTTGATTTTCAACACGGTTGAGTTTTTCCGCCTGTTTCCGGCGACGGATTTTTTCTTTGGGACAACTTGGCAGCCGAGCTTTTCGGGGCGGGGCGGCGCATCACAGTTGGGGATCATCCCGCTGATTTGGGGGACGCTCTACATCTCCTTCATCGCGCTGGTCGTGGCGGTGCCGACGGGGTTGTTTGCGGCGATCTACCTTTCGGAATATGCTGCCAAGCCGGTGCGGACGGTTGCCAAGCCAATGCTGGAATTGCTGGCTGGTATCCCGACCATTGTTTACGGTCTTTTCGCGCTGCTCACGGTCGGGCCGCTTTTGGTTGATATCTTCGGTGAAGGCGGCTTGCTCGGTGTGGGCTTGATGAAGGGCGGCACGGCGGTGATGACGGCCGGTCTGGTCATGGGGATCATGCTGATCCCGTTTGTCAGCTCTCTGTCGGATGACATCATCAATGCAGTGCCGCAGGCGCTGCGCGACGGGTCGCTGGGGCTTGGCGCGACGAAATCTGAAACGATCCGGCAGGTGGTGCTGCCTGCCGCGCTGCCGGGAATCGTGGGTGCGATCCTTCTCGCGGCGAGCCGCGCGATTGGCGAGACGATGATCGTGGTGCTGGGCGCGGGTGCTGCGGCGCGGATGTCGGTCAACCCGTTCGAGGCGATGACCACCGTGACCGCGAAGATCGTGAGCCAGTTGACCGGCGACAGCGACTTTTCCTCGCCGGAGGCGCTGGTGGCCTTTGCGCTGGGGATCACGCTGTTTGTCCTGACACTGGGGCTGAATGTGCTGGCGCTCTACATCGTGCGCAAATACCGGGAGCAATACGAATGAGCGAGACGCGCAAATCCCTGTTCACCGAGGACGCCCAGACCAAGGCGCGGAACCGTGCGGAACGCCGGTTCAAGGGCTATGGTGTCGCTGCGATTGCGGCGGGATTATTCTTCCTGCTGGCGCTGCTGACGACGATCGTAAGCAACGGTACGCGGGCATTTACCCAGACCTTCCTGACCGTCGATATCGCGCTTGAACAGACGGTGATCGATGAGGCGGAGGCCTCTTTCGTCAAGACCTCGAAATACAAGGCCATCGTTGGTGCTGCGATGGAGGCTGCGCTGGAAAAGGCGGCGATCCCGACCGATATGGATCAGGCAGCGCTTTTGAAGATCTTGTCAGAATCTGCGGGATCCAATCTGCGGGAGTTCGTATTAGCGAACGAAAATGCGATTGGTGAGACTGTCAGTTTCAATTTCCTGACCTCAAGCCGTGTAGACGGGTATATGAAAGGTCGCGTCGTTCGGGCCGATCTGGAGCGGGACAAGAACCTCGATGCCGCGCATCTGGACCTTGTTGATCAGATGATCGACGCGGGGCTTGTCGAGCGGAAATTCAACTGGGATTTCATTCTTGGAGCCGATGCATCCGAGAGCCGCCCCGAGCAAGCCGGCATCGGCGTGTCGATGCTGGGCTCGTTCTTCATGATGCTGGTGGTGATCGGATTGTCGCTGCCGTTGGGGGTGGCCGCGTCGATTTACCTCGAAGAGTTCGCTCCAAAGAACCGGCTTGTTGACCTGATCGAGGTGAATATTGCGAACCTCGCGGCGGTGCCGTCGATTGTGTTCGGGATTCTGGGTCTGGCGGTGTTCATCCAATTTGCGCATCTGCCACAATCCGCGCCCTTGGTGGGCGGCTTGGTCCTGACGTTGATGACCCTGCCGACGGTGATCATTTCGACCCGTGCATCGCTCAAATCGGTGCCGCCGTCGATCCGTGATGCGGCGCTTGGGATCGGTGCCTCGAAGATACAGACGGTTTTTCATCAGGTGCTGCCTTTGGCGATGCCGGGTATCCTCACCGGCGCGATCATCGGCGTGGCGCAAGCGCTGGGCGAAACTGCGCCGCTGTTGCTGATCGGGATGGTGGGTTATATCGCCACCAACCCGCCGGATGGGATCGTAAGCGGTTTCATGGACCCGAACTCGGCCATGCCTGCGCAGATCTATGAATGGGCAAAGCGGGCGGATCCGGCTTATTATGAACGGGCATGGGGGGGTATTTTGATCCTTCTGGCCTTCCTCTTGGTGGTCAACCTTGCCGCCATCATCCTGCGTCGCCGGTTCGAGCGGCGGTGGTAAGGAGCGTGATGCCATGTTTGACCAGAGAATTGCAGAAAGAAAAACAGCCATGACCGAGACCAAGATTGCCGCCCGTAATGTGCAGGTGTTCTACGGCGAGACGCACGCGATCAAGGATGTGAACGTGGACATTGCCGACAAGACTGTCACGGCATTCATCGGGCCTTCGGGCTGCGGGAAATCCACCTTCTTGCGTTGCATCAACCGGATGAATGACACGATCGATATTTGCCGCGTCGAGGGGGATATCCACCTTGATGGCGAGGATATCTATGACGCGCGGGTCGATCCGGTGCAGTTGCGGGCAAAGGTGGGCATGGTGTTCCAGAAGCCGAACCCGTTCCCCAAGTCGATCTATGATAATGTGGCCTATGGGCCGCGCATTCACGGGCTGTCGCGCTCGAAAGCGGATCTGGACGAGATCGTGGAAAAGGCACTTCGCCGCGCCGCGCTGTGGGGTGAGGTCAAGGACCGTTTGCAGGCCCCCGGGACGGGCTTGTCAGGCGGGCAGCAGCAGCGCCTGTGTATTGCGCGGGCTGTGGCGACGGAGCCGGAAGTTTTGTTGATGGATGAGCCGTGCTCGGCGCTTGACCCGATAGCCACGGCGCAGGTCGAGGAGCTGATCGACGAACTCCGCGCGCGGTATTCGGTGGTCATCGTGACCCACTCCATGCAGCAGGCAGCGCGGGTCAGCCAGAAGACGGCGTTCTTCCATTTGGGCAACCTGGTGGAGTTTGACGATACGGACAAGATTTTCACCAACCCGGAAGACCCGCGCACGGAGAGCTATATCTCTGGCCGGATCGGGTAAGGAGCAGAACAGATGAACGAACAGCATATTGCCTCGGCCTATGACCGCGATCTGGAAGAGATTCAGGCGCTCGTCACCAAGATGGGCGGGTTGGTCGAAGAAGGGATCCTGAAAGGTTCCGAGGCGCTGCAAAACAGAGATGTCGAGATGGCCGAAAAAGTGCGTGCCGGCGACAAGGCGGTCGATGGGCTGGAAATGGCCATAAATGAAGCCTGCCAGCGGGTGATTGCGTTGCGGGCGCCGGTGTCTTCGGATTTGCGGACCATCCTGACGGTGTTGCGCCTTGCCGGTAGCCTTGAGCGGCTTGGTGACTACGCCAAGAACATCGCCAAGCGGACAGTTGTGCTGGCTGAAAGCGGCCGTCTTGACGAGCCGAACGGCGCGCTTCGGCGGATGTCGCGAGAAGTGCAGGAGATGCTGAACGACACGCTCAACGCCTTTGTACGCAGGGATGCAGTGCTCGCGGAAGCCGTGCGGCAGCGCGATATGGAAGTGGACCAGATGTACAATGCGCTGTTCCGCGAATTGCTGACCTTCATGATGGAGGATCCGCGCAAGATCACCATGTGCATGCATCTGCATTTTGTCGCGAAGAACACCGAACGGATGGGTGATCTGGTGACCAACATGGCGGAGCAAGTGATCTATCAGGTTACGGGTGAAATGCCCGATGATGTGCGGCCAAAGGCCGACGATACTGCCTATGTCGGGAAGGTGGAGTAGCGCCGGTGTCACATTTGCAGCCACTTGTTCTGGTTGTTGAGGATGAGCCATCGCAGCGGGAAATCCTCATTTATAATCTGGAGTCGGAAGGTTACCGGACGGCGGCTGCCGCCAGTGGTGACGAAGCACTTGAGCTGATCGCCGAAGAACTGCCGGATTTGCTTGTCCTCGACTGGATGTTGCCAAACGGGTCCGGCTTGGAAGTGTGCCGACAGGTCAAAGCGCACACGGAAACGCGGGAACTGCCCGTGATCATGCTTTCGGCGCGTGCGGAAGAGGCTGACCGCGTGCGGGGGCTGGATGTGGGTGCCGACGATTACGTTGTGAAACCCTATTCAGTTTCGGAGTTTCTGGCGCGGGTGAAGAGCCAGTTGCGCCGCGCGCGGCCCGCGAGCGTTGGGCAGGTCCTGACCTATGAGGATATCACGCTTGATGCGGAAACCTACAGGGTGTCGCGGGCGGGTAGCCAACTGAAGCTCGGGCCCACCGAATTCAGATTGTTGAGCACCTTCATGGAAAAGCCCGGCCGCGTGTGGTCGCGCGAGCAGCTGCTGGACCGTGTCTGGGGGCGGGACATCTATGTTGATACGCGCACTGTGGATGTCCACGTCGGGCGCTTGCGCAAGGCGCTGATGGCACACGGGGGAAGCGACCCTCTGCGCACGGTGCGCGGCGCGGGCTACGCGCTGGGTTAAGGGCGCACCGCCAACTGTATTGGCGGCGCGCGTGGTAGAGGGTGGCTAGGCCTTAGTCGTCGTCATCATGGTCGTCACGCTCGTCGTGATCATCATGATCGCGCTCGTACCGATCGTCATCCCGATCGTCGCGGTCATAGCGGTCATCATCCCGATCGTCACGGTCGTAACTGTCATCGCTGTTACTGCTCAAGGAGCGGCGGTTTTCGTACCGGTCGTCGTCGCGGTCATCCCTATCACGGTCGCTGCGGCTGGAGCGGCGTTCGTAGCGGTCATCATCGCCTTCGTCGTCGTTGTCTTCGGCATGGGCGCGCTCGATGCTGCGGATGCGGTCACTGGCGCGGCCATCGTCACTGCGTTCAACCGTTTCGGAAAGAACCGCGCCGGTAACGCTGTCGATGATAACCGTGACTTCGCGGCCATCGCTGGTATAGCCTTCGATCTCTGTCCGGCTGCTGCCACGGCTTACGCTGAAATGGGTGAAGCCGTCACCAAAGAGGCTGTTGATCCGGTCTTGCACGAGATCTTGCGCAGAGGCGGTTGTGGCAGCGATTGCGAGGGCTGCGGCTGCGGCAAAAGTGAATTTCATTGTCGTCTCCAATTTGTCTCGGCGCTGGGTGCGCTTGATGACAGACACATGATGGAAGCCACGGAATTTGAAATATATCAGGGGTTAAGAAGGCCTCATTTGTCGCGCCTATAACCACGGTTTAGGCTGGCAAATGACCTGTTTCAGGGGCAGTATCGCGAGTCTATGGCACGGAAAGATCATACAGGTATCAACGCCACCGTCGCGACGGTCGTGATGTGGGGCATGGGCCTTGCGGCGTTGTTTTTCCTTCAGGATGTGGTGCTGGATATCAGCAACCATCTCTCGGAGCGGGAGGGGTATGGCGTGGGCGATCTCTTGCACTTGGTGTTCGAGATTCTGTCGGTCGTGCTTTTGGCGAGCGGTATGACGCTGCTGTTCACCTATCTGCGGCAACTGCGTGTGCGGCACGAACGTCAGGCGCAAGTGCTGCGCAGTTTGCGCGAAGATTTTGACGAACATGTGCGATTCCGGTTCGAGGAATGGGGCCTGACGGGGGCTGAGGCCGATGTCGCGCTTTTGCTCTTGCGGGGTGCGAGTACGGCGGAGATCGCGCAATACCGCAAGTGCTCCGCGGGGACCGTGAAGGTGCATTCGCATAACCTGTTTCAAAAGGCTGGCGTTTCGTCGCGCGTAGAGCTGATGGGGGTCTTCCTCGACGAGTTCATCGAGGTGGGGATGCAGGCGGAGCCGGAAACCGCTGCGCGCTGAGCTGGCAATCCAATAGCAGGGGCGCGGGGTGACGCGGGCCGGTGGTGGCCCGCGCCGGGGGGTGCTTTAGGCGGCGACCTGAAGGGCCGCGATTTGCTCTTTGGCTTTCTTCATTGCCGTTTCTGCATCAACCGCCATGCGATCTGCCGAGACGAACTCGACATCGGTAATCCCGATGAACGACAGGATGTGGCGCAAGTAGCCGCTGGCGAAGTCGATCGATGAGCCGGTTTCTGTGCCGCCAGAAGCGAAGGCGATGATGGCACGCTTGCCGCTTAGCAGACCTTCGGGACCGTTTTCGGTGTAGCGAAAGGTGACACCGGCACGGGCGACGAGGTCGATCCATGCTTTCAGGTTTGCGGGAACGCCGAAGTTGTAGATCGGCAAGCCGATTACCAGCGTGTCAGCGGCCTTCAGTTCCGCGATCAATTCGTCGGAGAGGCTGAGCGCCTCTTTTTGGGCATCGCTGCGTTCGTCGGGGGCGGTGAAGTTCGCGCCAACCCATGCCTCATCGATCAGCGGCAGGCCACCGGCAAGGTCACGCACGGTGATCTCTGCATCCGGGAAACGGCCGACGATCTGGTCTGTCAGGTCGCGGCTGACGGAGTTGCTACGGCGAACGGAAGCGTCAAGGCGGAGGATATGCTTGGTCATTTTTTGATTTTCTCGCTGAGAGTACGTTAATGACCGATAGATGGCGCTGCGCGACTGTGCCGAAAAGGGCCGAAACTGCGGGAGAAATGCGCGAAAATGCACAGTATTTTCGCTTGAAAATACTGCTGGTAGAGCCGGTTTTTGCGCCGCATCTCTGGGTGGTAGGCGCGCATATAATCGTGCTATTGCAGAGCATTACAGCGCGTAAAGCGCGGCTGCATCTGGTCGGATCACAAGGAAGTTTTTTGAGAGGTTTTGGTGGAGCCTAGGGGAGTCGAACCCCTGACCTCTTGCATGCCATGCAAGCGCTCTCCCAACTGAGCTAAGGCCCCATCCGGGTGCAGAACACCGTCTGCGTGCCGCTCTCTAAGCGGCGCTCAGGGCGAGATCAAGTGGAAAATCCCGCCCCAAAGCGAAAAAATCAGGTGTCGTCGTCGTTGCTCGCGACGTCGCCGATCTCGTCGAATGAGACGGTGTCGTCATCGTCGTCTTCGAGCACATCATCGCCCAGATCAACATCCGCATCGTCATCATCTTCAAGGATCAGATCGTCCTCGTCCGCCGTTTCCTGCTGCGCTTTGGTTGTCTGCGCATCCGCGGCATCCGCGATCATGGTGCGGGACTTGCCGTTTTCGATGGTGACCACTTCGCCCGTATAGGGAGAAACGATCGGATTGGCGTTCAGGTCGTAGAAGCGCTTTCCCGTGGTCGGGCAGATGCGCTTTGTACCCCATTCTTCTTTGGGCATGGTTATCCCTTCACTTTATGTCATGCACTTGCAGTGGATCGCCGCCAACTGCCATAAGCCGAAGGAGGTGTCAAAGGCTTTGACGCCGGTTTTCGGTAGAAGGCGCATATGGGCCGATATGTTTTGCATGGCAACCCCCCATTGGAGGTGAATCTGCGCCATTCGGCGCGGGCGCGGCGGCTTTCGCTACGGGTTTCGCGGCTGGACGGGGCGGTGACGCTGACATTGCCGCGTGGCGTTCCTGCCGCGCAGGGAATCGCTTTTGCCGAGGAAAGGGCCGATTGGGTGCGGGCACAGGTGGCTCAGATCGGGCCGGTGGAGCGGGTCGGGATTGGCGGTGCGCTGCCGTTTGGCGGGGTGCGACACGAGATCGGCCAGTGGAGCGGACGGGGCGTTCGCCATCATGCGGGGCGGATCGAGATCGGCGCGGGGGTACGCGCGCCGGCAAAGGCGGTGCAGGGGTTCTTGAAGGCGCGGGCGCGTGATGCATTGGCGGCGGCAAGTGACCGTTACGCGGCGGAACTGGGTGTCCGCTACAGTGCGCTGAGCCTGCGCGACACCCGCAGCCGCTGGGGCTCGTGCTCCTCCGATGGGCGGCTGATGTATAGCTGGCGGCTGGTCATGGCCCCGCCGGAGGTGCTGGATTATGTGGCGGCGCATGAGGTGTGCCACTTGCTGGAAATGCACCACGGCGCGGCCTTCTGGCGGCGGGTGGAAAGCGTGATGCCGGATTATGTCACCCATCGCGCATGGTTGCGGAGGGAAGGGGATGCGCTGTTGCGCATTCGGTTTGACGATTGACCCGAGGCGCATTCCCCCGCAGAGATAGGGCATGCTAGTTAAGACCAAACAGAGCGATCAGACGGGTGTGGCGCATGAGCGGGTGTATCGGGCGCTGCGCACGCGGATCATGCATGGAGAGCTGGAACCGGGGCAGAGCCTGACCCTGCGCGGCTTGGGGAGGCAATTCGATGTGTCGATGACCCCTGCGCGCGAGGCGGTGCGGCGGCTGGTGGCAGAGGGGGCGTTGTTCCTATCCTCATCGGGGCGGGTTTCGACGCCGGAACTGACCAATGAGCGGATCGAAGAGCTGGCGACCGTGCGCGCGCTGCTGGAGCCGGAACTGGCGATGCGGGCGCTGCCGCGGGCGCATTTCGCGCTGATCGAGCGGTTGGAGACGATCAATAACGGTGTCAGCCAGATGGTCGCGCGGCAGGATGCGTCGGGTTACATCCGGATGAACCTCGAATTTCATCGCACGCTTTACCTGCGGGCACAGGCGCCGGCGATCCTTGCGATGACGGAAACCGTCTGGCTGCAACTGGGGCCGACGATGCGGGCGCTCTACGGGCGGCTGAAGCGCACGGAGCCGCCTTATCACCACAAGCTGATCATCGCGGCGCTGAAGGCGGGTGACGAACCGGGGCTGCGGTTGGCGGTGCGGACGGATGTGACGCAGGGCTTGCGGATGCTGAAGACGTGAGGGTTAGTTGGCGCCGAAATTGCGGAGCCGATTAACGTTGGCCGCGATTTCGCCAAGGTGGCGTTCGTCGGTGCCGCAGCAGCCTCCCATGATATCGACATTGGGAAGTTGGAGGGCCACCTCGCCCATTTGTTGACCAAGCTCGACCGGATCGCCATTTTCCAGATGGCCGAGCTTGCACAGAGCGACCTTTTCCATGCGGACGGCATTCGGGCGGATGTAGCGGAGGCGGTTGCGCCATGCGCCCTGATCGGCGAGGGCGTCCGCAAATTCGAGCGGATGCGCGCAATTGGTGCCGAACCATGCCGCAGCGCCATTGTTGCGTTCGTCGATCACCTCAATGGCCTCGCGCAAGCTGGGACCGGAGCGCAAGCGGCCCACGGATGTGAGCGTCAGGCTGACGCCAATCGGAATATCGCAGCTTTCGGCGGCGCTCCATTTCCGCCAGTTTTTCGGCGGAATAGCCCAGTTTTGCGCCCCAATCGGGGCTGGCGCGGTAATCGTGGCCGAGGATCAGCATTCCGGTGCCATGTTTTTCAGCGGCATCGAAATAACGACAATACATCGCGCGGACGATCTCGCATGCCTGCGGATCATCAAACAGCGGTAACATTGAGAATTCGGGTAACTCCAAGCCCCATTTGTAGAGGAGTTCCGTCTCGCCGCCACCTTCGGTCAGGTAGAACTTGTGCTTCAGTCTTGGGGGGAATTCGCGTGGCATAAAGCCATTTTAGCAGATTTGCGGGTTTTTCGCGAGTATTCAGGGCTTCCTGCCTCCGAAAAGCAAACGGGCCGCCATAGGGCGGCCCGATCAAAACAGTCTGCAGGCGCGATCAGGAGTGGATCGGGCCGTCGCCGCAGGCCAGCGCTGCTTCGCGCACCGCTTCGGAGAAGGTCGGGTGGGCGTGGCAGGTGCGGGCGATGTCTTCGGCGGCAGCGCCGAACTCCATGCCGACGCAGATCTCGTGGATCAGGTCGCCGGCTGCGGGGCCGATGATGTGAGCGCCGAGCACGCGGTCGGTTTCCTTATCCGCGAGGATTTTGACGAAACCGTCACCGGCATGCACCGCTTTGGCGCGGCCATTGCCCATGAAGTTGAACTTGCCGACCTTGTAGGCGCGGCCTTCGTCCTTCAGCTGGTGTTCGGTCTTGCCCACGGAGGCGACCTCGGGGTGGGTGTAGATCACGCCGGGGATGACATCGTAGTTCACATGGCCTGCCTGACCTGCGAGCAGCTCAGCGATGGCCATGCCTTCGTCCTCGGCCTTGTGGGCGAGCATGGGGCCTTCGATGGCGTCGCCGATGGCGTAGATGCCTTTGACGGAGGTGGCATAGTGGCTGTCGGTCTTGATCTGGCCGCGTTCGGTCATTTCGACGCCGAGCGCATCAAGGCCAAGCCCCGTGGTGAATGGGCGGCGGCCGGTGGCGACGAGGACGACCTCGGCATCAATGGTGTGCTCGCTGTCATCCTTGCGGAGTTTGTAGGTGACGGTGTTTTTCGTCTTGGTGGATTTGACGCCCTGAACGGCGGCGCCCATGACGAAGTTCAGACCTTGCTTCTTGAGCAGGCGCTGGAACACTTTCTGCACTTCGCTGTCCATGCCGGGGGTAATGACATCGAGGAATTCGACCACGGTCACATCAGTGCCGAGCCGCTTGTAGACGGAGCCAAGTTCCAGCCCGATTACACCTGCGCCGATGACGACCATCGATTTCGGGATCTTGGGCAATTCGAGCGCGCCGGTGGAGGTGACAACGGTTTTCTCGTCGATCTCGATACCGGGGAGGGAGGAAGGCTCGGAGCCGGAAGCGATGATGATGTGCTTGGCTTCATGCACCTCGTCGCCAACTTTGACCTTGCCAGCCTCCGGGATGGAGCCCCAGCCCTTGAGCCAGTCGACCTTGTTCTTTTTGAACAGGAATTCGATGCCTTTGGTGTTCCCGTCGATGACCTCGTTCTTGTAGGTCAGCATTTGCTCCCAATCGACCTTAGGCGCGGCGGCCTTCAGGCCCATCTTGGCGAAGTTATGTTCGGCTTCGTGCAGCTGGTGGGAGGCGTGCAGCAGCGCTTTGGATGGAATACAGCCGACGTTGAGGCAGGTGCCGCCCAGCGTTTTGCGGCCTTCGACCACGGCCGTTTTGAGGCCGAGTTGGGCGCAGCGGATTGCGCAGACATAGCCGCCGGGGCCGGAGCCTATAATGATCACGTCATAGCTGGACATATGGTCCTCCTGGATGTTGCGTGCCCGTGGCCCCCTGCCATGAATTGGGGGCGGTGTCTCGGGCATTTTTGTTCGTATCGGACATCTCGGCGTTCCTAGAGTATCAGGGCCGAGGCTATCATTACCATCGTGGCGGTCCAACCCGTTAGCCAGATCAGGCTACGCCACGGCGAGAGGCCGAAATAGTAAGCCGGCACATAGAGCACCCGCGCCACCAAATAGACCCATGCGCAGGCAGCACTGAGGGCGCTGGTCTTGTCACCGACCACCACCAGTACCGTGGCGAGGGTGAACAGGATCAGCCCTTCGAAATGGTTGTTCAAGGCGCGGTAGAGCCGGCCTGTTCCGACGCTGAGCAGCGCATCGACGGGGCCACCCAGACGGTGCGGATCGCGGGGGGATGCGGTCTTGCCCATGCCCAGCTCGATATTGGCGGGCACGGACATCAGCACATATTGAACGCCTTGCAGGAGGCCTGCGAGGGCAAGCACCTGAAGCTCGGTTGGCAGGCTCATGAGTCTGCCTCGCGTTCGGCTTCGGCGGCGCGGAGCATCGTTTCAAGCCGCGTGACCTCGGCGCGTGTGCTCTCGGTTTTGCGACGCAGTGCGAGCTTGGTGCCAAGCATGGCCGCAAGAGTGGAGCCAGCGACCAGCGCGCCGGCCCACCAGAGCCAGAAATACTGGCCGGTGGAGAACGTCACGGCGGCAATCACGCCGAAGGCGACGATCCAGCGGATTGCCCAGAAGCGCAGATTACCGCGCATGGCTTGGGCCTGCCGCTCGGACAGTTCCTCAAGCCGCGCAAGCCGTTGACGGGCTTGCGCGAGGGGGCTGTCTGGCGTTTCCTGATCCGACATTGGGCTGTCCTTTGGACGCTGTTAGAGATCCATCAACAGGCGGCGCGGGTCTTCCAGCGCTTCCTTGACGCGGACGAGGAAGGTCACGGCGCCTTTGCCATCGACGATGCGGTGATCGTAGGAGAGGGCCAGATACATCATCGGACGGATGACGATCTCGCCTCCGACGACCATCGGACGCTCCTGAATCTTGTGCATGCCGAGGATGCCCGACTGTGGCGGGTTGAGGATCGGCGAGGACATCAGCGAGCCATACACGCCACCGTTGGAGATGGTGAAGCTGCCGCCCTGCATATCGGCCATGGAAAGCTTGCCATCGCGGGCGCGGACGCCAAGCTCTGCGATCTCTTTCTCGATGGCGGCGAAGCCCTTTTGATCTGCATCGCGCACGACCGGAACAACGAGGCCGGAGGGGGTGCCAACAGCGACGCCCATATGAACGTAGTTCTTATATACGACGTCGGTGCCGTCGATCTCGGCGTTGACGTCGGGCACTTCCTTCAGCGCGTGGCAGCAGGCCTTCACGAAGAAGGACATGAAGCCGAGTTTGACGCCGTGCTTTTTGAGGAAGAGGTCTTTGTATTCGTTGCGCAGCTCCATGATGCCGGACATGTCCACCTCGTTATAGGTGGTGAGCATGGCGGCGGTATTCTGTGCCTCTTTCAGGCGGCGCGCGATGGTCTGGCGCAGGCGGGTCATCTTGACCCGTTCCTCGCGGCTGGCGTCATCTGCCGGGCGCGGGGCTGCCGGAGCCGGTGCCGATGCAGGCGCTGCGGCGGGCTTGGGGGCGTTGAGCGCGTTCAGAACGTCCGCCTTCATGACGCGGCCGTCCTTGCCGCTGGCCTGAACCTGATCGGCGGAGAGGTTATTCTCGGCCATCAGCTTCTTGGCGGAGGGGGCATCCTCGATATCCTTGCCGCTTGCAGCAGGCGCTTCGGCAGCGGGCGCGGGTGCCGCTTCTGGCGCAGCGGCGGGGGCCTCAGGCGCAGCGGGTTTCGCTGCGGGAGCGTCGCCTGCGGAGATTTGCGCGAGGAGCGCATCGACGCCGACAGTTTCGCCTTCCTTGGCGACGATTTCGGCGAGGGTGCCGGCGGCGGGAGAGGGAACTTCAACCGTGACTTTGTCGGTTTCCAGCTCGCAGAGCATTTCATCGACGGCAACAGCATCGCCGTGTTTTTTGAACCATGTGGCCACCGTTGCTTCGGTGACGCTTTCGCCGAGGGTCGGGACGCGGACTTCGGTGCTCATGACTTACTTTCCTTCGATCGTCAGCGCGTCATTCACGAGCGCTTGTTGTTGGGCTTTGTGCTGCGAGGCAAGGCCGGTCGCAGGGGAGGCGGAGGCCGGACGGCCGACATAGGCGGGCCGCTTGTGCTTGGCGTTGATGCGGGTGAGAACCCATTCGATATTCGGCTCGATGAAGGTCCAAGCGCCTTGGTTCTTGGGTTCTTCCTGACACCAGACAACCTCGGCCTGTTTGAAGCGTTCGAGCTCCTTGACCAGCGAGAGCGCGGGGAAGGGGTAGAACTGCTCGATCCGCAACAGGTAAATATCGTCGATGCCGCGGGCATCGCGCTCTTCGAGGAGGTCATAGTAGACCTTGCCCGAGCAGATGACGACGCGCTTGATCTTCTTGTCGGCCTGAAGCTGGGTATCGGAGTGGCCCTTTTCGGCATCGTCCCACAGCACGCGGTGGAAGGACGAGCCGGTGGTGAAATCCTCGGCATCCGAGATTGCCATCTTGTGACGCAGAAGCGATTTCGGCGTCATCAGGACGAGCGGCTTGCGGTAGTTGCGGTGCAACTGGCGGCGCAGGATGTGGAAGTAGTTCGCAGGTGTCGTGCAGTTGGCCACGATCCAGTTATCGCCACCACACATTTGCAGGAAGCGCTCGAGGCGGGCGGAGGAGTGCTCTGGACCCTGACCCTCGAAGCCGTGGGGCAGGAGCATCACCAGACCGGACATGCGCAGCCATTTTGACTCGCCCGAGGAGATGAATTGGTCAAACATGATCTGGGCGCCGTTGGCGAAATCGCCGAACTGGGCTTCCCACATCACCAGAGCGTTCGGCTCGGCAAGTGAGTAGCCATATTCAAAACCCAACACGGCATATTCTGAGAGCATCGAGTCGATGACTTCGTATTGCGCCTGTCCTTCGCGGATATTGTTGAGGGGGTGATAACGCTCCTCAGATACCTGATCGATGAAGGCCGAGTGCCGCTGCGAGAAGGTGCCGCGGGTGGCATCCTGCCCCGCCAGACGGACAGGGTAGCCTTCGAGCATCAGCGAGCCGAATGCCAGCGCCTCGCCGGTTGCCCAGTCGAAGCCTTGGCCTGTGTCGAACATCTGCCTTTTGGTTTCAAGCAGGCGTTCAACGGTGCGGTGCATGTTGAAGCCTTCCGGCGCGGTGGTGAGCGCGGTGCCTATGTCCTTTAGCGTTGATTTCTTGATCGCGGTTTTGCCGCGCTGGTATTTGCCCTGAACCTGACGATCCATGTGTGACCAGCGGCCATCGAGCCAGTCGGCCTTGTTGGGCTTGTAGGATTTGCCGGCTTCGAACTCTTCGTTCAGGTGCGCTTGGAACGCGGCCTTCATATCCTCGATCTCGCCCTCGGGGATCAGGCCATCCTTGACCAGCCGTTCGGTGTAGAGGGTCAGCGTCGTTTTGTGGGTCTTGATCCGCTTGTACATCACCGGATTGGTGAACATCGGCTCGTCGCCTTCGTTATGACCGAAGCGGCGGTAGCAGAAGATGTCGATCACCACGTCCTTGCCGAATTTCTGGCGGAACTCGGTGGCGACTTTCGCGGCGTGGACGACGGCCTCCGGATCATCGCCGTTGACGTGGAAGATCGGGGCTTCGACCATCAGCGCGATATCGGTCGGGTAGGGCGAAGAGCGCGAGAAGTGAGGCGCGGTGGTAAAGCCGATCTGGTTGTTCACCACGATATGGATGGTGCCGCCGGTCTTGTGGCCCTTCAGGCCGGACAGGCCGAAGCCCTCGGCCACGACGCCCTGACCTGCGAAGGCGGCATCGCCGTGAAGGAGGATTGACAGCACCTTGCGGCGCTCGGCGTCGTTTTTCTGGTCCTGCTTGGCGCGGGCCTTGCCGAGAACGACGGGATTGACCGCTTCGAGGTGGGAGGGGTTGGCCGTGAGCGAGAGGTGAACGACATTGCCGTCGAACTCACGGTCGGACGAGGCGCCGAGGTGGTATTTCACGTCGCCTGAGCCGTCGACATCTTCGGGCTTGAAGCTGCCGCCCTGAAATTCGTTGAAGATAGCCTTGTAGGGTTTGTTCATCACATTGGCGAGGACCGAGAGGCGGCCCCGGTGCGGCATACCAATGATGATTTCCTCAAGCCCCAATGCGCCGCCGCGCTTGATGATCTGTTCCATCGCGGGGATCAGGCTTTCGCCACCATCGAGGCCGAAGCGCTTGGTACCCATGTATTTGACATGGAGGAATTTCTCGAAGCCCTCAGCCTCGACCAGCTTGTTCAAGATGGCTTTGCGGCCTTCGCGGGTGAACTGGATTTCCTTGCCGAAGCCTTCGATCCGCTCTTTCAGCCACGCGGCCTGCTCGGGGTCGGAGATGTGCATATATTGCAGCGCGAAGGTGCCGCAATAGGTGCGGCGTACCAGCGATACGATCTCGTTCATCGTGGCGACTTCGAGGCCCAGAACATTGTCGATGAAGATCGGGCGATCCATATCGGCAGGGGTGAAGCCGTAGGATTTCGGGTCCAGCTCCGGGTGGGGGGGGTTGTCGCGCATGCCGAGCGGGTCAAGATCTGCGATCAGGTGGCCACGGATACGGTAGGCACGGATCAGCATGAGCGCACGGATGGAATCGAGCACCGCAGCGCGAACCTGCTCTTCGCTGAGGGAGACGCCCTTCTCGGCGGCTTTCGCCTTGATCTTGTCGCCAGCGGCGTTGGCATCAGCGGGCCACTGGCCATCGAGCGCGGCGGTTAGATCGTCATTTGCCTGTGGGGGCCAATCCATGCGGGCCCATGAGGGGCCGGCTGCCTCGGCGCGGGCATCGGCGGAAGGGTCGCCAAGGGAGGCGAAGAAATCCTGCCATGATTGGTCTACCGCGTTCGGATTGTCGGCATACCGCGCGTAAAGCTGCTCGATATAATCGGCGTTGTGCCCCTGCAGGAAGGAGGAGGCGTGAAAGACGTCGTTTGGGGATTGGTCGGTCATGGCGATCTCTGTGGGCGTTTGCCCATGCTCCCTAGCGTTGACTTATGCCGCTGGTCTGCGGCGTGTGGGGGCGGTCCCCCGAAACAGCGGCGTGGGCCGAAGCGGCCCACGCGATAAAACCAAGTACGGCGATCAGCGCCAAGAACAGTGGCGCGGCGAAGCGGTCCGCCGCGCGCTGTTGTCCGGGCTGATGTGGCCGCGGCAACCCCATAGGATCAGCCGATTGCCTTGAGCACAGCCTCGCCAAGGGTGGCGGGGCTGTCGGCGACGACGATACCTGCGGAGCGCATGGCTTCGATCTTGTCTTCGGCACCGCCCTTACCACCGGCAACGATCGCGCCCGCGTGGCCCATGCGACGGCCCGGAGGGGCGGTGCGGCCTGCGATGAAGCCTGCGACCGGCTTCCAGCGGCCTTTCTTCTTTTGCTCGGCGAGGAATTCGGCTGCTTCCTCCTCGGCGGAGCCGCCGATCTCACCGATCATGATGATGGACTGGGTTTCGTCGTCATCAAGGAACATGTCGAGCACGTCGATGTGTTCGGTGCCTTTGATCGGGTCGCCGCCGATGCCGACAGCGGTGGATTGGCCGAGGCCGATATCGGAGGTCTGCTTCACGGCCTCATAGGTGAGCGTGCCGGAACGCGACACAACACCCACGGAGCCACGCTTGTGGATATGGCCGGGCATGATGCCGATTTTGCAGGCGTCGGGGGTGATGACGCCGGGGCAGTTGGGGCCGATGAGACGCGACGTGGACGTTTCCAGAGCGCGCTTGACCTTCATCATGTCGAGCACCGGAATGCCCTCAGTGATGCAGACGATCAGCTCCATCTCGGCATCCAGCGCTTCGAGGATCGAGTCCGCGGCGAAGGGCGGCGGCACATAGATGACCGAGGCGTTCGCGCCGGTGACATGCTTGGCCTCATGCACAGAGTTGAACACGGGCAGGCCAAGGTGTTCCATGCCGCCTTTGCCGGGGGTCACGCCGCCGACCATTTTGGTGCCGTAGGCGATGGCCTGTTCGGAGTGGAATGTACCCTGAGAGCCGGTGAAGCCCTGACAGATGACTTTGGTATTTTCGTCGATGAGAACTGCCATTGTCTTAACCCTTCACCGCTTTCACGATTTTTTCTGCACCGTCGCTGAGGTTGTCTGCGGCGATTACGTTGAGGCCGGAGGTGTTGATGATCTCCTTGCCTTTTTCGACATTCGTGCCTTCGAGGCGAACGACGAGCGGCACTTGCAGACCAACCTCTTTGACTGCGGCAACAACGCCTTCGGCGATCACGTCGCAGCGCATGATGCCGCCGAAGATGTTGACCAAGATGCCTTTGACGTTGTCATCGGAGGTGATGATCTTGAAGGCCTCGGTGACTTTCTCCTTGGTCGCACCGCCACCAACATCGAGGAAGTTGGCCGGTTCCGCGCCGTAGAGTTTGATGATGTCCATTGTCGCCATGGCAAGGCCCGCGCCGTTAACCATGCAGCCGATCTCGCCATCCAGCGCGATGTAGTTGAGGTCGTACTTCGAAGCGGCGAGTTCCTTGGGGTCTTCTTCCGTTTCGTCGCGCAGGGCGGCGATGTCGGCGTGGCGGTAGATGGCGTTGGAGTCAAAGCCCAGCTTCGCGTCGAGAAGCTTAAGGGAGCCATTGTCGGTCACGATCAGCGGGTTGATCTCCAGCATCTCCATGTCCTTCTCGACGAAGGCTTTGTAGAGGATGCCCATGAGGTTGACGCATTCCTTGACCTGCTTGCCCTCAAGCCCGAGGGCGAAGGCGATCCGGCGACCGTGGAAGGCCTGATAGCCGGTGGCGGGATCAACGGTGAACGTCAGGATCTTTTCGGGCGTCGAGGCAGCGACCTCTTCGATGTCCATGCCGCCTTCGGTGGAGGCCACGAAAGAGATGCGCGAGGAAGCGCGATCCACGAGGAGGGCGAGATACAGCTCACGCTCGATGCCGGAGCCATCTTCGATGTAGATGCGGTTGACCTGCTTGCCTGCGGGTCCGGTTTGATGCGTGACGAGCGTGCGACCGAGCATCTTCTTGGCTTCTTCGGCGGCTTCTTCAACCGATTTGGCAAGGCGGACACCGCCCTTTTCGCCAGCGTCGGCCTCTTTGAAGTGGCCTTTGCCGCGACCGCCTGCATGGATCTGGGCTTTGACAACCCAGAGCGGGCCGTCCAGCTCACCAGCGGCGGTTTTCGCCTCTTCGGCGCGGGTCACAGCGCGCCCTTCGGAGACCGGCGCGCCGTAAGAACGGAGCAGCGCCTTGGCCTGATATTCGTGGATGTTCATTCGAGATGTCCTCGCTTTGGCTCGGTTTCCACTGTCTAAACATGGAAAACGGCAGGCAAGAACGGTTTTTTCGGATTGATGGTTAAAAAACCGACATTTGTGATCACAGTCCTAAAATGTGTGATCACAAAATGAGTGTTTTGGATAGGAACGCGGTTCGAGACAGATGCAGAATCGCGCCCCAAACGCAAAACGGGCGCCCGAATGGGCGCCCACTTCGTGTTGGAATCCTGCCGAACGATTAGGCGAGAGAGCTGTCGATGCCCTTGCAGGCTTCGACAAGGCCTTTCACGGCGTCGACTGATTTGTCGAACATCGCCTGTTCGTCTTTGGTCATCTTGATGTCGACAACGCGCTCGATGCCGCCTGCGCCGATGATCGTCGGAACACCCACATACATGCCCTTGAGGCCCAGTGCGCCGTCAACATAGGCCGCGCAGGGCAGCAGGCGCTTCTGGTCCTTGAGGTAAGCTTCGGCCATTTCGATGGCAGATGTGGCGGGTGCGTAGAATGCGGAGCCGGTTTTCAGCAGGCCGACGATTTCGGCGCCGCCGTCGCGGGTGCGCTGAACGATGGCGTCGAGCTTTTCCTTTGTGGTCCAGCCCATTTCGACGAGATCGAGGAGCGGGATGCCAGCAACGGTGGAGTAGCGCACCAGCGGCACCATCGTATCGCCATGCCCGCCAAGGACGAAAGCGGTCACGTCACGCATGGAGACGTTGAACTCCTCGGCGAGGAAGTGGCGGAAGCGGGCGCTATCGAGAACGCCAGCCATGCCGCAGACCTTTTCATGGGGCAGGCCGGAGAACTCACGCAACGCCCAAACCATCGCATCGAGCGGGTTGGTGATGCAGATGACAAAAGCGTTCGGTGCGTGCTTGCCGATGCCTTCGCCAACGGATTTCATGACCTTGAGGTTGATGCCAAGGAGGTCGTCGCGGCTCATGCCGGGCTTGCGCGGGACACCAGCAGTAACGATGCAGACGTCAGCATCAGCGATATCGGCGTAATCTTGCGTGCCTTTGAGCTTGGCGTCGAAGCCTTCGGACGGTCCGGATTCGGCGATGTCGAGCGCCTTTCCTTCAGGGGTGCCTTCCGCGATGTCGAACAGGACGACATCCCCGAGTTCCTTGATAGCGGCGAGATGGGCAAGTGTGCCACCAATCTGTCCGGCGCCGATAAGCGCGATCTTAGGTCTGGCCATGAAAACGGTCCTCATAGGGTTAATTTAGCTGCATTGGGTAGTCGTTTGTGAGCTTTCGCGCAAGTCCGCTGCGTTGCGGCATGATTGGGTGCCTGTTGTTATGAGGTTTTATCGATTAGAGACGCTTCGGGCGGCAGGGTGCACGCATGGCTATGCCTGCTGCTGCGAATATTCAACGGGCGGGTGATTCCCGCAGGAGCACGGGCGTGGAAACAGATCCGGGGTTTTTTATTGCGGCGGTGATTGCTGCCGCTTGTGTCGGCTTGGGGAAAGGTGGCCTGCCGGTGATCGCGATGATCTCGGTCCCGATTCTTGCGCTGTTTATCTCTCCCATCGCGGCGGCGGGTCTGTTGCTGCCTGTCTACCTCGTCTCGGATGTGTTCGGGCTTTGGGCCTACCGGCATGAATTTGATCGCACTGTTCTGAAGATATTGCTCGTGGCCCTGCCCATCGGCGTGGGCGTTGGTTGGGCCACTGCGCGGATTGTGGACGAGCACATCGTGACGCTGCTGATCGGCATTGTTGGGGCGGTCTTTGCGCTGAACCTTTTGCTGCGCCCAAATGAAACCGGCCCGAAGAAGGAACCGCGCTGGCTCGGGGGGCTGTTTTGGGGCGCGATGTCGGGTTTCACCAGCTTTGTAAGCCATTCGGGCGGGCCGCCCTATCAGGTCTGGACGTTGCCGTTACGCCTGCCAAAAGGGGTGTACGTTGGTACGCAGGTGATCGCCTTTGCATATGTGAATGCGCTGAAGCTGGTCCCGTATGCGGCGCTGGGGACGCTATCGGTCGACAACCTGAAGTTGGCGGCTTTTCTGGCGATACCGGCGTCGCTCTCTGTTTTTGCGGGGGTTTATCTGGTGCGGATCATACCTGAGAAAGCCTTTTTCAAGGTGATCACATGGGCGTTGCTGCTGGTGTCGCTGAAGCTGATTTATGACGGTGCAACCGGCTAGTTTCTGCGCTGCGGCAAAATTGCCCTTGAACTAAACGAACATTTCTGAGCACGTTCTCGCAAGAAAATTGCGAGGATGCCACTATGCTGTCGAGACCCTTCCGTTCCGTTCTTTATATCCCGGGCACCAGGGAGCGCGCGTTGGAAAAGGCGCGTGGGTTGGCTGTGGATGCGATCCTGTTCGATCTGGAGGATGCTGTGACACCGGATGCCAAGTTGGCTGCGCGGGCAACGCTGGCAGCGGCATTGGCAGAGGGTGGTTATGGTCAGCGCTACAGGATCGTGCGGATCAATGCGCTGGACACGGAATGGGGCGCGGATGATGCCGCTGCCGCCGCGGAAATGGACTGCGATGCGGTTCTGTTGCCCAAGGTGCGAGGCGCAGCTGACATAGACGCTTTGGCAAAGCTGGTAGGCAGCAAGCCGATCTGGTGCATGATGGAGTCGCCTCTCGGCGTGCTGCATGCGGAGGAGATCGCCGCGCATCCGCTGGTGGAAGGGTTTGTACTGGGGACCAACGATCTGGCGAAGGATTTGGGGACACGCAAAGCAGCAGACCGCGCGCCGCTGCAATATGCGCTCCAGAAATGCCTGCTCGCCGCGCGGGCCTATGGGGTAATCGCGGTGGACGGTGTTTATAATGCGTTCAAGGATGATGAGGGTTTGACCGTCGAATGCGCGCAGGGGCGGGACATGGGCTATGATGGGAAGAGCCTGA
>Ga0181573_10001573_pt1 | contig 22253 bp, 16 predicted proteins | sample 101ome_25_FD_148643 | JGI IMG/M metagenome (GOLD analysis project Ga0181573, IMG submission 148643) | Coastal salt marsh microbial communities from the Groves Creek Marsh, Skidaway Island, Georgia - 101409BT metaG (spades assembly) | ecosystem: Environmental > Aquatic > Marine > Intertidal zone... | reverse complement strand
AGAGAGAGAGAGAGAGAGAGAGAGAGAGAGAGAGAGAGAGAGAGAGAGAGACGGATCGTCGGTTCGCTTCGATACCTACCGGACCGCTCTTCAGTTCCGCTCCCGAGAAGTCCTCCCAGAAGCCAAACTGGCTGGGCGTGAGCTCCCTGCCGTCCAGCTTGACACTCGCGATGCGGTCAGCAGTCATGGAGAAGAAAAAGCCACGATAATACTTATTGTGGTTGTCTTTCAAATCCTAGCGAATGAACGAGCGAGGCGCGTAGCGCGTGGCGCGAGTGAGCGAGTGAGCGAGCGAGCGTCGGGGCGGGCACACGTCGACCAAGTTCAAATACCAACCATCCTGATCTCGTTGCCGGGGTCGAAATGCGCGTTGCACTCGTCCCGGGAGAGCCACCGCCAAGCGATCTTCACGCGATGCGGCCAACGTCCCGTCACCTTCTCGTACGCCTCGTTCGACAGATCGAGGTCGCCGTCGGCGCACTCGGGACACAGGTCGTAGACCTTGAGAACCTGAGGCTTGAAGCGGGTCGGGCAGAACGCATCCTCGCACCTGGACAACGAGCAAACGAGCAAACGAGCAAACGAGCAAACGAACGAGTCGACGAGCGTAGCGCGAGTGAGCGTCGGAGCGAGTTCACGAGGGTCGGGCTCGACACGCACCAGACTTCAACGCATTCCCCACAATGCTCGCCCTGGGCCCACTGGTTGGCATTGATGGCCGCGAACATCTCTTTGGCCTCCGGCGGGATCTGCCTGTTGGCGCATGCGAACTTGGAGGCGTCGGTAACGGCAGTCGAGTAGGCGGTACCCTCGCCTGTGAACTCCGGATCGATCCCCGCAGAGCGGGCCGCCTTCATCTCAGCTTGCATCGTGGCTTTCGTTGCAAACTGCGACAGGTCCTTGCCTTCCGGGTTCACCACCGTCTCGCCAATCTCTTCGAGCAGCTCACGAGCGAGCGCGGTAGGAAGGAAGAGCGAGAGGAAGAGGACGAGCGAGAGGCTGCGTGTGCGTGTGTGTGTCGAACGAGGTCGAGGTCGAGGTCGAGGTCGAGGGCGAGGGTGAGTGGGTGTTTGTGTATGAAACGCCGGCGTGCGTCCGCGCTCCCTGACCCTCTCACTCGCGCTCACTCAGTAGCCCGAGTCCAAGGTCAGTCAACGGCCGCATTCGCGAGATTCGCGATTCGCCCGATAGGCGTACCTCACAGCTTCCAGGTGTCGCAGAATATGCATCGTTGAATCTGGCACACAGAAATGCAGGCGGGACCGCCGAAGGAGACGAAAACGAACTCTCGTTCAATTCGGTCAAAGAAAAGAATTACGTCGTGCTGTTGCCCGAGTGGCACGCAGCGACGACAGGAAGATGAATAAAATGGTGTGAGACTATTAGTTACCTAATAGAGTGCGGCGACAGGGCGAGAGAGCCGCAGATGGCGACAACGCGTTGGCGGGAGGGCCCGTCGAATCGACGACACTGTCGCATGATGCGCTACAATCAAACCGACCTCAACCCGCCCCCCTGGCGTTCCCCGGCGCCCCCCGCTGCCGCTGCTGCTGTTGCTGCTCCCCCATCTGCGCCATCTGCCCCAGTTTGTTCGCGAAGATGAAGAACGCCAACCCCAGGAACAACCAATTCTTCTGGAGCCACGTCCTGTCATCCGGCTTTGCCTCCTTCGCACGACCCTCCCCACCGCCTTTGCCACTGCCACCGGTCGGCGCCGACGCCCCCAAGTCCAAGTCCAACATGGCCTGCTGCTTGAACGCCGTCGTCGATTGCACGACCTTTTGCGGCCTCGAAACCGTCACGTGTGGGAGCGGCGTCCCTTCCCTCCCTTCCCTCCCTTCCCCCCATTCCCTCCCTTCCCCGCACGGTGCCGTCAGCGAGACGCCGCGCACCGACCCGTCCGCGCCGAGCGCCAAAGACATCCCGGCCGCCAACCCCGCCCGCCGCCAGCACGCCAGCGGGATCGAGCCAACCGCCCCGTCGATGCGGACCGCGTACATCGCGTGCGGCGAGCTCGGCAACGACGACGCGTCCAGAAGCCGCTCCAGCGACGCGACATAGGCACCAGCGTCCACCTGTCCGTCCCAGATGGACAGGCTCCCGGCGGCCGACCACGACGCGGGGTTGCCGGGGTTGCCGGACGCGTCGTAGCCCTTGATGGCGTGGTCCACGGGGAAGGAAACGGCCCACACGCGCGCCAAAGACAGCAGGCTGAGCAGGCTGAGCAGGCCGAGCCGCAGGGGTGACACTGCCCGTGAAGTGAAGGCTGTTGTACCGCGCGTCATACCCGTGTGGAAAACGTTACACGTGACTAGCCTGTGGCTGGCTAGACTATGCCGTGGGCGAAGGTGCGTGGATCACTTGACAGCTTGGGACTGGTCGTCGCAACCGATCACTGGGTGGAGGGTCGACTCGATTCGGCCCGTTCGAAAAACCTTCCGCACCCGCGTTCTATGTGCACGCTGAGATCCGCGCGCTCTGCTGATACGTTCCTTAGTGTACACGGGGTGTGCTATGCGCCGGGTGAAGCTGAGTGGATTCGACAGGCCCCAGACTTACAAAAATTTGTTCTTGGTAGGGACCGCTCATCATTCGCTCATCATCTCAACGACCGAGCAGCCTACCTACCAGAGCGCCGCGCCCACCGCCACCGCCGCCAACGCCGCCCCAACCATCGCCTCCGCCCCGGCACCCGACGTCGTCGCCCTCGCCGCCACGCCGTCCGAAACGCGACCCGCGTCCGCCGACAGACAGACGCCGGCAGCCGGACTGCACGGGGCCCCGTTGCAGTCCGCGTCGGTCGCACATGCCACCGCGGTCCTGCCCGACGCGGTCGCCTCTACCTCCTTGACCACCGCATACGCCGTGTCGGAAAGAAACAGGGAGGCAAGGACCGCGAGGGAGAGAGGGAGAAACAGCTTCATGGCCCAAAGTACGCGACTTGATAACGAACGAGACCGAGTGGGCGTGATGAGCGTGATGTGTGTGATGTGTGTGATGTGTGTGATGTTTGGTGATAGAAATGTCCTCAGAAGAAACGAAATTTCTGACGAAACGCGGCAGCTTCGTCGCATGGAGCAGTCACGTCGACTCTCGGCCAGTCAACCCGGGACGAGTCAAGCCGGGCCTCGATCGCCCGGCCTCGATCCACCAGGAGGCCACCCTCGGCGTTCGCTTCTATGTCAAATTAACAACGTACGTGTCTGCGTGTCACCGTCTGTCTGTCTGTCGACGTACCGCACGGCGAGGAGCGCGGGAGAGGGAGAGGGAGAGGGAGAGGGACGAGCGCGCCGCGAGTAGAGGTTTTTGAACCGGAATCGATCGAAGAAGGTTACCCGGTCTGGCTGCCGGCCCTTCCACGCGCACCCCTCCCCTGCCTGCGACACGGCGCTGATTCTTGCCGTCTTGTGGTCGACCGGTGCCTGGACCGCAAACAAGTAAGCGCCGCTCACAGCAACACACATTCGTTCATCGTTCATCGTACAGGCATCACGATGGCAGCGCCAACGACAGCGGCAATGGCACAGAACTCCGCCGACAACATGCGGATGTCGGCGGACTCGAACAAGCGGGACGTTCGGATCCTGAACATCGAGTCGGCCAAGGCGATCGCGGACGCCGTTCGGACGTCGCTCGGTCCGCGCGGGATGGACAAGATGGTGTCGAGGGCCAAGACGGGCGAGGTGATCATCACGAACGACGGGGCGACGATTCTGAACAAGATGCAGGTGCAGCAGCCGGCGGCGAAGATGCTGGTGGAACTGTCCAAGTCGCAAGACGTGGTGGCCGGGGACGGGACGACGTCGGTGGTGGTCATATGTGGGTCGCTGTTGAAAAAGGCGCTCGAGCTGTTGGAGAAGGGGATACATCCGACGGTGATCTCGGACGCGTTCGATAAGGCGTGCCAGTATGCCGTCAAGTTTCTGGAGGAGGAGTTTGCGGTGCCGGTGAGCGTGGACGATCGGGAGAGCCTCCTGAAGGCGGCGACGACGTCGCTGTCGTCCAAGGTGGTGTCGCAGTACTCGAATCTGCTGGCGCCCATGGCGGTCGATAGCCTGCTGAAGATTGCAGACAAGTCGTCGGGGATGATCGACCTGAAGAATGTCAAGGTGGTGTGCAGGCAGGGCGGGACGATCGACGACTCGGAGATGATCGAGGGGCTGGTGTTGGACCAGCGGGCGAGCAAGGCGGCGGGCGGCCCGACCAGGGTGGAGGACGCCAAGATCGCGCTGATTCAGTTCCAGATCAGCCCGCCAAAGACCGACCTGGAGTCCAACGTGATGGTGAACGACTACGCGGCCATGGATAGGATCCTGAAGGAGGAGCGGAACTATATCCTGCGGATCGTCAAGAAGATCAAGGCGTCGGGGTGCAACGTGCTGCTGATCCAGAAGTCGATCCTTCGGGACGCGGTCACCGACCTGTCGCTGCACTACCTGGCCAAGGCGAAGATCATGGTGGTGCAGAACATCGAGCGGGAGGAGATCGAGCACATCAGCAAGTCGCTTGGGTGTCTGCCTATCTCGCACGTCGACCACATGAAGCCGGAGAAGCTCGGCTCGGCGGCCCTCGTCGAGACGGCGAGCGTGGGCAAGGGCAAGGTGGTGAAAATCACGGGTGTGGCCAACCCGGGACACACGGCGAGCGTGTTGCTCCGCGGGAGCAACAAGTTGGTGCTGGAGGAGGCGGAGCGGTCCCTGCACGACGCGTTGTGCGTCATCCGGTGCCTGATGCAGAAGCGGGCGCTGATCGCGGGCGGGGGCGCGCCCGAGATGCAGCTCAGTCTCAAGCTGAGCGCTTGGGCCAAGACGCTGGCCGGCCTGGACCAGTGGTGCGTTCGCGCGTTTGCCGAGGCGCTGGAGATCATCCCGTACACACTGGCCGAGAACGCCGGGCTCAATCCGATCCAGATCGTGACCGAGCTGCGCAACCTGCACGCGAGCGGCAAGAAGTACCACGGCATCAACGTGCGGAAGAACGTCATCTCGGACATGATGGCCCTGGACGTCGTGCAGCCGTTGCTCGTGTCGACGTCGGCGCTCAGCCTCGCGACCGAGACTCTGACCATGCTGATGAAGATAGACGACATCGTTCCCTGCCGTTAATACGAAGACGTTTAATTATGCGAATACTAGGCGTAGAGCTGGATGAGTTCGTCGCTCACGGCTGCTGGCGTGAGGACCCCAAGGTCGGTGAAGAGCAGGCTCACGAACGCCGGCGGGGTGTAGTCGCGGCTCGGATTATCGATCCGCACCGACTCGGGAAGCAGCGGCCCGACGGGGAACTGCTTCGTCTCCCTCGGCAGGTCCCGCTGGCTCAGCGGGAAGAGCCGCGCAAACTTGTAGCTTTCCGCGGCACAGTACACGGGCACCCCGTGCGCCTTGGCCGAGAGCGCGACCGTATACGTCCCCAGCTTGTTCACCACCCCACCGCTCTCCGCTACCGCCTCGGCCCCCACCAGGACCATGTCCATGCTCTCCATGATGTAGCCCACGGCCGAGTCGAGGACGATCGTCGTCGGGATCTTCAGGTCGGTCAGCACCTTGGCCATCGTGAACCCGGTCTCGTCCGGCCTCCCCTCCGTCACGGTCACGGAAAACTGCTGCCCGTTCATCGCCGCCCGTTCCAGCACCGACAACGCCACCCGCGAGTGCCCGTGCACCAGGATCCGCGACCCCGGACGCACAAACCGCTCGCCGTGCTCGGCGATGATATTCCTCGCCCGCTTCGACGTCTCCGCAAACGTCCTTCCCCGCTCGATCAGCTTCCGCTTGGCCACCTCGAAGCTATCCGCCTCCAGCGCGCTCGTCCGCGTCGTATACCGCAGGAACAGCTCGCAGCCAGTCTGCAGACTGATCGCCGTCGGATTATAGCGCTGCAACGCCTGCGCCCCCTCTTTAATCTCCCGCTCCAACCCCATCATCGTCGTACTCGTGCTGCTCCTGATCACCGTCGTCAGGGCATGGATCGCCGCCACCGCCACCGCCATGTCCGACGACCTCGCCAACGCCTCGTGAAACTCCCGAACCACTCGACTACTCGCATCGGAAGACATCGGCGGCGCGCCCCGATGCCCCACATTCTGCGCCCCGAAGTTCCCAAACGCCGACGACGTCGACGACCCGGCCCCCGACAGCCTCATCGAGTTGGCCAGGCCGACCGTGTCCGACCGAGGCCCCAGGCTCGTCATCGACTCCGTGGCGTCCATATCCTCCAGGTTGAACGACACCAGGTTCTCCCTGGCGTTGTCCGACTTTTGACGCGCGAGCGCAGAGACGTCCCACTGGCGCTGCTTGTCGCTCGTGGTGTTGTCCTGAGGCATGAAGAAACTACGTCTGCCGAAGAGAGAAAGAAGAGGGAGGGAGAGAGACGCGTGCGTCGTCGTCGTCCAGTCGGACGGATTCGCGTGTGCGTATGTATGCGCGTGTGTCGTGTGTCCTGCCGTCGTCGTCGTCGCCGTGTACGTGTACGAGAATGCCGATCGCCGTCCGTCCGACAAGAAGCTGCTGGGAACGTTTTTAGTCAGCGAACCGAAGGGCGCCCCTGCACTTTGAATCTGTCCTTCCATACGTACCTCACAACTCCTTGACCGGGTGACATTGACCACGTACGTCCGTACGGTAGCCGGCAGCGCGAGAGATCGAAAACTCGAGCTACGTCGAGGCCATTCAGTCCGAACAACGACCAGCATCTTCCGAATCACACCCGGACTCGACACACGAGCGTCATGACCAGTCCTGGGGCGAATATATAGAGTCAGTCAGTCAGTCACCATGATAGAGTCGAGAGAAGGCGCGGGGGTGTCGGAAAATCCGACCACCAGCCCGTTCGCGAAGAACCAGGCGTCCGACGCTGTCTCGTCCTCGTCCTCCTCGCTGCTGATGCGCTTCTTCGAGTCTGAGTTCTTCGATGCATGGATTGCTGTGAGCTACTTGCACAAGGATCTGCCGGAGCAGACGCGGGAGTACCTGTGTCAGCGCGTGTACAATCTGCCAGAGTCGGACGTCGAGCCGTACGTGTCGCAGCTGTGCCAGTTGTACGTGAGCAAGGGCGGGGACGATCAGGTGGAGCAGCTGCTGATTGACCTGTGTGCGAACTCGTTGAATATTGCGGTGAAGACGTACTGGATCCTGTTGGCGATATCTCAGGACTACGAGGAGGGCGGGGGCGTGGGGGACCGGAGCGCGCGGGAAAAGACCAAGGAGATCGTGGACAGTCTGAAGGACCGGTGCGAGCTGGCCGGGCTGCAGGGGCATTGGGAGATTCCGTTCAAGGAGGCGCGGCTGAGCCCGGTGGCGTTGCCGAGCCGGCGGCACAATCGGTTCATGCGGGGGAGTCTGGACGAGCGGCCAGTCGGGTATGGGGGCGGGCTCGCCAGTGGGGTGAGCAGCGTGGCGACAAGTGGGGCGCTGCGTGAATTGGAGCATCTGGAGACGTTGGAGACGATAGACGCGTCGGCGGTCGACGTGGGGGCCAACGGGTACCTGTCGACGGTGTTTGCGGTGGACACGGGCGTGGAGGGGCTGATATACGACGACGGGGCGGGCGGGGTGGAAGTTTCCGCGTTGTCGGGCGCGGATATGCATAGTCCGCACGTGGAGGGGGGCGTCCTGTCGTCTCCGCTCGGAGGGTCGTCGCCCGTCAGTGGCATGTTCGCGAGCCAAGAGCAGGCGCCGTCGTCACCAAAGCGGCGAGAGACGACGTTCGGGGCGACGCTGGACTTTGTCGAAGCGCTGTGCTCGGTGTCGAGCGCGTTGTCTTCTGTCGTCGAGGGGGAGCGGCAGTGGGCCCTCCACAAGGCGCTGCGGAACATCAACACAGAGATTGACCGGGCGAGTCGCGGCAGCGTGGCAATCTGGTTTCCCATGGCGCGGGCGGCGCCCCAGAGGCTCATCCGCCTGGCATACAGGGAGTCGCGGCTGCTGAATTCGAGGGAGAAGGCGCCGTTCACGCTGTACGTCGAGGTGTTGAACGAGGACACGAGCGTGCTGGAGGCGTCGGGCGTGCTGATCGACAGCAAGTCAAAGCCGCAGTCGGCCGACCTCGAGCTCTGTCTTGAGGATATCCAGGGGTCTTTGGAGTCGTTCACGTTGGACTACAGCGACAGCGGGGGGTCAGGGACGCCGTTCGATGCGCGTGCGGTGGCCGAAGAGGCTGCCGCGGCGGGGATCCAGTGGATGCCGCAGCATCACCGGAAGAGCTCGTCGACGGACTTTGCAACGAGCAGTTTGGATGCTTCGATTGCACTGCAGGCAGTGAAGGCGAGTAGCGCGGCCCAGAAGGCCCACATGCCGCCGATTCTGAACGAGTCTCTGCAGTTGACGCCGTCGATCCAGAGCCAGCGCTCGGACGTGTCGATGCTGTCGATGCTGGCCTCGCCATCGCCAGCAGGCCGGTCTCGGGACGGAAGTCCCGAGAAGCGGAGCGAGGTATGCGGAAACGGCCTCGGAATCGGCCACGGAAACAGTCAGTCGTCGGCAATCACCCCGACCACTGCGGGAACCAAGCCGCAGATTGGCGGCGGGACGTGGATCGGTAAGATGTCGCAAAACTTGCGGCAGACGTCCATATCGTCGCCGAGGATCCAGGCCGCGCTGGACGAGATCCGCGGCGAGGGACCCGCGGTGCGCGTCCGGTTGCACCTCGACATGGTCCCGAGCGCAGAGACTTCCAAGTCGGCACGCGTCGACGGCGACGTACTGACGAAGCAGTGCGTCAGCTCGAGCATCTGGTGCAGCATCGGCCTTTGCCGGTGTCCGAAGCGGGAAGAACCGGCGGCAACGCCGGTCGTGCGAACGACGCCGCGGGTGCGTGTCGACCTGATCGTCCGGGGCGGGCTCGACCTCTCCATCAAAAGGCCACGGCACAAGCGCATGCCGTCCCAGGAGGCCCTCATGCACATTGCCCAGCAGCACAAGCTCACGCCGCCGACGGCCACGATGGCCACGATCGAGTCGGGCGCCGTGTACCACGGGGACGAGCGGGAGCGGGAGCGGGAGCGGGAGCGCGACAGCGAGGCTGACGACGTCGCGAGGGGCTCGCAGCGCCCGGCGTCCGCGTCCGGTTCCGCGTCCGGGTCGGTCGATGGATCGGCGGCAGGATCGCCGGCGCAGAACGCAAACCATGCGAACGTAGACGTCGCAGGCACCTCGGACTCGGAGGCCACGCCGACCGTGCCGGTCAACAGCAGGAACAGGGACGATTACAAGGAGAAGGGCAACGCCGACGTGGCCGCGCCCAACGCCGGCGTCACCGACGTGTACGGCGAAAAGTGGGCCAACAGGAAGGAGCGGATCCGCAAGCGGTCGCCCCACGGCGCCCGGGCCGGGTGGGATCTGGCAGCCGTCATCGTGAAAGACGGCGACGACTGCAGGCAAGAGCTGCTGTCCATGCAGCTCATCCGCACGTTCCAGTCGATTTTCGAGGAGGCAGGGTTGCCCCTGTGGCTCCGCCCGTACGACATCCTGGTGACCTCCAACCTGACGGCGCTGATTGAGATGATCCCCAACGCGCCGTCCATTCACCACGTCAAGTCTAGTTTCTCGGAACAAGACATGACCCTCCGGAAGCACTTTTTGGAAAAGTACGGGCGCGCCGGCAAGCGAACCCCGGAGTTTGACGCGGCACAGAACAACTTTGTCGAGTCCAGTGCCGCGTATAGCCTGCTGTGCTACGTGCTCCAGATCCGAGATCGCCACAACGGCAACGTGCTCCTCGACGACGAGGGGCACGTCATCCACATCGATTTTGGCTTCATGCTCTCCAACTCTCCCGGCGGCGTCAATTTCGAGTCGGCGCCCTTCAAGCTGACGAGAGAGTTCCTCGAGGTCATGGACAGCGACAGCGACGGGACGAGCTCCAAGGCGTTCGACTACTTCAAGCTGCTGATGATCCAAGGGTTCATCGCGATCTGCAAGCACGCGGACCGGATCATCGAGCTGGTGAGCATGATGAGCGAGAGCGGCTGTCCGTGCTTCCGCAACAAGCAGCTTGCCGTCGAGGGGCTCCGCAAGCGCATCTCGACGCCCATGTCTGAGGAGAAGTACGTCGAGTACGTCCTGGGCCTGATCGGTGACGCGCTCGACAACTGGCGCACGCGGCAGTACGACTACTACCAGCGGGTCCTGAACGGCATCCAGTGAGATTTTCTGAATTAATTCACGTGCACGTGTCTGTCTTCTTCCGGATCGCTGCGACCCACTTGCTCGGCCCCCCAGTATCCGACGCGTGGGTCGTGGAGCCCGCCGAGAGCATGGACGTTCGAACGAACCCTTGAAATCGAAATGAAAGGCTTCCTCGTTTGCTTCGTGCATTCCCATCATAGGGTATGATGCGAAACATGTAACCACGGTCGCACGCGAAGCTGGGAAACTAGGGACGCGGAGACCGGAATCTAATCATTTTCTCCGGATTCAAAGCGAAACCTCATGGATCGAGAGAGAGAAGAAGGAATCCGCTCGCAGTAGCCTCGTACTTGTAGTTTCGACGTAGACGTCGCACACGCCAGCCATGGCGGTACCGCCGCGGAACAACTGGCGCAAGTTCAGCCAGTCGCAGAGGGCCCACTCGCAGCAGACGCAAGACGAGCCCGAGCGTCCCGTCCCGCCGAGGAAGAAGACGCGGATCGGCACGGCGCTGCAACAGCGGGCCAGGGAGCTGAAACTGTTCCCGGGGGTCGCCGGGTCGACCGAGCCAAGCGAGCCCACCGAGCGGACCGAGGCGACCGAGGCGACCGAGGCGGAAGGGCCAGCGGGGGCAGACAACTCCAACAGGCACAGCGATGGGCACAGCGATGGGCACATCGAGGCGCACATCGAGGCGCACACGCTCAACAACGGCACCAACAACGGCGTCACCATGGAGTATGACGATGCGTACGATGAGGCGATCGACGACGACGAGGCGGTCAACGCGGCGATCGACGCAGAGGCCCGACGGCTCGGCCCCCAGCCGAGCTCGATGCGGCGCGCGCAACAGCCAGAAATTAGCCCTCTCCTTTCAGTGGGACTGCTGCCGCCCGCGACCCTTCCTGAAACCAAGGATGCCATCGCGTTCTGCCTGTCGGCGCTGCCGACAGCGCGGACGGCGCTCGACTATGCGCACGGGAGCGCACGGGGACAGTCTCCCGTGACGATGCGGCCGCCGGGGCACATTCGGGCGCCGGCGGCGATGATGCCACAGGCTGAAAAGTTGTCGATCAGTAGCGCGAGCCAGCAGGACTCGGAGGGAAGGCAGGGGTCGTTGTACGATCCGTTGACTGCGGCCGAGGCATCAGAGCCGCAGTACGGGACGGAGCCCAGCCTGGGGCCCATGGGAGGCTTTTACGACAACACGGTGAAAGCATTCACGCCTTCCGGCAGGCAACCTGCGTGGGTGCACCAGCAGTACCAGAACCAGGAGCCACAGAGGGGACGGGGCCGAGGGGGTGGCCGGGGAGGGCTCGGCGGCTACAACGGCTGCAACGGCTGCAACGGCTACGGCGGCTACGGCGGCTACAATGAATACAATCAAAGCTACCACGGCCAGCAGACGCCGCCGTCCAAGAAGCGAGAACTGCCGGCGCACGACACGTCGTCGCCGTCCCCGGCCATCGCGCTGACGCCGTTCACGAGGCTCAAGCTCTCGTCGTATCTGGCGGAAGCCGTCTGCTCGAACGGCATTGCGAACCACCTGTTCCCCCAAGAACTGTATGAGTGGCAGGCTGATTGTCTCGGCAAGGACCCAGGCATTTGCGGCGGACTGAGGAAGAACCTGGTCGTGTCGGCGCCGACGTCTAGCGGAAAGACCCTGCTCGCGGAGATCCTGATACTGCGAGCGCTGGGAGACGACCAGCAGCTTTTGAAGCAGAGCCGCAAGGCTCTATTTGTGCTGCCGTACGTCGCTCTGTGCGAGGAGAAGGCCAAGCGGCTGCACGAGCTCATCATGCCGCTGTCGCGGCAGGTCAAGAAGGCCTATGGCGGCGAGCACTCGCGGCAGATGTGGGAGCCAGAGACGGGCATCATCGTTTGCACGCCTGAGAATGCGAATTCCATGATCAATCGCTTGATCGAGGAGGGGACGCCCATAGAGGACGAGATCTGCTGCTTCGTCGTGGACGAGCTGCACTTGGTGGGCAGGGACGACAGAGGGACGGTGCTCGAGATGCTGCTGTCCAAGGTCGCCTTCCTGTCCAAGCTGATCAAGCACTCGAACGTCGACCTGAGCAATCTCTCTCATCAGGAGCAGAACATGACGCCCACGACGCCGGTGACGCAGAGCACGCTGAGCGATCGGTTCCTGCAAATCGTCGGCCTCACCGCCACGATGCCGAACATCCAGGAGATCGGCAAGTGGCTCAACGCCGTCCCTTACTCGTGCGACTTCAGACCCGTGCCGCTTCGCGAGTACCTCAAGGAGGCGGACGGCTCCGTGAAGCTGAAGCAGCGGACCGGGCGAATGACCGGTGGGTGTTGTTGGTTGAGTTGACGGGTGGATGGGTGGACGGGCCGCTGCGCGCCCCGTCCATCCCGCCCTACCCCATCTTATCTCTCGCATGCGTGCTTGACTCCCTCACTCGCTCTCTCACGCACGGCAGGCCCGAGCGGGACGGACCCAGAGTACGAGATCTACAGCGATCGCCCCGAGGTGCTGCGGCCCGATAAGGAAGATCCGGATCACGTCGGCTTCCTGACGCACGAAGCCGTTGCGATGGGAAAGTCCGTCATGATCTTCTGCGCGACCAAGAAGGTGAGTATCGAACTCGACGCTCGGAACTCCAGTTGGACTCGGTCTCTCTTTCGGGATGGTATTAGCGCGCGCACGCCACCCCTGCCGACTTTCTATCCCTCACACACAAACACGTGTGCTGCGCACTTTGCTCATTCGCCAGGGATGCCAGATGACTGCCAGGGCGATCGTCGGCTACTTCCGCCGCCATGACGAGGCCTCGACCGCCGCCGGAGCGGCCTTTCAGGTCCCTCGGCCCACCGAGGAGACGATGCGAGCGCGCAAGAAGTGCTCGACCGAAATCTGCAAGGGCAAATTCGAGTACAGCCAGGCGCTGGCAGAGGTCGTCTCGCATGGGGCATGCTTCCACCACGGCGACCTGATACCGCGCGACCGGAAGCTCGTCGAGGAGGCTTTCCGCGCCGGCCACGTCAAGGTGCTGTGTGCAACCTCGACGCTCGGAACGGGTGTTAACCTGCCCATCTTCCGCGTGATCTTCAAGGACGCATTCCAGGGGATGTTCTCCTCGGCGACGTACATCTCGCAGGAGACGTACAAGCAAATCTCCGGAAGGGCGGGCAGGACGGGCGTCGACGACCGTGGCGAGTCGTACCTCATCGTCCGCAAAGACGGCAAGAACCGCGTACCGAGAGCGTACCTGCGGGAGCTGCTCGTGGGCCGGCTGGGCCGGATCGTTTCTAGCGTCGTCGTCGGCGGGGTCCTGTCGCGGGAGCGCTGCGACAGGCTGCTGCTCGAGATGCTCGCAACGGCGCAGTCCCAAGGACACGTCATGGATGAGAACACCCTCAACACCGTCATGGAGTCCACGCTCGTCTGGGCGGCCGCCGACGAGGGCAAGCAGAGCGAGATTGCCGCGCTGGTGGAACGCTCGATGGAGTGGCTCGCCACCAACTTCTCTCCGGCCCAGAACGAGAAGAGGCGGTTCCACGTCACGGACATTGACAACAGTCCTATGATTCAGCGGATCAAGGTCGACGGCCGCGAGGTCACCGAGGTGACGCAGCTCGGCAAGGCCGTCGTGGCGTCAAACATGGCGCCGCAGGAGGCCCTGCTCTACATGAAGGACCTGAACGTGGCGCTCAACCAGGGATTCGTCACGGGCAACCACCTGCATGTGCTATACATGTGCGTCCCGCTCGCCTGCACGCAGATCACCATGAACAAGACGCTGTACGGGAAGCTGCTGGCCATCGTGTCAAAGGCCGACCCGGTCGAGCGGCGGGTGCACGAGATCCTCGGGCTCTCGCAGCAGTTCCTCGTCCTGGCCGCGCAGACGGACAACATCAAGCCGGGAAAGGCCGATGCCGAGCGGCAGAAAGAGCAGACGCGCGTCTGCCAGCGGCTCTACATCGCGTACATGCTGTACCACATGATTCTCGGGGCGACGACGACCAGGATCATGAACGAGTTTTGCATCACGTCGGGCAAGCTGCTGGACAGTCTCAAAGAGGACGTTGAGCGCTTCGGAAAGAAGGCCGCCAGTCTGTGCCGGAGCATGGGCAAGGAGGTGCGTAGACGTTGTCATCATTGAGTGGGGCGGGTGGGCCGGTGTGGGGTGAACTCAGCGACCCGTCGTCCCACCCACCGGGGTGTCAGTGCGTGCACGCCATCGCCCCTTATGATCGTCTCACTCCGTCGTGATGTCGCGGTGTCGCTCGCGATACCCCTTCAGGTCATCGCCGGGTCGCTCAGAGAGTTTGCGAGCGAGGTCCGGAAGGCGAACGACGAGACCTTCCAGAACCTGCTGGCCTGCGGCATCGACAAGCGCGACGCTATCTTCCTCATTCATCTGGACGTGAGTTCTCCCGAGGAGATTGTCTCGAAGGTGGGTATCGCTCTCGTTCTCGTTCTCGTTATTACTGACCTCGAGCGGGGTGGGTGGGGAGCTGGGCAGCGACCCGAGGGTGGGGTGGAGCTGTCGCCCCTCGTTCTCCTTCTCTATATCTCACTCTTTTCATCTCCCTCTGTCTCTTTCTCTCTCTCTCTCTCGCTACCAGGGCAAAGACGAGCTCGTCAAGCTGCTGCATGCCGCCTATTCCGTGGAGGGCCGCGAGCCCGACGTCGCCCGCCTCCAGGCCAAGGCCGCCAAGATCATCAAGGCAGCCGAAAAGGCCCTCGAGCCACCGTCGCAGCAGACCAAGAGTCTCGTGGCTGGCGAAGGAGGATCTCATGGGAGCTTGCGAGCGAGGTCGCCAGGTCAACAGCAGACGCAGAGCGTCGCGGGCATCGCGACGGCCGGCGGGGTCGGCGGTCGGGTCAACGGCGGCGTGTCTCAGGAGGCCCAGGGTGGTACCGACGCCGGAGTCGCAAACGCCGCCGACGCGAACCCTGATGCCACCGCCAAACCCGCCCATCCACCGGCCCATCAGCGGATCTTCGACGCCATCGCGTCGGGCGAGCTCATGGCCATCTACATGCACGCGTCGAACCTCGTCGACAAAAAGGGAAGGCGGTCGGCCGAGACGGAGATGCCCAAGGGCCTCAAGCCGAAGCCGCCCGAGAAGATCCCCATCGGCATCGGCTTTTCGTGGCGGAGCGCGGATGAGTATGTGCCGCTCAAGGGGCAGTCGGACGCGGAAGCGTTCATCAGCCGCCTCAAGGACGCCCTGAGTCGCCGCGCGACCGACGCGCACATCGCCATGCTCGGGTGGCACAACCAGCTTGGCATCCTGGAGGACCTTGTCGGGCTCGAGCTGTCACAGGTCATGAACGTCAAGCTGGGCGCGTGGATTCTCGAGCCGGACAGGTACGAGACGCACGTGACCAACAAGTTCAAGAAACCCAGCAGCTCGTTTGGCGGGAAGAAGCGGAACAGGGGCGAGCCCAAGGCCAACCAGCTCAAGATCCGCCAGACCTACCAGACGGCGTCCTTCGAGACCGAGGCCCACGAGTACTGCCGGGAGATCCTCAAGCTTTTGGATGCCGAAGGCACGGTCGACCATTATCCGGACATGGTGGTTGTCGACGATGAGGGCGAGAACGCCATGGACTCGATCTACACCAAGATCACCAGGAAGGCGCTGCGCTGCATGCGGTCCATGCTGCCGACGCTCCGGCGGACGGGCCTCTTGCGGCCGCTAATGGAGACGGAGATGCAGATATGTAGAATCGTGGGTCAGATCGAGGAGAGAGGTTGCGGATTCCACCAGTCCTGGCTCCACAAGGTACGTAGAGTAGGTCGCGGTGGGGTGGGAACGGGGAAGCGCAGTGACCCGTTCCCACCCCACGTGTTCGCCCCACGTGTTCGCCCCACGTGTTCGCCCCACGTGTTCGCCCCACGTGTTCGCCCCACGTGCTAACCCCACGTGCTAACCCCACGTGCTAACCCCACCCGCCCATCGGCCCTCCCTCCCGAATCTCTCACTCCTCACCCCATGTCGTCGTTCTCCAGGAGCACAAGCACCTGCTGGATGTTGTCAACCAGGTCTCGAAGCGGGCCGCCGTTGTCCTGCAGGCCGACACGGGCGAGTCTCTGGCCGTCGACCTGGCCGCCACGTCCCAGCTCTCGATGATCCTCTACCAGAGGCCGTACTATGCTCTGCCGCCGCCGGAGATCAACAAGATCCGGCACAAGTACCACTCGACGTCCAAGGACGCGTTACTGGAGCTGAGGCTGAAGCACCCGACAAACCGCTTCATCCCGTTGATCGGGTTGTATCGGTCCCTGCAGGATCTGTCGTCGTCGATGACAACGTTGGGCAGGTTCCGAGATGGCGATGGCAAGGTTGGTGATGAGCGCCCCGACGAGCGCCTGCACGCCCCGACTCGCTCTCCCTCACTCACTCGCTCACTCACTCGCTCACTCGCTCACTCACTCGCTTCCCTCGCCAGATACGAACGAACTTTCTGCAGACGAGCGCTGGCACCGGTCGCATTGCGACCGACGAGCCGAACCTCCAGTGCCTCCAGAAGCGCAAGGTCCTCAAGTTCGACGACATCCTGGTGGACGTTGCGCTGCGCAAGTGCATCGTCGCTGCGACCCCGGGGAGGGTTATCCTGAGCGCCGACTTCAAGCATATTGAGTTCCGGGTCATGAGCCACCTGGCGGAGGACGCGGCCATGCAGAGCATTATGAAGCAGGTCGACAGCGATCCGTTCAAGTTGCTGGCGTGCCAGTGGAAGTCGGATGAGTTCAAGACGTCGGAAGAGGTCACGCCGCAAGCACGGGAGCATGCCAAGATGCTTTGTTATGCGCTGCTCTACGGGATGGGCGAAAACCGCCTGGCGGCTGAGCTCAGGATCAAGCCCTTCGAAGCCGCCGCGACGAGACGAGACTTCCTCGACCGTTTCCCGTCTATGGCCATGTGGATCGATAGAGAAGTCAAGAGCTGCACAGAGAACCGCCACGTACAGACGCTGAACGGTCGCATCAGGTGGATGGACGATATTCGCAACGAGGAGGACAGCGGCGCGCTCGCCGCCGACCAAAGGGCCGCGGTGAACAGCGTCTGCCAGGGGTCGGCGGCCGACATGATGAAGTTTGCGATGATAGGCATCGAGCGGCGGTTGAAGCGGGACTTTGGCGACAGGCCGCCCTGCGCCTGCCTCCTGCAGATCCACGACGAGTTGCTGTTCGAGGTCGATCCCGGGCGCATGCGCGAGGCCGTGGTGGCGATAAAGGAGGAGATGGAGAACGCCTGGCCTGGGCTCGCCGTCCCGCTCAAGGTGACCTTCAAGGCCGGGCCCTCGTGGGGCGAGCTCGACGAGCTCGACGATCCGTTCAATTGCAAATGAAACATTAAGGCTTCTCCACGAGATACCCGATACACGATGGTCGTCGGCGTCGTGGGAATGCCCTCGCCGCGGACGTGGCTCCGAAACGACAAGGCAGCTCCAACGCTCCATGCGAGGTGCCCATCAGCCCGTCGTCGTCTCGCAGCTGTCGCTCCCTCCGTCGACGGCCCCTCCATCGACGGGAATCAGATCATGCGCGAAGGGTCCTACGAATCGTCATTGCTGGCTCGCCAGGCGAGCAAAGACGACGCGAGCCAGGAATCGATTGCGACTGTGCTCGACCCGCTGGACGTCGCTGTCGTCGACGTGCTGGTCGTCGGCGTGGGCCCGGCTGGGCTCGCGCTGGCCGCAGAGCTGGCGAAACGCGGGCTGAAGACGGGACTGGTGGGTCCCGACGGGCCGTTGGTGAACACCTATGGGGTGTGGCAGGACGAATTTGTGGAGCTCGGGCTGGCGCACACGCTGGACAAGGTCTGGAAGACGTCAAGCTGTTACTTTGAGGAGGGGGTGGAGACCAAGGTCGACCGAGCGTATGGGCGCGTCAACAAGAGACTACTGCGCAACGAGTTGTTGTCACGCTGTCGTGCGAACGGGGTTCGCTTCTGCGACGGGACGGTGGTGGACATCGCCCTGCCCCCGACAGACCCAACGACGTACGCGAATACTTCTGTCACCCTGAAGGACGGCTCCGTCGTCTCTGCCAGGATGGTGACGTTGGCGTCGGGCGGAGCGGCTGGGAGGTTCTTGAAGTACGAGGACGACGCGCCGTCGACGGCGGCCCAGACTGCTTACGGCATCGAGGCGACGGTGACGGGCTACGCAGAGGCAGGCCTCAAGACGGACTCGATGCTGTTCATGGACTTCCGGAGACATCATACCGGGCTCTACGAAGGGACCGCGACGAAGCAGAAGGCGGGCATGCACCCGAACGGAGGCGAGGGGCAGTGGGAGACCGGAAGCGAGTCGCCCTCTTTCCTCTATGCAATGCCCGAGGACGATGGGCGGCGGGTGTTCCTCGAGGAGACGTGCCTCGTCGCCAAACCGGCGCTTCCGTTCTCCACACTCAAGCGTCGGCTCTACCGGAGGTGTGCGGCCCTGGGAATCACGATCGAAGCTGTCCATGATGAAGAATGGTCGTACATCCCGACGGGCGGGCCGCTGCCAGCCCGGAGTCAGCCACTCACCGCGTTCGGGTCGGCGGCGGGTCTGATCCACCCCGCAACAGGCTACAGCATCGCCAGGAGCCTCCGCTTGGCGCCGAGCATTGCCGACGCGATCGCGAAGGGCATCAGCGAGCAGCCCAACGCGATCCGCGCGTCGGAGGTCGTCTGGGACGCCCTGTGGAGCGACGAGAGCCGGCGGCAGGCTTCATTCCACGTCTTCGGGATGGAGCTGCTCGTGGGTCTCAACGTGGGCGAGACCACCGACTTCTTCGACACCTTCTTTCGGCTGCCACGGGGACTGTGGGACGGTTTCCTCGCGAGCAGGCTGAGCTCCGTCGACCTGATCGGCTTTGCTCTGTACGTGTTTGCGATCGCGCCGATCAACATCAAGTTGGCGCTGATGACCCACCTGGCGACGTCGCCGGCCGGGGCTTACTTCGTGAAGACCTACGCCAAGGCGCTCGGCGGCGAGCGGGACGATTGAACCAACCAACCTCTGTATTCATGAACAAATTTTACCATTTTACCATTGCCGCTACCCCTGACGTTCCTCCTGCTTTCGCTTCCGGTCCGGCAACACGCGCTCCACGACCGCCTCCCACGTCTGCCCGGCCAACCTCCCCAACAACATGTCGACGACGTGGTTGGTCGTCATCACCACGCTGCGACCCCCCGCGACCATCGCCTGCCCGATCGGCAGCCGCCCCGTCTTCACGCCCGCCTCTTTCGCCCTTTCGAAGCACAAATTCTTGTGCCGATTCCGATCGACGATCCCCCCAATCACGTACACCTCGCCGGCCCGAAGCTCCCGGATCTCGTCCTCGCTATCAGCCGTCAAGTACGTCACTTTATCCAGCTCGTCCTTCAACAGCTCGGTGTACGGGGCCTCTGTCACCGTAACCCCGTGCCAATTCGGCATCCCGCTCAACTGCTTCTCGAACTGGTCTTTGATCTTGCCCTTTATCGACGTCAGAATGAGGTGGACTGGCACCTGGCGACGAGCGAGTGAGCGAGTGAGCGAGTGAGCGAGTGAGCGAGTGAGCGAGTGAGCGAGTGAGCGAGCAAACCAGCGAGCGAGCCGACCAGCGAGTACGTGGCAGTAAGTTGACGCACCGCCGCCCTCCCGTTGGCCCCGTAACTGAAGTTCGTCTGCTGCACGATCGACCGCATCTCCCCCTCCGTCATATAGGCCTCAAAGTCGTAGTCAATCACCACCCGATACTCGTCATCCTCCTTCGCCTTCTTCAACCTCGCCGCCCTCTCCTCCTTCTCCTTCACCTGCTCCGCTCGGTGCGCCCTCGCCCTCGCCTGCCGCGCCTCCCGCTCCGCACGTCTCTCCTCCTCGGACAGCCCGGCATTCCGCTCGGCGATCAGCGCCAACTTGTCCTCCTTCGCCTTCGCCTTCCGTTCCCGCTCCTGCTGCTTCTTCAGCTGCTTGACCTTCTCCTTGTGCTCCATCCTCTTCAGACGCTTGAGTGCGTTCTTCGAGAGCTGCTGCGTATTGTCCTTCCTCTCTCCGCCGCCTCCCTCAGCTCCCTCGTCTCTCGGGTGCATGGCCCCACTCCCACCCTCAGCCCCAACCGTGCCCTCGGAGGGTCCATTCGCCTGCTCCATGCCAATTATTTGACCTGTCTATCGTGGTAAACGTGGAATTGAATCCCGTGCGCTCGCACGTCTCAACTCCCAATCAAGCAAAACTTATTTTCGAGTTGGGGACCGTGGGTGAGAGCTCTCGTCGCCATGGACGGTCCTACCCGGGCACGCCAAGGCGTCTCGGGTGCATTGCTGGGCCTCCGTTCCAGCGGATCCGGGCCAGGTACGTGTGTCGAGGAGGCTGCAATTTCAAATTCTCGGATGATCATCCGGTTCATGAAACCGAAGTGCCGTTCACCATCTCACTCGCCGTTCGTACTATCCGCACGCGCGGCAGCAGCGAGAGGCAAAGCGGCTCTGAGGAAAGCGCTGGGCGTCCATGATACCCAAGCAAAGTTACAGGGGCCCGCGACCACGACGACGACGACGACGACGACGAAACGTGGCAGAGTCGACCACGACCACGACGACGAGACGCCCGTCTTGTTCAGCCGACGGAAGAAGCGCATTACGATCGACACGGAAGAGGGCGTCGCGCGGCCGGCGTGGCTCAATTTCTCGGCCGACAAGGACAAGGACAAGGACACGGACAACGCCGCCAGTCGGGACGTGTTGTCGAATTGTCTCCATCCGCGACGAATCGAGACGCCGTTCCAAGTGCGCAAGAATCCGTTTGCCGTGACGCCACCGACGATGGGGACCGCGGCAAGGACCCAGATGCTGGCGCGGGCGACGCCCACACCGACGGCGACGGCAGCAGGCCCGCCGGGATTCTACAACGTGGGCAACACGTGCTATCTGAACAGCGTCGTGCAGTGTCTGCTCGCGTGCGAGCCGTTTGTGGGCGAAATTACGAGGCTCGTGGACGTCAAGGCGATTGGAGAGGCGCCCTGTACGCGGGCAATCTACGACCTGATTGTGCAACGGTCAGAGTCGAGGTCGTCTCCGACGCGGACAACGTTGCGTCTGAACGAACTGAAAGCGGCGCTCGCTTTGACGAAGATCGGTGGCGCGGTGTTCGGAGGGCTCGAACAGCAAGACGCGCACGAGGCGCTGCTCCTCATCCAGCAAGTGGTCGAGGGGGAGGTGGGCAAGGAGAACTTTCGCTGTCCGTTTGCCCACGGCGTGCTCGTCGAAGTCACGTGCGAAGCGTGCGGGTACAAGGGCAAGGCCGTCGAGGACGGACATCTGAACGTCCTGGTCGGAGTCCGCGGGGGCGGGCGCGGCATTGGCATCGGCATCGGCGACACCAACGGCAACGGCGACGGCAACAGCATCGGCAGCGCCCTGCGGAAGACGAACGAGACCGTTCTCCGCAACTGCGAGCAGTGCAAGGCAAAGGACGTCGAGCATACTCGAACGAGCCTGGTGACGTCGCTGCCGTCGTCCCTCGTGGTTCAACTGCGGCGATTCGAGTACGCCGGGGGCGCAATGCACAAGATAGGCGACGGGTTCGTGGCGCAGAAGACTGTCGTGGTCAGCGCGGACGGCTCGAAGCGCTTCGAGCTGCGTTCTATGGTCCGCCATCACGGTGTCGGGCTCGCGTCCGGGCACTACGACGCCAGGGTTCGGCGCGACGGCACGTGGTGGGCGTGCGACGATTCGACGGTCGTTCCAGTCTCGGAGCAGGACGCCCTGGGTGCGTCGGCGAGCAGTTACCTCTTGTTTTACGATCTGGTGTGACGCCCCAGCGAAGCGACTACAACGTCCCACGCCCAATCTCCCTACGTATCCACCGCATCGTCCTCGCCATAAACTCCAAGTTGTGAACGCTCAGCAACCTGTCCACCACCACCTCGTGCGCCTTCTTCAAGTGGTGCAGGTACCCCACGCTGTACTGCGTACACGTCGAGCACTCGCATCCCGTCACCTCCCCCATCGTCCCTCCCACCGTCCCCTTCCAGCGCCCGCTGGCGATGTTTATCCTCCCCGGGTCCGCCGGCGCCCCCGTCAGCACCGTCCCGTGTCTCGAGATCTTCGTCAGGTAACATGAATCAAAGGTATCGACGCCCAGCTGCACGAGGCGCCTGATGCTCC
>Ga0181573_10001570_pt1 | contig 22262 bp, 16 predicted proteins | sample 101ome_25_FD_148643 | JGI IMG/M metagenome (GOLD analysis project Ga0181573, IMG submission 148643) | Coastal salt marsh microbial communities from the Groves Creek Marsh, Skidaway Island, Georgia - 101409BT metaG (spades assembly) | ecosystem: Environmental > Aquatic > Marine > Intertidal zone... | reverse complement strand
CGGACTCGCACCACGTCTCCGGGACTGAGTTCCCCGACCGGGATCACTCGTTCTGAGCTCCCGATGACATGGATCGCTTCCTCCGGGCGCAATCGGATCAGGGCCTCGATCGAGCGTCTCGTGCGGCGGAACGCGAACGTTTCCAGCGTATTGCCCAGAGAGAAGAGGACGAGCAGGACGGCCCCCTCCAGCCAATGGCCAACGAAGGACGCACCCGCCGCCGCCACCAGCATGAGGACATCTACGTCGAGGCTGCCTGCGCGGACGGATCGGACGGCGCGGAGGGCGGGGTCCCAACCCGCTGAGGCATACCCCAGAGCAAACATCGTGACGGCGAGGTCATCGAGTTCGGCGCGTGCGAGGAGCCATCCGGAAAGGGTGACGGCAAGGGCGACTGCGGTCGACACGACCTGCAGGCCCAGACGGTCCCTCGTGGAGGTGTCCATGTCGCAGCAGCAATCCCGGGTTTCTTATCAAGAATGATTCTTGATAAGGTAGCTGGCAGAGCTGATTGCTCCGAGGGGGTGGGTTGCTCGGAAAGGGCGCGCATGCACATTGGGCGCATCGAAACTCAAGACCCGTTTTGACGAGGACGCAGCATGAGTGACGCCGGCGCATTCGACGCCCTCTTGCAGGAGGACCGACGCTTTTCTCCCTCGAAGACATTCGTCGACCAGGCGAACATCAGCGATGCGTCCCTGTACGATCGCGCGGCAGCAGACCCGGAGGAGTATTGGGCCGAGTGGGCCCGTGAACTCGACTGGTTCGAGCCCTGGCACACGGTGCTGGAGTGGGTGCCCCCTCATGCAAAGTGGTTCCTCGGGGGAAAGCTGAACGTTGCTCACAACTGTCTGGACAGGCATGTGGCAGCCGGTCGTGGCGATCGGACCGCCCTCATCTGGGAGGGAGAGCCCGGGGACACGCGGACGTACACCTATGCCGAGCTTCAGCTGGAGGTCGCGAAGTTCGCGAATGCTCTCCGGGGTCTGGGTGTCGTAAAAGGCGATCGGGTCACGATCTACCTTCCCATGGTCCCCGAGGCCGCCATTGCGATGCTCGCCTGTACACGCATCGGAGCGGTCCATTCGGTCGTGTTCGGGGGCTTCAGTCCGGATTCTCTCGCCGACCGCAACAACGACGCGTCGGCAAAGGTCCTCGTGACCGCGGACGGTGGGTGGCGTCGAGGGTCGGTTGTGCCGCTCAAGGCCAACGCAGACGTAGCGCTCGAGCAGTCGCCGACGGTCGAGCACGTGGTCGTCGTTTCTCGTGGCGGCGCCCTTACCCGGGAGAATCCCGTGCCGATGACGGCGGGACGTGATCACTGGTACCACGACCTGATCGCGGGCGCGTCGGACGATTGCCCGGCGGAACCCATGGATGCCGAGGACACGCTCTTCATCCTCTACACATCGGGCACCACGGGAAAGCCAAAGGGCGTGGTGCACACCACGGGGGGCTACCTCACGCAGGCGTATGCGACGACACGGTCGGTTTTCGATCTCAAGGAAGACGACGTCTACTGGTGCACCGCGGACGTGGGTTGGATCACCGGGCACAGCTACATCGTCTACGGTCCTCTCGCGAACTGCGCTCAGGTGGTGATGTACGAGGGGGCACCCGACACACCGGATCGCGGCCGATTCTGGGAGATCTGCGAGAAATACGGTGTGACGATCTTTTACACCGCGCCGACCGCGATCCGTGCGTTCATGCGCTGGGGGGATGAGTGGCCGGGGAAGTCCGACCTGTCGTCTCTGAGGTTGCTTGGGACGGTCGGAGAGCCAATCAATCCCGAGGCGTGGATGTGGTACCATCAGACGATCGGAGCAGGGCGTTGCCCGATCGTGGACACATGGTGGCAAACGGAAACGGGAGCCATCATGATCACGCCGCTGCCGGGATTGACCGAGACCAAGCCAGGCACGGCGACTCGCCCGTTTCCCGGGATTCAGGCCGCCATTCTCGACGAGGCAGGTCGAGAGACGACGGCCGGCTATCTCGCCATCACCACGCCGTGGCCATCCATGCTTCGAACGGTATGGGGGGACGATCAGCGCTTCAGGGACACCTACTGGTCAAAATGGCCGGATACCTACTTCCCCGGGGACGGAGCGAAGGTCGACGAGGACGGGTACCTGTGGATCCTCGGGCGGGTCGACGACGTCCTGAACGTGGCGGGCCACCGAATCGGAACGATGGAGGTGGAGAGCGCCCTGGTCGATCACCCGTCGGTGGCGGAATCTGCCGTTGTCGGCAAGGCGCACGAGATCAAGGGCGAGTCGATCGCCGCGTTCGTGACGCTGAAGGACGGGGTCGACAGCAGTGCCGACCTCCTTTCCGAGCTTCGTGATCATGTCGGGGCGAAGATCGGAGCGATCGCAAAACCGGAACTGGTGGTGTTTACCGCGGACCTGCCAAAGACCCGGTCGGGCAAGATCATGCGGCGCCTTCTGAGGGATATCGCAGAAGGGCGAGCAGTCGGGGATACGACGACGCTGGCGGATCCTGCAGTCGTGAAGAAGCTGCAGGAGCTTCACGAGGGGGAGGAGGGGTGAGCCTTCAGCTGTCGGAGAAGGGGTCCATCGATGGAGGCGCCTTTGCCGCCCGCTGATCAGCCGGCTTCTCCTTGATCTTGCGAGCCGGGACCCCCACGTAGACCCAATGAGGTTCGGTGCTCCGGGTCAGGATCGATCCTGCACCCACCATGGAGTCGTCAGCGACGTGCGTGCCCGCGAGCACAGTTGCGTGGTAGGTGATACGGACTCCGGCCCCGATGACCGTGCGTGGCAGATGCACAAGGCGCCCGTCGACGATGTCGTGCGAGTGTGAGTAGACGTTGGCGAAGTCCGAGACGGACGACCCATTCCCTATGACGATGCCGCCCCGATCGTCGAGGAGCACATGTCGGTGGATCACCACCCCGTCTCCTACCTCGAGATTGTATCCGAACGACACTCTGACGTGGGTGAATGCCTTGAAGTTCGCTCCACATGACTTGAAGACGTGTCGAGCCAGAAGTCGCCGAAAGCGTATCCCGAGCTCCACGTTCTCCCCCAGAGCACTGCGATCGAACATCTCCCACAACCACAGGAGCGGCTTGCGGGGGCCATACAGGCCGTGGTCGATCTCGTCGTAGTACTCGGGCTCGAGCGTGACGTTACGCGGATCGAGGTGGGCGAGCGCGACCTGAGTGGTGTGAGGCAGCGACTTCGCGCCCGATCTTGCGACACTGGGAAAGTACAGGTCCGTGAGGATCACGCGACACAGTTCACTACGGTCGCATGACGGATCGTCCAGCTCCTCCGAGAGCCACGACAGCCACTCGTCATAAAGGGTTTGAGCGGCGTCAGCGACGGGGACGGGGCGGAGCGGAAGAAAGCGCATGGCAGGAGGTTATGTGGATCGGAGCAGGTGGCAAGACATGCGTTCGTCCCCGGACCCGCACGAGGTCGGGCCGGGCGGGCCTTTCCGGGCTAACCCGCCTCAGTAATCTTAGACTTCGCTCCCGAAACAGCGGCATCGACCATGCACGACGTTCTGCGCCAGCGCCTCATCCGAAAGATCGAAAGCCTCCCGGATGAGCAGATCTACCAGGTCCTCGATTACATCGAATTCCTGGATTCGAAGTATTCCGGCCAACGCGACGTCGAGGCCTCAGGTCTCCAAAAATTCGCCGAAGGGCTCGAGGACAAACTCCGCGGGCGGGCCGTGAGTCCGAGCACGATTCGTGAGGCGTTTCAGCTGATTTCGGCGGCCGACCGTGTTCTTTCCGGGGTTTCTTCCGCGGGCCGTCAGATCCTCGAAGAACTCAACAGTGCGATCGAATCGACACCCGAGGACCACGTGGACGGCGAGAAGCCTCCTCAGCATATCGAGGCCGACCCCCGCAAGCGGCGAACTCCCTCGTCGTCCGGGAGCCCTCGGTCTGCGGGGTCCGACGAGGACGGCATCCCCCTGTCCGATGGGGATGACACGCGAGGAATCGGCTAGATCCCGGGGGTGGATCAGGGGCTGCCGGAACGAGCTCCCGGTCGTCGCTCTCCCTCCCGACAGCGCGGACGTTGACGTTGTCGGGACCTCCGTCTATCCTCCCGGATGCACGACCTGAACACTGATCGCGCCTGTCAAATCGCCCGCTCTGCGAGCCCCGGATTCGTGGGCTCAGGCAGACGGGCATCTTCTTTTGCCCCAAGGTCCGACTGCCCATGACCGACGCCGTTCGAGGCGACCGAATCGTCAAGGAAGCCCTCACGTTCGACGACGTTCTGCTGATCCCCGGGCACTCCACCGTGCACCCGAAGGATGCAGATGTCTCGACCCGGGTGACACGAGGGATCGAGCTGCACATTCCGCTGCTCGCAGCCGCCATGGACACCGTCACTGAATCGGCGATGGCGATTCAGATGGCTCGCGAAGGTGGGCTCGGAATCATCCACAAGAACCTGTCGCCGGAACGTCAGGCCGAGGAGGTCGATCGCGTCAAGCGTTCCGAAAGCGGGATGATTCTCAATCCGATCACACTTCAGGGTGACGGGTCACTTCAGGATGCACATGACCTGATGGCGCGGTTTTCCATCAGTGGTGTGCCCATCGTCGAGGACGGAGGGCGCCTCGTCGGGATCATCACGAATCGCGATCTGCAGTTCGAGACAGATCTGTCGAGGTCGATTGCCGAGGTCATGACGTCGGAGAATCTGGTGACGGTCCCGGTAGGGACAACGCTGGATCAGGCTCAGGAAATCCTTCATCAGCACCGGATCGAGAAGCTGCCTGTGGTCGACGGAGACGGCCAACTGAGGGGGCTGATTACCGTCAAGGACATTTTCAAGCGCCGTCTGTATCCCGATGCCTGCAAGGACGGTCATGGACGCTTGCGGGCTGGTGCCGCGATCGGCGCTTCGTCGGGGGATCTCGACCGGGCTCAGATGCTCGTGGACGCCGGTGTCGACGTGCTCGTCGTGGATACCGCTCATGGTCACTCCGAGGGTGTGCTTCAGGCCGTGGAGCGCGTTCGGGATCGTTTCCCCGATGTGCAGATCGTTGGCGGCAACGTGGGTACGGTCGAGGGTGCGAAAGCGCTGGTCCAGCGAGGAGTGGACGCTGTCAAGGTTGGTGTCGGGCCAGGATCGATCTGTACGACTCGGGTCGTGACCGGTGTCGGCTTGCCTCAGCTCACCGCCATCATGGACGCGGTCCAGGGGGCGGACGGATCGGTCCCGATCATCGCGGATGGGGGCGTCCGATATTCCGGGGACATCGTGAAGGCGCTCGCGGCCGGCGCCCACAGCGTAATGATGGGTTCGATGTTTGCCGGAACGGACGAATCCCCGGGCGAGACGTTCCTGCTCGAAGGACGCCGATTCAAGACCGTGCGTGGGATGGGCTCGCTGTCCGCAATGGAGGAGGGATCAGCCGATCGGTACTTCCAGGATTCCTCCGAGGAGAAACGAAAACTCGTGCCGGAGGGCATCGAGGCGCGTGTCCCCTACAAGGGCCCTGTTTCGGATACGATTTACCAACTGGTGGGCGGACTGCGGGCCGGAATGGGCTACTGTGGGGTCGGGTCGATCGAGGAACTGCGAACGGAGGCGCGCTTCAATCGGGTGACGATGGGTGGGCTCCGGGAATCTCACCCCCACGACGTGACCATCACACGCGAGGCCCCGAACTACCACGGCTAGGCTGGCCGATCCGTTCCCGGCGATCGAAGCGGTTGTGAGGCACCTTCGGACCGTCGTCCTGGCTTCACTCGCGGTGGGGGCAAGCTCCGGATGCACGCTGGTTCTCGGGTCATCGCCTGGCGTTCCCGTCGAAGTCGTGGAGCCGACGGTGGACATCCGCGCCTCTGCGCCGTTCATCGAGCCGCTTCACGTGGCCTATCTGGAGCGTCCTGACGGTGCCGGGCGAGTCGACGAACTGCTGGCGTCGCCTGTCCTCCGCGATCCCGGTTTCCGGGGTGAGGTCGCGGTGTGGCTCGACTATTGGCAGACCGCGGCGAGGCCCTGGCTTCCTCGTGTTCTCGAGGGTATGGGAGCCTTCGAGGAGCTGGTCGATTCTGCTCTCCTCGAGCGAGGGTTGCCTGCGTCGCTGAGATACCTGCCGCTGATCGAGAGCGGGTATAGTCCTACGGCCCGGAGCCACGCGAGCGCGGTCGGAATGTGGCAGTTGATGTCGGTTACGGCGCGTGAGCAGGGAATACGGGTTGATGCGTTCGTGGACGAGCGCCGAAGTCCGTTCAAGTCGACAACCGCCGCGACCGACTACCTGTCACTGCTCCACCGAAGATTCGAGTCCTGGTTCCTCGCTCTCGCCGCGTACAACGGTGGACCGACGCGGGCCCAGCGGATTATTCGGGAGCATGGAGGTCTGGCTCAGCCTTCGGACTCGCTGTTCTGGGCACTACGGGAGCATTGGCCTCGGGAGACGCAGGACTTCATACCGAAACTGGTCGCGGCCATCCTCGTCGCTCAGGCTCCACAGGCCCACGGGTACGACCGTCCTGTCCCCGATCCGCCGTTCCGGTACGCCGTAGTCGAGGTGCCCGAGGCGACCACCTTCGACGTACTCGCGCGGGCGGCCGAAACCGACGAAGCGGAAATCCGGCGACTGAATCCAGAGCTCTACAGGGGCCTGACCCCTCCCGGCCGAGCGTATGAGCTTCGCGTGCCGGTGGGCAGGGCCGAGGTCTTCGGGGACAACTATGCCTCCATCCCTGCACGCGAACGCATGACGGTGGTGGAGCATGACGTGCGTCAGGGCGAGACGCTGTCTCACATTGCCGTTCGCTACGGGATCTCGATTCGTGACCTGGAAGCAGCGAATCCGGATGTCCGCCCACGATACCTGAGGGTGGGCGCCCGATTGATCGTGCCGATCGCTCTGGCCCGCTAGTCGGGCCGGGGCAGGCCTCCAGGTTCGACGCCTTCAGGCAGCGAAGCAGCGCGAGAGGAGGCGCTCCGACCGCTACGGGGCGCTCCAGCTTCCCGTAGCACCTCCCTCCTTGCTGAGAAGGCGGATCCCTTCGATGCGCATGCCCCGGTCTACCGCCTTCACCATGTCGTAGACGGTCAGCAGGGCGACGCTGACCGCGGTCAGTGCTTCCATCTCGACCCCTGTTTTGCCTCGGTACGTGGCTGTGGCGCGTGCCCGCAGGCCGGGTAGCCCAGTATCCACGTCGAGGATGACCTCGACCGACGCACCCGGCAGGGCGTGACAGAGAGGAATGAGATCAGCGGTCTTCTTGCCGGCCATGATCCCGGCAAGCTGCGCGACCTGAATGGGGTCTCCCTTGTCGGTGCGACCGTCCAAAATTCGTGCGAGTGTTCCTTGCTCCATCACGATCTGCCCCTCTGCTACGGCTGTACGTCGCGAGTCATCCTTCTTCGTGACGTCGACCATCTGGGCACGACCCTCTGTGTCGAGATGGGTCAGACCATCGGGGCGCTCGGTCATCGGCCGACTCCTGTCGGTGAAGGGTAGGGGCTTTCGAGAAGGGCTTGACGCAGGTCACGCACGAGTCCGTTGACGACCAGCTGTGGATTCACGTTCCGGCGCGCGCGTTCTCTCGCCCGTTCGACGGCAGGAAAAGCGTCCGGGATGCTCGACGGTACGATCCCGACCGCGCTCGCGTGTTTCTTGAGTCGGCTCAGGGCATCGTGGTTGATCACCAGCGCATCGGCCCCGGTGGCGGCGGCACCGAGGTCGCGGAGCCATTCCTCTACGAAGGTGAAGAGATCGAGGAGCTGTCGAGCGCGGGCTGGCGGAAAAGAGGCTGCAAGACGATAGCCTTCGGCAGCGCGTCTGGACGTTGCGCTCGTCACGATCTCCAGTGCTCGTCTTCGCAGGGATTCCAGCGGGCCCGGACCGTCTTCATCCGGAAGGAAAGCCATGGCCCGACCGGGCGATCCCTGACTCAGATGCGCGGCCCATGCGCGGGTCCTGTCGTCGAGATCAAAGTGGTCCGCCAGGAACGCACGGACCGTCTCCCGTGGCAGCGCCGCAACATGGACGGGCACGGTACGGGAGCGGATCGTAGGCAGAAGCATGCCGGGTTCGCTGCTGGTCAGGAGGAACCTCGCCTGCCCGGGGGGCTCCTCGAGAAGCTTCAGCAGGGCGTTGGCGGCTTCAGGGCTGGCCTCCTGGGGCACAAGCAGTTCTGCCTGACCCACGATGAACACCGGACCCTCCGCCATGGTCGGGCGCTTTGCCGCCTGACTGCGGAGGTTTGTGATCGACGCGAGATAGAGACCGCGTACGTCATCCGACCAGCTCGGGACGAGGCTGGAAGCCCGCATGTCCGACAGCTCCTGGAAGCGTGCCGCCTCGAGCGCTTCCGCCAGCCTCGTCTTACTGGTGGCTTTCGGTCGGGGAAGCGGGAAGTACCAGTGCACGTCCGGATGTTCGAGAGATCGCGTCATCCGGCACGGACCGCAGGACTGACAGGGGCCGTCCGCGGCGGGACTTGTGCAGACCGTGAGCTGTGCGATCCAGAGCGCGAGGCGTTGTTTGCCGATCCCACGGGGGCCATGAAGGAGTAGTGCCGCAGGAAGCGTTCCCGAGACATGGGCTCGGGCGAGGGACGTGCGCAAATCCTCATGGCCGACGAGATCGTGCAGACCCATCGTGAACCTCAGCGGCTACGAAGCCAGAGGAGGGGGTCCTGAGCCTGCGGCGAGGTTCCGTCGAGAGGTGCACGAATCTGAAACTCGAGATGGGGCCCCTCCGGCGTGTCAGCACCTCCGACTGTCCCCATGACCTGACCCGCAGTCACTTCGCGCCCCTCGACCACGCCGATCTCCTCCAGGTAGAGGTACAGCGTATAGAAGCCGTTTCCGTGGGATAACATCACCGTCGGCCCATACCCCTCGAAGGGACCGGCGTAGGCCACGACACCTGCCTTCACCGCTGTGACCGGGGTACCGGTGCGCGCGGCGATGCCGATACCGTTCCATCGGATCACGGTGCCATTCGGTCTCTGGTCTCGGCCGAAGCGATAGATCAGGTCGCCTTCGAGTGGCCAGTCAAGCGACCCTGCGTCCTCAGCCGACAGCGTGGCCGACCGTCGAGCCTCAAGCTCCCGACGCCGCTCCTCGAGCGCGTCGATCAACGAAGTCATGCGGTCTTCGTCAGCCTCGAGTTCGACGATTCGGGACGAGGCGGACTCCTCACGCGCTCTGTACTGTTCGATTGCCGCCCGATGTTCGCGCTCCACCGACCGAAGTTGTGCTACCTCGCTCAGGCGGTCCTGACGAAGCGAACCGAGGAGTGCCATCCGTTCACGTAGCGCTTCGTTCTGCTCCGTGAGTTCGGTCTCGAGTGACCGAACGCGCTCCACGAGAGCTCGGTCGAATGCCGCGATGCGTTGAAGGTATCGGTAGCGGTTCAGAAGGTCCGAAAAGGACTTCGCCCCGAGGAGGACCTCGACCGTGTGCATCGGACCCATCTTGTAGATGTCTCGGAGTCGCCGGAAGAGGACTGCCTCGCTCGTTGCGAGTCTCTCCTGGGACATCACGAGGTCACGGGTCGTCTGTCCCACCTGACCAGAGGTCGCCTCGGACTGAAACTCGACTTCGGCCAGCACGGATCGGCTGGCGCTCAGCCGTCGCTCGATGTTGGCAAGGTCTGCCGAGGCGTCCCGTACCCGGTTCCTCGCGTCCCCCAGATCGCGCTGCAGCCGGTTCCGCTCTTCCCGGATCTGCTCCAGCCTTCGCTGGCTCTGCAGAATCTCGCGATTGATGTCGGGGTCCTGCGCGACAGTAGACTCAGGAAGGATGAGGGCGCCGAGGAGGACGCCGACAAGGAAGTGCCGGGCCATCAGACTTCCTTGAGGTGACGCCGAATCGCTGCGGCGCTCGACATGGCTCCGAATAGGGCACCGGTCAGCAGCCCAATCCCGATCCAGCCCTCGGGGATCCACTCCACATCGAACAGATACGTCGAGACGCCACGGTACGTCCCGTACGTGAGTCCCACGGCCAGTACCCCACCGGCAAGACCGGCGAGTGCCCCCTCGAGCAGAAAGGGCCGTCTGATGAAGCTGTCACGAGCTCCGACGAGGCGCATGATGTAGATCTCGTCACGACGCGCGAGGATGGCGATTCTCAGCGCGGTGCCAATGATGAGAGCCGCCACCATCGCGAAGGCAACGCCCAGCACGGCGGTACTTGCGAATCCGATCCTTCTCAGCGCGAAGAGACGATCGACCCATTCTTCCCCGTACAGTGCGTCTTCGACGAACGGGTAGTTGCTGGCAGCACCCGCCACGCGATCGACGACGTCCGGCGTGCGGTTCCCCGGCCTGAGCTCCACCTCCAGTGATTGCGGAAGCGGATTCACCTCGGATTCGATGAAGAGTTGGCCGAACTCGGGCAACTCCCTCTGCGCCCGCTCGAGTGCATCACGTTTCGAGACGTAGTTGACGCGGGAGACCTCGGGAAACGCGGCCAGCTCCACGAGCAGGGTGTCGATCTCGGTCTGCCGCGCATCATCTCGCAGATACACGACCACTTCGACCCGCTCTTCCATCGCAGAGAGAGCGACCTGCAGGTTGTAGGTTGCAAGCGAAAAGAGCCCCACCACAAAGAGTGCGAGACCGACCATGCCCGCGGAGAGACCCATCAGGACGGGTGCCCTCCGAAATGCGGCCACTGCCTCGCGGATCACGTACATCAGGCCGGCTCCGAATCGGTGGCACCCGAGTCCAGCACAAGCTGGCCCTGATCGAGTTCGAAAAGGCGCACCTGGGGGTATCGTCGAATCAGCTCCAGGTCATGCGTTGCCATCAGGACGGCCATGCCCTTCGCGTTCAGATCCCAGAACAGTTCCATGATGCCCCGCGTCGCTCGGTCGTCGAGGTTACCGGTGGGTTCATCTGCGAGGAGGACGTAGGGATCATTGACCAACGCGCGCGCGATGGCGACGCGTTGACGCTCGCCGCCCGAAAGTTCTTCGACCAGAGCGCCGGACTTCGTCCCCAGACCGACCTGTGTCAGCAGTCGGCCTGCTCTGGTCTGAATGGCTTTCTTCGGTGTTCCGGTCACTTCGAGCGCGAAGGAGACATTCTCCAGCGCGGTCCGTCCGGGGAGCAGGCGAAAGTCCTGAAAAACCATTCCCACCCGCCTTCGCATCTTCCACAAGTCGCGCTTCGTGAGGCGTGCCGACGAAAAACCACTCACGCGAACCTCCCCATCGCTGGGACGGTCCGCCATGTGAATGAGTCGCATCGTCGTCGACTTGCCGGAGCCCGAGTGCCCGGTCAGGAAGGCGAATTCACCCTTCCCGAGCTGGAATGACACGTCGCGAAGGGCGTGGCCGCGCTTCGGATACTCTTTCGATACGTGAGTGAGTTTGATCACCGGACGAGGAGGGCGCGGGGCGAATCCTTGCTCCGGGAGACAAGGTTAGACATCGGCGGAAGGAGTGTCAAAGCGAGAGGACGCCAGTTGGTGGGCCAGAGAAAGCGCCTCGATCATCGAGGAATCATCCGCTACCCCGGCTCCTGCAATATCGAAGGCCGTACCATGATCGGGCGAGGTGCGGACGAAGGGTAGTCCGAGGGTCACGTTCACCCCCGAACCGAACGAGACCGTCTTGAACGCCGCCATCCCTACGTCGTGGTATGGAGCGACGACTGCGTCGAACTCACCGGCGCCAGTGCGACGGAAGACCGTATCCGCGGGAATGGGTCCTGACACATCGACACCGCCCGCAATCAACGCCTCGACCGCCGGGCGATAGATGCGGTCCTCTTCATCACCGAAGAGGCCTCCGTCGGACGCATGAGGGTTCAGCGCGCAAACGCCGATGCGTGGCCTCTCCAGCGCCCAGTCCGAGACGAGTGCGTCACGGAGCAGTGACACCTGATCGACCAGGAGTTCACTCGTGACGGTGCTCGGGACGTCCCGCAACGGCAGATGCGTCGTCGCAAGGAGCACACGAAGCGGGGCACCGAGGTGCGTACGCTCGGCCACCATCAGCATGCCGACACGACTCACCCCCGCGAGGGCGGCGAGCATCTCCGTCTGCCCCGGAAAATGACGTCCGCTCGCGTGCAGAGACGGCTTGTGGAGCGGGCCCGTGACGATCCCGTGGATCTCTCCACGCAGCGCTGCCTCGACGGCCCGTTCGATCGAAGCTCCGGCGATCGTTCCCGCCCACACATCGTCGTCCGATCGCGTGATCGCCTCTTCTCGGATCTGCCAGAGGAAATCGTCGGACTCGGCCCCGTCCGGCCCGAAGACGCGAACATCGAGGTGGGGGGATTCCCGGCGAAGACGGGCGAGACTGCGGTGAGCGACTTCCGGCCCGATGCCTCGAGGGTCGCCGGACGTGAGTGCCAGGTGGACGCCCACCTACATACGTATGTCGATGTACGTCCGGGCCCGCAGCTCTTCGATGATACGCTCGATTTGACGCTCCTGCTGGAGTTGCGCGGCGAGCTGCCCTCGCAGATCCTCGAACGTGTACGCCCCGGCCTCGCGGACCTCCGTTACGGAGACGACCGCGAGTCGCGTCTCACCCGGACCGACCTCGTACTCCAGCGGGCCCACGTAGTCCCCGGCATTCGCGGTTCGGAGCATGCTGTATGCCGGAGGGAGTTCCGAAAACTGCTCGAACGCGAAGGTGAGTGAGTCCGGGGCAGCAGGGTCGGAGTGTGCCTCGTACAGTGCGTCCATCGCCGTCCCTGCTTCCGCCTGCTGTCGGATCTGCAGTGCGAGCGCTCGCGCCGCGTCCAGGTCCGCCTCGGTCTTTTCGGGCGTGATCAGAATGTGCCGGGCATTTCGCTCTCCCGGCCGGATCCGCTCAACCTTGATGATGTGGAAACCGAAGTCACTCTGAACGACGTCGCTGACCTGACCATCGATCAGGCGGAATGCTGCCTCCTCGAATTCCCGAACCATCCTGCCACGCCGGAACCAGCCGAGGTCTCCGCCGAGTGCGGCTGATCCCGGATCTCCGCTGAACTCCCGTGCGAGCTCGGCGAAGTCGTCTCCGGCATTGACCCGGACCAGCAGAGCCTCCGCGCGGGCCCGGGCCGAGTCGACGGCCGCGTCGGATGGCCGGGGCTGAATGACGACCTGTCGAATCGTCATCAACTTCGGACGTTGCTGCAGTTGACCTCGGGCTTCCTGAAACCGCTCCAGGAGTTCGTCCTCGGATACCTCTTCGGGCGGGGCGTCTCTCAGCCGGGACTGGTAGAAAAGCTGTTCGATTTGCCGAACGCGCTGCTCGTTCCTGAGGATCTCACGGTACTCGGCGAGCGTCAGCGCCTCCGCAGAGAGCGCCTCCTGCAACTGAACCTGCCCACCGAACTGGGAGGCGAGTTGAGAGATCTGATCCGTAACGCGTTCGTTGATCGTCTCCTCGTCCACCTGGAGGAGCGAGTCACGAGCCGCTGCCTGCAGGACAAGCAGACGGTCGACGAAACGATTCAGGATTTCCTCGAACAGCGCATCGTACTCGGCCGACCCTGGGCGGGGCACTGGGGCGCCCCCCAGCTGCATCCGCTGCATCTCCTCCTGCACCTGAGTCTGCACGATGGCAGAGTCCCCGACGACCGCCACGAGCCGGTCCACGACATCGAGATCCTCGAACTGCGCGCGTGCCGCGGTCGGGACAGCGAGGAGGAGCAGAGTCGTCAGCAGGGTGCGCGTCATCATGAGGCCTCGTAAACCGCCGTAAACGGTGGGTTCCTGCTACCGACCGGCAGAGTCTGGAATCGTGGGGGTGGCAAGCGCGTCTTCGACGGGCGAGAGCTGTCGTGCCGCACGGATTCGAGCAACGTCCAGAACGACCTGCCCGAGACCGGATTCAAAGATGGCGGTCGAGCGACCGTCCCGGAGTTGGAAGCCGATCAGACCCAGCGGCACCACCTGCGTTGCACCTGAAAGGTTGTCCACAAGGGCCTCTTCCACGGCTCGGGCCACAGCGACCTCGACGGCCTCTCCGGGCGCCTGATCGAGATCGAAGAAGCCCAGCACCCGCGCAGCCGTTCGCAATTGACCGGCCGCCTCCTCGATCATGGCATCGATCGAGTCTCGCTCCGGGCGGAGGCCTTCCGATTCCGCCGACCGGATCAGCAGTTCGCGTCGAGCCAGACTTCGGAGAAATTCTTCGACCTGTGGCTCGTCGCTCTCGGCGAGCTGCATCGGTAGCGTGGGTGACTCCAGGCGTATGATGGTCCGAAGATCCCCGACGGTGACCGAACCGCCATCCCACTCGATGAGGGGGCGTCGAGCGGCCCGCCCCGAAACCGATGCCCCGGGGTTCTCCGAGAGTTCGCGAACGATCTCGACCGCACCGTCCGTGAGCTCCGGTGCCGCCCTGTCATAGAGTCCGGCCACGAAGACCGACTCGGCTTCCTGAACCATGCGCGTCTGCACCTGCCTTCTGTACAGCGGAGCCGCTTCCTCGAAGCCGCGAACACGGCGCTCTTCGAGACGGATGAGGTGCAGACCCATCGGGGTCTCCACGACGTCGCTGACCTGCCCGGGACGAAGCGCAAGCGCAGCTTCTTCGAACGGTGCGACCATGTCGCCGCGGCCGAAGGTGCCAAGATCTCCGCCGTTGAGCGCCGTACCCGGATCCTGGCTGAGTTGCCGCGCGAGAAGTTCGAAATTCTCACCCCCGAGTACTCGCTCGCGGACGGCCGCGAGTGCCTCTGCCACGCTGTCCCGCTGGGAGGGTGTTACACCGATCGGCAGCTGAAACATGATGTGCCGAGCACGGAGTTCCACCGCAGGTTCCTCTGCTTCGTACCGGGCCCTCAGTTCAGCTTCCGTTACGAAGGTGTCGACCTGGATCACCGAGTCCCGCAGCTGAAACACCATGACCTGCTGGGCCTGACGCAGCACGATGGGCTCGAAATCGAGGAGCGCGTACGTGGAGTCGGACGCTGTGACCTCGGCCAGCAACGTGTAATTGACCCAGAGGTCTGCCAGCGCCTCCACGATGGAGGCATCTGCTGCCAGTCGTTCTTCGTCCACGAGGAGATTGACCGCGTCATCGACCGACAACGTGTAGTCGTCGACTCGCGCTACGAGCCCCTCGTTTGTCTCCTCACCACCACATGCCGCCGTCACCAACCCGACGATCAGAACCGCTGCTGCTCCAGCCTTCATCGCAAACTCTGCTCCTGCCTGACCCCGTGAGCCTCAGGCCGTGCCATTTCGCCCGGATCCCAGTGCCGAGAGCGTGACCAGAACGGTCTCGATCATCGGGTCGAGTCCCTGACGAGTGATCTTGATGGACAATGGATGCACCCTCAGTACGTCCAGTCTCGCCTGTTGTTGCTTCAGGCGTCCTTCGAGAGCGGCCATCTTCGGCACGACCCCCTCGCGGAACGAGAGCCGGGCCCAATCGTCCCGGACGATCGCCCGCTCCAGCCCCAGAACCTTGCCGAGGGCACGGATCGCGGCGACGTCCAGAAGTCGATCTACCTCGACCGGGAGCCTGCCGAAACGGTCAGAGATCTCGTCACGCAGCGCCCCGATATCGCTTCCCGTCTCCGCCTTCGAAAGACGTCGATAAAGATGGAGCTTTTGGTGCGAATCGGGAACGTATTCGTCTGGAAAGTACGCCGCGCCCGCCACCGAGACGTCCGGCACGGGCCACTCGATCGCCTCCTCGCCCTTCTCGATCCGCTCGACTGTTTTGCGGAGCAGCCGCATGTAGGCGTCCAATCCGATCTGGCTCGCAAATCCCGACTGGTCTGCCCCAAGCAGGTTTCCGGCACCGCGGAGCTCGAGGTCGCGCATGGCGACCGAATAGCCGGCGCCGAGATCCGTGTAGTGCTCCAGAACGCGGAGGCGCCGCTCGGCATCTTCGCTCACGCCATCGGGGACCAACAGGTAGCAGTAGGCTCGACGGTCGGAGCGGCCGACCCGTCCTCGAATCTGGTACAGCTGCGAAAGGCCGAAACGGTCCGCCCGGTCCACGATCAAGGTGTTTGCATTGGGCACGTCGAGGCCGTTCTCGATAATCGACGAGCAGACGAGGACGTCCACCTCACCGTCGACGAAGGCACGCATCACCTCATCCAGCTCACCGGCATTCATCTGACCGTGAGCTACGCCGATCCGTGCTTCGGGCACCAGAGCGGAGATCTCTTCGGCGATCGTGTAGATCGTATCGATGCGGTTATGGAGAAAGAATGCCTGCCCTCCGCGATCGAGCTCCCGATGCAGGGCTTCGGAAAGGAGCTGATCCGACCACGGCAGCACGTGCGTGAAGATCGGCATCCGATCGCGGGGAGGCGTGCGAATGAGCGAAAGATCGCGAACCCCGGAGAGCGAGAGATACAACGTTCTCGGGATCGGCGTCGCACTCAGGGTCAGGACGTCGATCGAGGTTCGAAATTTCTTCAGCTTCTCCTTGTGCTTTACACCGAAACGCTGTTCCTCGTCCACGATGAGCAGACCGAGATCTCGAAACACGACGTCCTCGGACAGGAGGCGATGGGTCCCGACGACGATGTCGACTTCTCCCTCGGCAACCTTCATGACGAGGTCCTTCTGCTCCCGAGCTGTCTGGAAGCGGCTCAGGGACCCGACACGCACGGGGTAGTCGGCCAGCCGCTCGGAGAAGGAGTGCCTGTGCTGCTCGACCAGAATGGTGGTTGGTGCCAGCACCGCGACCTGCTTTCCGTCCTGAACCGCTTTGAAGGCGGCGCGGATGGCGACCTCGGTCTTTCCGTACCCGACGTCACCGCATACGAGGCGATCCATCGGACGCGGCGCCTCCATGTCTCTCTTTACGTCCTCCGCGGCTTGACGCTGATCCGGCGTGTCGTCGTAGAGAAAAGATGATTCCATCTCGAGCTGCCAGCGCGTGTCCTCCCCGAACGCGTGGCCACGTGCGGACTGGCGTCGCGCGTAAAGCTCGAGGAGCTCCGAGGTCATTTCCTCGATGACCCGCTGGGTCCGGTCGCGAAGCGTGGTCCAGCGCTTCCCTCCGATGCGGTGAACACGGGGTGGCTTCGAGTCCTCGGATTCGCCAACCCACCGCTCGATGAGGTCCAGGCGTGCGACGGGGACCCTGAGCACCTCGCCCGCCGCGTATTCGACCGCCAGAACCTCGAGTTCCTGACCTCCAGCCTCGATGTGCTCCAGGCCGCGGAACTGACCCACCCCATGGTCCATGTGGACGATGAACTCCCCGGGTGTCAGCTGGGACAGGCTCTCCACGGCCACCGAGCCCCGGAACTTCCGGCTGCGCCGTACGCGACGGGCACGGCGGAAGACTTCATGGTCGCTGAGAACGGTGAGCGGAGGATCACTGCAGAGGAGTTCGAAGCCACCGGTCAGGGCTCCGAGCCCGAGACGAGTCCCGGAAGGAACTCGTGCCCCGCCACCGAGGATTTCCTCGAGGCGCTGAAGCTGGCCGCCGTTTTCACACAGGATCGCCGTATCCCGACCCGTCACCGCTCCGTCACGAAGGTATGCTTCGAGGCGCCCCATATCCCGATCGATGACTGGTGGGTCGTCGGACTCGATCGTGAGCGACTCCGTTGGATCGCGTACGATGTCGATTCGGGGAAGCCGAGCGAGGCCCGCAGTCACTTCATCGGGAGGAAGGAACAGCTGATCGGGTGCGGCCGGCGACGCGCCAGAATGGACGAGGTTGTCGTACAGCGTGCTGACTCGGTGCCATGTGGACTCGAAGTCGTCGGTGAGACTCCAGGAGCCGATACGGACGAGGGTGGCGTCCGACGGGACCAGCTCCAGGAGCGAACGACTGACTTCCGTCCCATGTCCGTCCTGAGGGTCCGAACGGTGAAAATCGACCGGGAGTACGTGCGTCTCCTCCAATTCTCCGGTCGAGCGCTGGTCCGTGACGTCGAAGGTTCGGATGGAGACGATCTCGTCCCCCCAGAATTCGATTCGGACCGGGTCCCCTGCCGAAACCGAGAACACGTCGAGAATGCCACCTCGGACTGCAAAATGCCCGACTTCCTCGACCAATGAGACCCGCTCAAAGCCCCGCTCCGACAGGGCCCCGGGTAAATCGGTGAACGGAAGTTCGTCCCCCACCCGATACGTTACCCGCAGCTCCGCGAGGCGAGACGGGATGGGGACGCGCTCCTGGAGGGCACGCCCGGTTGTGACGATGACCCGTGCGCGGCCCGAGAAGAGCGCCTCAACCGCCTCGACGCGCTGCCCGCCGATGGCGAAGTGCGGCTCCGCTTCTTCGTAAGGCAGGGCTTCTTTCTGCGGGTAATGGAAGCAGGGGTTCTCGCTGCCGAGGAGCGCTTCAAGGTCGTTTTCCAGGGCGATCGCGTCGCGCGGAGATTCAGCTGCCACCACGAATACGCGCCCGGGGTGCGCGCGATGCAGTGCGGCGATCGTCGCCGACCCCAGAGAGCCGATGGCACCTCCGATCGTGAGGTGATCTCCGGCGGACGGCAGAGCGGCGCACAGCTTCTGGACAGCAGGCGAGGACGCGAGTGCCCGAAGAACGAGGTTAGTCTCCACCGTCCGCGGGTGCCTCCGTCGCCCCAAATCGCTGAAGTGGCTTGACCGGGCCAGATGTCGCCATGAGGGCCTCGCCCAGGAGCAGAAGCAGCATGGCGAGAAGAAACGGCCACCACAGTTCCGGGCCCCGTCGCGAGCGGAACACGGCGCCCTCCCAATCGCGTACATCGTCCACGGCGGTGATCTCCCCCGCGATCATCTGATCGAGCTCGGACGCATCGAGTGAGGCGAGAAGGGATTCCTCCCGTGGAGGATTCAGGACCGCAATCGAGACGAGGGAGTCTCCCGCGTAAAACGAATAGAAGCCGGCTTGCGCTGTTCCCCGTACCATGCGAGTGCCGTCGATTTCCTCGTCGTACCCGGAAGGGAATCGGACGTGACTGGCAACGGACGGAGCGGAAAGAGTCGTCCCGGTCACATATTCCACGGGCGTGCCGGCTACAGCTCCCCAGGAACCCGTGGCCCAGTCGATGAAGCGAAGCATGGCGGAGGAGACCGGCAGGTTCGTGGCTTGGGCGTCGAGAGGTGACGCAATGATCAAGTAGCGACGGCCTGCGGGATCCTGGCCTTCGACCGCCCAGGGGCGGCCATCGACCTCGGCGAGAACCCGCGGCGGGGTAGGGGGGTCGCCCGTCATGGACAGTTCGAACCACGAGGAAGCTCTCACGCCGTCCAGCGCCGGAGGTAGCGATCTGCCTTCGAGTGCTGCCACTCCGGTCCCGGTGTTCGGTTCGAGGCGCCAGGGGATTCCCGCGTCGGCGAGGCGCCGGTTCAAGGCGGGCACAAGGGTGGGATCGCTCGGTGGAAGAATCAGAGCTGGCCCGTCGGCTCGATCCAGTCCCGCACCGCTTCCTGACACCAGCATGTCCGCTCCGGGGCCCCTCGACAGGACGATTCTCCCGGCCTCTTCAAGCACCGCGAGCGCTTCCGAGACGAACACCCCGATATCACCCGATGCGAGCACGTTCGGTGCGGACCTGGAGCGATAGGCGAAAAAGCGCCGGTCGTCTGCCCGAAGGTCGTCGGCGTCTGCGTCGGCAAAGCCCCGGACCCATCCGGAGCCCGACGGGGGCAGGGCGATCGTCGTCTGGGCTCCCGGAGGCACACTGGCGGCGCCGCGGATACGCTCGTTCACGACAAGGCGCAGCGGCACGTGAACCGTGTCGGTTTCCGAAGTTGGTTCGAGTGACTGGATCGCAACGGTCGCCCGTTGACCCTCGAGGGGTGCGAGGCCACCACCGACGATGACCGAAGTCAGAGCGCGGTTGTTTTCGCGCGGCTCGTGTCCCGACCAGACCACGACCGGTACGTCCACCGAAGTTGCCAGATCACCACCGGGGAACGCTGTTCGCTGGAGGTCGGATAGCAGATGGATTTCACGGTGCTCGAGGGTTGACGTCTCCAGGAGCCGGACGGCTCTCGTGAGCGCGGCGCTCAGGTCTCCGCCCGTCTCGCTCACCTCCGTGGACTCCACGGCATCCCGAGTGTTTCGAGCCGTGCCCGGGATGGCCGGCACCCATGGCTCACCGGCACGGATCACCCAGAATCTGTCGTCCTCGGAGGCCGCGTCCAGCGTGGCGAGCGCAATGCCCTTGAGTTCATCAAGCAGGCGGACTTCCCCGACGACAAGGCCTGAGCTGAGCGAGTTGTCCAGGACGATGACGGCTGCTGTGGGGGGATGGGCGCTTCCCCGGCCGGTCACGAAGACTCGCGCACCCGCCCCCGCGACAAGCAACAACGCCAGCACGCGCAGCATGAGCAAAAGGAACTGTCGGAACCGGATCTGGCGCGCATGCTCTCGCTCGGTCCGTTCGAGATAGCGCAACGCAGGGAACGACAGTCGGCGTGTCTGTTGCCGCTGAAAGAGGTGCAGATAGATCGGGACGCCGATCGAAACCGCAGCCAACAGGAAGAATGGACTCAGAGCACCCATGGTTCGTCGCCCGTGCTAACCGAGGCGCTCGCGCTTGCGCAGGTACGCTCGCAGGGCGGAGGACATCGGCGTGTCGGTATCGACGACCTCGTAGTCGATGCGGTGCGGGCGAAGATCGCGGCGCCACTCGAGAAGCGCTTCCCGGACCGCATCACGATACTCGGCCCGAATATCCGCGACGCTGACCAGCAGTTCTTCGCTGGTCTCCGGGTCGAAGAATCGAGCCTCCGATGCGGCGGGCAGCTCTCGTTCTCCCGGGTCGACCACGTGGAAAACGAGGACTTCGTGGCCGTGGTGGCGAAGGAATTTGAGCGCGGTCAGTGTCCGACTTCGTGAGACCAGCAGGTCGGTGAGGAGAATGACCAGGCCTCGACGACGAAGTCGAACCGCCACTTCGCGAAGAGCCCCTTCCGCCGAGGTGCCTCCCTCGGCGCTCAGATCTCGAAGATGTCGCGCGATCTCAAGAAACTGTCGACGTCCTCCTCGCGGCTGTACCCGCGTGACGACGCGGTCGTGGAAGGCTGTGATGCCGACTGCATCTCCCTGCCGGATCAGGATCAGGGCCAGCGATGCCGCCAGATGCTGTGCGTACCAGAGCTTCGAGACCTGCACACCGGGGTTCGAACTCCACCCCATGGATTCGCTCACATCGATCAACAGGTGCGCGCGGAGACTCGTCTCTTCCTCGAACTGCTTGACGTAGTAACGGTCCGATCGGCCGTACATGCGCCAGTCGATGTAACGGAGGTCGTCTCCGGCCTGATAGGCGCGAAGCTCGGCGTACTCGGCAGAGAATCCCCTGTGCGGGGATCGGTGCAGCCCCATCAGGAATCCCTCGACCACGTCACGGGCGATCAGCTCGATGCCGCCAAGCTGCGCCAGCGATGCGGGATCGAGCAGATCGGCGCGATCGCGCGAGCGGGGAGGAGTGGTCGTGTGAGTCATGGAGGCTGAGAAGCTACCGGGCCTCTCGGACACCCGGTACCCCGTGAGAACCTCCCGCGAACATCCGTTCACTCGCAGCGTCGCACAGCCGTTCCGGCCTTTCGCGCCGGGATCGGGACTACGTGCCCCCGTCGGGCCCGGTTACCTTCTCACAATCCCACCCTGCCTCCGCTTCGCCGATCGATCGTGCAGACCGACCTCATCCGCAATTTCTGCATCGTCGCCCACATCGATCACGGGAAATCGACCCTGGCCGATCGGTTGCTCGAAGGCACGCGCACGCTTGACCAGCGGCAGATGCGGGAGCAAGTGCTCGACAACAATGAACTCGAGCGAGAGAGGGGAATCACGATCAAGTTGCACGCTGTTCGAATGGAGTACTCGGCGTGCGACGGTGTGCAGTACGAACTGAACCTGATCGACACGCCTGGCCACGTCGACTTCACCTATGAGGTCTCGCGGTCTCTCGCTGCCTGCGAGGGAGCGATTCTGGTCGTGGATGCGACGCAGGGCGTTCAGGCTCAGACGCTTTCGAACCTGTTTCTGGCGCTGGAGGCCGACCTCGAAATCATTCCGGTCATCAACAAGATCGACCTTCCGGGAGCGGAGCCTGAACGGCGACGAGATGAAGTCGCGGATCTCCTCGGGGTTGATCCTGACACGGTCCTGATGGCGAGTGCGAAGGAGGGCGTCGGGATTCCGGAGATCCTCGAAGCTGTGGTCGAGCGGGTTCCTCCGCCGAAGGGGGAGCGCACGTCGCCCGCACGGGCACTGATTTTCGACTCCTACTACGACAAGTATCTCGGTGCGGTGCCGTCCGTTCGCGTGGTCGACGGAGTGTTCAAAGCCGGGATGCGCATCACGTTCGGCAACACCGATGTTCGTTACGAGGTTACCGAGGTGGGCTGCATGCG
>Ga0181573_10001568_pt1 | contig 22287 bp, 13 predicted proteins | sample 101ome_25_FD_148643 | JGI IMG/M metagenome (GOLD analysis project Ga0181573, IMG submission 148643) | Coastal salt marsh microbial communities from the Groves Creek Marsh, Skidaway Island, Georgia - 101409BT metaG (spades assembly) | ecosystem: Environmental > Aquatic > Marine > Intertidal zone... | reverse complement strand
AACCTTCAACGAGACCTACCCCGAGGCCGATTGGGAAAACGCCCGCGAGGTGAAGATCAAGGACGGCTACGAGCAACGCATCCTCGACTTCCAGATGGTCGACGCCGAAGGCAACGACCTGACGGACGACATCCTGGCGATGGACCAGCCGGTGCTGCTCCACATCTCGAAGGACCTCGCGGCGATGCCGACGACGTGGCAGGACGACTTCAACGCCCTTGGGCAAGCGGCGGGCGACCGCGGCTGGGCCATGTACGGCCTGACCAACGCCACGGCGGAGGAACACGCTGCTTTCGCGGCCGAGCACGGCGCGACGTACCCGTTCCTGACATGCGACCAAACGGAACTGAAGATTGTCGTCCGCGCCAACCCCGGACTCGTGCTGTTGCAGGGCGGGGTGGTCGTGGAGAAGTGGGCGGGCCGCGACGTGCCGACGCCGGACGAACTCGCTGAACTTCTGAGCGGCCGCTGATCATGCAGCGCGTGCTTCGCCAACTGGCCCAGGGCTTGGGCGTGCTTTGGGGGAGCGTGACGCTCGTGTTTTTGATTTTCTCGCAAGTGCCGGATCCGGCGCGCGCCATCGCAGGCCAAAACGAGCGCGCCGAAGCCATCGAGGCCTTCCGCGCCGCCCACGGGTTGGACCTCACAGTGGGGCAACGGTACCTGAGGTTCCTGGGCGAGCTGTCGCCTCTCGGGGGCCACGAGGGCGGTTGGGGACTGAAAGCCCCGAGCTTGGGCACGAGCTACTTCGGAGGCCGGCCTGTGGTGGACGCCCTAGTGGAGGCGTTGCCAGCCACGATGCTTCTTGCCTGTGCGGCGATGGGGCTGGCCTTGGTTCTCGGCATCGCACTGGGCTTGATGCTCGCGTGGCGTGGCGACGGGCCGCTGGCACGAGCGGTCATCGGCTTGGCGACGCTGGGCATGAGCGCCCCGTCGTTCTTCGTGGCGATTCTCGTGGCGTGGGGGCTGGGCGTGGTCGCACACGACTGGACTGGCCTTCCGGCGACGGGAGGGTGGCGCGTCCTCGACCCTTTCGAAGGCCCGCAAGTCGCGTGGAAGCACCTCATCTTGCCCGCCTTGACGCTGGGCATCCGGCCGCTTTCGGTGGTGATCCAACTCACCCGAAACGCCGCCGCCGACGTCCTTGAAGAATCCTACGTCCGAACCGCCCGCGCCAAGGGGCTCGGGGGCTGGCAGCTCATGCGACGCCACGTGCTACGCAACGCCATGAACCCCGTGCTGACCGCAGCCAGCGGATGGTTCGCCAGCATGTTGGCCGGAGCGGTGTTTGTGGAGTACGTCTTCGGGTGGAACGGCATGGGGTTGCTCATGTTCCGAGCCTTGGAACAAGGTGACTTGCCCGTGGTGATGGGCGGCGTCTTGCTGGTGGCCACGATGTTCGTGGTGGTGAACCTGGTGGTCGACCTGCTGTACGGGTGGCTTGACCCCCGGGTCAGGCTTTCGTGACCCCTTCGGCGCTGGAGGAGACAGCGGGGTGGGCCGCGACTTCGGCCTCCAAATCGTCTTGAATCCAGCCTGCCAACTTCTCGGCCGTAGCGTGGAAGTACCGCTTCGTCTTGTAGCTCGACACCCACTCGAGGCCGCGCACGGCGTTGGTGAGGAAGAGCTCGTCGGCTTGCAAGAGGGTTTGGGGTGTGAGGGTGGCCTCGTAAACCTTGACGTTGTGGTCCAAGGCCGTGCGAATCAGCACGGAGCGCATGATGCCCCCAACGCACCCGTCGTCAAGGCTTGGGGTGTACAGCACGCCGTTCGACACGACGAACAGGTTGGAGCGGGAAGACTCGATGATGCGCTGCTCCGCGTTCAAAATCAAGGCGTCGCCCCACCCGCGGTTCGAAGCATGGCGCGCTGCTTGCACGTACACGGTGGCCGCGAGGTTCTTGAATTTGCTGAGCGGGGAGGGGTGCTTCACGAAGTCCTGGTAGATGTCGACGTCCAACCCTTTGGGCGGAAGACGAAAGCCTTCTCCGTCGATCGTCGCGGCTGTCGCCACCCAGCTGACGTCGTCCGTTTCCGGCGTGTACGTGCCTGTGCCGGACCTGAAGGCTGTGAGCCGCAGCCGCATGTCGCCCGTCGTTCCCCACGTGGCGCGCCACGTCGCGATGGCGTCGCGGAGGTTGGCCTCTTGAAGCGAAGCAGGCACGTTCATGCCGTGCGCAAGAAGGGCGGCATGCAGGCGCTGCACGTGCAACGACAGAAAAGGCACACGGCCTCCCGTGAACCGCATCGATTCAAAGCACCCGTCGGCCACCAAGAAAGCACGGTTGCCAAACGCCCGAGGAGCGTCTGAATTCCGCGTCACGTGCCCGTCCAAAAGCAGGGTGGTCATCTCCGCCATGTCCCGAAGATACGCGCCCGAGGCCTACGCCTGAACGACGTCTGCGGCCTGGCGTCCCACGATGGAATTCACGGCGTCGAGCAGCGGCGCGTTCACCCCAATCAAGACGCCACGCACGCCCACCGGCGATGCCGCGTCGAGGTCGCGCTGCTTGTCGCCGACCATCCACGACCGCGCGGGATCGAGCCCGTGCTTGGCGCACGCCCTTTCCACCATGAGGCTGCCCGGCTTGCGGCTCAGCGACTTGCCTGTCGAAGGGTGGTGCGGGCTGTAGAAGATGTCGAGCACGGGCGTGCCGTTCTTCTCGCATTCGGCGCGCAAAAACGCGTGAATCTCCGCCACGTCCTCGTGGGTGTACAGCCCCTTGGCCAGCCCGCCTTGGTTGGTGATGAGCACCACCTCAAACCCCGCCTCACGCGCCACCCGGAGCCCTTCCATCACCGTAGGCAGAATCGTGAATTCGGAGAGGTTTTTCGTGTAGTCGCCGGGGTCGTGGTTGATCACGCCGTCTCGGTCGAGAAAGAGGCAGGGTCGCAGGGTCATGGTGCAAACCTAACGCCGCAGGCCAAGGATGTCGTATCTTTCATGGACAACTTGAAGACCATGAAGCGCTTTCTCCTTTTTGCGATGCTGGCGTGCGGTGCAAGCGCGCTTTCCGCCCAAACCGACTGCACGAACCCCTACGACGGCAACGGCGACGGGGCAGTGACGATTTCAGACCTTCTTGATTTGCTGGGGTTGTTTGGGGACTCGGACTCGGATGTGGACGGGGTTTGGGACAGCGTGGACGCGTGCGTGGACGTTTCAGCCTGCAACTACGCCGCGGATCCCACGGAGCCGTGCGCGTACATCGACGTTCTGGGGATTTGTGGCGGGGGCTGCGAGGGGGACGGGGATGGGGACGGCATCTGCGACGACGTGGACACCTGCGTGGGCGATCTTGACGAGTGCGGGGTCTGCAACGGCCCCGGCCCGACAGAGATCGTCATCGAAGACATCACGATTCTGTACGACAGCGTGTATGCCGAGCAGATTGATACGTGGTTTGTGTTCGAGGTGGGCGCTGACACGACGTTCAGCTACACCTGCGCGCCTTTCTTTGGCGACTGCGGCGACCCTGTGAGCTATCAGGGCTACGATTACGCGACGGTGTTGATCGGCGATCAGTGCTGGTTTGCGGAAAACCTTCGGAGCGAGAACTACGACAACGACGACCCGATTCCCGCGGGTTTGAGCGACTCGGAATGGTCTTCCACCACTTCGGGCGCCACGGCGGTGTACGGGGAGAGTGCCTCCAATCTTGAAACTTATGGCCGTTTGTACAACTGGTACGCCGTGGACGACGTCCGTGGCCTTTGCCCCAGCGGTTGGCACGTTCCCACAGACGCGGAGTGGATGACGATGGAGATGGCGCTTGGGATGAGTGAGTCAGAAGCCAACAGCACAGGCTGGCGTGGCACGGACCAAGGCACTCAAATGAAGACGACTTACGGCTGGAATGGTGGCGGCAACGGCACGAACTCAAGCGGTTTTTCAGGTTTGCCGGTCGGCTACCGGAGCATCGATGGAAACTTCAGCAGCGCTGGTAACGGCGGAAACTGGTGGAGTTCCTCGCCCGATGGGTCCGACGCGTGGAGCCGTTACCTGTACGACGACGACGAGAGTGTCTTCCGCGGCGTCAACTATCTACGTTTCGGCTTTTCTGTCCGTTGCGTCCGGGATGCCGAGTGAGCGGAGCGAGCGAGTGTTAATCTCTTAAATCTTGGCCTTGCGCAGCAAGGCTCGAGGGGAAGAGCAGAAAAAAATCCCGGCCGGGCAGGTCGGGATTTTTTTTGGGAGAAAGAGGGCGTCACCCGAGGGGGTGGGTGGCGCGCCGTTCGATGTACTTTCGTGACATGGCAACGTCCCTGTTTGAATCCTGGAGCGCAGAGAGTTGGAAAGCCGCGGCCCGCGGTCAAGACGACGTGAGGGGCGCAGTGAGGTGGGATGGATTGCGGGTGCCTCAAGTGGTGACGGATGTCGAACGCGCGGCAAGTGTGCCCTTCGGGTCACGGCCGCAAGGCGGGTGGGAAATCCAACAGAGTTTCTCGGACAAGGAGGCCTTGATGCAAGGCTTGATGCACGGGGTGGAAGGGGTGCGTACCTCTGCACAAGGATTGGACGGCGAAACCATGCGTGCCCTTCTTGACGGCGTGCACCCGGAGATGGTGTCGTTGCACGTGGACGGGTTCGAGACGGTGGGGGCGCTGCGCGCCGTGGTGGCGTGGGCCGAGGGCAAGGTGGTGCGCGGATCGAGCACGTGGGACGTGGGGCGCTCGTGCACGTACGACGCCGAGGCGCTCGCGTTGCACGCCGAGGCGTGGCACGCGGCCATGCCGGCGTTTCATGTGTGGGGCGTGGACGCGGCCAAATGGCAAGACCGGGGCATGCTTCACGTCGACGCCTTGGGTGCGGCGATGAGCGCCTCCCGGGCGGGCCTCGAAACGCTCGTGGCGGCCGGATGGTCGCTGGAAGACGCGGCCAAGCATGCGACGCTGCGCTTGGCGTTCAGCACGGACGTGCTGTCGAGCGTGGCGATGGCGCGCGCCGCGCGTGCCTTGTGGGCGCGGTTACTCACCTCGATGGGCATGGCGGCAGGTGCTGTCGTGCGCCTTGAAGCCCAAACGTCCACGCTCGGACTCCACGCCGACGCCGCGCATTCCCGCGATGCGCTCCTCAGCCACACCGTGGCGGCGTACGCGGCGGTGCTGGGTGGCGTCGACGGGCTGGAAGTCCGGCGCCACGATTTTCGCGAGGGGCTTGAGGGGCGCGGGGCTGCGGAGGAGGCGGTGCGCGCAGAGCGCTGGGCCCGAAACATCCAGCACATCTTGCGCGAAGAGGCCGGGCTCGGGGAGCACGCCGACGTGATGCGCGGCAGCCGCGCGATTGAAGCGCTGACGCGCCAAATGGCGGAACAGGCCTGGGCAAGGCACGAGGAAATGGCGGCGGCGGGCGGATGGCGCGCGGCCGAGGAGCTGATGACGGCGTGGACGCTCGAAGGGCAGCGCGCCCACCTCGCGCGGCCGTGGTACGTCTCGAGCGACATGGCGCGCGGCGAGAACCCGTGGGCGCAGGACGCCAGCGCGCGGTTTTTCCCGCTCGACCACGCAGCACTGGAACCGTCGCGCGAGCCGATCCGAGGCGCGGCGTGGCCCGAGGAGCTGTGCGAAGACGTCAAAGCGGGGCGCGAGGCGCACCCGCACGAAGACTTTGGGCCGGGCGTGGCGCCCTACCTCGGCGGACCGTACGCGACGATGTACGCGGTGCGGCCGTGGACCGTGCGTCAGTACGCGGGCTTCTCGACGGCAGAAGAGAGCAACGCGTTTTACCGCCGCAACCTCGCAGCCGGCCAAAAGGGCTTGAGCGTGGCGTTTGACCTCGCGACGCACCGGGGTTACGACAGCGACCACGAGCGCGTGAAAGGCGACGTGGGCAAGGCGGGCGTGGCCATCGACAGCGTCGAGGACATGAAGCGACTTTTCGAAGGCATTCCGCTCGACCATATGAGCGTCAGCATGACGATGAACGGGGCGGTGCTGCCGGTTTTGGCCTTCTACATCGTGGCGGCAGAGGAGCAAGGCGTGGCGCAAGACCAACTGACGGGCACCATCCAAAACGACATCCTCAAGGAGTTCATGGTGCGCAACACGTTCATCTACCCTCCGGCGCCGTCGATGCGGATCATCAGCGACATTTTCGCGTACACCGCCGAGCACATGCCGCGCTTCAACTCGATCAGCATCAGCGGCTACCACATGCAGGAGGCGGGCGCGACGCAGGAGATTGAGCTGGCGTACACGCTGGCCGACGGCTTCGAGTACGTCAAGACGGGCGTGGAGGCGGGCCTCGACGTGGATGCGTTTGCGCCGCGGCTGAGCTTCTTTTGGGCCAACGGCATGGCGCACCTCAAGGAGATTGCCAAGATGCGCGCAGGGCGCGTGCTGTGGGCCGACCGCATGAAGGGGGAGTTCAGCGCCAACGCAAAAGGCCAAATGCTCCGCACCCACACCCAAACCTCGGGCTGGTCCCTGACCGCCCAAGACCCGTGGAACAACGTCGCGCGCACGGCCATTGAAGCCCTCTCGGCCACGATGGGCGGCACCCAATCCCTGCACACCAACTCGCTCGACGAGGCCATCGCCCTCCCGACCGACATGTCCGCCCGCATCGCCCGCAACACCCAACTGCTCCTTGCCACCGAGGCTGGCTACACGGCCGCCGTCGACCCTTGGGCGGGCAGCCACGTCCTCGAAGACCTCACGGCCGAGATGATTGCCTCCGCCGAGTCCCTCATGGCCGAGATCGCCGACAAGGGCGGCATGGCCAAGGCCATCGACGAGGGCCTCCCCAAACTTCGCATCGAAGAGGCCGCTGCCTCCAAGCAAGCGGCCATCGACCGCGGCCGCGACAAGATCATTGGTGTTAACCTCTTCGCAGTCGAGGGGGAAGACGACGTCGAGGTGCTTGTCGTGGACCAAGACGAGGTCCAGCGCCAGCAACTCGCCGGCCTCGCGTCCCTCAAAGCCTCGCGCGACAGCGACGCCGTCTCTTCGGCCCTCGATGCCTTGACCTCGGCGGCGCGCAGCGGCGGCAATTTGCTCGCCGCCTCGGTCGAGGCCGCCCGCGTGCGCTGCACGCTCGGCGAGATCAGCGCGGCCCTCGAGGCGGTCTTCACCCGGTTCCAACCGGCCGACCGTCGCGTCTCGGGCGTATTTTCACGGGCCATGGAAGGGTCAGAAGCGTACGACAACACCCGGGCCTTGAGCGACCGGTTCGCAGCCCTCGCCGGGCGGCGACCCCGCATCCTCGTGGCCAAAATGGGGCAGGACGGCCACGACCGGGGCGCCAAAGTCGTGGCCTCGTCGTTCGCCGACCTCGGCTTCGACGTCGACCTCGGCCCGCTCTTCAGCACGCCCGCCGAAGTGGCGCGCCAGGCGGTCGAAAACGACGTCCACGTGGTCGGCGTTAGCACGCTCGCGGCCGGCCACCTGACCCTCGTGCCCGGTCTGCTCGAAGCGTTGCGCGAGGCCGGCCGCCCCGACATCCTTGTCGTGGCGGGCGGTGTCATCCCGCCCGGCGACCACGAGGCGCTCTACAACCACGGCGTCGTCGGCGTCTTCGGTCCCGGCACGCCCATCACGGCAAGCGCAGGGGACATCCTGGATTTGCTGCTCCAGGCCTACGCCGACCCGTCGTGAGGGTTTGCATTTGGCCTGTCTGTTCCCGACCTTGAGGGAGTCTATGTACCCAATCCACCTCACGATGCAACGAAAACTTGCTTGCGCCTTCGCCGGCCTTGCTTGCGGTTTCATGCTGCAAGCCCAAACCCTCGTCCACAATCCGCCCGCCGGCACGCCTGTCCCTGGCGAGCTCATCGTCAAACTCGACCCCAACGTCAAGCCCCACGACCTGACCGCGGACGGCCTGACCGTCAACGGCTTGCCCGCGGGCATGGAACTCCGCGAGACGCTCAGCGAGCTCGCGTCCATTTACCTGTTCAGCTACGACGACGTGGCGATGGACGGGGAGGAGGTGCTCCGTTCCTTGAACGACTTGCCTTCGGTGGTGGCGGCACAGCTCAACCACTACGTGGAGGACCGGGCGACGCCCAACGACCCGCAGTTTGGGTCGCAGTGGCACCACATTGACGCGTCCGACAACGACATCGACTCCGACCTGGCGTGGGACATCACCACCGGTGGGACCACGGCCAACGGCGACCGAATCGTGGTGGCTGTCCTTGAAGGCGGCGGCGCCAACTACAACCACGTCGACCTCGCGGCCAACCACTGGACCAACGACGCCGAGACGCCCAACAACGGCGTGGACGACGACGGCAACGGTTTTGTGGACGATTACGACGGGTGGAACGCCTCAAGCGGCACCGACAACATCAGCGCAGGCGGTCACGGCACCGCGGTCAGCGGCATGATTGGCGCGGTGGGCAACAACGGCAACGGCGGGGCCGGCGTCAACTGGGACGTCGACATCATGCAGATCCAAATGGGCAGCCTCACCGAATCCAACGTCATTGCCGCGTACAACTACCCGTACACGATGCGGAACTTGTACAACACCTCAGGCGGCTCCCAGGGCGCTTTCGTGGTGGCCACCAACGCTTCGTGGGGCATCGACAACGCCAACCCCGCCAATTACCCGGTGTGGTGCGCGTACTACGACGACCTCGGCGCCGTGGGCATCCTCAACTGCGGCGCCACGGCCAACAACAACGTGAACATCGACGTGGTGGGCGACATGCCCACGGGATGCGGCTCGGACTACATGGTGGCCGTGACGGCGACCAACAGCAGCGACGTGCGGACCTTCTCGGGCTACGGCGCCACGACCATCGACCTCGGTGCGCCGGGCGAGGCGGTGTTTTTGCCTTCCGGTTCGACGGGGTACAGCTCGACGTCAGGCACGTCGTTCGCCAGCCCTTGCGTGGCTGGTGGCATCGCCCTCGTCTACAGCGCGCCGTGCGCCGACCTCGCGTCGAGCGCCTTGACGTCGCCTCAGGCGACGGCCAACGCGGTGCGGAGCTACATCTTGGATGGGGTGGACCCCGTGGCGAACTTGGTGGGCGAGACGGTGACGGGCGGGCGCTTGAACGTGCGGAACGCGTTGGATTTGGCCATCGGCGCGTGCAACCCCGACCTCGGATGCACCGATCCCACGGCTTGCAACTACAGCCCCCAAGCCATCACGGACAACGGCAGCTGCCTCTACAACGACGCGTGCGGCGTGTGCGGCGGCGACAACAGCACGTGCAGCGGATGCACGGACGCGGCAGCCTGCAACTACGACCCGTCTGCGATTGTGGACGACGGCTCGTGCGTGAGTCCAGATCCCGTGGCGGGATGCCCCACGTGCGACTTTGACGTCAACGCCGTGGCGACCAACCTCAGTGCCTCTCAAGCTGGGGCGCCAACTGCCTTTTCCGCCTACGGAACACTGGAGTCCGTCAACGTCACGTTGGTGTGGACCAACGTGGCAGGCGACGGCTCGTGGGCGGGGGACCTCCTGATGGAAATCGCCTCGCCCGGCGGCGCCTGCGTGGGCATTGGTGGCTACGACGTGGGTTCCTCTTGCGGTTCTTCGGGCGCCTGGCCTGGCGGATGGAACACCAGCACTTCCGGCACCTACACCGCAACGGTGAACGTGTCTGGCGCTGGACTTTCCGGTTCAGGCGACTGGACGGTGACGCTGGTCAACGGGTGGGCCAGCAGCGGAGGCGTGTCCTACGACGCGACCGTGACGGTGGTTGGCTTGTGCGACACCGGAGGAGGCCCCGTGGACGTGCCTGGCTGCACCGAGATCTTTGCCTGCAACTACAACCCAGCCGCAACTGTGGACGACGGTTCCTGCGAATACCCGTACGACATCGTTTACGAAGACTTGGACGGCGACGGAATTGGGGGAGATGCCGGCATCGCGGACATCTGCACGCTGGGCCCGGGTTTGTCGTTGTTCACGGGCGACTGCAACGACAGCGATCCCGACGTGTACCCCGGTGCTCCCGGAACGGGCGAAGATCTTGACAACAACTGCGACGGGGTGGTGGACGGCGACGAAGTGGCTCCCAACCTGTGCCCTGAGGACGTCAACAACGACGGGTTCATCTCCGTGGCGGATGTGCTTCAAGTCCTGGGTGAGTTTGGCTGTGCCGCGACGTGCACCAACGACGTGAACGGCGACGGCGCCGTGACCGTGGCGGACATCTTGGCGATTTTGAGCGCGTTTGGTTCCACCTGCTGAGGGAGAGCTAACGCCGCAAGGCAATCCGAGCAAACAAAAAAAGGGCGAGGTCATCCTCGCCCTTTTTCGTGCCCCAAATTTCTTCAGCAGAGTTCCCCGAAGGAGCTGAGAACGGCGAGCACGTCGCCCACGCCCACCGACCCGTTGCCGTCAAGGTCCGCCGTGCAGTTGGTCGTGCAGCCAAATTCGCCCAGCACCATCAGCACGTCGCCCACACCAATGGCGCCGTCGCCCGTGAGGTCAGCGGGACAATCCTCGCCGGAAGGACCGGCGTTGGGCGCGTTGGGGGTGGGAGGCGTGGCCGTTCCGGCGACAAACGTCATCCACGTGTCAGCGCCGTCGGTGGTTCGGCCGTAGCTCGTGTTGGCGACTTGGAACGTGTCCCACGCCACGTGGTCGACGCACCGCCACCCAAACGTGTCCCACACCGACAAAATCAAATCGTCTTTCAAGGCGTCTGCGCTGAACGACGCGTGAAGTGGACCTTGCTCGGGGTCGTTGTCCAGCCAAAGGACGCGGTGGTCGCCCGGCTCCACGGTGAACGCGGGGAACGCGTAACGTGCCGGTTCGCTGCGGCGGTCGGTCAGGTGAAGGCCGGACACGCTCGCCGCAGAGTTGCCGACGTGCACGATTTCGACCCAGTCGGCGTACCCGCCGGCGTCGTCGGTGACGAAGTTGCCGTTGAGCGCCATGACTTCGTTCAGGCGGAAGGGCACGTCTTCGGCGTAGCTGATCCAAACGGGCTGGGGAACGCACGGGTCGGTCGGTTGGGCCCCGTCGCTGTAGGTGGCACTCGCGTACCACGTCACCTGGGTGGCGCCGGGGAAGTGGAGTTTGAGGCCGTGCCGTCCGTCGCCGGCCAACCCGTCGCCACTCATCCCGTCGTCGTTCATGGCGACCTCATCAAACGGCCCGCCGTCGACGCTCACATGGAGCTGAACGGAAAGGGGCGAACCCGCGGCTTCGGCTTTGACGCGAAGCGTGTCGTCCACGACCGGGGTGTAGGTCCAGGCTTGGATGTCGCGGGGGAATTGGGCGTCGGAGGTTTGGCTGAAGGCGGACGGGGAGCGCGTGTTGACGTACGAGGCGATGCCTTGGGTCACGTGACCTCCCCAAGATTGCGTCAACGAGTTCAAGAAGGCGTCGTCGTCAAACCCGTAGTCTTGGGTGCGGTAAGTGTCCTCAAGCGCGGCCGAAGTGCACATCGACTTGAGGGTGTTGCCGTGTTGCAGCCACGTCGGTCCGTCAAACCCGTTGTCGATCAGTTCGCGGATGTACCAACCCATCCGGGTGCGGTACTGCTCGACGTCCATCAGCCTGTCGTACAGCGGACGGGGACCCCATTGGTTCCACGAGTACACGTTGGCCGTGGCCCAATTCCCTCCCCATTCAATGCCCAGCGTGTTGTCCGTGTCGTACGAGATCATCGTGAGCCTCCCGTCGGTGGGGCGCTGGTAGAGGTAGTAGTTGTTTTGGTTTCCGATGTAGTTGTCCCAGTGGCCCAAAAGAATTTCCATGGCGGCAAGGCGCAGAAAGGCGTCGATGTCGAACACCGCCTCAAGCGCACATTCAAATTCGCTGGTGCTGGCGGTGCCCAACGTCCAACACAAGTCTCGGATGGCGCTGTAGTCGTCGGCTTCGAGGTTGGTTTTCAGCTCGTAGGCCCGCTGTTCGGAGTTCCAAGGAGGCGTGAACTTGTAGGCTTCCGGGTCGCTTCCGAGGTTGTCGAGGTTGGCAGGATAGGTGCACTTCCACAGGTTCCCGTGGTCGTGCTTGAAGCGCTTTTGGAGGAATTCCTCGTCGACGTGTTCCACGTTGAGGTACAGCCCCTTGTATTCGTCGTTGATGTAGAGCCGAACGTGGCTCACGCGCGGGGCCACAAGACCTTGAGCGCGCATGAATTCCCACGACATCCGCGCCCGGAGAATGGACGGGTCGTTGTGCTCTCCGTTCAGGTTGAGTTTTTGGAGTGCGTTCCACTTGGCCCCAGGCGTGAAGGTGTTGAAACTGACCTTGAAACTCTTCTTGGCCGAGGTTCGGGACGTGTTGCCTCGCAACCGAATGCCCACGTTGTCGACGGTGTCAACGCCCAGCGAACTCTCGTAGACAAACGTCCCGGGCCACTCCACGTTGCTGTAGGCGTTGTCCGGGTGGAGGATGAAGTCCAAATCTGCCTCGTCCAGTGTCAGCCGCACCGTCGCCACTTCGTCGGCCAGGAAGGCCGATCCCAAGTCGGGTACGTAGTCTTGTGCGCGCAAGAAAGAAAGGCCGCATGCAACCAACATGCTGCACAGAAGCGCAGTCAAGCGTGGCCAAAGGTTCGTGGGGTGAGTCATGCTCTTCCCAAGTTACGAAGGGGAACGCGAAGGCCGTTGAGGAAGTCCTTGACGGACATGGCGGGTTTGCCTTGCGGCTGGATGCGCAGGAGGTCGAGGGCGCCTGTGCCGCACTGCACCGTCATTCGGTCCTTGCTGGCGTGCACAGTTCCCGGTGCGCTGCCCAAATCCAAGTCCGACTTGGCCGTGGCGTGAACGCGCAACGTCGTGCCGTCCGGCATCGTGGTCCACGCGCCGGGAAACGGGTTCAGGCCACGCACCTGGTTGTGAATGTCGTCGGCGGACCGGGTCCAGTCGATTTGGCCGTGTTCTTTGAACAGCTTGGGGGCTTCTTTGCGCTCCGTGCCGGTCGGGAGCAGCTCTTCTTGCGGAACGGCACGGGCGGTTCCGTTGGCGAGCGATTCCACAGTCTCGGCCAGGAGGTGCTTTCCCGCTTCGAGAAGGCGGTCGTGAACCACGCCCGTGGTGTCGTCCGGACCGACCGGGATTTCCACGCGGCCGAGGACGTGGCCGGTGTCGATTTCGTGTTTCAGAAGAAAGGTCGACGCGCCGCTGACGGTCTCGCCATTCAAAACCGCCCAATGAATGGGGGCTGCGCCGCGGTACTGGGGAAGGAGCGACCCGTGCAGGTTGACCGTGCCGAGGGGGGGGCGGTTCCAAACCACTTCCGGGAGCATTCGAAACGCCACGACGACCCCCAGGTCGGGGTTCCACGATTCGAACTGGGCAAGAAATTTTTCGTCGCGAAGCTTTTCAGGCTGCGCCAAGGGAAGCCCGTGCTTGAGGGCAACCGCCTTCACCTCGGAGGCGCGCAGGGAACGACCTCGCCCGGCAGGCCGGTCCGGGGCCGTGACGACGCCCACCACCTCGTGCCGGGTTTCGAGCAAGCGCTCGAGGCAGGTGGCCGCAAATTCCGGGGTGCCGAGAAACACGATGCGCAAGGGACGTCCCGAGGCCGGGTTGTCGAGGGATGCGCGGTCGCGAGGCAGGTCAGGGGTTGGCGAAGGCATGCCGCAAAGGTCAGGCTTCCGCCTCCGATGTCAAAGACGAATGTCCCTTGCGCCACGGAAGCAAGGCCAGTCCCAAGGCACCGCCCAACGTCATCCCCGCGAAGTACACCCAGTCGCAACGCCAAATGACGTGAATTGGCTGCGGATACACCGTCGTGAGCAGGTAAGCGCAGACGACGTAGATCGTCACCGTGGTCAGCTCGATTCCGAAGACAACCCGGGTGAATCCCGCCCCCTGCAAAATGGAAATCAGGATGCCAGAAGTCGCGTAGATCTGAAGTGCCACAAACGCCGTAAACAGGGTGTCGGACATGGCTCCGAGGCCTTGTGTCGAGGAGAAAAAATGCGAGGCCAGCCATTCCGGATAGAGGAGGTAGCCGTGCGTCAACACCCAAACCCCGACGTAGGACATCCCGACGAGCTTCAGGAGGACGGGGCGAAGTTCTTCTGGCCGCCCTTCGCCGAGCAGGGTGGAGACGACCGTGCGGGTGGTTTGGCCCAAGCCCATGATGACCACGGAGGCCAACATGAAGGCGTTGCGGGTGATGTGGCTCACCTTGAGCTCCATCATGCCAACGCGCTCGACCAGGAAGAAAAACGACGCCCAAGTGGCGATGGTCAAAACCAGTTGCCCCATGACCGGAGCGGAGAGCGTCCACCATTGACGGAGCATGGCAACGGAGAGGCGCGCGCGTCCTTGGAACGCTTCCGGGTGAATCGACCATCGCGAGAGCGCCCAGGCCAAGAGGGCGCCGACCGTCTCGGCCGTCAACGAAGCGTAGGCCGCCCCGTCGGCGCCCATCGCCGTCCCGCCCCAAAGCCCCTCGACCCACATGGCGTCCAGGACCACGTTGAACGAGGCCATGGTGGCGGCCACAAGGAGGATGGGCCAGGATTTGGCTTGGCCGATCCAATCTCCCTCCACGGCCATGAGCAGGGCGTAGGGAACCAGCCCCCAGCCGCGGATGGCCAAAAAGGACGTGAAGACCTCTGCCACGTCCGGGTGGGTCAGCAGGGGGCGCAGCCCTCCCGCCGCGTTGACGGCGAGCACCAGTGCCGCCAAGACGAACCCCAGCGCAACCAAGGCGAGGCGGCCGGTGCGTGCGGCAGTTGATTTGGCCTTCGAATCGCCTTCGCCTTGGAAACGGGCGACCAAGATTTGGATGCCGACACTGCCTCCGGTGACGGCCATGATGAACGTCAGGTAGACCAAGGCGGCGTTGCCTGCGCCGTTGATGGCCGTTTCTCCTGCGCGGCTCAAAAAGTAATTGTCGGTGAGCACGACGATGAACTGCACGAGGCTGCCCAAGGAAATCGGCAACGCGATTCGGAGCAGGCTCCACACGTCGGTGGACAGAGTGCGGGCGGCTTCCGGAGCGGAAGGGTCCGGGGTTGACTTGCCCCGTTTGGACCTTGCGATGGCGTTGGAGGAGGAAGCCATGTCAGGGCAGGAGGTTGGCGGGCGGGGTCAAGCCGTGTCGCGCGAGGATGCCCCGGGCGTTTCGCACCGACTTGCAAACCCACTCCGCTTGCAACACGGTCCGCTCGTCTGGGTGCAGGCGCCAGTCCACTTCCGAGTGCTCCAATCGGTGGCGAAGGGTGTGCATCAGGATGGCCGCAGCGACGCTGATGTTGAAGCTTTCTGCAAAACCGTGCATGGGGATTTCCACAAAGGCGTCGGCGTGGGCCATCATGAAGTCAGAGGCCCCAGAAAATTCGGTGCCCATGACGAGCGCCACGGGCTTGTCCAAGGGCAACGTGTGTGGGGTGTGCCCTTCGGCGTGCGGAGACGTCACCACAAGCCGGTAACCGTGGGCTTTGACGGCGTCGACGCACGCTTGTCGTGGGTCCTTTGCGTGGAGGTAACGGTGGAGGTTCAGCCATTGCGAAGCGCCCTTGGCGACGCCTTTGTTGCGCGACCAGGCGTTTTCGTTTTCGATGAGGTGAACGTCGAGCAGTCCAAGGCCGTCTGCGCTGCGCATCACGGCGCTCGCGTTTCGGCTTTGGTACACGTTTTCCAGAACCACCGAGATGTGGCGGGTGCGGGAGGCGGCGACGGCTTCGAGTTTGACCCAACGGGCTTCCGTCACAAGTGGGCGCAACACCTCAGCACATGCTTCGGCATGCGAAACCTCTGAGGCGGACGGCAACGGAAAGGGCATGGGACAAACTTGAGGAAAAAAAATCCCCTCACCGAAGTGAGGGGACTTCAAAAGGGGTTGGTTGAAGGATCAGACCTTCAAGCCAGCGCCAGCCTTGAACTTCACAACGTTCTTGGCAGCGATCTTGATGGTGGCACCCGTCTGTGGGTTGCGGCCGTCACGTGCAGCGCGCTTGCTCACAGAGAAAGAGCCAAAACCAACGAGAGAAACGCGGTCACCTTTTTTGAGAGCGCCGTGGATGGCACCGGTGGTAGCGTCGAGAGCACGTGCAGCGTCCGCCTTAGAGAGACCTGCACCTGATGCGATTGCATCGACCAATTCAGACTTGTTCATGAGAATGAGTTGAGGTTAAACAAAAAACTATCGTGGCCAAATGTATACGCGCATTCTCAGCGTTGGCAAGGGATAGCGCGGGATTAGGGGCATTTTGTGGACAAACCGCGTTTCCGTGTTAATAAGGGTGCGTTTTTTGGACACGATTCAGGTGTTTTTCCTGAATTGGCGCGGGGTTCACGTCGGGTTGCAAGTCGGTTTGAAGTCGGATCGCGGCAAGCTGAGGTGCGCCGGGGGGCGTCTCAACCGCAACGGGTTGGCTTCGGGCGCACTCCTTCGAGCACCAAGGCCAAGGCCGCCAAGGCCAAATATTCGAGTCCCGTCACCCCCACGACCCAATGTTGTCCGGCCGCGACAAGACATGCCACGATGCCCAGGCTTGTCCGGACGATGCCTAAGAACTCCGAGTCCCGATCCGGGTCAGACTCCAAGCGGTGCGTCGCGGCGCCGACCAGGTGAGACGCGAGGCACACCCAGGGTGCGACTGCCGAAGGCTGGGCCAAGGCTCCGGCCAAAGCCACCACTGCACAGGTTGCATGAAGGGCGAGGTGAAGGGGGCGGGACAACGTCATCGAAGCGCAAAGCTACGGGGTCCGGGTGGGCTTCGCGCTACCTTCGCGCCATGTCCAATCCGAACTCCGCCTCGTCGCCCCAGCCGTACCGTCCAGAAATCCGGTTTGCCGACGTCGACGCGTACGGCATTGTCCACAACGCGACCTACCTCGTGTACCTCGAGCAGGCGCGCATCCATTGGTGGCGCCAGGTGGTGCGGGAGGCGTGGGACTGGACCCAAATCGGCGTCCTCGTCGCCCACCACGACATCGACTACCTCGCGCCGGTTCGGCTCGGGGACGTGTTGGAAATCGCCTGCAGTGTGGGTGGGGTCGGGGACAAGAGCATCGAAGTGAAGTACGCGCTGAGTTGCGAAGGCAAGCCCATCGCACGGGCCAAAACAGTCCTGGTTTGTTTCGACCACGCCAAGAAGGTCACGACTTCCGTGCCTCAGGCGTGGCGCGACGCCTTCGCGGCGGTCACTTCTGAATGACGAGCACGCGGTGCTCCCACGACGCCAGCTCCACTCCGGGCTGAATGTCGACCGGCACCAACGTGCCGTCCTGCTGCAATTCCTGCACGCCTGAAGCGTTTTCGAGCCACGGACCGACGTTGGCCCACGGCACCTCGCGAGGTTCGGATGCGGCGTTGACCAGCGTCACGATTCGGGCGTTGTCCTGTTCGCGCGCGAATCCATAGACGCCCCGCTTGGGGAAGAAGTGCTCGAGTCCGCCACGGAAGGCATCGGGGTAGGATTGCCGCACTTCGAGGAGCCCGTGAATGAGCTCGTACCAGGGTTGTTCCTGAGCCGTCCGTCCCTCGGTGGTGAACGCGTCCCGTGAATCTTCGGGCCAGCCGCCGGGCATGTCTTGTCGCACCTTGCCGTCGGGTTCGCAGCGGGTCGCAAACCCGAGCTCGGTGCCGTAGTACAGGCACGGGGTGCCCCGGCCCATCAACAGCATCGCCAGTCCCGCCCGCGCCTTGTCGTCGCTCCCGGCCTCGGCAATCCAGCGGTGGGTGTCGTGGTTGTCGAGGAAGGTGACGAGCCGCTCGGGGTGGGGGTACAGGAAATCTTCGGCGAGTACCTCGTAGACCGAGCCAATGCCGTGTTCCCAGCCTTCGCCTTGTTCCACCGCTTCCTGCATGGCGAAGTGCCATGCAAAGTCGACCGCACCGTCCAGCCCTGTGTTGGGCCCCCAACCAAACGAGGTGCCTTCGACGAGGGCCGCTTGTTTGGCTGAACCGTAAACCCATGCCTCCGAAAACATGAACGACTCGGGAAAGGCCTCCGAGATGCGCTTGGTCATCGCCGCCATCGCATCCTGCTGACCGTACGTGTAGGTGTCGATGCGCAAGCCGTCAATGCCGACCTCTGCCATCCACCACAAGATGTTCGTCCCCATGTAACGCTGAAGGTCCGGGTTGAGCTGGTTCATGTCCGGCATCATGCGGTCAAACCATCCGTCGTTGAACCCGTCCAAATCGGCTTCCTGGGCGTAGGGGTCGACCACCGTTCCGCTTCGGTAGTTCGTGCGCTTTGATTCGTCCCAATCTCCGCCCCAATCGTGCACCCAAGTGCTGTCAACGGGGTGAGTGAGGAGGCGGTGGAGGTTGCCCCAGTGGTTGGGAACCCAGTCGTGGACAAGTCGGATGCCCCGTGCGTGCGCTTCCCGAGCGAGCGCTTTGTAGTCCTCCAGCGAGCCCAAACGTGGATCCACGGCATAACTGTCTGTGCAGGCGTAGCCGTGGTAGGACGTCTTGCCCAAGTCGTTTTCCACCACGGGAGTCAGCCACACGGCGCCGATTCCCAAATCCGCCAAGTAATCCAGTTTCTGGGTGACTCCGGCCAAATCTCCACCATGTCGTTTGTACATCTCCGTTCGGTCCACGCCGCGCTCGAGCATGCCCGGCACGTCGTCGTTTTCTTCGTTTCCATTGGCGAATCGGTCGGGCATGATCAAGTACATGACCGGCACCTCGTCCCAAGCGTCGAGCCGCTTCTCTTCGTCAAGCTGCGGCTCGACGTGCCAACCCGCTTTCACCGCCCGCCCGCGCTCCGGCGTCACGACCAGTGTCACGTCCGCCGCCTCCCGCACCGCGCTCGCATCCACGTCCACCCAAACGTGGCCCGGCAGCGCGGCCGCCCTCCATCCCAAGACCTTCACCTCCGGATGTTCGCACGCGACCTCCTTCACTTCGGCCATCCCCACCTTCGAGATCAGCACCTCCACGCGCCCGCCCTCCAAATCCGCCCACCAACCCGGCGGGTCCACGTAGGTTTGACTCGCCAAAGAATTGCCAATCAGGAACATGAGAACAAGGCTTGTCGAAAGCCGCAGGAGGGGAGAAACCCACATTTTTGACAGGAGGCTGTGCATGAATTGCGGTTGTTTTTGTCGGGTCAGCGAGCCGAAGTTCGCTTGAATTGCCCCTAAGTTTGCACAAAGTGTCATTTTTACACCTAACCCTTCATCGATTCTCTATGAAACAATTGTTCACACTCCTTGCGGGGGCGCTTTTGGCCTCCTCCGCCTGGACCCAAACCACGGTGACCCTCACCGTCGACATGTCCAACGAAGACGTCAGCGCGGACGGCGTGCACGTCGCAGGCAATTTCCAAGGCTGGGATCCCGGTGCCAACATGATGACTGACAACGGCGACGGCACCTGGTCGCACACGTTCACGTCAGACACGGCCGCCACGTACCAATACAAGTTCATCAACGGCAACGCGTGGGGCTCGGACGAGAGCGTTCCTGGCGCGTGCGCTTTGGACGGCAACCGCGCTGTTACCGTCGACGGCATGATGGGCAACGTCGAAACCCTCGCTTGCTACGGCAGCTGCGCGGCTTGCGGTCAATCGTCCGTGCTCTTTCGCGTGGACATGACCAACGAGGAGGTGTCTCCTTTTGGGGTGCACGTGGCCGGCACGTTCCAAGGATGGGATCCCGCAGCGACCGAGTTGACCGACCCGGACGGGGACATGGTGTACGAGACGTTGCAAACCGTAGACGTCGACAGCACGGGCCAAATCGTGTTCAAGTTCATCAACGGCAACTCGTGGGCTGACCCCAATGAATTGATTGACCCGGCATGTGGAGACAGCACAGGCAACCGGGTGTTGGAACTCGACAGTTTGGCGGTGAACAACATCGTGCTTGCAGCAGACGACATCGGTTCTCCTTACTGCTTCAATTCCTGCTCTTCCTGCGTGTTGCCGCTGTCCGTAACGTTCACTGTGGACATGACAGTTGTTTCATCGGTGTCGGAGAACGGCGTGCACATCGCGGGTTCTTTCCAAGGATGGGATCCTGCTGGAACGGCGCTGACAGACAACGGCGACGGCACGTGGTCTGTGACTGCGGAGATGGCACCTGGCACGTACGAATTCAAGTTTGTCAACAGCAACGCTTGGGACGGCAACGAGGAAAACATGGAGGGCACGGGCTGCAACAACGGAGGCAACCGAATTGCCACGTTTGATGCCGACAACAACACCTACACGGCATGTTTCAACACGTGCCCTGGTGAGTCTTGTGTCGCTGATCCCGACCCTGCAGACGTGACCTTCCGCGTGAACATGGCCAACCAAGACATGATGGAAGGCGACACAGTGTTTGTTTGGGGAAGCTTTACTGGATGGCAGGGCGGAGCCATTGCCATGACGGACGCGGACGCCGACGGCATCTGGGAGCACACCGAGAACATCTCCGGCAGCGCCAACGTCGATTACAAGTACAGCATCAACCACCCCAACGCCGAAGGCATGATTGAAGAGGATGGCGTCTTCGTCATGGACGGCGACACCACCAACTTCGAAGCCGCTGGATGCGGTGCTGGGAACGGCTTCGGCGGATTCAACCGCCGTCACGTTCGTTCTGGTGTGAATGAGATTTTGGATGTGGTGTGCTTCAACGAGTGCAGCGACTGCGAGGGCAGCAGCGCCTCCGTGGCCGACCTCACTGTGGACTTCGGCGTGTTCCCCAACCCCGCGAACGACCGCATCGTGTTGACGGGAGCGCAAGGAAACGCGACTGTACGTGTCCTCGACGTGCAAGGACGCGAAGTCTTGAACTTGGCCAACGCACCACTCAACGGCCGTTATGAATTGAATGTCTCTTCGCTTCAAGCGGGAGCGTACACCGTGGTGCTGAACCAAGGTTTGAAGCAAGGCGTGCAGCGCGTGTTGATTCAGTGAACGGATTGATTTGACAGTGGAGGAGTGACCCTCTTCGCCAAAGCCCGGGCAACCTGCCCGGGCTTTGTGCGTTTTACATGCAACGCAAGTCGCCGCGGATGCATGTGCACGACTCCAAGAAAATTGGGGAAAACTTCACATGTAAGGCCACGCCGTCCGTGTATATTTGCCGCGAACTGATTCACAACCTAAACCTTCTCTATGAAGCGATTGTACTCTCTTGCATTGGCGCTTGGAACCGCGGTTCTCGCCTCTGCCCAAATCACAGGCATCAGCATTGAAAGCGTGATGGTGCACGACGGTTCGGTCGACGCGTCTTTGGACGGCTACACGACCTACCGCGTTTACGCCGACTTGACGTCGGAATTCGACTTTGTTTCTGCCGTCTTTGGCGATGCCGCGGACCCGCTGATGTTGGGGTGCACCGGCACCATCTTTCAAAGCGTGAGTGCCCCGTTCAACTACGGGCCAGAGGTGAACCCGTTGTTCTTTGGGACGTTCCCCGAGGCGGAATACGATTCGTGGTTCACCATTGGAGCGGAGAACGCCAGCGGTGGCGTAAACGTCCAAAACACGGCCGACACGATGGCCCCCGCGTTGGCATTGTTCAATGCCGGAGAAGGCTTCGTCATCAACGACCCGATTGGCGCTTCTTGGTTCACGGTTTACCCTTGTGGCGGCCAAGATGTTGCGACGTGCTCGGAAGGCATTTCGGCGTTTGGCGGTTCTGAGAACCAAGTCCTCCTCGCCCAAATCACAGCGACAGGCGACGTGTACGGTTTGTTCAACGTCCAAGTCTTTCCCGGCGGTGTGCAAGCGAACCAGCAAGTGGCGACGGGTCTGACCTTCAGCACCAACGCTTCGGACGTGTTTGGCTGCACCAACTCCGCGGCCACCAACTACGATGCAACAGCGACCATCGACGATCTCTCATGCATCTTGCCTTGCACGGTTTCGTTGCAGTTGGACAACGTTGAAACTCCCTCGTGCAACGGTGAAAACGACGCGTTGGTCCAAGTCTCAGCTTCTGGCGCTCAAGGAGCGGATTACTTCTACAAAGACACCATTGCTGGTACGGGATTGAACTTCGGAAACTTTGGCAACTTGGTGGCGGGCATGTACACCTTTTACGTGGTGGATGCGGCCGGATGTGTGGACTCGTTGGAAGTGGACGTTCCGGTCACCGAAGTGGTTGAGGTGACGGCAGAATTGACCTCTGGTGTGACCTGCAACAACGCGGGCGACGCCGTGTTGAGCATTGTGGAAACCACAGGTGGCAACGGCGAATACCAGTACTACATTTCCAACAACCCCACCGTGTTGACATCTCAAACGGAATGGACGGGGCTCAACGGCGGTCAGACCTACACCATCTACGCCGTGGACGGAAACAACTGCATTGGCAACTCCAATTCCGTGGCTGTCACCAACCCCACCGCGATTTCAGTTGGGTACCAAACAAGCGAAACTGCGTCGGTGGTGGACGCGTCATGCGCCAACGTCGCGGACGGGTTGCTTTACCTCGTGGCTTACGGAGGAGCTG
>Ga0181573_10001563_pt1 | contig 22317 bp, 16 predicted proteins | sample 101ome_25_FD_148643 | JGI IMG/M metagenome (GOLD analysis project Ga0181573, IMG submission 148643) | Coastal salt marsh microbial communities from the Groves Creek Marsh, Skidaway Island, Georgia - 101409BT metaG (spades assembly) | ecosystem: Environmental > Aquatic > Marine > Intertidal zone... | reverse complement strand
CTACCCTGTCCAGCCCAGTCTTCGCGCAGAGCGTTCTGGAAGAAGTCGTCGTCGTCGCGCAGAAGCGCGAGCAGAACCTTCAGGACGTGCCAATTGCCATCACCGCCTTTACCGGGGCGCAGATGGATGCACTGGGGGTGAGCGAAAGCTTCGATATCGCCAGTTTTGCGCCGGGCGTGCACATCTCGGGTAACCTCGCCGGGCAAAACACCCAGTTCTCCATTCGCGGCGTCACACAGAATGACTTTAACGACATCATCGAAGCACCAAACGCGGTATATCTGGATGAGGGTTATATCGCGGTAGCGCAAGCGCAGACCTTTGCAGTCTTTGATATCGATCGGGTGGAAATCCTGAAGGGACCTCAGGGCACACTCTTTGGCCGGAACGCCACTGGCGGTTTGGTCCATTTCATTTCTAACGCGCCCTCCTTCGAGGAGACCTCTGGTTACGTTGATTTTGAGGTGGGTCAATACGACGTTGAGAACAATGCCAATCGCTACGTGGTGGAGGCCGCCGTCGGCGGCCCCTTGAGCGATACCGTCGCCGCGCGGGGATCTATCCGCTACAGCAAGCAAGACCCGTATTTAAAAAACCTGTACACCAACGCTGATCAGCTCCCGTTTCTGGGAGACCCAGGTCCTGGGGCCGGCGCTGACTTGGGCGACGACGACACGCTCGCCGCCCGTCTTCGGTTTGCGTTCCAACCAAGCGATCGGCTCAGCATGGATTTGAGCTTCAATTACTCGGAGAGCGAGGTCGCCACGGGTCCTTATCAGAGCAAGTCCACACTGGCTATTGCGATGGACCACGACAGTAATCCTGCGACGGACCCTGAGCTCATTAACGTGATCAACACGCCCAGCAACGAGAGTCGTCTTTCGGTACTGGTCGATGCAAATGGTAACGACACAGGGCTCGATGCCGGCGCGGACATCGAAGACGGCGACCAATGGCTGCCTGGCGGTGGCGGTGGCCTACCGAGTCGCTTAGCCCCGGGGGCAGACTTCTTCGGCTACCTTGACCCCGACGGTGACGACTTCACCTTCTCGGGCGACTTTGCCTTCGCCGATCAAGGCAGCACTGAGAATAGTGGCGTCAACTTCAAGCTGAGTTATGAGTTGGCAAACGACGTGACGTTTACCAGCATTACGGATTTCAAGCAGTACGAAAAGCTTCTGTTTATTGACGTAGATTCCGCACCCGTCAACCAGCTGGCCAACTACGCAGGGGTGGATGCCGATAGCTTCACCCAGGAATTACGATTCAATGGCGAGACCGATCGCAGTCGATGGGTAGCAGGTTTCTATTACTTGAACATCGACTCGGAGTCAGACAACGGCCTCAAAGGCCCTGTCGGCTCCTTCGCCGACGTGTTTGGGGGAGCCCCTATTGATGTGGGTACCGTCGCCCAACTCGAGACCGATTCCTACAGCCTCTTCGGCCAGTATGAATATGACATTACATCTAACTTGGCATTAATTGCTGGCTTGCGAGTCATGCGTGAAGAGAAGGACTTTGGACTGGTACTTGGTGTCGCTCCCTCAGAATCGTCCTTCGTGGTTAACACCTCTCCCTGCTTTGAAGGTCAACTTGATCAATGCTTCGTGGGTATCGCCAGCGAGGACGAGAACGGAGAGACCCTGTGGGCGGGCAAGTTGCAGCTGTCTTACAACCTCAGCGACGACCTGATGATCTATGGCGGCGTCAACAGAGGCGTCAAGGCCGGTAGCTACAATGCTCCTTTGCTAGGCGCGTACTTCGGCTCTGGCGGCGATGCCGGCCTGCCCTACGACTCTGAAGAACTGACCTCTTACGAGGGAGGCTTTAAAGCGACTCTGGGTGGGGGCACCACGCGTATTAACGGCACGGCGTTTTACTACGATTACACCGACTACCAGGCCTTCCTGTTCGTCGGGGTCGGCGGTGTTGTTATCAATAAGGATGCCGACAACTACGGCGTCGAACTCGAGGTGCAAACCAATCCAATTCCGGGCCTCGATATCATCCTGAGCGGCTCTTACTTTGATGCGACCGTGAAGGACGTCTCACTACGCAACGGATCGCCGCTGGCCCCGCGGGACGTGGATCCGACTTATGCGCCCGAGTTTCAGGCAACAGGTCTGGTTCGTTACGGCTTTGACGCTCTCGGTGGACGCATGGCGTTACAAGGTGACGTAAGCTACTCCGATGAGTACTTCTACAACCTGCGTAATTTCGATGCCGATGTTTTCGACAGTTATACCGTCGTGAATGCTCAGATCAGCTTCGAAACCGACGGCTGGCTCGCCACATTGGCAGCTCGGAACATCACCGACGAAAGACCCGGAGTACAGGGCTTTGACCTGGCCACTCTTTGTGGCTGTAACGAGGTGGCCTATAAAGCACCTCGCTACTTCTCCTTCAGCATTCGCAAGGAGTTCTAACCCGGGTGGGACTATCCCGACGCAAGGTTCTCGCCAGGGGCGGCACCGCCCTCGGCACCTTTCTTATCGGGGGACGTTGGGTTGATGCATCACCCAGGACTGCCCGCGAACTAGGGTTCACACCTCAAGTTTTGACCATGGCTCAGTGCGAGGCACTGGAAGTGACAGGCGACGCCCTTGTCCCGGGCGCACTCAAGGCAGGCCTCGCCCCTTTTATCGACAGCCAGCTAGCACTGGGGTCGGGGTCCAAACTGATTGCTAAATACCTGGGCGTTGATCCACTCGGTCAACAAGGCTTTTACCGTGCCATAGCCGATAATCTGATTACCAATCTCGCGCGCCCTGACACCACTGCTGAACAACTGACAGGCAGCATGGCGTCTGACTCTGTCACCGAATGGGTGGGGCCGCCCGCCAGTTATGCCTTTTTCGTTCTGCGGGCTGACGCCCTCGACGTCACCTATGGGACTCCTGAGGGTTTCGCTGCGCTCAACATACCCTACAGCGCGCACATTCACCCCGAGACGAGTTGGTAATGTCGGGAACCGATACAGTCATCGTGGGTGCGGGCGCTGCGGGACTCCTGTTAGCCGCGCGGCTTGCGGAGGCAGGGGAGAAAGTCACCGTGCTTGAGGCGGGGCCGGAGAGATCCACCCAAGACCTCATCAGCTCACAGATCTGGGCCCGAAAACTAAAGTGGAGCGGACCTGCTGTGGAGGAAGCTGGCAATCATCCCGTGGGCCATGCCTTTAACGCAGGAAGCGGCACGGGCGGTTCAGCGGTGCACCATTACGGCGTCTGGCTGCGCCTTCATGAGTCGGATTTCACGGTGGCGACGGACCACGGCGTCGGGCTGGATTGGCCGCTCGGCTACGAGGAACTGCGGCCCTACTACGATCGCATCCAAACGGAGGTCGGGATCAGCGGAGACGCCTCTCAGGAAATCTGGCGCCCAAAAGGAGCCGACTACCCCCTGTCTGCTCTGCCCATATTCTCTCAGGGAAAAGTCATTCAGGAAGGCTTCAACGCCAAAGGAAAGCGCACCGCTCCGCTTCCCCTTGCTATCAACAGTAGACCTTACAAGGGTCGCGCCTCTTGTCTGTATGACGGCTGGTGCGACGCAGGCTGCCCCATCGGCGCTCTAGCAAATCCGTTGGTTACCTGGTTGCCGCGAGCAATGAAAGCTGGCGTCAAGCTGATTCACGACGCCCGGGTCATTCGGGTAGAGCGCAACGCAAATAACCCGCAGCAAATTGATCAGGTTCGATATCTGAAAGACGGACAGGTGAACACCCTGAGCGCAAACCGATTTATCATCGCTGCGTTCACCGTGCAAACCGCGAGAATTCTCCTTAGCTCCGCCGATGACGATGGCCCTGCTCCGGGCAATAGATTCGACCAGCTTGGGCGGTATCTAACCAGTCACCCGGCTGGCACCATATTCGGCCTATTTGAAAAGGAAACCCAGCCTCACTTGGGCGTCACCGGCGGGCAACTGTTGAGCCACGATGACTACGACAACAAAAGCGCGCCGGGCGGCTTCGGATCCTCTCAATGGCTTATTGCCAACGCCATAAAGCCTCATGATTTACTCGGTTATGGCACCAGCCGACCTGATATTGTTGGCCCAAAGGTGAAACCATGGCTGGAAAAGGCCGCAAAGCATATCGGCAATATGACGCTGGTTGCTGAGGATATCGCGCGACCTGACAACCGCATTACCTTAAGTAAAAACGCTGACCAGGATGGCATACCGCTCGCCCATACGCATCACGATCTTTCCGCAGATTTGATTAGCCGCTGGGATCAGCGAATGGCCGAGGGACAGGCTATTTTCCGCGCGGCGGGGGCGACCGACGTATGGCAAGGCCCACGGGTCCCCATGCACATCATGGGTGGAACAGTTATGGGGCGTGATGAACAGCACTCAGTGACCGATAGTTTTGGTCGCGTACACGACACGAATAACCTGTACGTCGCCGGACCGAGTCTGTTTCCAAGTACCGGTGCGGTTAATCCCACCTTTACGCTCACTGCGCTGGCGGATCGGCAGGCAGATCACCTCATCGCTTAACCAAGGGGGTTAACAAACCTGTCACCGGCGAGGTGCAGCATGTAATGGTTGGCGAGGGCCGCCTTTCGATGCCGCGACGCCGCATCGAAGTCTGGGTTACCAAGCATGAGGGTGAAGTCACGGCGGGTCGGAAAGAACATCATCGCGGCGACATCCCAGGCAACATCTTCAGCACCAATCATGACTTGAGCCACCGGCTCACTGAAGACCACTCTCCCGCCAATTTCCTCTAGCAACTTACCAGCGACCTCGCCATAGCGGCCAAAAGCTTCTGCTCCTGTCACCTCGCCCGCCGGGGTACCAAACTCGGGATCGACTTCGGAGTAACATGCTCTCACATTAAATTGGAAGAGGTTCAGAACAGCCAAAGGTGACTCTGCTGGCAGTGACATCAGTGTTGCGATTTGGGACTCTGACGGTGTGATCATGGCTGGTGGTTCCTGCGGAACTTAAGAGTCGAGATGGTAAGGATAACCCAGGTTCTCCCGGGTTCTCCAACGCCATCCGGACGCGTCTCCGAACCTCGATGCGGCATAGATACTTTAAACTTAAAATGTTTTTGTCCATCTGCTAAGCTTGAGCTCATACCGAACATGGGGGCACCAACACCCCTTCAGTAAACAGGAATATAAACTATGACTGATGTCGTTTCTTATGCCCTCGAGGGCGCCATCGGAGTAATCAGGGTTAACAATCCGCCGGTCAATGCCCTCTCCTATGGTGTAAGAGCTGGCATAGCCGATGCACTTTCTGCGGCCGCCGACGATGCCAGTGAAGCTGTGGTTATCCTGTGTGAGGGCCGCACCTTTATCGCCGGCGCTGACATCACGGAATTTGGAAAGCCACCGAAAGCGCCCTATTTACCTGATCTCTTGAACCAACTCGACAACCATCCAAAGCTGACGGTCGCGGCGATCCACGGTACTGCATTGGGCGGTGGCTTTGAGACTGCGCTGAGCTGCAATTACAGAGTGGCGCTGGCATCAGCCAAGGTGGGTCTTCCCGAGGTGAAGCTGGGGTTACTGCCAGGTGCAGGCGGCACACAGCGCACGCCGCGACTGGCCGGGATAGCTACCGCCATTGATCTGATGACGTCGGGCATTCCTATCCCTGCAGAAGCCGCATTACAAAAAGGTCTCATTGATCACGTTTCCGGAGATGATCTCGCGGAAGAAGCGATAGCCTATGCAAAGCAGCTTGTTGCGGATCAGGCTCCCCGGCGACAAGCGAGTGCCATAACCCTTGCCCTGAATGAATCTGATAGAGACTTTATCAGCAAAGCCCGATCAAACCTCGCGAAAAAAACCAGGGGCGAAAGCGCCCCCCAGCGAATCATCGACTGCATTGAGGCCTCCGCCGAATTAGACTTTGACGCGGGATTGAGACGCGAGCGCGAGTTGTTTATGGCCTGCATGGAAGATCCCCAGTCTGCTGCGCTTCGCCATATGTTTTTTGCTGAACGGGCTGCCGCCAAAATTGACAGCATCGATAACAGCGTCGAACCGGCGAAGGTTCAACGAGTAGGTATTATCGGCGCCGGTACCATGGGCGGCGGTATCGCCATGTGTTTTGCACAAGCAGGTATTCAGGTCACGCTAATCGATATGTCCGAAGAGGCGGTGACGGCAGGCATCTCGAAGATCAAGGCAAACCACGATATCAGCGTCAAGCGAGGGCGCCTGTCGCAGAATCAGGTTGAGGCGATAATGTCGCAGATCAAGCCCTCGACACATTTCGAAGACCTTGCGGATTCGGACATGGTGATCGAGGCCGTGTTCGAAAATCTCGGGGTTAAAAAAGAGGTTTTTGCTCGGCTCGATACCATTTGTAAGGCCGATGCCGTTCTCGCCAGCAACACCTCCTATCAGAGCATTGATGACATCGCTGCGGCCACTAGCAGGCCCGAGTCGGTGCTTGGCATGCACTTTTTTAGTCCCGCTAACGTGATGAAATTGCTCGAGGTGGTCAAGGGCGACAAAAGCAGCGACCGGGTGCTAGCGACCGCTATGGCCGTTGGTAAACAGATTGGCAAAACATCAGTGCTCTCGGGGATGTGTTACGGCTTTATCGGCAATCGTATGCTGAGACCTTACGCACGAGAGGCCGCTCTCTGCATGATGGAAGGCGCCAGTCCATCCCAGATTGATGCCGCGATGGAAAATTGGGGCATGGCCATGGGGCCGCTCGCGGTAGGTGATCTCGCTGGATTGGACATTGGCTACAAAGCGCGAGAGCAACTCAGTGAGGAGCAGAAAGGTGATCCAGCAAGCTATCGCGTTGCGGACCGCTTGGTTGAAGCGGGTCGTTTAGGACAAAAATCCGGTGCCGGCTACTACCGATATGACCCCGAGACGCGACAGAGAATGGCCGATCCGGATGTTGATGTGATCATCGATAGCTGCCGCGAGGAATTGGGCATTGTTGCTCGGACTATTTCTGATGAAGAGATCGTGGACCGACTGATTCTTGCCCTAGCCAACGAGGGCGCGCGAATTCTTGACGAGGGCATCGCACAACGCGCAAGCGACATTGACGTAGTCTATTGTTACGGCTACGGCTTCCCTCGACACCGGGGTGGACCCATGCACTACGTACAGGCGCGAGGTCTGACCTGGGCGGTGGAAAGAATGACCGAGTTCCAACAAAATCTAAATCAGGATAATTGGTCTATTGCCTCCCTCATAGCGGATAACGCTGAGAGAGGCGAACCTCTTTAAGGCCCTATCGTGAGCCCGCTCTCTGCCAAAAGCCCCAGGGAAACCGTTGCTTATAGCGCACTGCGGTTTCCCGATAATGAAGCTATACACATTCCGCTTCAGGCATGCTCACGCTACTCTTCCGAGCCCGTCTCATTCACTTATCGCGAGCTGGACCGAGCCATCAACGAGGCAACCTCTCTTTGGCAGGGCACTGGTATTGCCGGGCGAGTTGCCTTGGTTTGTGAAAACCGTGCTGAATTTTTGATCCAATGGCTCGCTTTGAATGCGCTGGGTCTGTCCGTGATCCCAATCAACCATGAAATGCCCGATCAGGAAATACCCTATTATTTGGACCATGGGGAAGCTGTCGCAGTTTGTACTCTCACAGAGCACCACGAGCGGTTCATCCACATCTGCGCCGACAACGATCTCGATATTCCAGTCGTTGACTGCAAGGAGATTGGCTCCCTTACACTGGGCAAGCCCACCGAGCCCCCCGCGCTAGATCCCAACGTTGAGTGCGCGCTTCTATATACCTCGGGGAGCACGGGCAAACCAAAAGGCTGCATCCTGAGCAACGATTACTTCTTGGAGCAGGGACACTGGTATCGGACTCAGGGCGGTCACATCGCACTGAGGGAGGGCAAGGAACGGTTGCTGACACCCCTACCCCTAAGCCACATGAATGCCATGTCCGTCTCCACGATGGCGATGTTTTCCACCGGGGGCTGTTTGATCCAGCTCGACCGGTTCCACCCCGCGATTTGGTGGCAAACCGTGCGGGACTCCAAGGCTACAGCGCTCCATTATCTGGGCGTGCTGCCAGCCATACTATTAGCCCTACCTGAGTCGGACAGCGACGATTTTTCAGACCAGATACGTTTTGGATTTGGTGCGGGTGTCAACCCTGCACACCATCAACGCTTTGAGGAACGGTTTGGTTTTCCGCTAGTGGAAGCGTGGGCAATGACCGAATGCGGGGCTGGCGGCGCAATCATCGCCAGCCATGAGCCGCGACATGTGGGCAGCTGCTGCTTTGGTCGACCGGGAGACCCCATCGAATGGCAGCTGGTCGGTGAGAACAAGAAGCCTGTTACCCCCGGGATGCCGGGCGAGCTCAGAGTCAGGGCAAAAGGTCTCGACCCCAGAAAGGGATACTTTTCCGGTTACCTCAAAAACCCAGAGGCAACCGACGAAGCGTGGCTCGATGGCTGGTTGAATACCGGAGACGTTGTTCAGGAACTGCCGGATGGAAACCTGATTTTTGTAGACCGACGCAAGAATATTATCCGGCGTTCAGGAGAGAACATTTCAGCCCTCGAGATCGAGGCCGCGGTATCAGATCATCCGGAGATTCAGATGGCGGTTGCCACCGCGGTACCCGATGAGTTGCGCGGTGACGAGGTGGCGCTGTGCATCATCCCTCAGGGGGGTAGCGGTGACCCTCAGTCGACTGCAGAATCAATTCAGGCACATGTGCTCGCAAAACTGGCTTACTTCAAAGCGCCGGCATGGGTGATATTCTCCTCCTCACTGCCGGTCACCGCTTCGAATAAGCCTAAGCGTGCTGACATAAAGACACTCGCCCTTCAGGCGATCGAAGAGGAAAAAGCAATCGACCTCCGTCATTTGAAAAAGCGAACTAAGTCCGCATGAGAGATTATCGGGGCGTCGTGATGACCACGCCAGTGAGCCTCGGCTATCAACGGCAGAGTCCCCATGGTGCACCCTGGTTTATCGGCATGGTTCTACGGGAACTCATCCTCTGCGCAGGCTTGAGCAAGCCCGATATTGAGGGGCTTGCCGTCTCAAGCTTCTCCCTCGGCGTGGACTCAGTGGTTTCACTGACGCAACAATTTAGCCTGTCTCCGCGGTGGATAGAGCAGGCGGATATGGGCGGCGTGTCGGGCATTGTGGCGTTGCGGCGCGCCGCAAGAGCTGTACAGGCCGGTGAGGCAGAGGTAATAGCCTGCATCGGCGGTGATGGTGCCGCGCATCGATCCTTTGAACGCACAGCAGCGAACTTTTCAAGTTGGAGTATCGATGCTGCATTTCCCTATGGCGCTGGTGGGCCCAACGCCGTTTTTAGTTTGATCACAGCTCGCTACATGGCAGATTTCGGCGCCACAAGAGAAGATTTCGCGCGCATATGCCTTGACCAGCGTTATAACGCCAACCATTACGCGCCGGCGCTTTTAGGTCACAAGACCCTAAGTCTCGATGAGTATTTAAATGCAAGACCTATTGCAGGACCGGTACATCTTTTTGACTGCGTGATGCCCTGTGCTGGCGGCGAGGGGTTTTTATTGATGACAGAGGATCGAGCGAGACACCTCGGCCTCCCCTATGTCCAGATATTGGCGACCGATGAACGGCATAACAGCTTTTCTGAGGATCCCGTGCAGCAGCGGGCTGGCTGGGCATGCTATCGAGACGCCCTCTATCAGCGCGCCAGTCTTGGGCCGGATGATATCGACATACTCCAAACCTACGATGACTACCCGGTTATTAGCATGATGCAAATCGAAGACCTGGGATTCTGCAATAAAGGCGAGGGTCCCCGTTTTGTGCGAGAGACGGACATGCGATTCGATGGTTCTGGCAAGCCGGCGAACAAGCTCCCCCACAACACCTGCGGAGGTCAGCTATCCTGCGGGCAGGCAGGCTCTGCAGCAGGCTACCTCGGGCTGACTGAAGCCCTTCGACAACTTACCCATAGCGCCGAGGCCAATCAGGTTGCTACGGCGCGCACCTGTCTAGTCAGCGGCTATGGCATGGTCAACTACGACCGAGGATTGTGCAGTGCGGCCGCCATATTGCAGGGAGCCGACTCATGAATCTGAAAGAAAAGATGAAGCGGCGGCTGAAGCTGAACAGACCCAGTCTTCGCGCCAGAGCACGTCCTCCAAAACAAAGAACGGCGTTGGGCCAACAATTCACTGCCGCCAATCTACCCGTCTCTCTCTCAATGCAGGTGTGCACCGCCTGTGAACATAATCAATACCCACCCGCTGAATTGTGTGGGCACTGCCTTGGAGACACGCTACGCTACCGAGAGGTTGATACAGCCGGGCAACTTTTAAGCCGCAGTGAGTTGCATCACAGCCTTTGGGAATTCTTTAAGCGGCGTATTCGCACCAAGCCCTGGCCGATAGGCTCAGTAAAGCTCCACAACGGCCCTGTCGTCATCGGTCATCTTGGGGAGGAAACCTTGCAGACTGGTGACGATGTTGCAGTTTTTAGTCATTCTGACGCGTCACAGGCCTCGGTGTTAATCATCGTGAGCGCGGCAACCCCTATCGCGACACCAGAGCAGCGCAAGCACATTGTTGCCGCTCTCAGTCTGGAACAACCGGCAGAAAAACAGGGCGGTATTTAACTCATGGATAGGCAGAATAAACGAGGTTTTTCAGATGGCCCATGACACTGTTCTCGTGACCGGCGGCAGCACCGGTATCGGGGCCGCAATTTGCGACACCTTCCTCAAGCAAGGCAAGCAGGTGGTGAACCTCTCAAGGCGGCCTCTTGAGCGGCCTGAAATGCCCTTGATTAACATCCAGCTCGACCTCAGCGATCGGGAGAGTACTGAACGGGTGGCAGCGGATATCGCCAAAACCTACTCCATTACCGGCTTCGTCCACAACGCAGGGCTCATCCGACCAGCACTGCTCTCTGCCGTATCGCTCGACGACTACGACTACCTCAGCCAAGTTCATATCGGCGCTGCCATTACACTCACACAGGCTATTCTCCCCGGCATGCGGGAGCGACAGTTTGGACGCATTATTCTAATAACCTCCCGAGCTGCGCTGGGGCTACAAACCCGGACCAGCTACTCGGCAACCAAGTCCGGCATGATCGGACTAGCGAGAACATGGGCACTGGAACTCGCCCCGGAGGGCATTACGGTCAACACAGTGGCTCCCGGCCCTATTGCAGATACCGAAATGTTTGAATCCGTGGTGCCTGCCGACAGCGACAAGGCCGAGCAGATTGCAAAAGGCATCCCTGTACAACGTCTGGGTCGTTCCAAAGATGTTGCCCACGCGGTACAGTTTCTGTCCAGTGAAGACTCGGGCTTTATCACGGGCCAGACCCTCATGGTTTGCGGCGGAGCAAGCCTTGGGTCGCTAGCGCTGTAAGGTAGATAAATGACGTCGATACCAACAGGTGATTTTAGTCAGGTGGTCACTGCCACACGGGTTCACCGCAGTCTCTACACCGATCCCGATTTATTCGAGCTAGAGATGACGCGCATCTGGGGACAAGCCTGGATTTTTATTGGCCACGAGTCTCAGGTTCCCAATACCGGCGACTACTTCACCACCAATATCAATCACAACATTCCTGTCGTGATGGTGCGGGACAAGTCAGGCTCGGTACAGGTACTTCACAACCGCTGCGGGCACAAGGGCGCTAAAGTCGTTGAAGCACGCTCGGGTAATGCGCGGGGCGCGTTTCGCTGCTCTTACCATGGCTGGAGCTACCGCCACGATGGTAGCTTGCTCAAGGTACCTAACGAAGCGGGCTATGAGGGCACCGGTTTTGATAGCACAAATCCTTGCTATAGCATGCAGCCACTGGCGCAAGTTGAGTCTTATCGAGGCTTTGTCTTTGCCACCCTGTCACCCTACGCGCCAGATCTGCAGACATGGATGGGAGGAGCACGAGACTGCTTTGACAATCTTTGCGATCGAGCACCCGAAGGAGAGGTCGAGGTCGCCGGCGGCGTGCTGCGGTACGAGCATCAGTGCAACTGGAAATTTATCCTCGAAAATCTGAACGACACTATGCATCCGATGGTCGTGCATGAATCGATAGTGAAAGCTGCCGAATCCTATCTCGAAGCGTTGCCCGAAGATGCCGTGGAACAGCGGAAAGAGGCAGAAATTATTCCGCCTTTCGGCGCCAGTTACGAAAAATTTGAGGCCAGCGGTATTACTGGTTTCCCCTTCGGCCATCATTATGACGGGGGCAAAACCAGTATCCATGCGGATTACTCAGTTGACCCCGACTATCACGCAGCGATGGTTGCCGCCTATGGCGAGGAACGCACCCGGGAAATCTACGCCTTTAATACCCACAACGTTCTGTTTTACCCCTCGCTCACCATCAAGTGTGCGGTACAGAATATTCGAGTGATCCGTCCTATCAGCGTTGATCGCTTCATCGTCGAAACCTGGTCCTTCCGACTCAAAGGCGCGCCCGACAGCATGCTTCAGCGCACCCTCCTCTACAGTAGATTGATCAACTCGGCTATGGGTATGGTCGGACCCGACGACCTTGAGGTCTATCGGCGTGCTCAGGAAGGGCTTGCCTCACCCAGTAATGAATGGGTCGAATTCCATCGCCAGTATGGCAAAGACGAGCAACGTGAAGATCGCACCGTCGGTGGCGGCACCTCTGACCTTGATATGCGCACTCAGTACCAGGCATGGCAGGCCTATATGGAAGGATCGATATTCAACGAGGTGGAAAACGCGTGAATCGGGAACGTATCGAGGAATTTCTGTACCGTGAAGCCGATCTGCTAGACCGACCCGATCTGGATTCCTGGATGAATCTGTTCGCCGAGAGCGGGACCTACTGGATGCCTGCGACAGAAGACCAGAAGGATCCCATCAACCATATCTCCCACGTCTATGACGACCGGGTCATGATGGAAATTCGCCGCCGAAATTTCATTCATCCGAGGGCATCATCCAAAGAGTGGGAGGCTCGCTGCTCCCATGTCATAGGCAATATACGACTCCTGCCAGAAGTGGGAGAAGACGTTATAACGGTAACGTCGAATCAGCACGTAGTCGTGTGGTATCGAGACGAGCAACGCCTTTATGCCTGCAGAGTTACCCATCGCCTGCAGACCGATGGCGAGGGCTTTAAAATTCTGGGAAAACGGGTCGATCTCATTAACCCAGAGGCACCACAGCAATCCCTGATCATCTACCTGTGACCAATGCCTACTGACCGATACCCCTCCCCAAGAGGGTAGGCCTCAGACCGGTCTTCTTGGCTGGAGATCACAGATATTTTAAACTTAAAGCTTCCACCTATCGACACGGAGAAACACATGGGCAGCACACGCTGGAGCAAACTGAACTGGGAAGACCCCTTTGAACTTGACAGCCAGCTCAGTGACGAACAGCGGATGGTTCGTGACAGCGCAAGGCAATATGCCCAAGGGCAGCTCTTGCCCCGGGTCAAAGAGGCATTCCGTCGCGAGGAGACTGACCCCGCTATTTTCCGGGAGATGGGGGAAATGGGGCTACTGGGCTCCACGATCGATGGATACGGATGCCCTGGCGTCGACTACGTTTGCTATGGCCTCGTAGCAAGAGAGGTAGAACGGGTCGACTCCGGCTACCGTTCCATGCTGAGCGTCCAGTCGTCGCTGGTGATGTATCCCATCTATGCGTACGGCTCCGACGCCCAAAAAGAGAAGTATCTACCCAAACTCGCCACCGGTGAGTGGATTGGCTGCTTTGGTCTCACCGAACCCGACCACGGATCTGACCCGGGCGGCATGGTTACCCGGGCGCGTTCGGTCGACGGCGGTTATGCGCTGACCGGGGCAAAAATGTGGATCTCCAACAGCCCGATTGCAGACGTGTTTATCGTCTGGGCCAAAACTGACGACGATGTTATCCGCGGGTTCATTCTCGAAAAGGAAATGAAGGGGCTAAGCGCCCCGAAGATAGAAGGCAAGCTCGCACTACGAGCGTCAATAACCGGCGAAATCGTGATGGATAATGTCTTCGTCCCGGAGGAAAACCTGCTGCCAAACGTCCATGGACTGAAGGGACCGTTTGGCTGCCTCAACAACGCCCGCTACGGCATCGCCTGGGGCACCCTGGGTGCTGCTGAAACCTGCTGGCACAGCGCACGGCAGTACACCCTTGATCGCCAGCAATTTGGTCGCCCTCTTGCGGCCACACAGCTAATCCAGCTAAAGCTTGCTGATATGCAGACAGAAATTGCTCTTGGACTTCAGGCCTGCCTTCGAGCCGGCCAAATGCTCTCCGCAGGCGAAATTTCACCGGACTTGATCAGCTTGATCAAAAGAAATTCCTGCGGCAAAGCACTTGATATCGCCAGAAAGGCACGAGACATGCTGGGCGGAAACGGCATTTCCGATGAATATCCCATCATGCGTCATATGATGAATCTGGAAGTGGTGAACACCTACGAGGGGACTCACGATATCCACGCCCTGATTCTAGGCAGAAGCCAAACAGATATCCCCGCCTTTTAAGCGGGGTCAGCTCGCGTTTTCTTAATGCGCCCCTACATCCGCTCCGGTGCCTGCCGGGGCGTCCGCCTCACCGCGAGCTACTGCATCCCAGGCTTGCTTAACCACGTAGGCGCGAATGGCATCAGTTTCTTCTTTATCCAGCCTGTCGCCGAAGGACACCATACCGCTAGCGCTCAACGCGCCCTCTCGCAAGACCGCATCCCACGATGCCTCGGTGGAGGTAATCGCTGACCATCGCAGATCAGGTAGGACCCCAGAGCTGATGGCAAAGGCGCCATGACACCATTGGCAATTCGCTGCGAAGAGACGCAATCCCTTTGCCTGAATCGCCTCGTCGCCAAGAGGCTGGCTTTTCGGGCTGCGCGCAATGCCGGTCTCGAGGGGTTTTGGCAGTTCTCCCTGCCCGCCCAACTTAAAGGTGATCACCCGACCCGTCTCTGGACCCACGGCGTCCTCAAACACCACACCGTAAACCATCGCGATGGTGCTTCCCCACCCGGAGAGAATCGAGAGATATTGCTCACCATCAACCTCATAGGTCATTGGCGCTGCACCGGGGCCCCCAACCAATCCGTGGGACCAGACTCGCTCTCCTGTCTCCGCATCATAGGCGACCAACTCGCCCCCTTTGTTTGCCTGAAATACCAGTCCGCTTGCTACAGACAGAGTGCCACCGTTGAAAGGAACAGGAAAAGGGACCGCCCAGCGCGCCTGCCCTTCAACAGGATCCCAGGCCAGCAGCGATCCACCGCCCATACCACGCATACCCTCGATGCCACCCGCGGGGATCTCCAGAGGCCATCCCGCATCTTCACGATAACCCACGTTCCAGTTGCTCTTCACAGGATCATTGGGATCAGGTCGGCTGTACAGGAAGGGCCAAATATTGGTCGGTATATAAACGAGACCGGTATCTGGGCTGTAGGACATGGGATGCCAGTTGTGCGCGCCCGTGGGTCCCGGCAGAACCGCAAAATCTTCGGACAAACTGCGCGCCGCTGGGACTTCGATCGGGCGACCGTTTTCATCAACCCCCGTAGCCCAGGTCATGTCGGTGAAAGCATCCGCGGAAATCAAATCGCCGGACTTTGCATCTATCACATAAAAGAACCCGTTCTTGGGGGCCTGCATTACAACCCGCCGAGGCGCTCCCGCCTCCCCTAACGGTAAGTCTGCCAGCAGAATCGGTTGTGTCGCGGTGTAATCCCACATATCTCGAGGTGTTGTCTGGTAATGCCAGCGATAGCTGCCGGTATCGGCATCGACTGCGACAATCGACGATAGGAATAGGTTGTCACCATCGCTGTCGGGGTCTCGAATCGAAGCGTTCCAGGGTGAGCCGTTACCCACACCAAGTAACACCTGGTCGTTAACACTGTCATACACGATGGCATCCCACGCAGTGCCACCACCGCCATCAGTCTTCCAGGCCCCGGTATCTCCCCAGGTTTCGTTAGCCAACTTGGCAAGGATGTCGTCGGAGGCGGCACCATCAGGCTCCTTATTTGGGTTCGGCACGGTATAGAAACGCCAAACAATATCGCCGCTCGCCGTATCGTAGGCGGTCACATAACCGCGCACACCGAGCTCGGCTCCGCCATTGCCGATAATGACTTTGTCTTTAAATACCCGCGGCGCACCGGTAATGGTGTAGGGCTTCGATTGATCGACGGTCACCTGACTCCACACTACCTCGCCAGTCTTGGCGTCGAGCGCTTCCAACCTGCCGTCAAAGACCCCGACAAATACCTTGCCCTCATAAACCGCGACACCACGGTTCACCACATCACAACAACCCTTTGCCGCATCTTCCCCGGAGACTTTCGGGTCATATACCCAAAGCTCTTCGCCGGTGCGTGCATCGAGCGCATAAACGACCGACCACGAACCCGAGACATACATCACCCCATCCACGACAATGGGTGTGGCTTCGACGCCTCGGGGTTTTTTCATGTCATAGACCCACCCGATGCCCAACTCCTGCAAGGTGTCCCGATTTATTTTACTCAGAGTCGAGTGCCGGGTTTCATCATAGGAGCCACCATAAGTCAACCACTGCTCGGGCTCATCGCTGGCAGCTGTCAAGCGAGCGCTGTTCACATCAGCAGCCGACATGGCTGTTGTGGCTGCACCGCTTCGCGCTGCTCCATTATCGATGGACCCATCTCCCACCTCGTCAGGTGCCGATTTTTCGCCGCAACCTGTCATCACAAGTGCCACGCTTAGGGCTGCAAGAGAGAGTGTTTTCGTTGTCATTATGCTTTCTCCGATGTCTTTAACTAGGTGCAAGTCGGGTGGGTAGTGGGCATTTATATCCGGCCCTCACTGACTGCTGAAACACCATAATAAGGGATTTTGCGAGAGCCTGAAAACTTTCAGGACTAAGGTTGATAAAGGTCTCTTACTGACTTCTGCAGGGGTTCAAGATCTCGATCATCAGGCTCCAAGACAGCTACCATTCGGTTTAAAAATAGCTGGGGGCTTTCCCCCTTAGACCAGCTGAATCCGCGCTTGGCCAAGCCATTAGCTACGACCACAAATTGCTCCTCTTCAGGGATCCGAGCAGATCGACGACTATTCCGATTCATGATCCAGCTAAGAGGCGCAAGCACTACCGCCCAACTGCCCAGCAGGATCAACGTGAACCAGCTTACCTTGATCTCTCCAAACCACCCCGTGAGCAAATCGAGTTGCCGCCTATTGTTAAACCCCACGACCGCTGTCTGCCACTGAAAAGCCAGCGCATCGTATCGAATTCGCAGCCAATCAAGCACTGCTACATGACGGAAACGATAGAGCGCGAAGGGCGAATCCGAGAGAAAATCTGGCTGTCCGGACAACGCCGCCTCCAGGCCTAAACGAACACGATCAGGCGACACAGTTGCAGTAGGATCGACCCGTTGCCAACCGACGTTCGGCAACCAGACTTCCGCCCACGCATGGGCGTCAAATTGCCTTACCACGATGGCATTATTCAGCGGGTTGAGTTCACCCCCCTGATAGCCGGCGACAATCCTGGCTGGAATGCCTGCCAGACGCATCATCACGACAAAAGCCGAGGCGTAGTGCTCACAAAATCCTTCACGAGTTTCGAAAAGAAAACGGTCGATCTGATTTTGGCCGTTCAAGGGCAAAGGCGACAACGTGTAGTAGAAAGGAAGCTCCCTGAAATACTGCAGGACCGCGCTAACATAGGCTGATGGCTCCGAGTACTGCGCTCGCAAATCTTTCACAAAAGTCCGAGTCATCGGATTTATTTTTGCCGGGTAAACCATCGCTCGCTCAAGCTCTTCTGGCATCGCCGCAATTTCTTTTGGCTCTCGCGCCCAGGAAGTGACCTCGTAGCCAAACTGATTTTCAATCTTGCGGGGGGATTCGATAGTGAGATCAGCAGTGGCGACAACCCCGGGAGAATTGGACTCAGCGATAGGTAGGGCATAAAGCCATCGCTGCATCGTTGGCTGTAAAATCACCCGATAAGAAATTGATGTTGCCCCGGAGTCATTACCTTTTAGCCCAATTCGTGGAGGACGAGGTTTGCTCGATGCCGAGCGGCGCCAAGTACCATTTTCATACTGATCAATCACGATGCCCCGCCAATAGAGATCGCTCCGGGTGGGGGGCGAATCGGAAAACTGCGCGCGAAAAGCGACCTCGGCGGAGCGACCCAAGCGGCTAATATCCCCAAGCCGTATGCTATCGCTCATACCCGTTATGCCCTGCCCACTTTTCGAGGGAATGCTCCAAAGGGGGTCGATACGAGGAAAGAGAATGAACAAAACAAGCATCATAGGCAGGGCAAACAACAATAGTCGGCCCGCAAGAAAAAACTCATTGCGAGTCACCGTAGAACCGGGAACTTGATTCAGGGCAATCAAAGCGACCACCAAGACCATCAGGGTGACAAGCCCATAGATGACGACCGGGAGTGACTGTGCGAATAGAAAATTAGTGACACAAATAAAAAATGCTAGCGACACCAGCAAGTAACCGTCCCTGTCTTTATAAGACTCGAGTACTTTCAATGCGGCGGCGCTCACAAGTAGCGCGATCATTGGCTCGAGACCGATAAGTGTGCGATAGCTGGCAATCACGCCGGTAGTGGTTGCGACCATTAGTAGGACGCGAAACAGGCGTGACAATGGATTAAACGATGTCCTAAAGAGACCAATTCGATAGAGCACAGCCAGGAACGTGAACCCCCCTATCCAAAGAGGCAAACGCTCGAGATGTGGTAGCAGAACCATTACCTGACCAATGCAAAGCCAGACCAATGCACTCCGAGACAGCATGCCGCCGGCGCTCATCGCTTAGACACCTTGGTTTCAAGGCCGTAAAGAGCCAAGGTACGTAAAGCATGATCCCGATGACGGTCGCCCCCCGCAATATCGAGTTGGTATCCAGGCAGACGCAGCCCGTATTCATCCCCACTCCCGTGATACTCAAGTACCAGGAAGCACAGACAGGACAAGCGGCTCTCGCGATCACCCTCGACAAGCGACCAATCAAGCCATCGGTGATCAGAAACAGGCGAGTGAAACTGCCGTGTCAGCAAGCCCTGTTCCCGAGCATAGGCACGCCAATCAATCGAGCGGAGTGAGTCACCAACCTGATAGGGACGGAAGCCCGATAAATCATCGTCGCCCGGTCCATGGCCGACTGCGCCAGCAGGTTGTTCTCGTCTAGACGACTGATCAAGGGTACATGGCACGGGCTTTGGCCAAACAAGGGTCCGTAATCCAAGATCAACGAAAGTCCAACACCTCAGCAACCCAAGGGGGTACGTCGACTCCACCTTGATGCGGCCTGGATAATGCCAACCACGCTGTCCTGCAGGCTGAAAGAGCGATACATCAATCGGCTGCTCACCGCATACGTCCGAAAAAACGTCAGATCCCTCCCAGCTGATACGGACAGACCGGTGACCCTGCCCTTTGCCGGATAACAAGCGAATAACAAACTCGGCCCGCTGGCCCGCAAAGACGGGCAACCCCCCCCGCTTTTGGAGCACCAGCCCCATGAGGTTACCGTGGGTAAAATGCACCGTAACAATGAATACCATGGACAACCAAAAGGTCATCCCGTAGACCAGATTGTTTTGATAATTAATCGCCGTCAGCAGCATAACCAGCAGCGTTAGCATGAAGAAAAACCCCCGGCGCGTAGGGAAGATAAAAAGTCGACGCTGCTCCAGTATGATGCGATCGGAGGGAGGAAGACGCCGGCGAAGCCAACCGTCGTAAAAGGCACCCCAGCGACGCCTTATTCCTAACGTTTTAGTCAGGGATAATGTCGACACGCTGACTCATTAGATCGATCAGGGCATCGCTGTCACCGGCATAATCCGCACTCGGAATGACACGATGGCTAACCACAGGATGGAGCATCGTCTGAATGTCCTCCGGAAGAAGATAGTCGCGATCCGCCATGACCGCCCATGTGCGGGCTGCCGCCACCAATGCGATTGATCCCCGCGGCGACAGACCCATGGCGAATGCAGGGGACTCCCGAGTGAACGCGATAAGCCTCTCAAGATAGCCCATTAGGCTATCAGCCAAATGAACGCCATCTGCTCTTGCTCTAATTTCTTGGATTTGCGCGGGCTCAATGACCGCGGCAATGGGCTCAGGGACTGCTTGGGCCCCTCGCTGCAAGAGTTGTCGTTCAGCTGCACTGTCAGGATACCCAAGGGATAATTTCATTAAAAAGCGATCAAGCTGAGACTCCGGAAGCGGATAGGTGCCTGTCTGATGAATGGGGTTTTGGGTCGCGATGACAAAGAACGGGGTTGGTAGGGGATGAGTTTTTCCATCAACCGAGACCTGATGTTCTGACATAGCCTCGAGCAGAGCGCTCTGTGTTCGTGGAGTAGCACGGTTGATCTCATCCGCGAGCAGTACCTGATTAAATATTGGCCCAGGCTGAAATTGAAAGGACTCGATGCCGCGGTTGTAGACTGACAGTCCGAGGATATCAGCGGGCAATAGGTCTGATGTGAACTGCACCCGCGAATAGGTAAGACCCATGACCTCTGCCAAAGCGTGGGCCAATGTGGTCTTACCCATCCCGGGCAAATCTTCCAATAACAGATGCCCGCCGCTTAGCAAACAAGCGACCGCAGTTCTTACCTCGTGGGTTTTACCAAGGACGCGTCCTTCGACTGCTGTGACGGCGCGGTCAATGATGGATTTCATGCGAATACCTCCTTGTCCTTCGCATCCTGCTAGAGGGCGGCGAATCCTCTATCGCAATCCTTGCGGAGATCATCGATGTGCTCAAGACCAACCGCAATCCGTATCAAGCCCTCGGTGATACCTGCCTCATTGCGCTGCTGTTCAGAGAGTCTGCCATGGGTGGTTGTCGCAGGATGCACCACGGTGGTTTTCACGTCTCCAAGATTCGCGGTCAAAGACATTAACTCGGTCCCATTGATGAACCGCCAGGCCGCTTCACGCCCTCCTTCAAGCTCAAAAGACAGAACGCCACCAAAATGGCGCTGCTGGCTGCATGCCAAGGAATGTCCCTGATGATCCGGAAGACCGGAGTAGTGCACCCGAACAACTTGGGGCCGTAACAGTAGCCATTCAGCAAGCTTCTGAGCATTACTCGAGTGAGCTTCCATCCTCAGAAAGAGAGTCTCCAAGCCCTTCAACACAACCCAGGCATTAAAAGGGCTCATCGCGGGACCACACGTGCGTACAAACGCTGTTATCGCGGCCATATCCTCGGCCGACCCTACTGCAGCGCCGCCGAGAACCCTGCCCTGCCCGTCGAGATATTTGGTGGCAGAATGAATAACGATATCGGCACCCAATGTCAGAGGGATTTGAAGCGCTGGCGTGCAAAAACAATTGTCTACAACCAATTTAGCGCCAACCCGATGGGTAACGGCCGCCAGCTTTGCAAGGTCAGCAACCTCACACAAGGGGTTCGATGGACTCTCGCAGAACACGAGCTTGGTACCGGGCTTAACCTCACGTTCCCATGCGTCCATGTCAGTAAGTGGCACGAAACAAACTTCGACACCGAACTTGCTCATGTAGTTTTGAAACAACCCAATTGTGCTGCCGAACACGTCTCGAGAGCACACAACTCGGTCGCCAGTCTGTAAAAAAGCCATGCATACAGAGAGTATCGCTGCCATACCTGAGGCAGTAGCAACTGCCGCCTCTCCCTGCTCAAGTGCAGCCAGGCGTTGCTCTAACATCCTTACGGTGGGGTTCGTATAGCGCGAGTACACATTGGCACCGTCCTGCCCAATGAATTTCGCAGCAGCATCCTCGGCGCTCTCAAAGACAAAGCTAGAGGTGGTAAAGATGGGTTCGCTATGCTCACCTTCCGGCGTACGCTTCACGCCCGACCGAATAGCGCGGGTTTCAGGATGCGAGGTGTCCAGCCAATTTCCCCTTTCTTTGGTCACTACTCGTTACGCCCCAAACCTAATAAGGATGTCATCAGCTGTCGTTGTGAAGCCCGACGACGGCCCCTTCCTGACTTGCTGCGATGCGCAGGGCCGAGCCCTCGGCACGAGCTGCCTCAACGCTGCTCAGATAGGCCTCATCCACGGTGCCTGCGAGGTAACGGCCGTCGAATACAGATGACTCAAAATCTTCTATTGCCTCATTCCCTTCAAAAGAGCTTGCAAATAAATCCTCTAAATCCTGATAAACAAGCCAGTCTGCGCCGATCAATTCACATATTTCTTCGACAGTACGCCCATGTGCAATGAGTTCATTGGCCGCGGGCATATCGATGCCATACACGTTGGGATAGCGAACCGGAGGTGCTGCGGAAGCAAAATAGACCTTGTTAGCACCAGCGTCTCGGGCCATCTGAATAATTTGGCCACAGGTGGTACCCCGGACA
>Ga0181573_10001560_pt1 | contig 22337 bp, 10 predicted proteins | sample 101ome_25_FD_148643 | JGI IMG/M metagenome (GOLD analysis project Ga0181573, IMG submission 148643) | Coastal salt marsh microbial communities from the Groves Creek Marsh, Skidaway Island, Georgia - 101409BT metaG (spades assembly) | ecosystem: Environmental > Aquatic > Marine > Intertidal zone... | reverse complement strand
AGACTACAGGAGCGAAGAAGTCGCCCAGAACAGCGGCAGCCACCGCGGAGAAGAACACGGCCGTCGCCCGGGACGGCGACACCAACAATGCCACCAACAACGCCACCAACAATGGCACCAACGACGACACCAACGACGCGCACCTGACGCCGCCCGGGAAGAACGAGTCGCCGCCCCCGCCGCTGGGGTCGGCCCAGCTGCTCCGGAACTGCGGGGCGAAGGGCGATCAGCAGAACGGCACCGGCGATGCCAACAAGCGGATAATGACGATCAGCGATATAGAGACGGTGCAGAACCTGATCGAGAAGTGTCTACAGCTGTACCTCACGAAGGACGAGGTGATCTCCGTCCTTCGGGAGCGGGCGACGATCGATGCAGAGTTCACCAAGCTCATCTGGAGCCGGCTCGAGGGGGAGAACCCGCAGTTTTTCAAGTGCTACAATACGCGGTTGAAGCTCAAGGCGCAGATAACGATGTTCAACCATCTGCTGGAGCAGCAGATTGACGTGGTGCGGCGGATGAACGAGGGGACGACCTCGTATCCGCCTGCGTCGGCGACGGCGAGCGGGATCCCGCTGTTTCATAGCGGGGGCGGGCAGTTTGGGTTTGGAGACGACGGCGTGTCCGGGATGAAGGTCGAGCAGATGGATATGAGCCACACAGGGCACATGGAGGCCGGCGGCGTCGGCATGAAGAAGACGTGGAGCCTGAGTGACTTTATGGAGGCTGGCAAGGAGAAGGAGGAGTGGCGGTAGGTTTGGTGATGTTGAGCTTGTTTAAATACGAATACGAGTACGTTTTTTTTCTCGCCGGTGGTGTCTTCGAGAAAGGACCGCTCCCGACACCTACCGGTACGGGGAGATGCCGTCGTCGCCCCAGGCGTCTAGTCTGTCCAACACCGGCAGCCCCGTCGTCTCGTCAATGTGCAAGTGTTCCCGGGAGAGCGACGACGACGCATCCCTCCCGGCGCCATCGGCCCCGACCGTCCACGTCGCCCCGGCCCCGCCCACCTTGCCCTCGAACGCCCGCCACCCCCCGCCGTTCCCAGTCACCTGCTCTATTTCCTCTTCACTCGGCATCACCAGCACCCTGTTCCCCCCGCTCTGCCACGCCACGATCGCCATCCGCCGCGTGATCCTCTGCACGTCGGGCGGATTCACCTCTGGCTGCACCCTGTACTCGTACTCCACCATCCCCTCCGTCGCCGCGTTCATCTGCTGCGTCCAGTCCTGCTCCTCCAATATGACGTACTTGTACTCCAACTTGGACCCCGCCGCCAGCTCAAACTCCACCACCCACCGGTCCTGCGGCTCCCACGACATTGGCACCTTGGCGATCGACAGGAAGCTCCACCCCAACGGGATCGCCGAACCTCCCACGCACAGCATCTGCCGCGAGTGCACCCGGTACTCTACGCTCAGGCGCACGCGAACCATCCGCGGCTCCTCGAGGTCCAGCGACGAGACGGAGCGATTCGGCACAACGCCGAATTTCGCAAACCGGCTCCGTTGATCGTCACTGAGCGGGTCCCGGGACATGTACATAGGACCAGGAATTCCTGACGGCGATGGTACCCGCGCAGACGAGGCGGAAGACGCGCAGGGCACGAGCAAACCGGGGGATTTCCGTGGATGCCTTGAACAGGAAAGGGTTTCATTCGTCGGTAATCTGGGTCTTGCAGCCGCTGGGCCACCGCCCAGGGTGCACAGCTGCGTCATCGTCTCTATCGTCTCTATCGTCCCTATTGTCTCAGTGTCAGTCAACTGATATTTCTTACTTGCGCTGCGCGTTCATCCAGGCGAGAATGCGTTGGCGGAGCTCGGGCATCTCTTCCAGGTCGTCTTCGGTCATGGGTGCCCGGGAGAAGGGGTCCCTGTTGTCGGTCAGCAGGTGCTGGAGGATGGTGGCGCGGTCGAGGACCTGGCCGCTGGGGAGCTTGACCGGGTCCTTCATGAGCCGGCAGCTGAGCGGGTCCTCAAATTCCTCGGGTGCGTCTTCAAAGTTCTCGTCCTCCTTGGCCGTGTTCTTGACGGCCTCGATGGCCGCGGCGCGGAGGTCCTGGATGGAGCGGAGCACAGCGGGGTTGGTGTTGAGGCTGGTCAGGATGGCGATGAGGTGGTCCAGGATGCTCGGGTCGGTTCCGTAATAGTCCGTGTCGGCGGCGACGGCGGCGCTCCATTGCTCGCGGTCGGCCTCGAAGATGTTGGCGTGGATCTGAGCGAGGCTAGCGAGGAGCTCGCGGGGCTTCCAGCCGTACTTCTCGGGCTCCTTGAGCTTGAGTCGCTTTCGCTCCGCCGGAATGGTCATGTAGCGCAGGAAAAAGTCGAGGATCCTGGCCTGGCGGTCCCTGATCTGGACGTCGAAGAACCGCGTGCAGATCCCGGGATCGGAGCTGGTGAGCTCCATGAGCTTGAGGTAGATGGTGGACAGCTCGAAGTCGCTGCGAAGGCTCCGTCGGTGCCTGTCGAGCTGCTGAAGGAGCTCCTCGCGGGTGGCAGCGGGCTCGGCGCGCCAGGCGTCCTGGTCGGCCATCCTGAGTTCGATGTCGCGGACCTCGGGGAGGGCCTCGAGTGCCTCCTGGAGGAGGTGCTGGCTGTCGTTGATCATCATGTTGACGAACCGCACGTAGAGCTTGGGGTCGTCCTCGACGACGCGCTTCCACGCCTCTCGGTGACCGGGGTGGTCCCAGAGGTAGACCATGACTTCGCCGATCTGGTACCGGGTGTTGAACTTCTCGTAGAATGCATTGTGCCTGTCGGTCCGCTCGATCTCGACGAAGAGGAGGACGAGGGCCTTGACGAGGTGCTGGATGACGAGCGGGTGGGCGTTGATCATGGCCGTGACCTCCTGGGAGCCGCTGGAGAGGTGGGAGCGGGCCCACGGGTTGGACTCGTCCATCATGTCGTCGTCTCTAGGGATGTACGAGGAGAGGGCCGCGACCATCTTGCCGCGGAGGTAGGGGTTCTTGACGTAGTCGTGACTGCCCAGGAACAGCGCGAAGAACAGCATGAACTGCTCCACGGCGGCCGGGCTCAGCAGTTGGACGTCCAAATATCCGATCCAGCTGAGCGTCTCGCAGAGGTTCTCGACAAAGTACTCTGGGAGGGAGAGGAACTCGTTCGGCGCGGGGCTCGGGAGCGGGAGGGAAAAGCCGGAAGACGGCGCGGCACCGCCGAGGGCCACCCTCGGGAAGTAGGCGGCCAGCAACGAGTAGTACGCGATGATGTCTTCTAGAAGCACGCGGCCGTGGAGCGTGCCAGACATGCACGAGGCGATGGTCTTGTAGCGGGCTGCCGCCCGCTTCATCTGCCGGATCCGCGGGCCGATCGTCGGGTCGTCGGGAGAGCCGGCCAGGTCCGCCTCCCGATCCCAGTCCCTGGCGGTGCGAGAGATGTCCTTCATGACTTCTATGGCCTTGAAGACGCCGAGCCGGAGGGCGTTGGCCGTCATGAAGAAGCACTCGCAGATGAAGTGGTACGAGGTGGGATCATGGGGGAGCACGGCCTCCTGCACCCACGCCTGGAGGTCGCTGTCGGCCATGCCGAGCCTCGTGTCGTCTTCGAAGGCGCATCCCCGCGACCGCGAGTCCGAGATGTACCTGACGTCCAGCCTTGCCCACGCCTTGCCGGACGCCGGGTCGAGGAACGGCCTGCACAGCCTCAGGAGCACGCAAGCCAGGTTGATCATAAAGCCGTCCGTCGACGCCTTTTTGAGGTCCGGCCGCATCTTTGTCCGCTCCTTGTTGACGCGCAGCGCGGCCGCGAGCCACGCCAACACGCGCCCCTTGGCCTCGGCGTTCTTGAGCAGGTTGGTGACAATCCTGTGCAGCGATGAGTGCAGGCTGTCCAGGGATACATGCATGCTCTGGTGCGCAGCCCGCGTGTTCCCGTGCCGCCCACCGACGACGGTATCCCCGGGGAAGAGCCCGTCGCCGACGTCCGGCGACCTCGCGAGCGGCGACCGCATGACGGGGCTCTCCATGACGTCTGGGATTGCCGAGATGCCGAACGCTGCGCCCAGGATGGTGTTGTCTTCGATCGTCCTACCGATCACCTCGTCAGTGATTGGCGGAAGGAAGGCCGAGGTCTTGCACATGTGGGCCGCCACGGTCGAGCTCGACAGCACGTTGGCCAGGACCGTCAGCGGGGACCCAAAGTCGGCCAGGATGGTCATCCGCGACATGATAGCCGCCAGATGACTACCGATCTGTTCCAGGACGCCCTGCGCGCCGTCGTCCTCAGAGAATCGTGCCACGTAGTCGGGCAGAAACTCTGGGTGGATCGGCTCGATCACCGTTTCCCGCCGCACGTCCTCGTCGACCAGCCCCGCTGCCCCGCTCTCGAACGACCCACCCATCCCGTCGGCTACTCCCACCTGCATCAGGTACGAGTCGAGCAGCTGTCCCCCGCCGCGACGTTCCGCCAGCTCGGGCTGTGGGAACATTTGCATCTGCAGGATGAACCCTGCGTACGAAACCGAGAGCTGCCGCGCCATTTCCAGCGCAGACCCCGCCGTGCCTTTGTCGGCGTCCGACAGCGACCCGTCACTCTGCACCCGCTGCGCGAGGTCCATGGCGCGGCGGTGGCAGCCGACCAGGTACTGCACCGGCCACTCGCGCGCGCTCGGCGCATCCGCCAGGCGAGACATCAGCGCCCGCTCCACTTTGTCAGCGTCGAGAACGCACGCTTCCTGCTCCGCCTCCAGCTCCTGGGCGAGCGAACTGAGGTGGACCAAGGGGGGGGCCTGGGTGGAGCGATTCGAGGGCGTCGTGTCCTTCCTCGTGGCGTCCAACGTCAGACCCAGCGCCACCTCCAGGAGATCGTTGATCTGTGCTGCTCCTGGCATCGCGATCCCTCTCTCGGCTCCTGCTGCTGTGCCACTGTGTTCAAATTGACGAGGGTTCAATCAGACATCCAGTGCCGCTCTGATACGGCCCCTGGTCGTCTCGTGCCGTTACGTAGCGCTTCTCCTGATGACGATGATGATGATGGTGCCGTTTACTACTACTCGAATGAAATACAGGTGTGGTCTCTCGCTCGCTCGTCGTCGTCGTCGTCGTCCGTCTCTCTCTCCTTGGCCTGGACCTTCGGAAGGCAAACCCCAATCTTCGCCGCACGTAACCCGGCTCCGCGCAGGTCGGCGAGCGCGCGGTCCGAGTGCGACGTCGGAAGCGTCAGAAGGAGCCCGCCGCTCGTCTGCGGGTCGATCATCACCTGGTAGAGCGCGTCTGAGACTGGGACGTGGCCGTCACGACCGCTTCTGCCGCGTCGGTCGATGGCCCTGCTGACAGAGCGATCGTTCTCGGCCGACAGCGAGCTGGTCGCGCCCAGTTCCACGCACTCGAGTGCTCCTGGGAACACGGGGACGTCGCTGGCCGATATGCGGCAGGTCATGCGGGACGTGCGACACATCTCCGCAAGGTGCCCGAGGAGGCCAAACCCGGTGACGTCCGTGCAGGCCGACACCGTACCTGCATACTTTTGCAGGACGGCGTGCGCGTGGCGGTTGCTCTGGCACATGGACGCGATGATCTCCGGGATGTATTTGCCGACGGGGAGGCCGGCCTGTGCGGCGGCCATGATGACCCCCGTGCCGAGGGCCTTGACCAGGATGATCTCGTCGCCGGCTCGCATGCCGCCCTTGTGCCACACGGTGTGCTTGGGCACGTTTCCCGTGACGCTGAAGCCCATTGCAAGCTCGGCGCCCTCGCTGGTATGGCCGCCGATGAGCTTGCACCCGGCGTCGGCGAGGGCGGCCGAGGCGCCGGCCATGAGCTGATAGAGTTCCTCTTCCGTCTTCCGAGAAGAGGCAAACGGGACTACAGCAAGGGCCAGTGCAGAAGTCGGCACGCCGTTCATGGCGTAGCAGTCGCTCATGGCGTGCACGGCGGCGATATAGCCAAAGACAAACGGGTCCTGCAGCAGCGGGGGACACTTGAAGTAGTCGATGGTCTGGATGGCCTTGGCGTTGGCAGGTACCGCTGGCAGAAACGCCGCGTCGTCCAACGACGTCGCCGGTTTGTCTGGGTCGTCCGGTTTGTCTGGGTCGTCCGGGTCGTCGCCGACGACCCCGAGCTTGGCCAGCACGGACGACAGCAGGGAGGCGCCGACCTTGGATCCACATCCGCCGCATCGCATGGCCGCCTGAGACAAAAGCAGGTCGAGTTCCGGCGCCGTGGACGAGGCAGAGGCGGAGGACGATGCCGCCGGCGACATCGACCCCGACATGCGCAGGCCGTCGCCGTACATCGTCATGAACTTGCGGTCGATGTGATCCTTCCAGGACCACACCCACCCGCCATGCAGATGAAACCACGATTTTGTCATGAGGGCGTACCGATCACCGCACGAGATGATGCTCAGATTGGTCGACTGTGGGGTCCAGCTCTTTGGCGGCTGGCCCTCCAACGCCCTGAAGATGTTGTCGCTGATCACCGGGCCGGCTCGCACCGCGTACACGCCGGCTTTTGGCCGCGGGCTCTTGAACATTGTCACGCAATCGCCGGCACCGAAGACGTTCCTCGTGCTCGACGTTGGTGCCGTTCCGGGACCCCGCGCTGCGAGGAATTCGTCCACGAGGATGTACCCGGCGTCGTCCAGCTCCAGGTCAGTGCGAGTAAACCACGACGGCGCGGACGCCCGCGTGCACCAGAGGCAATCGTCGAACGCCTCCGTCGAGCCCGCGGTATCGCCGTCGCCGTGGAGGAACAGCGTCCCCCGCTCGACCCGCGTCACGCCGACGTCCGATTCGACCACGCGGACGCCGCGCTCCGCGAGCAGCGCGCGCATGGAGTCCCGGACGGAAACCGGCGACGTCGCCAGGATCGGCCCCTTGGATATCAGCGCGACCCGGTACTGCACTCTGTCGTCGTCGACGGCGGCGCCCTTCCCACCGGTCTGTCTTGCTTTTGTCGCCTCGACGAGACGCCCCAGGCGGTGCTGCAGCGCGCACGCGAGCTCTACGCCGCCCGCGCCGCCGCCGACCACCGCCACCCTGTAGGGCTCGCCGTCATTCCCCCCGTCGGCCCGACAACGCCGGACGAACCCATCCAGGATGCCGTCGATCTTGACGGCCAGAGCCGAGATGGGCTTCACCGGCGTCGTAAACTCGTTGACGCCGGGTGTCTCCGCCGTCGCCGGCGTAATCCCGACGTTGATCGACAGCACATCGTACGGGATGCTCGGTCGCGGCCGGTCCTCAAAGTTCTCCGCAAAGTGCTCGAGCTCCACTCGCTGTGCCTTCGAATCGACGCCGATCGCAGACGACAGTATCACCCGCGCATTCGCAAACGTCGCCAGTCGACAGAGATCGATGTGGCACTCTTGCAACGTATAGTGCCCCGACACAAACCCGGGGATCATGCCAGAGTACGGCGCAGACAGCGTGTCGGTGATGAGCGTCAGCCGCACGCCCGGACGAGGCGAGGCGCCAAACCGCCGAAGGACCTCCACATGCGTGTGTCCCCCGCCGATCAACACGACGTCCTTATAGACCGGAGACTGGGAGGCCGGCAGCGTGGGTCGCATCGCTGCGGCCCTGTGAGTCGGTCAGAGTTCAGTCGTCGAAACCGCAGCGGAATGTTCGTTCAGTGCCCGGTTCGTCGCGCGAATATGTGCTTCATGTATGCATGTCTTACGTCGTGAAGTGTACGGACTCAACAGCTAGAATTGAATCTGGTGGACGGCAGCACCGGTCCGTGCTTCCGCCACGCTCCTCGCCGCGTCTTCCTTCTTCCTCTTGGTGGGGCTCAGCTTGGCGATCAACCGCTTGATGGGGCTCCGGCGCACCTTGTCCCGCCCATCCCCCTTCCCATCCCCCTTCCCGCTCCCGTTCGCCTTGCCACCCCCCTGCCCGCCGGCCCGGTCCATCTCGTCCTTGAGCCGTGCTGTCAGCAGCGCTTCCACCTCGTCCTGGGTCTGCATCAATTCCACCTTCATCGACTCCATGCTCTCCTTCATCTCTGCCATCGACGCCTCCCGCTCTCTCACCATCCGCTTGAGCCCGTCGATCGCCGCCTCCTTGCCCTGCAGCACGACCCCCATCCCCTCGAGCTCCCGCGCCAGCGTGGCCCTCGCCTGCTCAATCCTGTCCACATCCTGACGGATTTGTGCCTCGTTCGAAGCCTCAATCTCCCGCAAGGCATCCATGTTCTCCTTCCGCTCCACCTGGAGCGCCTCCTCGTGTCGCCGCTTCAAGCTCTCCACCTCCTCGTCGTGCATCACCCGCGTCTTTCGCAGCTCTTCCTTGAGCGCCGAAACCTCCGCCTTTGCCACCTTGGCATTCGACGTCATCGTCTCGAGCACCTTCTTGGTCGCCGCAAACTCCATCCGCAGCGCTTCGGCTGACGTCGCCTCCGCCACGTCCAGCTTTTCCGTCGCCCTGAGCACGTACAGCTCTGACGCCGCAGCCGCGGCGGCTTCCTCCGCCACGCGAGACTTCTGACGCTCCACGTGGAGCTCCGCCCGAAGCGCCTTCACCTCGAGCTTGCGCTCCGCCCCCTCCCGCTCCAACGCGTCCCGCTGCCTCGCCACCTCGACCGCCGCCTCTGCGTGCTCCGTCGCCAGCCGCTTGGCCTCCAAACACGCCTCCTGCAGCGCGACCACCTCGTTCCGCAGCCCTCGGTTCTCCATCTCGAGCGCATCGTGGCTCGCGCTCATCCGCCTCTTGCTACTCTCCACCTTTGTCTTGAGCCGGCTGATGGCATCGTCCGTGTCCACCAGCCGCTGCTCCAGCTCGAGCCGCCTCGACTTCTCCAGCCCCGTCAGCTGCTCTTGCTTCTTCAACGACACATCCGCATCCTCCAACTGCGCCCGAAGCGACGCCACCTCGCACTGAAGACCCCGCATCTTCCCGAGCGACCGCTCGCTCGACGCCTTGAGCGCCGACAGCTCCACCGCCGACTCGTCCGCGAGACGCGCAGACGCCTGCACGTCCTCCTTTGCGCGCCGCAACGCCTCCTGCTTCTCCATCACCGTCGCCTGCAGCCGCGACACCGTCGACTTGAGCTGGTCGATCGCGTCGTCCCGCTTGTGCAGCTTTGCCTCGTACCGGAGCGCCTTGGACTCCAGCAGCGCCACCTGCTGCAGGTGATGCGTCGAAACGGCAGGCGGCGTCGAGGCCGGCGCCGGCGGCCTCGACGACGGCATTCCCTTCGTCGTAAGCGCCTTCATGGCGTGGATCTCCTTCCGCAGCTGCCCGATGGTCTTGACCGTCGCCGGAGAGCTCTGCCGCGACGCCCGCATCACCCTCGACTGCTCCTCCCGCACCATCACCGACTCCAGCCGATCCGCCATGAGCTTCCACGACCGCAACCGCGCCTTGGCCCGGTCGACCGCCGACGCATCGCCTTGGTCGTTGGCGGGGCCGCCGAGGACGCCGAGGACGGCGTCGTCGTGCTCGTCGTCGTTCTCGCCGTCGTGCTCGCCGTCGTTCTCGCCGTAGTTCTCGTCGTCTTTCCTGTACGCCGAAATCAACCCCGCTCCGTTTGCCGCGGCGGCCTTGGGCGTGCGTCTGAGCGGACTCCCCTTGCCCGATTTCAGGGGACTCGATCGTCTCGCACCGAAACCCCCCGAAACGGACCCACTCGGCGACGGCGCCGAGTCAAAGACGTCGAACGAGACTTTCCTCGACACGCGGAGAGGCGAGGGCGAGGGCGCCACCGCGCGGTCAGCAACAGAGGCCATGAAACGCCAAACCACCGGTTCGTTAGGCCTCAGATGACCGTTGCCCGACTGGTGTGTGTGCTGCCGTATTGCGTCGTCTCGCGCGATACGACTACGAATGTACGTATTGACAACGTATTTAATGGGTCAGTCCGCTGCCTGCGAGCCAAACGACCACGGGCCCGTGTTCCTTTCCTTCCTTTCCGTCGGTTGACTCGTGCCCCTTCTTCTCAGACAACAGACAACAGACAACAGAATACTCCGCGAGGACACAAGCTGCCGTCTTCTGCGCACATCGAGCGCACGGGTACTGAGTTGGTCACGGATGCGTGCGCGGTAAGGCGGAAAGGCGTGCGGACAAAGGTCGCTGCCAACCCAATCTCGGCCCAATCGTTCGTGTCACCGACGGTTCTCGGGTCGGTTCTCTGGTGCTGGCTGCTGGCTGCTGGCATACGGGGGATGACGGGGATTCCGCAGTACGCGCGTCGGCGTCGTCACGGGAAGGCGGGAGGCCATGGGTGCTGCAGGCTGTCCTTCCTGACATTTCTGGTGCTGTGTGTGGTGGTTGGGCGGGTGGTCTGGGTGTTCAGGGGTCGGGGCGTGCGGAACGCGGACGCTTGGTTTAGTGCTGGGCGGGAGGACGTCTTGGTGCGAATGGAAGCGGGGCGGGAGCGGGAACGGTTGGAGCGGTGGGAGCGTGCGTGGCTGGTGGAGGACTATGCCGGTCTGGAGAGCGATTACGGCGATGATGACGGGGACGACGCGGACGGGGACGACGCGGACGAAGACACGGGCGAGGATCGGGATCGGGATGGTGCGGAACAAAAACACGCACACGGAACGACGGGTGTGGTGCCGCAGCCGATCTACCCCCCGCCGCCGCCCAGGCCGAAGCATTTGCATCCGGCGTGCAAGATAGGTATTTTGGATCCGACGCCGTCGTTGTGCAATGTGACGGACGTCTGGCCGTACGATCATCCGGGGCGGGGGATGGACGGGATGTCGAGGACGCCGCACATGCACGCGCCGCACGCTGCGGGGCATTGGCTCGTTGAGGCCGTGCGACGTACGCCGGGGTACTACGAGTCGAATGTGGACAAGGCGGACCTGGTCTTGGTGGATACGCACTGCTTCGAGGCGATGTACGCGGCGGCGGCCGGCGAGCGGGCGCGGGAGCGGGTCTCGCTGGAGATATCGCGGGTGTTTGTCGACGCCGTGACGAACACGAATGCGTTTGTGAAGAGCAAGGGGAAGAAATTTGTGGTGGTGCGGCCGACGCTGGGGGCGCCGCCTGGGAGCATGCTGGACTCGTGTGCCAAGCTGAAGAGTGTGTTCTTCGTGGGGTCGGAGCGGGGCGTGTTCTGCGATAACGACCGGGAGCGGGCTTGGCGGGGGCAGAGCGTGCTATTGCCGCCAGTGACGGCGGGGTACGAGGCTGGGTACGGGGCGATGGGGGGGAGGGCGTGGGATCAGCGGGACGTGCACGTGTACGTGCGGTTGCCGCCGTACAGAGACCTGCCGCGGTCACCCAACACGATCTTTCTGGAGTCGTTGGAAGCGCGGATACTGGGTTCCTGGGACGTGCTGCGGGGGTTCAACGCGAGCGACAGCTCGCGGAGCGTGGTGGTCGACACGAGCGGAGATGTCGGCAACGGCGGCGGCTCGGATCATTCGGCGGGGGTGCAATCGAGGCATCGAAGCCTGGAGTTGATGGGTCGGTCCAAGTATTGCGCGATTCTGGCCCCGGGAGATCGGCAGTCGTCGGTCGAACTCGGGCTGGCGGTGCGGCAGGGGTGCATCCCGGTGTTCCTCGGGCCGCCGTTCCATGCGATGCCGCTGGCCGGCCAAGATCGGTCGCTGAGCATTCAGTACGCTGATTTCGCCGTGTTCGTGCACGTCGCTGATCACACGAAATCGATGTGGGCGTTCGACGAGGTCAGCCTGGCCGACGGCGACCTCGAGCCCGACGCCGACATTCTGGGCAGCCCCGTCGAGGTGCCGGACGTCATCGACGCCATTCGGTACGTGTGGAATCTGCCCGAAGACATCACTGGCGAGCTTCACGACGGCGTGCTGAGCGTGCGGGATCTGTTTTCGTACGAGACTGCCGGGCGGGGTCCGGCCGACGTGGCGCTCGACGGCATGTGCAGCTACCTGACGACCATGAAGATGGAAGAGGCTCGGAAGAAACAAGAGCGGGAGGACAAGGCCAGACGCGAGGCCGAGGCGGGGGCGGAGGCGGAGGCTGAGGTGAAAAAGGCAAAGGCAGGGAACGGGGGGTAAATAGGTGCAGGCGTGTTGTGGTGTGGTGTCGTCACCGGCAGCGAGGACGCCGACGGCCGCGGCCGTGGCGTGCGCATCCTAAAATGGCATCAACGGTCATACTACTCCTATTACTACTTCTTTGTCAATATGTTTTTCAGGATTGGGATGTCCGAGAGGGCCAGCCAGACGTCGTCCTCGCTGATCTTGAGCTGCACCCTGGACCGCTTGTCGGCAGCCTTTCTGGACGAGAGCTGGATCAGGCCCATCGTCTCGAGCACCTCGACGGCAGTCGAAAACTCAGAGGGCGTGTACTTCTCGACGCCGATACTGCCGCATAGAGACCGCTGGCCCTGCTCGATGTCGGCCAGGGTCACGGGCTGCACGGCCGGCTTGGCGGCGACGGCGCTCTCGGGCGCCTTGTACGTCGGCAAGGAGACGAGGTTGTGGCTGATTTTCATGCCCAGCAGCGGCTGTCCGTCGCGACTGCCATTGGCGCGGTCCTCGATCCCCCTCGCCTGGAAGGTCTCGCCGACCATGGCGCTGAGCGCGCACATGATGAGCTGCTGGGGGACCGGGAGCTTCTTGATGGCCTTGACGTGCTCGTTGGAGGTTCCCACGCCGCCGGAAAGCTTGTTCAGCGCCAATCCCATCTGCCGCATGCCGACCGTACGCTTGACGGGGGCTTCCGAGAGTCCGGGGAGCTCCGAGAGCTGGGCGACGCCGGCAGGTGCAACCGGCGCACCGTTGACGTTGGTGTTCTCGTTCCCCTTGGCACCGCCGTTGGCGTTGATCGCGTCCTTGACGGCCACGTCGATGGACAGCGACGCGGCCTCGAGCGCGCGGCGCATGTCTCCCGTGCCGTTGGCGATCTTCCTGGCGCAGAACTGGACGGCCTTGGGGTCGATGACGGGGCCGGGCAGGGCGTCGAGGCGCTCCTGGAGCAGCTGCGACACTTGCTCACGGAGATAGGTCGGGAAGATGACGTTCTTCGGCTTCATGTTGAACCTGTGGAACACGGCGCCGGGCCTCGTCAACTGCTGCATCAGGTCGATGCTGTTGGCGATGCCGATGATGACCAGCCGAGACCCCTCGGAGGACGCGAGCGCCAGCAGGCTGCCCATGATCTCCTCGCAGTTTCTCCCGCTCAGCATCCCGTCGATCTCGTCCAGGATGAGGAAGATCAGCCCGGTCTGCCTGACCAGGTCGCTCTCAGAGACGCTCGAGCGCCGCTTCTTGCCAGAGGCCGCGGCGTCCAGCTGCTGCTTGGTCATGATGGGATGATGCGCGATCTTCCTCAGGTGCTCTTCCGGGGAGAGATCCGCCCACGCGCCCTCCAGGACGATACCCTCCTCGTTCTCCGGAACGCGTACGAGGGGGTCGTCGCCGAGGCGGCCCGTGATGGTCTGGAGGGCCGCCGTCCGGAACCCGGCGACGATCCTGTTGAGCACGTCCTTGGCCGTTTCGACGCGCATGCAGTTGATCGACAGCGCAACGGGAGGAGCCACCGGCGCGTCCTGCATTCCGGCCACGGCGGCCCTGATGATGGCGTTGGCGGCCAGCGTTTTGCCCGTGCCCGGCACCCCCGAGATGTACAGCGAGTCTCCCTGCGTGTTCTGGACGCGCGCGTTCAGCCAGTCGCTGATCTCGCGGATCTGATTCTCGCGGCAGCTGGGAAGCCCCGTCATGCCCGTGTAGGACACGTGAAGACAGCCCTTGGCCTGGCTGACGATCGACTCGTCCAGCGGATTCCACCACGCCTCGTCGCGGGGCGGGCTCCGCTCGACCTTGGCCCCGCCGTCGTTCGTCGGAATGACGATGGGCGCGGGGATGGTGGAGGTGGCGGGGACGGTCGATGCGGCGGGGACGGCGGTGGTCGTTGTGGCGGTCGCTGTGGTGGTCGCCTTCTGCTTGGCCTCCAGTTCGATGGGGGAGCCCATCGGCAGGGGATGTGCCATATCCTCTTCCTTCTTCTTTCCGGCCGTCTCTTCCACCGCTGTCTCTCCGTCATCGGGACTCGGGACCGCGCGCTCAACGTCGACAGCTGCAACCGCGTCCTCCGCCGAGGCGCCGTTCGTCGCTGCGATCCGCGTCTCCAGCTCTGCGGGCGACAACTCGTCCACTCGCTCCGCCCGATCCCTGGCCACCGCCGGCGTCTTGCTGTCCAACGTCGTCGTCGCCCGCTCTTTGCTGGCCGCGATCGAGGCGGGTGCCTCGGCGACAGCCTCCCCGTGCTCCTCCTGCCACCTCGCCATCTCATCCAGGGTGTATCCCCTGCACCGCCTGCACCCCTTCTGACGACACTTGGAGCAACCGACCCGCTTTGGCGGGTTGAGGAACCGCTCGGGCGTCAATGGACGCTTCTTTTTGGTCGCGTTTGCAGCTCCCTCGGTCGTCCTCGTCGTTGTCCTTGTCGTTGTCCTCGTCGTTGTCGCTGCTGCTTCTGCTGGTGGTCGCGGTTCTGCCACCCCCCGTGCTCTCGTCGTTGTTCCCGTCGATGCCGTCTCGGCCGCGGCTTCGGCAGAGGCGCGAGCGGACGGCATCGCCGGCGTCGTCGTTGCCACGGGAGCCGGGACGGCCTCGCCGACATCTAGAGCCGCAGCCTCGATCCCATCCTCCTGTTCCCTCTCCTCCTCCTCCTCCTTCTCCTCCTTTTCCTTCCCCTGCTCCTGCTCCTTCGCCTCCAAGACCTCGCGCTCGCCCCGCTCCTCCTCCCACCTGGCAAATTCCTTCAATGTGTACCCACGGCAGCTCCTGCATCCCTTCTGACGACACTTGGAGCATCCGATCCGTTCCGGTGGGTTGAGGAACCGCTCAGGCGTCAGCGGACGCTTTTTGACGATCCCCCCGCGCAGCCTGCGCGGCGTGGGCTTCATGCTGAACGAGAACGGCTGTCGATCGGATGCGTGGGGCCGCCACGTCGAGCTATGGTGACGCCGAATACGACCCACGAGTCGGGTAATACAGAAGAATTGCTCTGAGAGCGCTCGAGGAGGCCAACGACTCCGGACTGGAGCGTCCACGGTTCAAACGAACGAGCTTTGAAATTTGAAAATTCGACGCCTCAATTCGAGTGGGTGCCGACGTCGGACGGGGTATGCACGGCGCACACAACGAGATGAAGCCCTAAACTGTCGGTAAAACGTCACGTATGGAACAACAACAATTCGTTCTTTATTCCCCGCCCTTGACCTTCTCGAGCTCGGCCTTGAGCACTGCGACCTCCCGTTGTGCCTTCTCCACCAGCTCGATCGCCCTGTCCTCCACCGTCTCCACGAGCAACGCGGCCTCTGCCCGAATCTCGTAGCTCCTTCGCTTCGTCGCCTTGGCCTCGTCCTCGAGCGCCCGCTCCAGCTCTGACAGGTCTGCGACCACCTCTGCATTCGTAATGCGCACCGTGCTTCCGTTCTTCTTCGAGGCGCTCTTTTTCTTCTTCTTCGAGGGGTCCGCTTTGCCCGCTGCTCTCTCGTCCTTGTCGTCCTTGTCGTCCTTGTCGTCCTTGTCGTCGAACGTCATCTTTGTCTGCAGCTCGACCAGCTGACTCCGCAGCTTGGTATTCTCTCCCTTGAGCATGTCGATGGTCTCCTTCTGGAGCTCCACCTCGGCCAGCGCCTCCATCTCCCGGTGCAGGTACAGCTTGGCCTCTTTGGCCGCGTACCGGATGTCCTCCTCCAGCTGCGCCACCTGCTGATGTCTCGACACCTCGTCCTGCTTCAGCGCGAGCTCGGCGGTATCCCTCGCCTCCTCGATCGCGCGGATATCCACGAGCGTTTCCTCGAGGATTTTCTGCAGGCTGTCGAGCGCCTTCTCGGCCGCGACGCGGCCGAGGTGCTCCTCGGCGAGCTCCGCGTGCGCGGCTTCGAGCCGTCCGATGAGCTCGTTCTGGTCGACGTAGGACGCCTGGAGCTGGGCGTCCCGGGCCTCGAGCTCGGCTTCGGTCGCCTCGAGCCGGTGTGTGAGTCGAACGAGCTGGAGCTCCTCGTCCGACGACGATGCGCGCGTCGTCGTCGTCACCCGCTGGGTGTGTGTGTTACTATTGTTACTCCTGCGAACCGTGGCGCTGGGGGGCGCCACGAGAGGCTGTGCGCGGAGAGAAATCGCCATCATCGTTCGAACGGATTTTCTCAAACGGAGAGAGAGAAAAGCCAACTACCCGTACCTACCCCGCTCTCTCCAGCAAACGGAACGTTCGTATCGCGTGCCAAGACTCTTGACAGAGAGAGGGAAAGTAAGTAAGTTAGGAAAAGCGTTCGCAATCAGCACTTCTTCACAGCCGAAAAGTCCTCGTCGCCCAGCCCCGCCTCCAGCCCCGCCTCGTACTTCCCTCGGGCGCTCTCGGCGGCCGGGACCGCCACGCCCTTCTCCTTGGCCAGCTCCACGGCGAACCGCATGTCCTTCAGCTGATGCTTGAGCGGGAAGGCCGTCGGGTACGAGTCCTTGAGCATGCCCGGCCCCTTGAGCGCAAACATGGGGTTGGCCATGGCGCCGTTGTTCAGCACGGCCAGGAGATCATCTCCGCTCAGACCGGACGCTTCGGCCAGTTTGATTCCCTCGGCGAAAGACTCCATCATCGTCCCCATGATCATGTTGACCACGATCTTCATGTTGGCCGCGTTTTTAATCTCCCCGAGGTAGACGGTGAGCTTCCCCATGATCTCCAGGAGGGGCAACGCGGCGTCGTGCAGCGCCTTGTCTCCCGCGGTCATGAAGATCAGCGTGCCGGTCTCGGCGGGGCCCTTTGAGCCCGAGACGGGTGCGGCCAGGTAGGCGGCGCCCTTGGCGGTGATTTCGCCACAGATGCGCAGCGAGGTCTCGGCCTCGACGGTGGAGACGTCCACGTAGCCTTTGTTGGGAGCGAGGCCGTTCAGGAGGCCGTCGTCGCCAAAGGCGACGGCGTCAAAGGTCGACCCGTCGACCAGGACGCTGACGATGATGTCAGAGTTCTCCGCGAGCTCCTTCGGCGTGGTGGCGACCTTGACCTTATCCGGGTGGGCGGCGAGCATCTGCTCAGACTTGGCCGTGCTGCGGTTCCACACGGTCACCGTCTAGGTGGGGCGGGAGTCGGGTGGGGCGAGTGAGGAGCGGTTCGGGGGTCGGTGCGTGGTCGGGATTCGGAGACGTACGTAGCCGGCCTTGATGAGGTTCTCGGTCATGGGGTAGCCGAGGATGCCGAGGCCTGCGTTCGAGGGCGGCGAGGGTGGGGGTGGTGAGTGGTGAGTGAATGTCGATCGTAATCGAAGTACGCACCTACGAATCCAACGCGCACGGCGCCTGGCGCGGCGGCAGGTCCTTCGTATGTGGGAGAGGTAGCTGACATCGTGACGATCGGGCGTGTGGAGGCTGGGATGGACGGGTGGGGGCGATGCCGAACTGTAGTATGGGAGGATCCGGACGAAGGAGGTTTTCTTCGTGTGGATCGGGCTGTCGCGCGTAGATGGGTCGTCGTTTGGATGTGATGGTGCGTGATTGAGACGCAGGAGAGGTTCATTGCCTTTAAAATTTCAGTCTAGAACGGCACGCCCTTCTTAGGGAAGAAGCGTGAATCCAGGCTGACGAGGGTATCCCCAAGCAGTTTCAGCCCGAGGCCGTCGAGTTTTCCCACCGCGTTGCCCCTTGCTCCCACTCGCCGCGGTCTCAGAGACGCTCGAATAGCGCATGCCAGGCGCCAAACCACCTCACAGAGTCCACGAGACCGACGGTGTCCAGGAGTGCGATCGCCGTGCGACGGACGGCGGCGGCGGCGGCACCAGCCAGCCAGCGCGTCGAAGATCGCCCCAGCACGCTCCACGGACGCGCACGAACCCGTCGGTGCCGCGGCTGTCGACGCACGCCCTTCGCTTCCATGCGCACCCTCATGGACACGCGAGACCTCGAGGGTCTGAGGATTCGGGACGAAATTTTGGAGACGCTGATATCCGACGGTGGTTTCGCCCATCGCGTATCGCGTATCGCGTATCGCGTATTTCGCTTCAAACATTCATCCATCAGCGACGTTGACTGGGCCGCGGTGTTGCCCGTACACACGACGAGGCGCTTTGAGAGAGAGTCAACATGCCGCGAACCTTCGATTACGTCATCGACTCGTCCGACGACTGGGAACTGCCGGCCGTGTGGAAAGCACACCTCGAGCGAGTGGGGAGGACGCTATTTTCCAACGTGTGGCCCGGATGCGTGGAGTTCGACCAGACTACCAGCGACGCCGATTTCGCGAACGACCCGGCGGTGCGTCCACACCTGAAGAGATCGGCCGCGTTGCGGCTGGTCTCTATGTTTCGCAAACTCATGGCTGAGTTGCGTGAGGAGGAGGATCTCTCGTGGACCCGCATCTTCACGTCTGCCAGGGAGTTGAAGGCCACCCGCTACTTGATACGAACGTCTGCAAGCGATCGTCTTTGTCCGAGGATTGGGTTCGGAGACGCGGCGGGCCCCAAGTACACGGTCGAGAATCTGGCCATGCGCAGTGGTGTCACCGTCCACAAGGGCCTCGAGGCGTTCATCGACCTGGGCACCACGAACGAGCGCGGCGACCCGAAGATCCTCCTTCTCATCATGGTCGATCGCACCCAGCTCAGCCGCTTCGGGCGGATCGGCGGCCGCCCCGAGTACGCGTTGGCCGGACACAGCGAGGAGATCGCGACGCAGTGGTTCGGAAACCGCGATGCCTGGACGTACCCTTGGACGTGCCACGCTTGGTTCGACATGGCCGTGAATCGAGGACTGCAGAGGTTCCGTGACCTGGGCTGCCGTCCCGTGGTGGGCTCGTTAGGCGTGGGTATCACCGACGGGGGTATCACCGACGGGGGGTACGACCAGACCGTCTGGTGGGAGTACGGCAATGCGTTGTGGGAACTCGTTCACCAGTTTGTCAATGGCCAGGGCGAAATCGACGCGCATTTCTGGCTGGAGGACGCCGAGGGCCGGGTGTACGACACGATCCGTCCGCGTGTTCTGCTGGCATTGCTGAACTCTGGCCAACGCGTTTCGGATGAGCAGTTTCCGAAGGACGTGTGTGGGCTGACAAAGGCCGGACTGCATTCGATGGGCTTCCACTACCACCCTGCTCCCGTCGAAACGCAGAGCTTGCTGCTCTCGCTGCTGATGCACCAGCAGAGCGCCGTGTGGGACACCATGATGCGCAGGGACCCGACGTTCTCGTACCTCCTCCACAACTCGGCGACAGCAGTATCGCCGAGCTGATTTGAGAGAGCGAAAATGGTCGTCGTCGGGGAGGGAGAGGCAGTGGAGCAGGCGACCGGTCGACCGTTCTGGGTGGACAACTCCCGCAAGTTCGCCGCCGGAGGACAGGTTGTCCGGCGACGAGGGCAGCCCGTCGTCCAAGAGGCCCCGGGACGCGCCTCTCTGACTCGCCAAAGCCGACACGTCAAGAGTACTAGCTTTACACGGATTGATTCATCCACCAAACCCCACCCCTGTCTCTATTTGCTCTTTTTGTTCCGACTCGCGCTGGCCAGCCGGTCCTCCTCGATCATCTGCCCGAGCTCGAACATCCTTTCCAGCGCCTCCATGTTCGCGAGCGTCTGCTTGACCGTCTCCGGATCCACCCCGTCGCTCCTCAGCGCCGTCATCGGCCCGTGCAACAGCTTGTTCACAATGCTTTTGCTCAGCTCCTCGACCGCCTTCTTCTGCTTATTCGTCATCCCGTCGCCCAACTTGTTCAACGTCTTCTCCAACTCGAGGCTCCTCACCGTCTCCGCCTTGCTCCTCAGCGCCTTGATCGTCGGCACAGTCTCCAGCGAGTCCCTCCACGCCTCGAACGCCATCTGCTCCTCCTTCAAGAGCCCCTCGGCCTCCTCCGCCGCCTTGGCCCGCGCCTGCGTGTTGGCAGCGACAACCTCCTTGAGGTCGTCCACGTTGTACACGATGCTGCCGCAGGAGTCCACGGTGATATCCGGCGCGATGTTCCTCGGCACCGAGATGTCGAAGAACCGACGCACCCCGCCCACGGCGTCGGGCGCCTTGGCCATGCCCACCACGTCGGCCGCGTGGATCAGCAGCTCCTCCGACCCGCTCGCCGCGAAAATCACGTCAGACTTCTCCACACACGCCATCATCTCCGGCATCAAATGGACGTCAAACTCGACCTCGGGGAACTCCTCGGCCAGGGCCTCGCACCGCGGCAGCGACCTGTTGAGCAGCGTCACCTTGTTGCACCCCTTGCTGTGCAAGTGCTTGACCAGCAGCTTGCTCATCTTCCCCGCCCCGATGATACACACGGACGCGTCCTCGAACGTGTTGCCCGGCAGCTTGAGCTGCGCCAGCTCTGCCGCCGCGGACGACACACTGACGGCCCCCGACGCGATCGAGGTCTCGGACCGCACGCGCTTCCCGGCCGTCACCGCCTGCTTGAACAGCCCGTTGAGGTGACGCCCGAACCCGTTGCAAGACTGCCCCACCTTGTGCACCTGCTTCACCTGCGCCAGGATCTGCCCCTCGCCCATCACCAGCGAGTCCAGCCCGCCGGACACGCGCAGCAGGTGCGACGTCGCGTCGCGGTCACGCAGCAGGAACAGATGCGGACGCATCTCCTCCAGGTCCACCCCCGACGCCTTGCTCATCCACTCTTCCACCTCGCGAACCGCCCGATGGTACGAGAGACCCACCACGTAAATCTCCAGCCGGTTGCACGTCGACAGCACCGCCGCTTCTTCGATATGCGGATAGGCGCACAGCTCCTCGATCGCGCGCGGCCACTCCGGCTCCGGCACGGCAAGCTTCTCACGAAGCTCGACGGGGGCGTTGTGGATGGTCAGGCCGATGGCGATGATGGACGACTTTTTCTCCATCGCGTATCCTATACGGAGCGTGAGAGAGGGGTGAGAGGGGGGACGTGGGCGAGTGGGTCGTCGTCGTCGAAAACGACAAACACGAAAAGACGACGAGGCTTATCCTGCTGTATCTCCATGGGGAGAATCTCACCACGAGCTGCGCCGACCGACCGACCGGCCGGATTGGCGCATCGTCGCGCCCATAACACGACCAACAACGTACTGTTCACACCGGCATTGGTGCTCGCCTCGAGCGCTTTGAGACTCGCGGCACTCGATGAGAGGTGCGAGTTGGGCAATTTCACACCGACATTGCTCGTGGCAGCGTCGTCGGAGGCCACGCGGACGACAGGACAGCGAGAACGCTGCGGTGCCTTCACGGACAGCCTCGGTAGGCTGCTTGTGGACCGAGGGAGCTGCAATGTGGTCATGGCTGAAATGCGATGAGCCCAGAGGGAAGACGATACGCGATACGACGCTGATACGACGGCCCGTTCCTTGCAATACTACGGAAATGGCTGTCGTACGTCACAACCGGTAAGACTAGACTACAGAGTGGCGGTGGCGGACTGACCGTCTGAGATCCGAGTGCCTGATCCAGACGCGGCGAGGGAAGCTGAGGCGGTTAGACGGTCTTCAGCCGACGTGTTCGTCCGCCTCGCGACGCCGGGCCCGCCACCCGCTCCAGCAGAGCATCGAGATCCGCATCTTCCTCATCCAAGAGGTCGACGCGGGCGGGCGAGACGGCTCGTCGTCGTCGTCCGTGTGGGTCACACAACGACTGGCAGCCCGACGGCTCTGGCATCGTCATCATCGTCGTCGTCGTCATCGTCGTCGTCATCATCGTCGTCATCATCGTCGTCACACGCACATATAAACAACAGCAGCAATTCTCGGTCTCAAGATACTCGTTCCCCTCGCATCATCATCATCGGGTGCCAGCTCATGCTGATCGCGACCCGTCCAATGTCCAACCGCTGCTCGTCCAGTACGCCGGGGATTTTCTCCGTTTTGGCCTCTCGGAGCCTGTAGTTTTGGTCTACGAAGCCTTTTTTGATGACGTCCTTGAGGGGGATGTTGGTGCTGGCTTCGATGTCGACGTCTTCGTCGTAGAGTCCGGTGGTGGCTTCGAGGAGGAAGAGGTCGGTGCCGTAGGAGGAGAGTTTGAGGGCGGAGGAGATGTTGCCGAGTTCGACGCGGATTTTGCTGGTGGCGGCGTTCCAGACCGGGAGGTGGAATACCTGGCCCCAGTGGAGGACGCCGGGGCGGTGGCCGGACTGGCACTCGGTGGAGAAGACGCGGTGCGACTTGGCCAGGCGGGTGAGGTTGATGTTTGCGTTTTGGGTGATGGAGGTGGTCGAGGACGTGGTGGTGGTGGTGGTGGTGGGGAGGGCGCGCGGGGATGCGGCGTTGGTGGCGTCCTCGTGGTCTTGTTCTTCCCGCGCTCGCGCTCTCCTGGATGATACGACAGAGAGGTGCTCGAGTGGGGCGGATACGAGGGTGGTGTTCGTTGGGAGGATCGAGAGGGAGAGGATGGGGTGGAGTGGGTTGTCGCCGTAGTCGATTTTGGTAAATGCGACGCGGATGCCGACGACGCCGGACGACGACGACGAGGAGGAGGACGACG
>Ga0181573_10001558_pt1 | contig 22350 bp, 12 predicted proteins | sample 101ome_25_FD_148643 | JGI IMG/M metagenome (GOLD analysis project Ga0181573, IMG submission 148643) | Coastal salt marsh microbial communities from the Groves Creek Marsh, Skidaway Island, Georgia - 101409BT metaG (spades assembly) | ecosystem: Environmental > Aquatic > Marine > Intertidal zone... | reverse complement strand
TGGTTCGCAAGGAGCCTGGTGGCGAGGGCGTGGCCTGGCGAGCGAGCGAAGCGTGTAGCGCGAGTGAGAGCGTCTGGGCGTGCGAAGAGCGAAGAGCGAAGAGCGAAGAGCGAAGAGCGAAGAGCGAAGAGCGCACGTCGGTCGAGGTCAATACCCACCGATGTTGCCCGGGCCAGCGCCGAACACGACAAATACACTAGACGGCTCCGATGCCGCGAGAATGCGCCTGACACCGTTCATTGTTGTTGTTGTTGTTGTTAATGGATTCCACCCTTCCTTTTTTGGCCAGCTCGCCGTTGACCCCGCGGCTGGATTGCACTCCTCGCCTTCACTGCTTCACCACCGTCACGACGTTCATTGGATACATACATACAAGCACACGCGGTCAGTCAGTCACCGGATTTTCACGGAGACTGTGTGAGACTGAGACTGTGTGAATCGGAGGATCGATCGGCATAATCATCCGCCATGTCCCTTGTTCACCTTTCCTCGTTCTTCCTCCCCGTCGTCGTCCTCGCCCTCCTGTCGCTCCGCGTATACGCGGCGACGATGACGGTGGACCTGGGCTCTGACGGGCTCAAAGTGGGCATCGTGCAGCCGACCAAGACGCCCATTTCGGTCGTGCTGAACGAGCAGTCGGGACGGCGGACGGCTGCGTCGGTGGCGGTGGTGAAGGGGGAGCGGTTGGTCGGGGAGGATGCGGCTGCGTTGGCTGCTCGGTTTCCGGAGAAGGTGTTCAGTGGGTTTCGGGACATGTTGGGGAAGCGGTTCGACGATGGGACGCTGAAGGGGGACATGGGGCGGCTGCGGGTGCCGTTTGGGATTGGTAAGGCCGAGTCCAGGTCGACGGTGGTGTTCGAGACGGACGGGTCGGTGGGGTTGTCTGTGGAGGAGGCGGTGGCGAGTCTGTTGGAGTACGCGGCTGGGTTGGCCAAGGCGGAGGCGGGTGGGGTGGCGGTGAGCGACGTGGTGGTGGCCGTGCCGGCGTACTATACGCCGGGGCAGCGTCAGGCACTGAAGGACTCGGCCAAGTTGGTGGGTCTGAACGTGCTGACGTTGGTGAACTCGCATGCGGCGGCGGCGCTGCAGTATGGGATCGAGCGGGATTTCGCGGACAAGCGGGAGTCGGTCGTGTTTTACGACCTGGGGGCCAAGAGTGCGGAGGCGGCGCTGGTGGAGTTCAGCTCGTACGAGGACGACAAGGGGAACAAGGTGAGCCAGTTCGAGGTGAAGGATGTGGCGTGGGTGACGCATAATGCGGGCGGGGATGCGCTGGAGGCGGTGCTGATGGATGTGCTGGTGGCCAAGTTTGATGCGGATACGGGCAAGGGGGGCGAGGCGTGGGACAACCCGCGGGCGGTGGCCAAGCTGCGGAAGCAGGCGCAGAAGGTCAAACATGTGCTGTCGGCGAATACGGAGATGAGCTTGAGTATTGAGGACCTGCTGCCGGGGGTGGACTTCCGGGCGCAGGTGACGAGGGAGGAGTTTGAGCGGGCTGCCGAGTCGGCGGGGGTGGTGTCGCGGGCCGTGGCTCCCCTCGAGCTGATCATGGAGCGGAACGACGTGACGGCGGAGGGACTGGCGGGCGTCGAGCTGCTGGGAGGGTCTTCGAGGGTGCCGATGGTGAAGGAGCGGTTGTCGCAGGTGCTCAAGGGGCGCAGTCTGGACACGCACTTGGACGCGGACGAGGCGGTGGTGCTCGGGGCCGGGTACGTGGCAGCCAATATGAGCACGGTGTTCCGTCTGCGGCCATTTGGCATGACGGACAAGTCGATGTTCCACGTCGACTACGAGCTCGACGGACGCGGTGTGGCGCCGCCGCCGACGACGACGACGCTGGTGCCGGCCATGGAGTTGGTGCCGTCGAGTCACCCGATCAAGCAGGAGAACGTCACGGTGGACTCGTTCGCTGTGACAATGTCGTGGAACAACGAGCGCGGCGCGGCGCTGGACTGCTGCAAGATCCGCGAGCCGATGGGCAACGTGGTGGTGTCTGGCATCGACGCGGTGATCGAGAAGCGCGGGTTCTCTGGCGACGTCGTGCTCCACATGGGGGTCGACGCTGGGGGTGCGTTCCTCGTCGAGCGTGCCGATGCGTCGATGGAGGTCGAGGTCGAGGAGAAGGTGGCGGTGGAGGACAGCAAGGACGGCAAGAAGAAGGACGACGAGAAGAAGGACGACGAGAAGAAGGACGACGAGAAGAAGGACGACGAGAAGAAGGACGACGAGAAGAAGGACGAGAAGGCGGACGAGAAGAAGGAGCCGGAGACCACGACAAAACTCGTGCGCAAGCAGGTCACGGACCGCCTGACGCTCGACGTGTCTCTGTACCCGGGGATGAGCATGTCCGCGGACGACGTCAAGGCGGCGAAGAAGGTGCTCAAGGACTACAGGGATATGGACAGGAAGAAGCGCGAGCTCGCCAAGGCGAGGAACGACCTCGAGGCCTACTGCATCTCCAAGAGCGGCGCGCTGAACGACGACGAATCGCAGCTGTACGCCTTCAGCACGGAGTCTGAGCGCGAGAAGGCGTCCAAGGCCCTGATGGACACCGAGGACTGGATCTACGGCGACGAGGCCGAGGAGGCCAGCGCCACCGCCTTCCGAGCCAAGTTGAGCGGCGTGAGCGCCCTGATCGACGCCATCGAGCGTCGGATCCAGGAGGCCGCGGACCGTCCCGACGCCCTGCGTGCCGCCCGGTCGTTTGCCATCGAGTCGATGAAGACCGTCGAATCCTGGGCCGAGAAGAAGCCGTGGATCACCGCCGAGGAGACGGAGACTGTCACGAAGAACCTCACGGACTTCACCACCTGGCTGTCGGAGAAGGAGGCTGCGCAGGAGCAGACGGACAAGAACAAGGACCCCGTCGTGACGGTCCGCGAGATCCTCGCCGAGCTGGACACCACCAAGAAGACGTTCACACGAATGAACATCAAGAGCAAGCCTGTCGAGTCCAGAGAGGTCGAGGACGGCGAGGACGGCGAGGACGGCGAGGGAGAGAAGAAGGAGGAGGAACACGACGAGCTCTGATACACATCCGTTCCAGAACCGGTAAGAAGACGAGTGCAGGAGCTTAGTTTACAGTGGTTCTTCGTGGTACATGCATGCTGGTTCGCAACAAGCCGCTCGCTCTTTACCCGCGCTTCTTGCCCTTACCCTTGCCTTTTTTGCTCTTCGCGCCCCCGCTCCGCTTCTCGGCGGCCAGCCGTGCCATCTCGGCCGGCGACTTTTCTTTCCAGCCTCCCCGGCCCCCAGTCCCCCCACCCGTGAGCCGCCGCAACGGCGACACGAGCGCGTCCACCATCTTCCTGAACGGCCCGCCCCGCCCGCCGTCGACGCGCTTGCCCGACAGCGCCCCGTCGATCAGGTACCCCGCCGCGAGCAGGGCGCCAAAGATGGCTAGGTTCTTGAGGCCGAACACATTTGGCTGGACGACACCGTCGTGGTCGCGCTTGACTTGGCTCTGGGTAGGTCGAGTTTTGTTCGCTCGCTGGGCCTCGGCCAACGACCTCCAGTCCTCCGTGCGGGACGACGTGAACTTGGGTTCTTTTGTTGTTGCCGGCATGTGTGCGTGACCGAGCGGAAAATGATGTGGAGTCTTTTTCCCGACCTAGGGCTTGAACGTGGAGGTTCAAACCGCAGATTGAAACGAGGCGCCCGTCCGTGAATGAAGGCCGTGTACGGCGACCTCGTCCTTCACGGTGCGGACATCGACACCCTAAATCCCGGCGAGTGGCTGAATGACCAGGTGCTCGAGTTCGCCCTGCGCTGGCTGTCAGAACGCTCGAATTCAGATCTGACGGTCGTGCCGCCGGCAACAACGCAGCTGTGTTTGCACGCCCCGACCGTCGCACCAAGCGTCGCGCACGACCTGAGACTGGACCCTGCACGAGCTCCCGGAGTTCTGTTCTGCGTCAACAACGCCGCAGACCTCACGCGACCGCTCGCTGGCTCGCACTGGAGTGCGCTGGTCGCAGTGCGGACTGCGGGGTCCTCCTCCTGCAGATACATCCATTACGATTCGATCGGTGTCAACAACCGGGTCGCAGAGGACCTGGCGAACGTTCTGAGTGGGTGTCCCGGTTTCGAAGGCAGCGAGCGGCCGCCGGCCGTGGAACACGACCGGTCCTTCAGAGGGCGACAACAGAACGACTCCGACTGTGGCGTCTTCGTTGCCGCCGTTGCGCGGGCATACATGGACGTCGACATGCGTGGGAGCGAGGAGGGTGGCTGGGAAGAGGCGGTCGGCGCCCGGCTCGCAGAGATCTCGAGCTCGAGCGTCATGGAGCTTCGGGGGGAACTCCTCAAGGCCTTGCTGTCGCACTCTGGATTAAGTTGAGAACTGTTTGGCCAGGCCAGTCGGTCATCTGGGTCTGGATCTGTCCATCCGTCCACACGCTCGGCTGCTGCGACAGGACTGGACGCAGGCTGTCCGTTTCTTCAGAAATTTGGGGGCTACCTCCACGATGGACCTCGGCCTGCTCGGCACGGCCCTCGTCGGCTTGATCGTCGTCGTGATCGTCTTCATGAGACGTCTTTCTGGCGGATCTGGCTCGCCTGCCGCGCGAAAGGGCGAGGCGACAGGAGCGGCCAATCCGGGAACGGCCAATCCGGTCGGACTGCCGACCTCGCCCCGGGCTTCCCTGCCGCAGGCGACCCTGGTGTTTGGCACGCAGACTGGCACGGCCGAGAAGTTTGCCAAGACGCTCAAGTCGCAGCTCGAGTCGTCCTACGGGTCGACCACGGCGTTCCACGTGGTCGACTCGGAGCAGTACGACGCCAAGCAGAGGCTCGCCAACGAGACGTTTGTCGTCTTCCTCGTGGCCACGTACGGCGACGGGGAGCCCACGGATTCCGCGGTCGACCTGCACGATTACCTTGTCGAAGAAGCGGGCAAGGTGGACGCCGCCAGCCCGCCGCTCGAGGGCGTGACGTATGCGGTGTTCGGGCTCGGGAACCGCCAGTACGAGCACTTTTGCTCGATGGGGAAGAAGGTGTTTACGTGCATGGATGAGATGGGTGCCAAGGCCCTCTTGCCGCTCGGCCTCGGTGACGACGACGACGACATCGACCGCGATTTCGACCAGTGGTCAACCAAGTTTTTCGAGGCGTTGAAGGGTGCCAACGTCCTGAAGGCGGGCAAGACGGCCGACGTCACCGAGGCGTCGGTGCCGGCGTTCGATATCCGAAAGGTGATGGACGCGCCGAAGAATAAGGTGAACGTCCTGGCCAGCGGCAGCGGGAAGAACGTGCACGAGCCGTACCTGGCGCCGGTGACGGTGGTCCGGGAGCTTCACGGCGCGGAGAGCGAGCGCAGCTGCGTGCACGTCGAGGTGGATATCTCAAAGTGCAAGGCGACATACGAGGCGGGAGACCACATCGGCGTGTTCCCGGAGAACAACGCGTCGGTCGTGCGGGAGGCAGCCGCGCTGCTCGGCGAGCCGCTGGATACCTGCTTTGCGTTCGGCTTGCCGACAGGTGCGGACGCCGAGATGAACGATTGGAAAGAGGATCTGGGCGAGGTGCCCATCGCCGGGCCGGTGACGCTCGAGTTTGCGCTCACGCACTTTGCCGACCTGCTGTCCTCCCCGAGCAAGGCGGCGCTCAAAATGCTTTCCGCGTTCGCGGGTAACTCCAAGGAGCACGCCCGGTTGGTGAAACTGTGTAGCCTGGATGGCGCATCAGAGTACGACGAGTACGTGCACGTGCCGAAGCGGAGCCTGTTGGAGGTCATGAGGGACTTCCCGTCGGCCAAGCCGAGCATTGGGGCCTTCTTCGGTTCCATCGCTCCCAAGCTGCAGCCGAGGTACTATTCCATCTCTTCGTCTCCCAAGATGCATCCCAAGTCTGTGCATATCACGTGCGCGGTCGTGAAGGAGACTATGCCGACCGGGCGCGTGCACGAGGGCGTGGCCTCGACCTGGCTGGCCAAGCTGCAGAGCGGCGACCGGGTACCCGTCTTCCTGCGGAGCTCGTCGTTCAAGCTTCCCTCAGGCAAAAGGAGCAACGCGCCGGTGATGATGGTCGGCCCGGGGACCGGATTTGCGCCGTTCCGCGGCTTCATCCAGGAGCGGCAGGCGACCAAGGCCGCCGGCAAGTCGGACGCCGTGCTGTACTTCGGCTGCCGCAACCGGAGCCACGACTTTATCTACGAGGAGGAGATGAACGCGGCCGTGGCGGACGGGGCACTGACGAAGCTCGCGGTGGCCTTCAGCCGGGAGACGAAGGAGAAAGACTATGTGCAGATGCACATCCTGAAGAACAGCGAGCAGGTCTACGCCATGCTCAGCGACTCAAAGAACCCGGGATACCTGTACGTATGCGGCGATGGAAAGCACATGGCCAAGGACGTGAACCGCGCGCTGCACACGATCGTCGAACGCGAGGGCAACTGCAGCCCCGCGGAGGCCGAGCGGGTCGTGCACGAGTGGGCCGAGCAGGGCCGCTATCACAAGGACGTCTGGTGACGTCTGGTGACGGACGGCTTGATTCGTTTGATTCTTTCCATTCTTCTCTCGATTTCTTTCATTGTCAATGCACACTTACCTCGCCGTCCCGCCGTCATCGCTTGCGTCATTGCTGTCGCTGTCGTCGATAGGCAACATGATGGCCGACACGTCCCAGCGACTGCCGGGGGCGGTACTCGACACGTACTTCACGAACCGCATGAGACCCTCGTCACGCAGGACGATGCTCAGCGCGTTGAAGCCGGCCGACACGTTGAGCACGCCCGAGTCGTCGTCCTGGACCTGGCGGTAGACCTCGGCGGGCCCGTCCTCGTCCTCGTCGGCGAGCAGGTACGCTTCGAAGCCGCCGCACTCGCCGTCGGCCCACGACGCAGAGCTCATCGAGTCGTCGTTCACGAACGTCAGTACCACGTCGAGGCGAGGGTCCTTGGTCAGCGCCCCGTAGTGTGCCACGGTGTAGTCGAGTCCCGGCCGGAAGCGCCGCACCTCGCCCTGGCACCCGGTCATCGACAGCGTCGTAAACGTCCGGATCAGGTTCGAGAACGGAACGCTCGAGATCAGCTCGGTGTACACGGACCGCAGCAGGTCGCCGACCCTCTTGTGGACAGTCTCATCGCCACCGTCGTCGTCGCCACCCCCACCGTCGTATCGCACGTATCGCTGCATATGGGCCGGCCCACACAACGTCCAGCCGTCACTGACGCCCACCTCGTACGCCGGCCGCCGGCCCTCCCCCACCCCGTCTGCGGCGTCTGCCGCCAGCATCGCCGCCTTGATCTCCTTCGCCTTGCCCTCGCACAACAAGTTCAACAGGTGTATCGACCCGTCCTCCTCAAACGCCTTCTGCAACTTGCTCGTCCCCCGTCCGTCCAAGTAGAGCGGATTCAACCACTTGGACAGGTACTCCACGTCGGGCTCTGTCAGCTCGTACGGCATCGCGTCCCCTTGCCTCAGCACGTGGACCTCCGGACCGCGTCCAGGGGACTGAAATGCCGTGAACCTCCCCAGATCGCTCTCTTCCATGCTCGACTGGAGCATCGCAAGCGTCGGCAGGGCCTTGACGGGCCCCTCTGCCTCTGGCAGCGGCCCGTGGAACCACCCTTGCAAGCTCATCCTCGGCTTGTCCGACGTGTACACCTCTTGGATCGAGTGGAAACTCTTCCCCGCCTCCACCTTGAACATGGCCATCGAGTTGAATATCGGCAGCGCCTTGGCCGACGGGATCGGGAACGGCTGCATGGGGGCGTCCTGGCGAACAAACAGACGAAGCGAGCACCGCGAGTGTGTGAGAGGGAGAGAGAGGTAGAAAGTCGGAGCGCGCGTCCGCACGTCGCTCGAGATCAGTACCCACCGGGTCCTCGGGGTACAGCTCCAGCGCGCCGCCGTCCTCCTCCGTCCAAGGATCGTCGGGATCCGTCAGGTAGATGATATAGCTCACGCGCCGATCGCCGATGACGTCGTCGTGCGTGAGCAGATGTCCCCCGACCGGATGGATGTTGCAGGCGCAGTCGGTAGTCTCGGACAGCTGGCCGCAGCCCGTCAGGCTGGAGACAAACTCTCGGAACTCGGCGGAGTAGATGGCGTCACGAAGGGCAAGCAAGTTGGGGATGCGCGCCTTCGTGGCGTCATCCAGTGTGCTCAGGTTGGCCAGATCCATACTCTGGAGCATCTTGAAAAGATCAGTCTCTTTATACGTCGCCTCGAAGTTGTCGATGATCTCGTTCCGCACGCCTCGCATGACGTCCTCCCTGCACACGTCCTTGATCACCGTGTGGGGGTATGGCTCGTTCCGTTCATACTCTTCCTGGAGCTGCTTCGGCACGCCACGCATGTGGGCCTGCATGGACGCAGAGAAGACCGACACGCCCTGGCTGGCCATCGAGAGCTTGTTGTGTGCTGGATGCCATGCAATAGTGGGAGCCGACCGGATCGGTGGACAGCAGCCGCTGCGATGGTCGTCGTAACAACACGTCGTCCAGGGAAAGGATGATACTATACGCCTTGAGGTGCGCAAGCAGTGGACGAAGCAGTGGGAGTACAAAATTGTAGGGGTGGGGCTGAGGTGCATGCCTGGTGGACAGAACTGGACCCAGGCTCGCTGGAAGAAGCTGAACAAGGCGTTCACGGAGGGATGGGAGAAGGAATGATTCCCCCACCTGGGGACCGTTGGCGGTTTCCAGCCGGGCCACCAGTTAGGAGGCAGTGAAAGGGACGAGGCGCAGTGCGACGCGGCGCTGGAGGCCGTGAAGCAGTTCGAGCGGACCCACGAAGACAGGTTCCCGAGGTACAGCGGTCGTGCGGACGAGCAGAGGCTGTACTACTGGCTGCAGCGCAAAAGCGACACCACCTCCAACACCTCCAAAACCTACACCCACGAGCGGGCCAACAAGCCCGTCCTAGCCTTCCATGAGCGCTGGCAGTCCGAGTGCTTCCCCGACGCGATCATCCGCAAAATCCGCAAATTCGTCTCCTGCGTATCACACACTCGTAGAAGCTCTGTGTGTGTGTGCCGTGCAGCCGTGAACTGAGCAACGACAAAAAGAAGCCCCACTGGCACGGATCAGCAATTTGAATTTGTTGCGAGGAAATTGCTGTCCATCCGCACAGAGACATGGTTGAGGAGTCTCAGATTCTCACCGGAGTCGCACTAGGCACCCGTGGTGGCGCCCAGGAAGGGAGCCTTGCCCTGTCGTCGAATGGACTGACGTTCAAAAAAGCAGGCGGTGCGTTGTCCCCTCGCCGGGCTGGCCGCTTCGATCGCTCCGACCTTTCTGACCGCTCCTCACACGCTCTTCGACTCGTTCCGCTTGCAGGTGGCCGTACCGTCGAGATCAAGAAGGCCGACATCGCTTCGATGATGTGGTCAGAGTCCTCGCGCCTGGACACCGGGTCGTCTGGCACCAAGATGTCCGTGCTGCGCGTGATACTCAGGGAGAAGAACGGGTCACACAACTTTGTCGGGTTCCCCAAGTCCAAGCTCGCTGCCCTCTCGTCCACGGGGCTCGGCGAGGCCAAGGAGGTGGCGCTGTCGACAAAGGGGCACAACTGGGGCAACATGACCTTCGACGAGTCCGTCCTCGTTTTCAAGGACGGAGATCAGGTCGCATTTACTGTGCCGCTCTCTGAGGTGCAGCAGGCCACCCTGGGACGCGACGAGGTCATGATGCAGCTCCCGATCGACGACACGGTCGAGCGGGCCGACGACGCGCTGGTGGGCATCTCGTTCCACATTCCGAAGGACGCCGAGGACTTTCCAGATGCCGGTGAGGAGCTGCCCGCGAGCAAAGCGCTGTACGACATGCTCAAGCCGTACACGCTGGACACGGGCGCGGGAGACGTCGTCGCGTCCTTCGACCAGGTCGGCGTGCTGGTGCCGCGTGGACGTTTCGACATCGAAATGTACACAAGCAGCTTCCACCTGTTGGGACAGGCGCACGACTTCAGGGTGCAGTACTCGTCCATCATGCGGATCTTCGTCCTGCCCAAGACCAACTCGTCACAGACGGTCGTGGCTGTGGCCCTGGATCCGCCGCTCAGGAAGGGACAGACGACGTACGGGACGGTCCTGTGTCAGTTCCCGAACGAGGAGCAGGTCACCGTCGAACTGCAGCTCAACGACGAGCAGTTGGCCAAGCTCAACGACAAGGGTGCCAAGCTGTCCAAGACGATGTCCGGGTCGAGCCCGGACATCTTCGCCAAGGCGCTCCGCGGCCTGTCCGGCGCCAAGCTCACCAGGACTGGTGCTTTCAGGGACTCTATTGGAGAGGAGCATGCTGTGCGCTGCACGTACAGGAACGACGATGGGTACCTGTACCCGTTGGAGAAGGCGTTCTTCTACCTGGTCAAGCCGCCCACGCTCATCCCGTACGATGACATCAGGAGCGTCGAGTTCATGAGGCAGTCGGGTGCCTCGGCCTCGAAGACCTTTGATCTGACGCTCAAGATGAAGGGCAGCGCGGACGACTACAGGGAGCAGTCGTACCTGTTCCGTTCGATCCCGCGTGCCGAGTGGACGAACCTCTTCGAGTGGATCAAGGCCAAGCACCTTAGGGTCGAGAACCTGAAGGAGGTTCAGGAGGGGCCTGTTGCTCGCCCTGGCTTTGGGGATATGGTCGGCATCGACCCGGCGCTGGCGGCCATCGACGCCGCTGGCAGCGACGACGACGGCTTCGAGGAGGAGGACGAAGATTTCGAGGCGTCGGAGAGCGAGAGCGATGGAGATGACTCGGATGTCGAGGGCGCTGCAGAGACCGTGCCCTTGGCCAAGCCGAAGGAGAAGAAAAAGAAGGAGCCCTCCCAGGTCAAGTCGCCCAAGTCGCCCAAGTCGCCCGCGTCGCAGGGCGACAAGGACGGCAAGAAGAAGCGCAAGAAGAAGGATCCCAACGCGCCGAAGAAGAATCTGACGGCGTTCTTCTTCTTCTCCAACGAGAAGCGCGCCGCCGTGACGGCCGAGCTCAAGGCGGCCAACCCGGACATGAAGGGCGTGGCAGAGGTCGGAAAGAGGCTCGGAGAGCTCTGGAAGGAGCTCAGTGACGCCGATAAGGAGCCGTACAACAAGCAGGCCGAGGAGGATAAGGCGCGCTACCTCAAGGAGATGGAGAACTACACGCCGCCGGAGGACGACGGCGAGGACGAGCCGGCGGCGAAGAAGGGCAAGAAGGCCAAGGCCAAGAAGGACCCCAACGCGCCGAAAAAGAATCTGACGGCTTTCTTCTTCTTCTCCAACTCCAAACGTGCCGAAGTCACGGCCGAGCTCAAGGCGGCCAACCCCGACATGAAGGGCGTGGCCGAGGTCGGAAAGAAGCTCGGAGAGCTCTGGAAGGCGATGAGCGACGCGGACAAGGAGCCGTTCAATGCTCAGGCCGCTGCCGACAAGGAGCGTTACGAGAAGGAGATGGAGCACTACAAGGCCACGCAGGCCGCTGACGGCGGCGAGGGCGAGGAGGGCACCGAGCAGGCGACGCAGGCCGGGGATGACGAGTAGTCTATTATACAATTGCGTAAAAACGATTGCATTCCTATTACATGTGATCGGTCACAGCTCGATGTGCGCGTCAGGCGCTGTCTCATCGGCGTCGTCGGCATTGTCGGCGTCGTCGGCGTCATAGTACAGACTCAGACCCCGCTCGTGCTCGTCGACATCCTCGTCGTCCACGCATCCGTCCGGGAACCACGAGCACGCCCGCCCCCACACCTCCCTCGACATGTAGTCTCTCCGCCGTATGCAATCGGCTGGGTCGTCCAGAGACACCGTCGCGCCCCGGTACTCGTCCATGTAGTTAGGCGAATGCGTTACGCGGATTGGTACCATTTCCAGGGCGTCGTCTCGGAGCCGCCGAGCCGCCTCGGTCCGGTCGATGCACTCGCCGCCGCCCGTCCCTGTGATGTCCGAGTCGTCCCAAACGAATCCCTTCCACGCGCACGTCTGAAAGCTGGGGTTGTGCGCGAAAAGACACTCGTCGTGCACGTGAATCGTACGCCACCCGTCGCGCACGAGCTCCGCAAAGGTGAGCCCGTCGTTGTGTGCCTCGTCCAGGCCGCCGGCGTCGGCCTTCACTGACCCAAAGCTCCGCCCTTCGGCCAGCAGCTTGGCTCGCCGCATCGCCACGGAACCTAAGTCCGTTTGGCACCACTGCAGCGTGTTTCGCTTACACGACGTCCGTTGCCGCTCCCCCCCGTCCTCACGCCCGTCGACCTTCTCGGCCCGCTCCATCGAGAAGCGCTCACAGGACGGCATCGCCGGCCGCTGGTATCTCGAGTAGAAGTCGAACGCCACCAGGTCTATCGACGGATCTTGGCCGTTTTCTATGACTTTCTGGATAAAGTGCCGCCCGTACACATTATCGCCGTTCGTGGCCACGACCCAGTCCGAGCCCGGAGCGCACGCCCGGATCGCGTCGTCGGTTACGTTGTACAACGTGCCGTGGTATCCCTCGGTCCAGGTACCGTCCGGCTGCTTGGGTGTGTAGCGTTCCCCGATCCACTCCGTGTATATCCAGGCCCTGGACGTTTCGTTAAGATCACGGATGATGTCGTACGCCTCCGTGAACGGCGTCTTGTCGACCATCACGAGGACCGCTTCCCACGCCCCAACGGTTTGGTCCTGAAGCGACGTCAAGAACGACCGCAGCTCCCCGCCGTGCGCGTCGCCGTGCCCCCAGTACGTCCGGACCACGAAACAGACGGCGGGCGGTGCCTCGATGTTGGCCGCAGCGGCCAGTGCTGCCATGTTGATCTCGCCGAGTTTCCGCTCGTCTGAACGCACACGGGGCGGGCGTCGTCGCTGATCCCTTTCAGATACAGCCTTTGGGTCTTGGCACGGGTTGCATGAGTTGCATGGGACGAGCACGACCTCCGTGTCGAGACGCGGAAAAACAATCAAACGATCTAGTCGTCGCTGTCGTATCCACCGTGCGGAAAGTGCTCGAGAAGGAACTCCTCGTAGTCAAAGTCCGGCTTGGTGACGATGAAGTCTTCCAGGTCGCTGAGGTCGTCGTCCAGGAGGTAGTCGTCTTCGCCCAGGTCACCGTCGTCCTCCATCAGGGCGGCGCGCACGTAGCTGTTCCCGACGTCCTTGATGGTCTTACGTCGCTTCACGTCGTTCGCAGTGCCGTGGCCCGCATTGGACGCGGGCGATGTTTCCTTATTTGCCGTCTTCGCGGTCTTGCGCTCGGCAGCCGTATAGTGCGTCACCGTGTCGAGGACGACGACGGCCGGGGCCGCGGCAATCTGCTGTGCGGACAGGGCGTAGACCTCAGACTTCTTGTCCAGGGTTTGGATCCGTTTCAATACGCGATCGAGGTGCCTGTGTGTCTCGGAAATCATCGCCCGAATTGATTCGATCACGGCGGTGGAGATGGTCGAGCCGAGCACCGCCTCCTGGTTCTCGGCCAAGACAGCCAGGTAAGACTGCGCGGCCTCCGTGAAGTCGAACCCAAACACGACCGCGCCGGCGTGCGGAATGGAGCCTTCATTTGGCTTGGCATCTGTGTGAAACGACAGGAACTCGTCCCAGTCGTCGGCCAACCCGCAGTAAATCTCGCACAGCGACGACGCGACCGAGAAGAGGTTGAGGTGCACCTGTTTCTGTTCGCAGACGATTTGGAAAGCCGACTTGGTTCGCTTGGCTCGAGCACGGTACAGGATCAGTCCTTTCTGGAGATCCACGGCAGCGGTCGCGCACAGCGACGAGCTGGCGACAAGCGCCGTGATGATGTCCGCTGGCGCATCCCCGGCATCACCGTCACGGTCGCCGTCGCCGTTGCCCATCTCGTGAACCATGGCGGAGATGAGACCGAGCGAGGAGGAGATGAAGTGGCACCGCTGCTGCACGCCGGCGGCGCACAGCGGATGGGTCGACAGGTCGACGCCCTCTGGGATCCACTCTGTTGGGACGCGCTTGGACTTGAGGGAGTGCCACACGGACCAGCAGCAGGCTGTCGTGTATATAATCGACTCCGAATCTCGTGCCATCGCGGAAAGCTGGGGCAGGAGCTTTGCCGACTTGGAGCTGATGGCCTTGCCCATCAGCGGCGGGAAACTCATGCAGGCGCGGAGGTTAGTCGACGCGAGCAGCGCTGGGCGTCTGAGCTTTCGGCGAGCCGCCAGATCCTTAAAGCAGCGATCGTTGGTGACTTGCACCAGCTCCAAGTACTGAGCGAGGAGTTCCGGGCGCGTGTGCATGGCGGTGTGCGTGAGGATCTTCCGCATCGAGCCCGTTGTGCAGATGAGGGCCCCAAGCCCGGCTGAGACGTCAAAGTCAGCGGCGCACGGCGCCATCGCCGCCCTGTCTGCTTCAGAGAGCGCAGCCAATGTCTCGTCGACATAGTGGCGCACCTCGTAGGCGTCTACTGTGGCCGTCAGGAGGCGAGCGTGCTGCCGGCTGGTGTCGCCGCCGTGGTCGCCGTTGGTGTTGGCCTCCGCGCCGGCGTGGTCTCCAAGTTGGTCTGCAGATGCATGGGGGACATGGACTTGGCGCACCATGTCGGTGGCCACTGCGAGCGCGCCGACGAGCAACGCGTCCCATGGGAACGTCCAGCACAGGTCGAGCGGCTTCTTGTCAGGCGTCTCGATGAACGCCCCTTTCTCGTCGACGATGGTACCTTCGACGTCATTGATTGCAGAACCCGCCCCGAAAATGGCGTCAAACGCCTGGTCAAACCCGCTCTGCCGCCGCCGCTCTGGCCGGCGCGACTCGTCGTGCCAGTTCCTGTAGGACGCATCGCCGAGCATCTCGACGAGGTTGTCCTTGTCCTTCAGATATTCCTTCCAAAGGAGTTCTCGCGACTCGGAGTCGAGGTTGTACATCGGCGGCATGACGACGCGCCCGTTCTGGTGGATCGACGCCTCGTAGGCCGCCACCGTCGTCTCACCCGCTCGCCCCTCGTGTCCGCCATCCTTCTCGTCCACGCCCCTATCCTCTGCGTTCACCGCGACGTCACCCACGCGGTGCGGTTCAATCTTTCGCTTCGAGGCGGAGGCGGCGGAGGCGCCCCGCGGCGTGCTCCTCGTGCTCCTCGTGCTCTTCGGCAACAGCGACAGCAGCTCGTCCACCTTCTCGTCCCGTTCTGGCGCGTTATGTGCATCGACGGCACACTCCTCCAGTTTGACGGGACGATTGCCGAGCTCCGTTAGCATGGTCCCGTTCTTGGAGACGAGAACTTGAATGCGCTGGCTGAGGCTCGCAAACTCCTGGTTCCGGACGTCCAACATCACCTCCGTCGGCCTGTACAAACCCTCCATGCCTGCCCGCAGAAAGCTTCCCACGTGACCAGCAAACACCACATCATTCGCGTCCCGAGACGCTTTCGACGCCCGGAGCAGCTCCAGCGCGACGAGCGTCTGCGGGGGCGTGCACCGCAGGCCGACCGCCCGGCCAAACTCGTCTGCCATGGTCGACGACTGGTCTCGATCCTCCAGCAGAAACTCCAGCATCCGGTTCCGTATCGGCGCGTCCCAGGAAGCGAACGATCGAAAGTCCGCCCACACGCCCATGGCCCGAGCGACCCACTCCAGCTCCCACCGCACCGTCAGCAGTCCCGCCACGCTGCTCCTCTCATCGTCCGTGCCCGTGCCCGCGTCCACATCTGCGCCAGCCCCCGCCTTCGGACCGCCGCCCTCTTCCTTAACGCTCGACGGTCCCCTCTCCTCGCGACTCGCTCCGCGCAGCGACAAGCCAGCGACGACCTGCAACGCCAGCTCGACGAGGGCAGTGGCCGTCTCGATCGACGTCTGCACCCCGATATCGGCAGTTCCAGCCGTCACCCCTCCATTCTTACGAGCCCTCGACAGGCCCTCCACCAGTACCTCTGGACGACCGACCGACGTCTCGAGCACCAACTCGACGACCCGCCGCACGACGCCTCGCTCCGTCTCAACTGCCCGGTACCTCGAATCGACCAACGGCAGGGCCGCAACGCCGAGCACCCAAGGAGCCCATTGGCGGTCCAAAACATCCGCAACCGACAACCGACCCGCCTTTTCCAACGCAGCCCTCACCGCCAGGCCAGCCACCGACGGGTCGACCGCAGGGGTCACTCCTGTTTTTCCCGACCCGCCCCGATCTCTGCAAAGAAGCCGGTGTAGCCTTCTAAACGATGCTGCAGCATCCACATCGTTTTGTGTACCTATCGCATCAAACACCGGCACGCACGCCGCGGCGACCGCCTCGCCGTCGGCCCCGTCCCCGCTCGTCGAAAAGACGACGTCAAGCACCCATACGTGCTCCCTCACGAACCCCGCCAGGTACTTCACGATCCCTGCTTTGTGATCCACGCCCTTCACCCGCGCCGCCCTGACCAGCACCGACCGCAGAGGCTCGAGCAACGGATGGTCCAGGCGTGTCGTTTCTGATCGGCGCTTTTCGGTCGATTTGTTCGACCTCTTCGCTTTCGGCTTCCTCGCAGCTCCCGTGACGACATCCTTCTTCGGTTGGAGTTCCCCTGCCACCTGCTCAAGCACGCCCCGGAGCGCCTTCAGCACGCTGGCGTCGTCGAGCTGTCTGAGACTCGCTTTGAATTCCGCCCCGGCCTCTGGCGCCATCGTTCTGCCGCGGTGGTTCACTGTATACGTGCGCACGCCATGGTCGAAACTGAGGGTGTACGAAATCCAAATGGCCACGCCCTGAGATCCTCGAGGATACTTCAAATTTGAACAGTGGGTGGCAACCAATTGGTTGCGGACGGCGCGCACGTCTCTTTTCATTTCTTCTTGAACAAAAACCAACAACACCACGACGGCAACACCACGACCACCTACCTCCCACGCCGCAGATTCCTCGCGGGACTCGGACTGGGCCCGTCGTCCCCGTCGACCTGCATCCCCGCAGCCCCGTCCTCCGCGACCACCTCCCGCCGCACACCCAGCCCTTCCTTCATATTCGCATGCCTCGTGAACGCATCCAGCGTCCCAGTGAAAAAACTCCGGACCGCATTCAGCTCCATCGCACTCAGGTTATTCAGCTTGACAGCAGCCGCCTCCTGCATCAAGCTCAGCCCCTGCAAGATCTTCCCTTGCCGCGTCTTCTGGATCAAATTAATCAGGTCCCGAACTTTCCCCTCCTTCTCCTCAAACACCTGCTTCGGCAGCGACTCCTGCGTCCCAGCCGTGAACAGAAAGTGCGTAATCTCAATGTAATGAAACGGCAACGGCTGAAACGCCCCGGGCTCCCCCCGCTCCAGCTCCAGCACCGTCTGCAAATAGTCTACAGACATCCACTCCGGTGCCTTGATATCACACTTTTTCCGCTTCCACAGCGCCAACGCCAGCCACAGCGGTACCTGCGTCTCCCGCGACGGCGCAAACGGACCATAGACCCCGGAGATACATTCCAGCGACTTGGACGGGTTGGAATGTATGGAGAAGTTCGGGACGATCGTGATCAGCTCGTCCTGAGCGAAGAAATCGATTTCCGAAGGAGAGAAAGACCGAGCCGAGGAGGAGGCTTGGGAGAGCTGAGCGAACGTCGTCGAACGATCCATGCTCTCTCGTCGCGCTGTCTCGTATCTAGCTAGCTGCACGCGTGGGTACAATACAGTACAGTCGGTTTGTTCCCCGAGCACGGCACGAGACAAACTAGACAAACGAGACGAACGAGACGAACGAGTGATTGTTTTGAATTCGCGCGCGACTGAGACTCGAGAAGGACCCAGTTTCCCGTAGGAGAATAATTGTTCGTTGGGTGGTCCCTCTATTGGTTCTACGACGACGTATCTACGTATTCATACTGGGAGTGAGCGAGTGCGGGCACAGGAAGAAGCACGAGGGACGTGGGAAATCTCAATTCCCAAATTCTTGTGTCGCTCTGCGTCTTCCTGCGCGCTGGGCTCGCAGATACCTTCTGTTAATGATTGATGCCTGAGAGGTCGGCGAAGCATCTAGCAGAGCGCGTGCTGCAGCTATTCCGAGGGTGCAGGGCCAAGATGAACGCGCTCCCCGCCTCAGCGAGTCCGACTCGCCAGCAAGGACTGCCGAGACGGGCGCTCGCGGAGGGCGCGTGCCGGCCGTTCGGCGTGCTCCTGGCTGGCAGGCTGGCGCATACGGTCACATTGTTTCCGTCGTCGACCTCCTTGACGACGACGCTGCGCACGAGGGCGGTCGACCACCCGTATTTTTCGACGGCGGCACAGTCGGCGGACGGGGGTGTGAGTTTACTGCCCCAGTCGCAGCAGGCAGTCGTGGACGGGACGATCAAGAAGGTGCAGTATCGGTCGAGCGACAGCGGGTACACGGTGCTCAAGGTGGGGGTGTCCCCCGAGTCGCTGGCGAACGATGCGGGTCACGGTGGCGACGACGGCCGTATTCCAGAGGGGGCCTTGGAGGGTGCGTCGTCGATGGTCTCGAAGTACAGAAAGAGAAAGAATAAGCAGAATGACTTGTCGATTACCGTGGTGGGCATCCTTCCGGTGCTGCATGTGGGCCAGGGCGTGACGGTGCAAGGGACGTGGACGACGCATCCGACGTATGGGATGCAGCTGAGGGCGTCTCATGTGGAGACGCGGACGCCGAGCGGGCAGGAGGACCTCATCTCGTTTCTGTCGAGCGGGGCGATTCACGGGGTGGGTCCTTCGACGGCGGGGCGTATGGTGGACGTGTGGGGGTCTGATATTCTGGACGTGCTGGACTCGGCCGACGCGGTCGTCAAGCTGCGGCAGTGCGAAGGTATCGGGGCGAATAAGGCGATTGCGATCAAGACGGCGTGGGACTCTGGGCGAGATGCGCGGGAGGGGGCGACGTACCTGTGCGAGCGGGGGATCCCGGCGGGGCCGGCGCAGCGTGTGGCGGAGGCGTTTGGGGCGGAGACGCAGGGGCGGGTGTTGGCGGACCCGTATGCGACGTTGAGTCGGTTCGGGATCCCGTTGGACTCGATCGAGGCGTTTGCGGTCAAGACGAATGCGAACGCGTCGGATCTGATTTCGAGGATGTCGCTCGTGATAACGAAATGTCTGATGGCGTCTTCGAATAGGGATGGTCACGCGTACTTGACGTGGGGCGAGTTGGAGCGACTGGTGTTCCGGCGGCTGGACGTGCTGGCGCGGAAGTACGGGGGGCTCGAGATGAAGATGACGGAGGAGCACTTGAAACTGGTGGCGTGGCATATGGCGCAGAAAAAGACGCTGGTGTGCGAGGCGGGGCGTCTGGCTGCCGCCGGCGAGCACGGCGCGGGGCATGCGTTTGACGGCGCGGTGTCTGTGCCTGCAGTGCCGAGGGAGGAGCTCCAGCGGGTCCTCTCGTGCATTTCGAAGAAGCAGTTTGATTCTTTGGTGGGGACGCACGGGGACTCGCTGGCGAGCGTGCTGTGCCAGGAGCCGGACCGGTCGGCCGAGCTGCTGCAGAGCTGCCCGGGGATCGGGCCGAAGACGGCTGAGAAGATCATCGCGGCGTGGAAGAATGGGCGGCCGGATGCTGGTGGAAAGTCGGCGTTGGGCAGTATGGTGCGCGTGGGAGATCTGATTGACGCCGCCGGGGGGAACCAGAGCAACCTGGAGGCGCCGTGCGAGTGGTCCGAGTCTGTCCGCTGCTACCTGCCTCAGTTCCACAAGGCCGAGACGGCCATCGTGCGCTGCGTCGAAGAAAAAGCGAGGCTGATAAAGGATGCGAACAAGGCGCGTATGCAGAAGATCAAACAGTGGGTTGACATGAACCAGGAGACGACCGACGTGGTCCTCTCCGCGGGACAGCGGGCGGCCATCGAGATGGCGTCCGACGCGCCCATTCTCGTCATTACCGGCGGACCGGGGTGCGGGAAGACCACAGTACTGCAGTCAATCGTGAAGTTGTGGTGCGCGCAAGGAAAGATGGTCAACATCTGTGCGCCCACGGGCCGGGCAGCCCAGCGCATCGGGGCCATCCAGAATGTTGAGCCGAGCACCATCCATCGTCTGCTCAAGTACCGACCCAAGACCTCAACCGATCAGAACGAGAACCTCCAGTCGGTAGACGAGGAGGAGATCGATATGGGCGAGATGGACTGGTTCGAGCACGGACTGTCCAACAAGCTCGAGTCGGACGCCGTCCTCGTGGACGAGGCGTCCATGCTGAGTCTGCCGCTGGCCGCCGCCCTCATGCAGGCGCTCAAGACTAAGACGCAGCTGATTCTCGTCGGAGACGTTGATCAGCTCCCGCCGGTCGGACCGGGGGGCATCCTGGACGCCATGATCTCGTCCGGCGTCGTGCCCGTCATCGACTTGCGGGAGATCTTCCGACAGGAGATGACCTCGACCATCGTCACGTCTGCTCTGGCCGTTCGTGGTGGGGCATATCCACCGATCGAAGTGGTTCCCGTCGACGACGACGGCGTGGACCGCGCCATCTCCCGCGTGGGTGCATCGATCATGCGCACGTCGGAGGACATCGTCGAGCCGGTCGAGCGGCTCGTGCGCGGGTTTTTGTACGACAAAAACGCCGACCTCGGAGACATCCAGGTCATTAGTCCAATGCGGAAGGGACCCGTCGGCGTGAGCCACTTGAATCCTCGGATCCAGGCCATCGTCAACCCGCCAGAGCTGGGCAAGCTGGAGGTCTCGCGCGGCGACCTCGTCCTCCGGATGGGCGATCGCGTGCTCCAGCTGCACAATGACTACGACAAGGACGTGTACAACGGTGACCAAGGAACCATTGTTGATGTGGATCCCGTCTCCAAGAAGGTTTGGGTCGTGTTCTCCAAGGGCTTTGGCAGTGGCGGCCAGCTGATCGAGTACTCGGGCATGGAGCTCTCGCATCTCGACCTCGCGTACGCCGTCACCATCCACAAGGCGCAGGGCGGCGAAGCTAAGAAAGTCATCATGGTGCTTTCGAACCAGCACGGCCCCAAGCTCCTGACCCGGCCGCTCCTGTACACAGGCATCACGCGCGCGAGGGAGACCCTTGTCGTGGTCGTCGACGGGTCTGGTCCTGGTGCCGATCCCATGACGACGGCCGTTCAGAACATTGGCGTGGAGAACCGGCTATCCTCTCTGGTAGAACGTCTGGTGTCGCGTGCGACCTCTTCGAGCCTGCCTTTCCACGACGTCATCAGCTACTACGACGAGGAAGACGACGTGGAGGTTGTTGATCGCACGAATGGCGGCAACGGGTCGTCGAACCCCGTGACAACAAACGACGCGCGCGTGAATGGCACGGAAGCCGAACAGCTGGAGGACCACATCCGTCTGGTGAGCTTGGCGTGCACGAACGGCCGAGCGGACCAAGACCAGATCATGACGACTGTGCCCTTGCTGCTCAGCGTCAACAAGTCGTATCTCGAGCGAAGCATCGCGTTCAGCGAGAAGATCGACTCGGAGGATGAGGCGTCTTTGGAAGGCAACAGCCTGGTGTTGCAACTGGCTCGGCTCCGCTCCCGGTTTCGGACACACTCGTACCGGGAGCCATAGGAAGACTGCAAACGAACTCGCTGACTGACCTTACATGTAGAATGTATGACATATGCCTCTAGATCCACTCCCGGCGCTCGATCAGCTCGCCGAGCAGGTCGGCAAAGCCTGCACCGCCGCCGCACACGCGGTACAGCGCCTCGACGTCCGCCTTCAGGCCGTACTCCATGCACTGGATCTCGTTCATCCATGACTCGTTGTTGTACTCGTGCATCCTCACGCGCAGGTTTTTCGCCAGCGCGAGGTCTCTGGACGTGCAGTCTGTGAACTGTATGTCGCCCTCGGCCCTGACCAGCCGCTCGAGGGTCGCGCTGCGGACGCCCAGCCACGCCACCGGGACGCAAAACGCCAGTGATTCCAGGGATCGCGCCGATCCGAACCTGTATTGGCAGAGGATATGCGCTCCATGCGGGTTCCAGTCCACCACGCCGACGATCGGCGTGGTCGGGTCCTGCTTGTGCAGCAGGTGCAGGAACGCACGAGTCCCCACGTCAGGGTAGCCGCATCCTGTGATGAACACACACGACGAGAGGATGGGGTGCGAAGGGGCTTCCTTGGAGAGCCGCTGAAAAACAGTCTCCTTCTCGACGACGACGATCGCCGTGACGCTGGCCGTGTTGACGCCAGGGATGGCGAGCGTGTCGACGACCGAGCCGGAGATCGGTGTGCCACGTGGCGCCATACAGCTCAAACCCCCTGGAAGCACGATGGGTCCAAAGACCAGGCCTTTGGATCTACAGTCGATTCCCATTGCGTATCGCGGGACATTGAGGGCTAAAGAGAGATCCTTCACGGTCTGCATGAATTGCGGCGCCTTCAGGCTCGGGTCTCGAGTCCTCGCGATGTAGTACAGGTCTCGCTGGGTGATCCTCGAATCCGTGTACTCGATGAGATTCTCGTGGATGATGTCCAGCGCGATGGCCAGCTGGCTGAACCGCACGACGGCCGCCGCGTTGTCCATGTTGAATGCGGGCCGGGCGGCGCCGGCGCCACCTGCCGCGAGCGAGATCGAC
>Ga0181573_10001557_pt1 | contig 22352 bp, 12 predicted proteins | sample 101ome_25_FD_148643 | JGI IMG/M metagenome (GOLD analysis project Ga0181573, IMG submission 148643) | Coastal salt marsh microbial communities from the Groves Creek Marsh, Skidaway Island, Georgia - 101409BT metaG (spades assembly) | ecosystem: Environmental > Aquatic > Marine > Intertidal zone... | reverse complement strand
GGGGGGGGTGGGGGGGGTGGGGGGGGGGGGGGGGGGGGGGGGGGGGGGGGGGGGGGGGGGGGGGGGGGGGGGGGGGGGGGGGGGGGGGGGGGGGGGGGGGGGGGGGGGGGGGGGGGGGGGGGGCAGGAGTGGCGCGTTGAGGGATGACGCGCTCGTGCCCCCGATGTCCGTCGCCCGCCCGCCCGCCCCTCCAGCATTCTACGTCGCCGACGTAGTAGACGCGACCCTCGCCTTGAGCGCGGTCTCGGTCAGCAGCGGGGAGGACGCGGCGGCGGCCGCGGGGCGCGACGCCGACGGCGCCGACGGGTCCGCGCCCGCCGAAGAGGCCATCGCGTCGGACGTCGTCTCCCGTTTGCACGCTCTAATCGCGGCGGATATTCTCGATGCGAGAAGGAAGAGAATACTCAGAGTTGCTCGAGCGATCCGCGTAGCCGCAGCGCGAGCGCAGTCGCATCCCCAGGGTCACTCCTCGAGCCGCTCCGGCTCTCCGACGCGCCGGCCGCCCCCGACCACGGCCGCCCTCGCAGGAGAATGGGAGCTTGTGCGTCATCGGCCGCGGAATGGGTCTGGTCGACGTCGCTTTGGCCGTCGCGTACCAGCTGCTGGGTCTCGGAAACGCTGAGCAAGCCGACGACGATGACGACGGCCCCACGGACGGCCTCGCGGGTGTCCCCGCCGGCGCCGTCGTCGTCGTCGGCGCCCACGACTGGCAGAGGGAATACATGCTCCGCCGGGCTCGTGCTCGTCCCCCTGCTCTTCGCCCTCCCCTGCGCGAGCTGAACGCGGCCACCCTGCCGCCAGAGCGGGCCGCCCTCTACCGCCGCCCGGGCATCTGCATCTGCACCACCCGTGTGCTTCTCGTCGACCTGCTGCGCCGGACCCCCGGGTCGGACGGAGCCGGAGCCGACCCGGGTCTTCTCAAGGGAGTCATCGTCCTCAACGCCCACCGCGCGGACGGGGACGCGCCCGAGGCCTTCGCAGTGCGCCTCTGCCGCGAGGCCGGCCGGGTGCCCCCAGCCGGCGGCCCTGCTGCGCCGCCGCCCCTCCTGGGGGCGCCCCGCCCCACTCCCTTCGTCGGCGCCGTCGTCGGCCTCACCGACGCCGCGACCGACCTCGCCGGCGGGTTCGGACGCGCCGAGCGGGTCATGAAGGCCATCGGGGTGCGGCGCCTCTGCGTCTGGCCCCGCTTCCGCGACGAGGTACGGGCCGCGCTGACTCCCGGCGGGGGGGGTCGGGGGGCAGGGCCGGGGCCCGGCGGTCCCGGGGGGCACCGTTTCGTGCGCGGCATGGTGCTCGGACGACGCGGAGAGAGTGGCGCGGGCGCCGGACCCTCACCCACGGTCATCGACGTCGATGTGGAGCCGACGCGGGCGACGCAGGCTGTGGCCCGGGCGATCGACGACGTCCGGGCCCGACGGATGGCGGAGCTGCGGACCTGCCCGCTCGCCGAGGCCGCGATGGGGGGGTCGCGAGAGGAAGATCTGCGGGCCGAGGGGAAGGGGGGCGGCTCCGTCCGCCCGGACGAGGCCGCGGCAGTGGCTCGCGGCGGGCCGCCCGCCCCCTCTGCCTCCGTCCCATCCCCGGCCCGCCTCCGCCGCCTCCTCGCCCCCGTCTGGCACCGCGTCCCCCGTCGCGCTCGGGGCGCCCTTGAGGATCTCGCCACGCTCGACTCTCTGCGCACGGCCCTCGCCCGACTCGACTGCGTGTTGTTCCTGCGACGCCTCGATTCCGTCCGGGCCGCCGAGGCGATCAGCGGCGAGGGAGACAGCGGGCGATGGATGCTCGAGGACAGTGCTTACACGGTGTTCGACCGGGCCAAACGCCGTGTCTACGGCTTGCAGGGGGGCGGGGTCGAGGTGGAAGGGGGGGACGAGGACAACGAGAGTGGGAGAAGAGGGGCAGGTGACGGGCGGGGCGGGCAGGGCGGGGCGGGCAGGCGGAACGGGCGGGCCCGGGGAGGTGGAGGAGCCCCGCCAATGACGACCGCCGAGCGAGCTGCGGCGTCGGCCCGGCTGAGGGTGGTTCCCGTGTTGGAGGAGCCGTCGATCTGGGGCGTGCTTCGGAGGGTGCTGGGAGAGATCCAGCGGGAGCGCGCGACGCGGCGACGTGGCACTTCGTCGGCGCCGACAGCTCGGGGGGACCACCCCGTGCTTGTCGTTGCCGGTGACTGGCATGCGTGCGGCAACCTGCGCGCGGCGCTCCGGCCGGGCGAGGGCCGGGCCTTGTTGGAGCGCCACTGGCGTGAGTATATGCGGGATCGGGTGGGAGACATTGCTGTTGGGGCCCCGGCCCAGGGCCACGGCCGGCACGGCGGCGGGCGTGGTGGTGAGCGCGTCGAAGGGCCCGGCGATGGGCGCGTCACTGGAAGAGGAAGGCAAGGTCGGGTCGACGGCGCGAAAGCTACGCCCCGTGTTGATCTTCGCGGCGCCCTGGCGACGGCGGAGCTCCCTGGCGAACGTGAGGCCCTCACCGAGGCCGCCACCGCGGCCGTTGCAGCGGATTCCGCCAGTTTGGGGCAAAAGCGCCCCCGCGCTGCCGCTGCCACGGCGGATGACGACGACATTGCTGTCGTCGGTGACGCTCCGCCCTCCCTCCTCGACGAGGTGACCTTCTACGCGCTCGAGTCGCGATGCCCTGACGTGGTAACGACAGTGCGACCCTCATTCGTCATCCTATGCGAGGCTGACCCCGATATGCTCCGCGCGCTCGAGCTTGGTGCCGCTTCGAAGCAGCGGCCTGATACCCCCCCTATGCGCGTGTATCGGCTCGTTCAAGCTGACGCTGGGTACGCCACTGACGCCGCCAGCGCAGCATCATGTGTCGAGCGCGAGCGGGTGGCGATGGAGCGGCTGGTGCTGAGTAAGGAGAGGCTGATGGCCCCTGTGGATGCCGAGGGACGTGCAGCCGTGGTGGGTCGGCAGCGTGACGAACAGGCCTTCCACGCGGGCGTCCTGGATGAGGCTCGCGCGGGCGCCCGTGGTGCGTACATATCGCTCAATGATGTCTCGCGCCACGGTGGCACTGGCGGCGGCGGCGGGATGGGCGGGGCTGCCCACGACGTGTGGCTCGCCGCTCTCCGGGGCACCCTCGGAAGCGGCCCCCGGCCTGCCCGGCCCCGCGTCGTCGTCGACCTGCGCGAGTTCATGTCGCCGCTCCCTGGCGTTCTGCACGCGCAGGGATTCGACGTTGTGCCCACAACGCTGACGGTAGCAGACTACGTACTTTCGTCCTCGCAAGCGGTCGAGCGCAAAACCCTGCCTGACCTTGCTGGCAGTCTCGCCAACGGGCGCCTATACAGTCAGGCGACGGCCATGTGCCAGGCCTACGAGGAGCCAGCCCTCCTGATCGAGAGCGATGGCAGCGGCCGGTCGGGCCAGGGTGCTTCCTTTGGGTCGCTCGACGGGCCGGGGCCCCTCGCCGACGAGGGTCTCGACCCAGGCTCCAGCCTGGGGGCGGGCCTCGCGCTCCTCCTCCTCCATCATCCGCGCTTGCGCGTTCTATGGAGTAGGGGGCCGCGGCACACAGCTTCCCTGTTTTGGGACCTCAAGGTCAACCGGGACGATCCCGATCCGGACGCTGCGGCGCGGGTGGGTGACCCCGACGGCGGTTGCCATGTTGGCGGCGGCGGTGAGGGCGCCGAGGGTGCCAACAGCGTGGGCCGGACGCGCGTTGGAGAAGCCTTGCTGCGGGCCCTGCCTGGCGTCTCCGAGGGCGGCGCCGCGGCCCTCGCCCGCACTGCGGGGACAGTGGCCGCGGCGCTCAACCTGGACGAGGCAACGCTGGTGCGGTGCCTGGGTAGCACGCGACAGGCGCGGGCTCTGACTAGTTTCCTCGACCAGCGGTCTGAGACTGGGGAGGGGTAGGTAGAATGGCACCTGTGTGTGCGGTGTTTCTAGTCAGCCCCCTTCACGATAGTTTAGCCGTCGCGTCGTATACGTGCACCGCAGGCCCCGTCATCAGCACGCGCCCTGTGTCCTCCTTCCACTCGATCGTGAGCGCCCCCCCAGGCAGGTCGACCCGGCAGGGCGTGGCCCGGTTCAGCCTCTTTTCGAGGATCCCCGCCACCACCAGGGCGCAGGCGCCCGTGCCACACGCGAGCGTCTCGGCGGCACCCCTCTCCCACACGCGCATCTTGACGTGACTGCGCGTCTTGACTTCCACAAACTCTGTGTTGCACCGCTGCGGAAACACAGTGTGTGACTCGAACGATGGTCCGACCCCGGGCAGGTCGAGCGCGTCGACGTTGGCGATGTCCTCGCCGTCGACGGCGTAGACGCAGCAGTGGGGATTCCCCATGGACACGGCCGTGACGGTCCAAACGCGGCCACACACGTCAAGCGGGGCGGCGACGACGGACCCCGCAGGGCCGTCGCCGTGTGTGGGCAGGTTGCAGGGCACCGTGGCGGCATCGAGCACGGGCTCGCCCATGTCGACGCGGACGTTGATCCCATCTGATTGCACGTCGGGCTGGATGAGCCCCGCCAGCGTGGCGATGCGCTGGACACCACTTGACGCGCGGGACCCGGCAGCCTCGTCGACGTCGGCGACGAAGCGCGCCAGGCACCGGATCCCGTTTCCGCACATCTCGGGCTCGCTCCCGTCGCTGTTGTACATCCGCATGGTGTAGTCACAGGCCTCGGGAGTGCTCCCAACGTCGCGGGCGCACCCAGCAGGCAGAGCGAAGATGACGCCGTCAGCGCCCACGCCAAAGTTGCGGTCGCACAAGAAGGCCGCCTCCTCAGGTGTGCACGGCAGTTCGCTGGTGACGGCGCCATTCCGGTTGTCGACCAGGATGAAGTCGTTCCCAAGGCCCTGGTACTTGCTGAAGGCGAAGTCGCGGGCGGCCTGTCGGAACGGTCGGCGAGCCAGTCGGAACGGTCGGCGTGGGGAGGCTCGCTGGGTCGAGGAGCGAGGCCAACAGTGCAATAAGAGCGCGGGGAGCCAACTCGACGGCTTGAGAAGTGAAGCCCTCTCGTCTGGATCCGTTTTGAGCCCGATAGTTCGGGTACATTTACCTAGAAGGAACTCGCCATGAGCTTGACACCAGCCCTCGGAGCGGCAGTCGTCGCGTGGCCTCGGCCACCGCCTTCGCGGCGAATTAGGAGCACAGGACGCACTCCGTTTACACTCCCGACTATTTTCATGGTGTTTTTGTTCCACGGGACTGGTCTGCCTGGCGGATGGTGGGCGTGGTTCCCAGGAATAGGGGGGGACAGACGGGAGGGGGACAGACGAGACACTTCCGTGGCCGCCGTTGCCGACGGGGGTGCGTGGTCCCAGGTTGGAGAGCCCCCACCCCCTTACCTCCTCACCAAGGAGGCCGCGGCGCGGGGTGTCGTAGCCGAATCTTCGCCGTGTCGGCCGCACCGGGCGCTGGCAGGGGCGCTGCGCTGCCGGAGCTCGGCCCCGCCCCTCCGCAGGACTCTCCGGGGTATACGGCATGGTGGTACGCTTATATGGATCGGTATCATCCTCAGCAGGCGCGCCGTTGTGCCGGTTTTCCGCTGTGTTCGCGCCGTGGCACCCCATGCCGTCGGTGCCGTCGCTCCTCGCCGCCGCTGCGGGCCGCCCGCCGCCGACCCCCGAAACCACGCCTCCCTTTTCCACCTCAGGCGATGGAGGCCCGAGCCAAAGCCTACGCGGCGGCGGGCGTGACCGCCCCGCCACAGGTAACTGCGGCGTCCGCCGCCTTCGGCGTCAGCTACCCCCCCGCTAATTCTGGACGAGAGGGTGGCCCCGTGGCGGCAGCCCTGCACTGCCCCGCCACCGCCCCCGCCGCAGCCCTCGGCGGCCACTATCCCCCCGCCAACGCCGGAGGAGTCGGCCAGCCCTTCGGCGGGCCGCGTCCTCCCCCGGGCCAGCCCCCTGCCCACCACAACAGCCACGGTGCCACCGCGCACGCCGCCGCTGTCGCCCCCCCCCCGGGTGTCTTCTTCGACCCTGCTGCCTCCCGCGTCAGCCGACCCGGAGGGGGTCTCCCCACGGCCCCTGGCACACAGCGCGTCCTCCTCACCAATCGCGCCCCAATCGCCGCCCCCGTCGCCCCTCCCACCGCCGACCACGCCGCCGCCCCGCCCCCCGCCGACGGCGCCGGCGGGACTCAGAATTGGCCTCCTTCGCTGAGGCATTGGGTGCAGCGATGTTTCGAGGCCGCCGGGTCCGACGTCGACGCGAAGCGACGGACGCAGGCAGCGCTGCAGACGACTGTGCGGGCATCACTGGCTCGGGGTGACCTGTGGACGCACAACTGGGATCGAGAGCCCCTGCCGACGCTGGGGTGGATTGAGGCCCCTCCAGACGCTGTGGCGGGCGCGAGCGGCTACCCGTTGGCGGCGCCCGGGGCGGGCCCGCCGCCCGTTGGAGCGCGGGGGGGCGGAAGCGGGGCGAGGGGCGGGCGACAGGCGGGCGGGGCTGGAGCCAGAGGCCCCGGGGCGTGGGGCGGAGAGGAGCCGTCTCCGCCCCTGCTGCCGGGGCAGGGGGGGCGGAAGAAGCGGGGCCGCGAGGCTAAGGGGGCCAAGGGGAGCCGTGGTGCCCCCGCTTCCCCGGCCCAGGAGGACCTTGCTGATCGCGCCCGCAGGGAACTCCGCGAGTCGCGGTTTGGGGGGGGAGGCCCTGCATCAGCGGGCGCGGGCGCGGGCGCAGGCGGCAAGAGGGGCCGTTGGCCCGTTGCGCTCGGCGTTGGCATCGATGACGGGGCCCCCTCGGGCTCGGGCCGCGCGTCGCCCGCCTTCTGGGATGCCCCCCGGACCCCTCCCGTCGTCGTCGTCGGGACGTGCCGCACGCTCGAGAAGAGCTATTTTCGGCTCGTGGGCGTGCCCTCCCCCGACGAGGTGAGGCCGCCTGACGTGCTCGCCCGCGCCCTGGACCGATGTTTGAAGCGCCTGAACAACAAAGAGATAGGATACCTGCAGGCGTGCGATCAGCTCAAGGCGATGCGACAAGACTGCCAGGTGCAGGCGCTGCGGACACCGTTGGCGGCGCGGTGCTATGAGGAGCATGCCCGTGCCGCGCTCGACGCTGGGGACCGGGGCGAGTTCACCCAGTGCGTTTCGCAGCTCGTCAGTTTGCACGGGGACGGGGTCGAGGGGAGAACAGGGGCACGCGCTGAGTTCGCCTGCTACCGCGTTTTGGGGGCGGCGCTGCAGCGGGGGCGCGAGCGGGCCCAGGCGCTTATGGGGCCGCGGGGTGCACTAGCCTCGGCCGTCGGGGACCCCGCGCTTCGGAGAGACCGGGGCGTGCGCTGGGCCTTGGACGCGCTCCGCGCCCTTTCAGCCGACGACCACGGCGCCCTCTTTGCCCTGCTGGGCTCGGCACCTCACCGGTGCGGCGCCCTCCTTGCGCCTCGGCTCGACGCGCTGCGCCTCGCTGCCGCCCGCGTCATATGTGCGGCCTACCGGCCCTCGCTCCCTGTTGCCGCCCTCGTCCGCCCCCTCGGCCTCGCCTCGCCTGAGCGCGCGGAGGCTTGGCTTCACGATTGCGGTGGAGTCGTCGCCAAGGGCGAGCTCGATACGCTCGCCAGCCGGACGTCGCTCCGTGCGGCCGTCGCAGCGACGGCGCCGACTCCGGAGGCTGGGGGTCTGGGCATCGACCTGTTTCTCAACAACCTCTGACAGCATACGCATGCGGTTGCCACCGACTCGACGGATCCGAGTCTCAACAGGTACCTCGCTGTTTGCCGAGAGACGGATGCCGGACGCCCTCATCCTCATCATCACCACCGTAATTTACATCACCCTCTCTCAACAGACTTAGACTCCCATCGCAGCGTGCAGCGCGTCGTTATCATCACATCCTTATCACGGCCGGCTTGCGAGTTTTCCCGCGGCCTTGATGGCGGTGAGTCCTGCAGCACCCCGGGTGGGGCCCTTGCCCAGGACGATCCGCCTGAGGTCCTTGCGCCCGGCGACGGCGGCCTCGGCGACTGCGGCCATGCGCCGGTGCCCCGCGTGGCGAATCTGTGCCAGAGCCTCGTCTACGTGGATGATACCGCTGGAACTGACAAAGGCCTGGGCCATCTCGACAGCCCACGCGGCGGGCTCGGGCACAGCGGCGGACGCGTCGTTGGCCTCGTTGTCCTCGCTGGCGCCCATACCCGCGCCCGCCGCCCCATCCTTGCTGCTGCCCGAACCGCGCGCCACCACTGCTCCCGTCCTTTTGCCCCTTTTCGCATCCGAACCTGTCGTCGCCGCCCCGCCTGTTGTCGCCGCCTCGCCTGCCGCTTCGCCGTGGATGTTTTCGAGCGCCCGCGCCAGGGCCTGGCAGTTGAGCATCCCGAGGCTGCCCCCCTCCCCGCCCCCACCTCCCACGGACCGGAGTGCCCGGTTGGCGATCCTGATGTAATTTAAGGCGTCAGCGAGGTGCTGGTCCCGCACAGCCTCGGCGAAGGGGCCTTGGTTGAACTCGCGGTCTTGCTCAAAGAGAGCGTCGATACCCACCAGGGTGGCGTCGGCCCCGCCCCCCTTGCCCACTGCCCGGCGCGCCTCGCCCAGCGCGGCCACGATGGCCTCGAAGTCGGCCTCAGACTTGCCTCCCGGCCAGGGCTGACCGACGGCCAAGACGGAGCGCAGCGACCGGACGGCATCCGCCTCAGTCACGCCGCGGCCCGGCTCACGCTCACATTGGCGCAGCGCGGCCTCGACCTCGGCCACGACGGCCGCCTGGTCGTCGGCCACCGACTCTGTGGCCTCCCCCGTCAGAATCATCAGAAACAGCTCACAGTCGGCGTCGTAGCGGTGCTGCCACAGTCCGTAGAGGAAGGAGTAGGCCGCCGAGGCCTGGGCCCTGCCCCCGAAGCCCACGCGTTGCTGGAGCCAGCTGTACAAGGCCTCGGCGAGGGGCACACTGGCGCAGTGGCCTGTCTGTCCCGCCAATTTGTCCCTGTGGCTCCACACCTCCCGTACAGTCCGCTCCGTCTGCGCCTTTGTGAAGCACCGGTTTTTGACGGGACCCGCGGCCCGGAGGAACTTGGGCACGTCGGGGTCAATGCCGAGGCCAGGTAGAGGGTCGAGGGCCTTCCCCACCGTGGGAGATCGGCGCCGGTGTTCCGCAAATGCCTCGACGAGCCGTTGGACGGGGCCACGTGTTGCGGAGCGGGTGTGGCCGCCGTCCTCGGACCCTGGTGAGCTCCGCGCATCCCTGGTGCGCCTCAGGGCATCTTGGAGCTTCAAGAGACGGCCACGGAGGGCGGCAACGGTGTCCCGGGTGGGGGTCGCGGCGGCGTCGACGACCGCCCGGATGGCAGCAGGGTCGAGGGCCTGGGCGCCGGCCCCAAGGCCGCCGGGGGCCAGTGCCCCGAAGGTCTCGGCGTCCAGATCCCAACCGTCCGCGGTGGACCCGGCGAGGAACTCGACGATCCCCTCGGCGCACGCTGCGGCGGCCTCTTTAGCCTCGTTCAGGCGCAGTCCGTCGGCCTCGGCCACCGCCGCGTGGTCCCGGCTTCTCGCCTCGCTGCCCTCCCTGTGTCCGCCAGTGGTGTCACCACCGCTGGCGCCGCCGACGCCTCCGATATCGCCTTGAAAGTGCCTGGCATCTCGAACGAGGTCGACCGCGAGGCCAGCGAGACCCCCGGGGCACCCGAGGGCCTCGACTTCCGCCACAGACCCTGAGATTAGGGCGTCAGAGAGTTTGCGTCGGGCGCCAGGCTCAAGCATGCGGGCATAGAGAGCTCCAAGGGCGCTGCGCCCTAGCGTCAGGGCTGAGGGCACGGATGCGGCCCGGTCGGGCCATCCAGGTCCCTCGCCAAGGAGAAGGCGCACAAGAAGAGCCGAGGGATGGCCGGGGCGTCGGTAGCGGGCAAGGGCGGCGGCCCGGACTGCCGTCGCGGGCAAGTCATCAGGTGTGGGAGACAAAAGGGTGCTGCGGCCACCGCAGCGACTGCCGCCGTCCCCCCCCTCTTCCTCCACCTCCTCTCCATCGGCGGCCTCGATCGCCATAACCAGCGACGGGCGTGGCGTCATCGCCGTCATCTGGTCTCTAAGTCGCGTGTTTTCGCTCTCAAGCGCGTCGACCCGCAGCTGCAGCGATGCGACATGGGCTGGACCGCCGCTCAGCTCGCAAGCCTCGATCCGCTCGCGCGCCAAGGTCAGATCCCGCTCTCGAGCTCCGAGGCGCTCGAGCAGGTCTTGAAGGGCGGCCTGATTCCGAGGGTTGACCCCACCGCGGCTGCTGCCAGCGCTGCCGCGGCTCATGCGATTTAACGCCGCGTAGCTCCACTGGCGTCGGCCACTCGCGCCGTCGCCATCGTCGGCACCCGTCGTGGTGCTAAGGACTTCGGCAACGGCACGATCCCTGGCCCTCGACATGGTCCTGGCGATGCCCTGGAGATCCCGAAGTCCGCTGCCGCCACCACCTCCGGTGTTGCCCTCAGCGCCCCCGTCCCCATTGCCATCCCGACGCCGAATCGACATCTTGAGCCGTGCCGAGGCCATGCCCTGACTGTAGGACCGGCCAAGGGACTGGGCTCCCCCTCTCCCGAAACTCCTCGCAGCAAGGGGGGAGGGCAGGTCGCCGTCGTCGTCGTTGCCGTCGTCGTCGCCGTTGCCGTCAAACCCCCCTCTGTTCTCCTCGAGGGCACTGAGCCGCGGCCGTGCCCCCATTCCCCCCCGACGCATCGACCTCCCGTGCGGAGCATCAAACAGCAACCCCCCGTGTCGCATCGACGTTGTCCTGCTCTCAGCTGGGGCACGGTCCAGCGATCCACCCGCCGGGAGAGCGCCGCCGCACCCGCCAAAGACGCAAGATGACGCCCCGTGTCCTGCCCCGCCCATGCCCACCCTCCCACCGATCCCACCTCTGGCCCCACCCACCCCCTCGGCCAACTGCAGGTCGTCTCGAAGCTCCCGACACACATCTGCCCACTTCTCATTCTGTGTTTCCGCAAAACTGGGGGTAGGGGGCAGGGGAGAGGGGGTTGGGAGGGCTGGGTGGGGCTGGGGCGGGGGGAGGGGGGGGATGGCGGCGGGTGCCCCAGACAGAAGAGAGAGGTCGGGCGGGTCGGCGGGGAGCGGGGAAAGAGGGAAATAATGGGACCGTCTCAGTCTCGCCCGAGGGCGTGGGTCAGGGCGATGTTCTGGGCCTCGATGCGTCCGCAAACGACGGCCAAGGCCTCGCAGGCCCACCGGGCGATGCCCGCGAGGCCGGCCGCCGCATCCTCGACTAAGACCCCGCGGTCGCGGCACTCAGCGCCAACCTGCGCCGCGACGCGACGCGCGGCGGAACCAAAGAGGTCCAGTCCTCGCTCGGCGACGTCGGCGATGACGCCGAGAGTGAGACCTTGGCAGCGGGTGTCGGCTTCGCTCCGCTCGTTGAACGCGCGGACCTCGGAGGTGAGCCAAGCTCGGAGACGGATGGCATCGCCCCTCTCGGCACGAGGCTCTGACGACCTGAGGGTGGCGGCGGAGACGGCGGCGGAGGCGGCGGAGGTGGCGGAGGCGGTGGTGGAGGCGTTGGCGATGGCGGCAGGTTGCCTTACCTCTCCTCTGGACGGGGATGACGCGCGGGGAGCGGAGGAAAAGGGCCAGGAGAGGGGGGGCGGGCGGGCAGGGCGGGCGGCGTCAGACGTAACCCAGGCCCGTTCGGCCCCTCGCCCGCGGCGCGCCCCACCCGTCCTGATGCTGGTGTCGGTCGCGCCCCCCGCGGCGGACTCCTCGTCGTCGCGACCATGGCGACTTTCGCCCAACAGAGGTGTCTGAGTTCCCGCCTCAGAAGCCGTCGGGGCCAGGCCTGGCGGACGGCGGAAGGACACCACGACGTCTGCGTCGGGCACCGTGCGCTCCGCAGTCGCGCTGTGGTCGCCACCGGAAATGGGCATAACGTCCATCAATCGAGCTCCAGCGACCGTTCCGCGTCTATTTTCTCCGTTAAAGTCTGCAACCTCGGCGAAAGACGTTCAGAAGGGAGGATTGACGGCACCGAAGATGTTGGCCGGGGTCGGGATGGCGGCGCGTAGTGTCGCAAGCGGCTCTGCGCCGCTCTAGCGAAACTATAGAATATCAAACCGAGTCAAGAGACAAATTTTGTCACAGTGTCGCAAGATTAAGTCAATAAAAAGTCAGGAATACCGGAAAAGGCGCAGTGGTTAGGCGTGGCCCGTCGGGCTGGGAACGGCCATACGCGCCTTACGGCGTCGCCCCTTCTACCCGCTCGCCCGACGCGTGCAGCACCGCGAACCGGACAGCCTGAGACAGGCGTGTCCTCCTCAGCTTGGGCGTTGCCGCATCGCCCTTCTTGCGTGACTCAGAGGAGGACTCTGCTGCGCCGCCACGATCAGCCGCCCCACCCCCTGCGCTCAAGCGCCCCATGCTCCCCGCGGCCCCCACTGAGCTGTTGGGGCTCGTCTTTGCTCCTGGCTGCCGAAGGGAGATGCGTCGCCACCGGCGATGCTAACCGGCGGGAAGGCATAGGGGGGCGGAAGAGGGCGCAGTGCAGTGCAGACGCTTCGACGGCGTCTCCTCGACTCGGCGGCCCCCAAGGGCTTCGCCTGCGTCCTTATCAGTCCACTCCTCACCAATCCGGATCGAAATCGTCAAACGCCTCCTCCTGCGAGTCGTACCCGTCCTCTCCTTGATCGTTCCTTCCCCTGTCCTTGCCGCTCGCGTTCTTCCGCGACGGATCATACCGCAGCGCCCGCGCCGCCTCATTGTGCAGGTCCAGGCAGAAGGCTACCCGCTCATGCAGGGCCGCCTGGGGATTGAATCCCTCGTAGGCCTCCTCAGGGTCCGCGGACGTCAACACGGAAATTCCGGTGACGGGGTCCCGCTCGAGCGCGGCGTCGACGGCGCCGTCGTAGATGGTCTTGGCAATTACGTGTTCGGCGCTCAAAAGGACGTCCGAAGATGCGGTGGCGGCGTTGGCACAGAGGCCCAGGCGCTCAGCGACGTCGGCGACGCTGATGCGGCTGTAGGCCTTGACGATGCGGCGGAGCCCGGAACGGATCACGTTAGCACGCAGGCGGAGCGCAAGGAGCTCGGTCCCGTCAGCTTCGAACGCCTCCCTCCTTGCAGCGATGACTGCCGCGAAGGCCGAGAGGTCACCCTCCCTGACCGCCCGCGTAAGCTCGAGGTACGGCACGAGGGGGCCTTCCGTCTCCACCTCGGAGGTCCCGCTCCCGCTCCCATCTCCCACGAGGTCGGCGCGGTCGGGAACCACCCCAAGGAGGAGCTGCACCACGGTGAGCCATTGAGTTGTCGATGCACGGAAGCCCTTGGCACCTGCAGGGGCCTTGCGCAGCGCTTGCTGGAGGCAGTCGCGAGCCCCACTGTAGTCGAGCTGCACCGCGCGGAGTCTGCCGAGGTAGTGGAGGTGGCGGCACTGCTGCGGCCCGCTGCGGGCGGCGCCACCGGACGACGCGGCGGAGGCGGCGCCCTCTGCACGGTCTCTGGCGCCAGACACTGCTGCAGCCTCTGTCTGCAGGCGAAAAGCTTCCGCTAATGCGAACTCTCGAGTCCCCAAATAGTTGCGCAGCACAAGGTTGAGCAGGCAGTCGCGTCCCGGCTCGTCGTGACGCAGTGTAGCAGTGCGGTGCCAGCCGAGGAGGCTTGACCGGAGGGCAGGAGCAGTCCCAGTCCGCTCGTGGCACAGAGAGAGGTGGGAAACGAGCCGTGCGCCTGTGAGGTCGAGGGAGCGCCGGTTGAGGGAGATGATCCGGTCAACGGCGGCTCTGGCCAGCGGTAAAGCGAGGTCGGGGCGGCCTTCATCGACGAGACGGGCGACGACGGCGAGGGCGATGAGGGCCTCGGCCTCGGGCAGGGCCGTGGGGGGGGGGGGGGGGGCTTCCTTGCCACCGGCATTGCCGTCGGCACCTTCGGCCTTGGCGGCGCCCTCGTTCATCTCGGCGTCACCATTGGCGGCAGCAGCGGCCAGGGGCGACGGGGCACGGGCAGCAGCGTCGCGCATCGCGGCAGCGAGGGGCGCCGCGAGGGGCGCCTCGGGCGACAGGCTGCCCTCGATGAGGGCGACGAGGTCACTTGCCGTGACGTTCGACCGGGCCTGGGCGAGCTGTCTCAGGGCGCGGGCAGGGAGGACGCGGGGGTCCTTCACTCGGGCGGCGCGGACGATGAGGCTCAGGGCACCACGGACGCGGGCGAGGGGGGGGGCGTTGGGAGGGGGGGGGGGGGGGGGGGGGGCGGGGGGGGGGGGGGGGGGGGGGGGGGGGGGGGGGGGGGGGGGGGGGGGGGGAGGACGTCGCCCTCGGCGGCGGCCACCAGGCCCACGGGGTCGACGGTCATCGTTGCGGGGGAAGTGGGCGGCCTGCGGGCGAGACGGGCGGGGGGCGGGGTCGTGTGCTGGCCGTCCGAGGGCGCGGAGCGCGCGTTCCACCCCATCAATATTACGTGCCGCGCTCCATACCGAGAGGGATGGAGCGCGGCGGGGAGCGTGCTGAGAGGGCCGAGTGTGTCACAAAGCGTGGCCGGCGCCGGCTCCACGTCTCGGGTCGACGGCACACGCACGGCGGGCCTCCTCGACAATTTTTTACGAAGAGATTTCGGTCGAGAGAAAGCATAGCCCCGAATCGCACCAAAAGCGACGGAGGAGGGAGCGCAGCGCCGCCGCTTCTGTCCGCAGGCCGTGAAACGACTCGCCAGGCGACGCAGTTGCCTGGCAAGCGAGAAGGGAGGGCGCGCCGTGGAGCGGGCTTGGTGTTGGGGCGCGGCGAGAGGCCTTTTCTCGGAGAGTGCCTCGCGTCACCTCGGCCGAGACTCTGCAAGGCTGCATAGGAGGCGTTGGGCCACGTCGAGGGCAGTGCCGCCCGGCGCTGTGATCCGTCCAAGCGGCGGTGGGATACGCTTGTTTGCGACACCTTACCCAGAGTCAGCGAGTCGAAGCGGCTACGGTGTCGTCGCGCTCGGCCGACGCGCGCTCGCCCAGCCTGGAGCGCGCCGAGCTCACCGGATGTCGCACGCCTACCTCACCCGATTCACTACCCTGTACTGTACCGCAGAACCGGAAGAACTGCGAGAAGGCGCGAAATGGGGGGCCTTGTCCCCGAGGCCGTCGCCGGCCTCTCCTCCCCCCCCGAAGACGAGACCCAAGCTGCAATCAAGATCCAGGCGGTCGCCCGCGGTCGTGCTGACCGTCGCAAGGTCGCTGCGATGAAAGAGGAGCACAGGGCCGCCACGCGCATCCAGGCCGTCGCCCGCGGCAGGGCCGACCGTCGACGCGTAGCCGGGATGAGTACAATGTCGACGACTGGCCCCTCGACGGTGAGCGCTGAGCAGGAGCGTGCCGCCGTTCGCATCCAGGCCGCGGCCCGCGGCAGGGCCGACCGCCGCCGCGTCGCCGCCCTGCGGGCCGGGGCCATGTCCGGTGCCGATGTCGCTGCCGTTGCACCTGACCTGCCCCTCCCCCCCGGCGCCGTCCTCGGCGACCACGACGACTCCGCCCGTGTTGCTGCTGCCATCCGCATCCAAGCCGTCGCCCGCGGTCGTCGCGACCGCCGCCGCGTCGCCGGCCTCCGAGGTGGCGGGGGGGGCGCCGAGCCCCCAGCCCCCCCAGCCCCCTCCCCTACGTGCCACGTCGTCCTCTCGGACGGTTCCCCTGGAGGCCTCTCCCTCCCTGTCCAGCGGGAGGGAGTCCCCCTCACAGCTACTGTGGGGGAGATCGTCGAGGCCGCCTGGGAGGGAGGAGGAGGAGAGTACGACGCCTCAGTTCGGCCGAAGGTGACTGTCGGAGCCACCGATGGCGGCGGCCCGTCGGGATTGGTGTGGGATGATTCATTGAAGGCATGCGGGGCACGGGCGGGGGGGACGATCGAACTCGTTGTCGGCGGGGGCGCCGATGCAGGCTCCCCCCCCGACAAGGCTTCGGATCGGCACTCCCCCGTCTCCCACGTCGAGGGAGTCGTCGAGGTTGAGGTGCCCCCGGAGATCGACCCGGAGACGGGTGAGGAAACCTGCCCTGGTCGTGTCGTCCGCGTCGCCGTCACCGTCGACACGTCGGGCCATGCGGGACCCACGGGACGGAAGAAGTTCCTCGGCGGTTATCGCCACAAGGAGACTCGGCTCGAGTACCACAATGCCACGGCCCAGACGACTCGCGTACCCAAGTACACGGAGGCAGACCGGAAGCTGTCCCGGGAAGCGCAGACAGTGAGTGTTCGCACGCGCAAGGCCCAAACGACGCGCGAGGGGTCCACCCAAGTGGCCCGTCCCGACTTCTACGTGGGCGACGAGTGTGATGTTGTGGTGATGGCGTCGAGCGCGCGGTATCAGACGAGCGAGGAGCTCTTGGTCGTTTGGGAGGCGGCTGCGCGGACCATGCAGCGGTGGTGGCGGGGGAGTGCGGGTCGCGCCCGGGCGGCGGAGCTCCGGGCCGAGCGTGACGCCGAACGCGACCGTAAGCGCGCCGAGGAGGAGGCGGCGGCCGAGGCCGCGGAGCTGCATCGGCAGCGCGAGATCAGGCGCCGCGTGCAGCCGCTGACGAGTGCTGATTTTGCCCTCCTACGAGACGAACTTGAGGCATGGCGGTTGGCGCAGACAGACGCCATTGCCGTGGCCACGGGGACCGTCCCCTTTGGTGACGGCGGCGGTCTAGGGGACACGGCGGCCACGGGCGGCCACTACGACTCGGCGGGACCTGGTGCGTCGCGTGGCCCGGGTGCCGCCGACCCTGAGGCCCTGGCCTCGCGCCACGCCCAGCTCGAGCGCCTGCTTGGCCGTGAGACGCGTCTGCTGCAAACTATTGACCGGCTCGAGCAGGTCGCCGGTGGGGTCCGCCGCGAGCGTCGCATTGACCGGCAGCTCGCAGACCTCGCCGCAGCCAAGACGTGGCAGTTGTCCGATGGAGGCACCGTCGACGTCCACACGCCCTTCACCGTCCGCGCCCGCGAGCTCGCTCACCTCTACCACGGTCTAGTCGCCCCCGACCCCGCCCTCGACGCTCGGCTCGACATCCTTCTCCACGTCAAGTACACGGCGCGCGAGTTCGACTGCGCGTTGACCAGGGAGCTTTGCCAGCTCGTAGACCGCGAGGCTGACCTGCTCAACAGGGGCAGACCCACGTCGAGCCTCGCGGGGCTCCGGCGTCGCATAGCCAACCTGTTTCTAGCGTTCGTCGAAACTCCGGAGTTCAACCCAGAGGCGGCACGTTATTCGCTGCGGGCCGCTGGTGCGCGGGGGGTCGTGGGCAAGGTGACGGTGGTCGGGGGACCTGGGGCGGGGTGACGAACACACGAAGACTGAGAGGCAATTGGGCAGTTGAGCCGCCTGCCCCGCTCCAGCCCAAGTCGAGCCCCAGCTCCACCCAGCGAGCAGCGCTGTAAGTTTTGTGGCCGCCCAAAGGGGCGGTGGCCCGCGCGAGGGCCGCCGCATTCCCTGGTGGCAGGGGCGCACTGCGCCGAGGAACGAGGCGGCCGTCGTAGCGCCTCCGCTGGCGCCGGGTGCAGGCAGAAACATGTCCATTCTCGCTTTGGTGCTCGGCTCAGCTGCCTTCGCAGCCGGAAAACCATTTCACGCGAAAGCGCTGGACGTCGGTGGCGCGTTCTGGCAGGGGCCCTGCCTCCGTCGCCCAGCTGTCGACTACTCCCCACCCCTCTCCGCAACCACCACGAGCACCACCCCGGACCGACAACTCCGCAGAGGTGGATCAAGTCGTCGCCGCGGCCTTCCAGGGGACTTTCAGCCTCTGCGCCCTGCTGGTGGCGCTGCCCGTGGCGCGCATCGCCGGGGTCTCGGCCTCACTCGCCGTGTGGGGCCTTGCGGCACGGCTCCTCGTGGCCGCCCTCCTCTTCCCGCTCCCCGCGCTGCTGGCCTATCGCATCGCCGAGGGCGGGGCGCGCGGGACCCTACCGCCGCATGGGAGAGCGGCGCTGGCGGGAGCCCTCTTGGTTTGCTTCCACGTTGCCTTTTGGCGCGGCGGCGCCTGCCTCCCCGGCCTCGCCCTTGCCGACACTGCCGACGCCGTCGGGCGAACCGCTCGGTGGGATCTCGCCGCCCTCGCGCGTGCCGCCGCCGCGGGGGCTGCTCTGCTGGGCGCGGCGCTGGGTCACGGAGCGACACTGGCCCCGTACGCGCTGCTGGCACGTTTTCGGCGGCAAGTGACAGAGGAGCAGGCGGCCGAGGCGGAGGAGCAGGCGCGGCACAGTCAGGCCCTGTGCGACGAGGCCGCAGGTCGCCGAGACGACCCAGAGGTGCTCCGGGCGCTGGAAGATCTGAGGCGTGAGGCGGCGGACCAGGCGCGCGAGACGCGGGCGGAGGCGGTGCGGCACTTGCAGCGCGGCACGCCGATGGGGATTGCCCGCGACGTCCTCGGGCATGCCTTTGCCGTCTGGTGCGTTGTGCGCCTCGCTGTAGCCCTGAAGATCGCCCTGCTGGGCCGCGCGCTCCCAGGCGACGATGCTGCTGACGCAGACTCCGGCACATTCGTCGCGTCCGTTTCGACTGAGTGGCGCCCCGCCGTCGCTGCCGCCCTTCTCGCCGTCCTCCTCGCCAACAGCATGCGCGCCACCGTGTCCCAGACCCTCTTTCTCCTTTCGCGCGTGCCGGGCGCCGCAGGGGCCGATGTCGTGTCCCTCGTCTTTGCTATGTGCCTTTGCTGCTACGCGGCGGCGGCGGCACTCTTGGCGACAAGCCGTCTAGGCGACGGCCTGCGGGCCGAGGTCGCCGAGGTGCTCGGCGCCGGCCGCGAGGGGGTGGCGGGGGCGCTTCCTCTCGACTTCGTGGCGCTTGATCGATGCTTCAACGCTCTGTTTCTCCTGTCAGGGTTGGGAACAGCGGCGCTCCTCGCTCGACGGCACCGCGAGCGCACGCGGCAGCACGTGGAGAGCGGGTGGGGGGGGGGGCGGGGGGGAGGGGGGGGGGGGGGGGGGGGGGGGGGGGGGAGTTCGATCGTGGGCCACGCCGGTCGCCGCGATGCCCGTCTGATGGTGCTAGGGGGGATAGGGCGATGGCGCGGGCGCGACGGCGCGTGATGGCGTGCGCGGCGATCGCTCGAATTTTCGAAACGCAAGGTCGTGGGAGTCGTCCGTCCCACTCCTACCCTCCTTCTCTCTCCCCTTTCCCAAATCTAGATAGTCCGAGCAAGCGCCACCCGTATCCGCGGTGGCATCGCAGGGTTCGGGGGTCTTGCGCCGTCAGGCCCCACGGGCCGGCGCTGCCGACGCCGGGTTCTGTGGCACGACGTCGCCGGCCTCGGCGTCGGCCTCGGTCGTCTCCCTCTCCGTCGCACTCGACGATGTCGTCAACGTCGGCTTGCTGTCCCAGGGATGGTACAGCATACGCGTCTCGGCCGAGATTGACGGAAGCCCGCTGATTCTTGCCGAACATCCCGCATGGGCCCCCGGCGCGGCCAGCGACGACGTGCCCTCCCGACCGTCCGACCGGCGGGCCGTCAGCCGCCCGTTCTTCGTCAAATACAAACGCCAGGCGAGATACTACGCGTGAGACTGTGAATTGACATACATCAGACCAACAGGCTGCACATGACCACCGCCACCCTCCCATTTGCCTCAGGTCGAGCGTCTCGCCGGTATCGTTACATTTGAAGTTCCCTCGTCGGCGCTCGCCGCCGTCGCCGCGACCCGTGTCTACCCCTGCCACCCTGCCACCCCGCCCTCCGCCGTCATCGTACTGTTGGAGCTCCTCCATTTGCCGCTGCGCGGACGCGGGCGGCGGCGATGGTCATGCTGCCGCACCGGCGCGGACTCGTCTCTGTCGAATGATGGCCCAGGGCGCCCTCGCAACTCCGATGCCATGCCCGTGGCCGCCATCGCGCGGGTGTGTGTCGCTCTCGCGGCCATTGCCGACGGCGGGCTCCACGCCCACGTCCCCGTCTCCCTGTCGGGGCGGTTCGGCGGGGCGCTGCTGGGTGCCACGCTTCACACCCGCGCCTCTGCCCCGTCGACACTGACGACGCGATGGGCCCTGCGACGCCTCCTCGCCGCTGTCGACGGACTCGACGGCACGGTTGAATCCGACCCCGACGACAACGACGACGATGCTGGGGCCGAGTGGCGGTGGACGCGCGTCCGAGCCTTGGCGACGGGGGCGGACGACCCCGAGTCGCGGTTGACACGGCGCCATCCCGGAGCCCTCGTCCGGGCGCTCGCCGCCCGCGGTGCTTCGGTGCGCTCCGCCGAGGCTCTGGTCTGGGTGTCGCGCACCGGCGTTGTTGACGGTGGAGCCGATCCTGGCAGTGGCGGCGACCCCCACCCCTGCCCCGCCATCGCCCCGATGCGTTGCGGCCTCGCCAACGTGCCGCGCCTCGCTCGCGCGTGTGTTGACCGTCACTGCGCCGCCCAGCGTCGCGCCGCTGGAGAGGACGAACAAGGAGAAGGACGAGACGACGGCTTCGGCGCCCCTGTCGCCGACACGGACGGAGTGCAGCCGCGCTGGCACGGCGAGACCCCACACCTGCGCACCCTTGCCCTAGCATCCGAAGGGGACCTGTGTGGCCCCTTTTGCCTATCTGTCGAGTCGACCCCTCAGACGGTGGCGCCCGCTGACCGGCCCATCGTCGTCGGCCACGGCCCCGGCGGTCGCAGCCGTCCCGTCAGCGCGGACGGCGCGAGGTTGCCGGGCCTGCGGTCGCCACCGCAACTTGTCAATGGGGGTCTGTTCGCCTGCCCCCATGTCATTTTCCTCATCCACGGCCTCGGTGGCAACTCGCATGATCTCCGCCTCTTCAGGGACCGCCTAGCCTCGGATGCTGCAACGGCCGCGGCCGTCAGCGATGGTGCGGCGCCCGAGCTAATCCTGGTGCTGGCAGAAAGCCTTGAAGGCGGTACGTTGAGGCCGCTGGACGAGCAGGCCGAGGCACTTGCGCGAGAGGTGCGGGCGCGGGTGACGGAGGCCACGGGGTGTTCCTTCGGAGACGACGAGGGTGGCGGGGGCAGAGGTGGCCGAGGAGGCCGAGGCGACGATGACGATGACTACGTTTCTGGAGACTCGTGTGACGATGTTGTGTCGACTGACGATGTCCTACTGACAGGAGCCGGGACAGGTGCGTCGCCCAAGCTTGGCCCTTGGGCCTGCCCCCCCCTCCGGCTCTCTTTTGTTGGGCACTCGTTGGGGGCCATGGTAGCGTGGAGGGCCGCGGGTCATCCCTTGCTCTCGTCGCTGCGCCCCTGCCTGCAGACATTCGTCGCCCTCGGCGGCCCCTTTCGGGGCATTGGCGGGCAGGGCTGGTGGGGCGACGCCGTCGCCGCCTGCATGGGCGCTGCGTCGCGGTGGGTGCCCGTGTTCTCCGACCTGCGAGCGGCGCGGCAGGTAGGGACGCTGGCCTGGGGCCGCGAGGGGGGCGCCGGGGGGAGGAGCACCTCTTCCCTCCCCTTTCGGCATGTCCTGCTGGTGGCGGCGCCAGAAGATCGGTTTGTGCCGCGATGGTCGGCTCTGGCGGGCCCCGTTGACGTCGACGCGTCCGCGAGCGTCGTCGTCCGGTGCGACGTGCACTTTGGCCGGGTCCATCTGCGGGCTCGGCCGAGGGGGGCGTCGCTGTGGACGGCCATCGCGGCACGGGCGCCATCCCCACTAGGGCGCCGGGCGCACTTTGGCCTTCGTGACGGAGACTGCCACGTCGGATTGCTGCTTGAGCTGCTGCCCGAGGGGGCGTTGGGGATCGTGCCTGCCACCCCGCTCGAGTCCGGGGAGGCGCGCTCGAACTTCGAGGGGTGGGTCAGGAGTGCGGCGGCCAGCTTCGTCTCTGCGGGACGGGAGTCGTTCGTCAAGACGAGAGCTGTGTGAGTGCGTGAAGCCACGGGAGGCGAGCTTGCATCTTCCCCGCCCCCGCGATACCTCGATCTATCAGCGTGAGAGGTAACGAGGGCCCGTGTCTGCCCGCCGCGAGGCGAGGGGGGCGACCACGTCGTCGACCGCTTTTTGAACGCGGACCGCCCCAAGGAAGCGCGAGAAGCCCAGTGTTGCGCTTTCGTGACGAAATCCTCTCTCTTATCCTCTCCTCCCCCTGCAGCTCGAGCGACTGCCGGACAAAAGACCGCCGCGACTTGTCGTCACCGTCGTTTGCCGCGTCGTCGACGGCCGCTCCCTCTGGTTCCATCGCGCACGGCGCGCGTCGCGAGAATGAGCTATCCACCGCCTCCCCCACCCCGCCGTGGTGAGGGTCTCGCGGCGGCATTGCCGCCCCTTCCCGGCGCGCCCGAGCCTCCCCCAGGGCTGCCGATGTCGGGCCGCTCTCCCCCGCCCTTGCCGCCCCCTCCACCGCCCCCCGCTTACCTCCGCGGCCCGGGCGCCGCCTCCCCCCCGCCCCCTCCCCCCGGCTATCTCACCGAGGCCCCGCCCTCCATCCGCCCCCCCCCCCCCCCCCCCCCCCCCCCCCCCCCCCCCCCCCCCCCCCCCCCCCCGCCCCCCCCCCCCCACCCCCCACCCCCCCCCCGCCCCCACCCGCCCCCCCCCCCGCCCCAC
>Ga0181573_10001556_pt1 | contig 22361 bp, 17 predicted proteins | sample 101ome_25_FD_148643 | JGI IMG/M metagenome (GOLD analysis project Ga0181573, IMG submission 148643) | Coastal salt marsh microbial communities from the Groves Creek Marsh, Skidaway Island, Georgia - 101409BT metaG (spades assembly) | ecosystem: Environmental > Aquatic > Marine > Intertidal zone... | reverse complement strand
CCTCCCCTCCCCTCCCCTCCTTCCCCCTCTTCTTCCTCCTACTGCAGCGCCTTCATGAAGTCGTCGAAACGCCTCGACCCGCTCCAGTCGTTGGCCGCATTCCACCTCCCAGTCCCCTTCAGGTGCTCCCTCAGCACCTTATTCGCGGCGTCCTCCAACACCGCCTCACTCAGCCCCTCCCCGCCCTCCAACAGCATCGCATCCCACGACGGCATGTCCGCCACCATCTCCTCCGCGTCCAGCTTGAGCCCCTTGAGCACCTCCAACACCGCCTCCGCCACCAACCCGTTCCCCTCCGCCGTCAGATGCAGCCCGTCATTCAAAAGCCTATCCCCGTACCCCTCCACCCCCACAAACCGACTCCACAGGTCCACGCACGGCACCCCCAGCTCGGCCGCCAGCCCCGTACACGCCGCAGCATACTTCCCCGTCATCTCCACCGTCCGCTCACTCCCCAGCACCAAATCCACCCCATACTTCTCCTTCGCATGCACCACCCGGTGCGCCTCCGACACCGGCGGCGGCGCAATCAGCACCACCCGCCGCACCCCCGCCTCCTTCCTCAAGTACGTCACCATCGACCGCAGGTTGTTCACATACACCTCCAGCGACACATGCTGCTTCCCAGACGTACGATCCGGCAACGCCGCATCATTCGCACCGAAAAATATGGTACACAGCGCCGGCGCACTGTCCACCTTGTCGTCGTCCACCACGCGCGGAACCAGGTGCGGCAAGATCAGCTTGGCCGCCCTCGTGTTGTACCCGGAGTACCCACGGTTGACGATATCCACCTTGCGAGCGTACGTATCCTGCAGGATCGACACCCACCCGTTGGACGGCGACGACCCCTGCTGCGTGATCGAGTCGCCTGCGTGACGAGGAAGACGAAGAGTCGGAAGGAAGACGGAGAGAGAGATGACCGGTTTCGGAGGATTGGTTTTGCCCGCGAGTGAGTCGCGAGTCGCGAGTCGGGCGTCGCGAGTCGGGCGGGACAGAGGTCGTACCGAAGACGATCCACTGGGGACGCACGGATGACATTGGATCGGAAGAACGGTTTCGTTCGAGTCTGTCTGTCCCCGCGTCGAGAGCTCTCGAGAAGAACCAAAACTTCGCGTCCTAACCGAGTACGAGTACGAGTACGAGTACTCCTCACCCTCAGACGGACAACTCTGTTCTATTCTTTGCCTTGTGGCGGTTGATCACGGTACTGTACATAGTACGGCGTTCGTGTGCGCGAGCAACGACCTTCCTGGGTTCCTGGAGCGTTCAGAAACGCGTGATTTCTGACCTACGGATTCCAAATTTCTATAACGATGGCATCTGCCGCGACGGAGAATCCTCCCGCCCCGGAGCATGCTTCTACTGTTTTTCAAGAAGCGCAGGAGCGCGAGAATGCGGTGGCTGAGTACAAGGCCAAGGTCGTACGGCATCGGTGCGTGGTTGACTGATCTGCGCACGCCACCTCGTCCGTTTCTTCGCCGCGCGCACGCGCTCACGCACCGTTCTTCTCGGTTTCGTACGTCCCACCCACAACGCAGGGAGGCCGAGTCGAAAGTGAAACTTCTGAGGGAGCAGATCCGCGAGCTGGAGAAGGAGTTTGATAAGACGGAGGACGACTTGAAAGCGCTGCAGTCGGTGGGGCAGATCATCGGAGAGGTGTTGCGTCAGCTCGACGAGGAGCGTTTTATCGTCAAGTCGAGCAGCGGGCCGCGGTACGTGGTGGGGTGCCGGTCGCAGGTGGAGAAGGAGAAGCTGACGGCGAACACGCGCGTGGCTCTGGACGTTACGACGCTGACCATCATGCGGATCCTGCCGCGGGAGGTCGACCCGGTGGTGTTCAATATGACGCAGGAGGATCCCGGAAATGTGGATTATAGCAATATCGGGGGGCTCGGGGAGCAGATCCGGGCGCTTCGGGAGGCCGTCGAGCTGCCGCTGGTGAACCCCGAGCTGTTCCAGCGGGTGGGCATCAAGCCGCCGACGGGGGTGCTCCTCTACGGGCCGCCGGGGACGGGGAAGACGCTGCTGGCGAAAGCGATCGCCAGTAATATTGACGCCAACTTTCTTAAGGTGGTGGCGTCGGGCATCGTGGATAAGTACATCGGTGAGTCTGCGAGGGTGATCCGCGAGATGTTCAACTACGCCAAGGAGCACCAGCCGTGCATCATCTTCATGGACGAGATCGATGCGATCGGCGGGAAGCGGTTCAGCGAGGGGACGAGCGCGGATAGGGAGGTGCAGAGGACGCTGATGGAGCTGCTCGCGCAGCTGGACGGGTTCGAGCAGCTCGAACAGGTCAAGATTGTGGCGGCGACAAACCGGCCCGACACGCTGGACCCGGCGCTGATGCGCCCCGGGCGGTTGGATCGGAAGATCGAAATTCCGCTGCCGAATGAGCAGGCGAGGATGGAGATTCTGAAGATTCACGCGAGCAAGCTGAAGAAGCACGGGGATATCGACTACGAGGCCATCGTCAAGCTGGCGGAGAACTTCAATGGGGCCGACCTGAGGAACATCTGTACCGAGGCGGGTATGTTTGCGATTCGGGACGAGCGGGATTATGCGATCCAGGAGGACTTTGCGAAGAGCGTGCGGAAGCTGGCGGAGAGCAAGAAGCTGGAGAGCAACAGTCTGAGCTACAGCTCCGAGTGGGGCGACGGCGGAAAGAAATAGACGTTTGTTTCCGAAACGTATCGACGTATCGACGTATCGACGTATCGACGTATCGACGTATCGACGTATCGACGTATCGACGTATCGTAACATCTCTACATTACAGGATCCGCTCCAACTCCTTGGCGTACTGCAGGCAGTTGTCGATGACCTGCTCGTTGCTGATGGCGCGGCTGACGTCGTCGTCGCCCTTCTTCTGCAGGATCACCCTGCCGCCCGCCACCTCCCAGCCCTGCTCCTCGCATATCTGCACAAGGTCCTTCTCAGACACGCCCAGGATCGACGCAGCGTCCGCCGACGTGAGCGACTGGTACGCCGCCTGGCTGCAGCTCGCAATCTCGTTTCTCGCCGTGGTCACAATCCGCTGAAGCAGGGGCACGTAGTACGGTGACACGGCCACGTTCTGTGCCTCTCCGACCTTTGCATACGAGCCCTGCATCATCCACCCCTCGAGCTCCATCACATGGGACACCTCGGGCGTCGACGTGAGCCCGGGCGGCAGCAGCTCGACCGTCGCGTGAAAGTCGGCGATCCTGTTCTGTACCAGGTAGGTCAGCAGCCGCAGTCCCCACAACAGGGGCTCCTTGTCACTACCACTACCACTGCTACTTCTACTGCTGCTGCTTGTCGTCGCCGTCGTCGCTGTGGCGGTGCGCAGCTCCTTCTCGAGGTAGTACGGCATCAGCAGCGCAAAGTTCCGATCAAAGCCCGCGTCGTCCCCCTTGGTCGACATGTACAGCACGGCCGACTCGTAGATGTCCTTGGCGAGCGCCCGCTCGGCTGACGCCTCCGGCGTCGCCTCCATCCTCGGAGGCAGCGACGGGAGCTTGGTCAGCTCGACCTTCAGGGCATTCAAGGCGGTCGTGAAGGCGCTCTCATTGTCGCTCGCGAGCGCGTTCTGTGGCACAAGGAGGGGAAGAGCGTGGGTATACGCAGTGAGGTGCGTCGTCGTCGGGTCGGTCGTGTGGGAGGCGGGACGGGGAACGGGATGAGAGGGAACGAGTCGAAATTTGATCGATCACGAGCGCGCTGTCCGTTCTTCCTGGGCTTTGCTCGCGACGGGGTCACGTGTACGTACTTGATACTCTCCATGGAGCTGCTGCAACGGCACCGAGATGGGCATCTTGGAAGAGTTTTCAGTTACAACACCAACCCGAGCACCTCCTCGACCTTCTTGGCGACCTCGGCCGCCGTCCGATCCAGCTCGCTGCTGACAGACTTCTGGACGTCGTTCGCCAGGCCGCCAAACATGACGCAGAGGTCGCCGTCCACGACGCTGCGCACCGGCATGTAGGAAGAGCGGTAGGCGAGGTGGTCGCGGCCGACCAGGCTGGGTGCCTCCTGGCGCATGTGCATCTCGAGCTGCTGGAAAAAGTCGACGCTGTCCTTGGACGAGAGCGGGATGAAGGCACCCACGGCGCCGTTGATCGTGGTGTAGATCAGGATCTCCTTGCCGTGGGACTGCATCGTCGCCCGCTCGATGGACGTGATGGTGTCGCCGACGTAATAGTTGGCAATGCTCTGGAATTTGTTGGGAGACAGGTTGCCGGCCGTGGGATCTTCTTCGACGGCGGCGGACATCTCGGCGGGCAGGCGCAATACGGTAAAGTTGCCAAACCTGTCTGCCGCGGCGACCGTGTCATAGTCCAGCGGGCAGACGGCGGTGATGTGCCTGGGGATCGAGTCGTCCGCGAAGACGTAGAGCTTATTCTCGGCCTTCTTGTACTTCATGAAGTGGACGCTCTCGCGGGCGTCGCCGACGTAGATCCTGAACCCGGTCGTGGCGAGGGTCGCGACGTCCGTGGGCAGCGGGCCGTACTCGCACTTGCGGAGCAGCCGCTTCATTCCCAGGTCCAATATTCGGACGGCCGATCCGACACCAGCCAGAAGCTTTCCCTTGAACTCGACGAGGACGCGAGGGATGGCGTCCACGTCCGTCGAGTGGATCAGACTCAGCGTTTTGCCGTCCTTCGAGAACTCGTAGCACTTGATCGAGTTGCCCTCCGTCTTTCGCGGGTAGAACGTCAGACCCTTGGTGACACCCACACAGAGGACGGAGCCTTTGTCGGGGTGGGACTCGAACGGGACGATCGCCGCCGAGATCGCGGCCTCGTTGTCGTCCAAGTCCAGCCGGGACAGCGCGCCGAGCGTCTTTGGGTCGATGACGTGGATGCACGATCCCCATTCGCCCTCCTCGCCCGAGTAGTCGCCGACGTGCCTGAGGCGCTCCGCCGCCGAGGGTCCGCCGTCGGTATCCATATCGGCGGTCCCGTTGGCCCCGTCGGATCTGCCGAGCGGCTGGGTCATGGCGTCGCTCTCGACGACCACGAGCGAGCCCGTCTCCGGGTGCACGGCCATGGCACGGGGAGTGCAACGCAGGGCGATCGAGCGCTCGTTGAACACCTGTCCGAGGCGGTCGATCGAGAGGATCTTGAGCACGTTCTTAGAGACGGCGATGAATCCCTCCTCGCACATCGGCGACGAGAAGGGTGCCGCGTGCGAGAGCGAGCCACACGACATTGGCACGACCGAGTAGGCGCCCTGATCGCTGTATCCGAGCCAGGGACGCGTCGACAGCGCCAGCATGGCCGGGTTGCCGTTGACGAAGATCTTGCAGAGGTTGGGCTGCTTTGCGCCGAGGAACCTCGTCCTCGTGTCGGTCATCTGCCCGGTGACGCGGTCGACGTCCGTGCGTTGCAGCAGGCCGTTTGCGAGGCCGATGTGCAGCTGCAAGGACCCCTTGCTCTCCGACTCGTCGAGCAGCAGGATGCTCTCCGGCGTCTCGGTAAGCGCCTGCATGTTGAGGGACTTCATGCCGTCCTCCGGGTCCAGACTCAGCAAGCGCACCGTCTTGTCGTACGAGCCGACCGCCAGATACCTGCTTCGAAGCAACCCGTCCGGGATCTCCCCGATGGACAGCGCCGAGACGTCCCCGCCCAGCTCCTTCCGCTCGGTCTCGACGAGGTTTCCCTGCGGCGTCATCTCGAAATAGACGACCTCGCCGCCCGCGAGCGAGACGGCCGCCTGACGTTCGTTGATGGCCGCCCGCGTGATGTTCCGTTTGCCGGCGTCCCACTCGGAGACGCGGCCCTTCTCCTGCACGTGCCTGATGCCGGTCGGCGTGATTTGCACAAACGTCCCGTCGTGCATGCAGCTCGCCCCGATCGTCTGCACCTTGTCGTTGAACCCCGTCTCGTCGGTCGGCTCGATGCTCTCCCCCATTTTCAGCACCATCGAGGCGTTCGAGAACGACACCACGCCGTACGACATGTGCTGGTCGCTCGGGTCCCGCTTCATCGTGAATACCGAGATGGGGTTCCCCTGGAGCTCGGAGTCGGCCAGTTCGTTCACCTGAAGCCCCGGACGCAGCATTCGCACTGTCGACTGTGCCCCCCTTCCACACGCGCAGAAAATCTGCGGACTCTCCTCCCCGAGCAGGTTGGCAATCTTCATGTCGAGCGTCGGCGCCAGGCTGGGCATCGTGTCAATCTTGTCCAGGTTGACCATCGGGAACCGAGGCTCGAACGTCACCTGTCCCGTAATCCCGTCGATATCCATCGCAAGAGAACCGACATCGTACCCGCCGTTCTCCAGTTTCACCTCCACGCTGCTGCTCTCCACCGCGTCGTCGTCGCCCAGCCCCAGGAACTGATACAGGTGGTGGTCCCCAAACTCGCTCGCAGCGAACAAGAAACCCTTCCTGAAGATGCACATCGACGTCGCGGGCGGGATCGTATCAAAGTACTTGACCTTGAGCTCGCTCACCTCGGCCCCGTCGTGCTCCAGGCTCACCTTGAACAGGTCCCCGTGCTCTGTCTGCACGAACGTGAAGAACCGGTTCTTCTGCTTGAGCATCGCCGCCGCCGTCACCAGCACCCCGCGATCCAGTGGCAGCTCTGCCCGCCTTGGAATCGCCGTCCGCAGCTCGACCGCCTGGTCCGAATCCCCGCTCCGATAGATGATGTAGTTCTCGCAGCACACCAGCAGACCGCCGGGCCCGTTATCAGCGATTCCGGGCACCGCAATGAGTTTGCTCGCCCCATTATCGATATCCACCGAGGACTTCCTCGTCACCGAGTTGAGCCCGAGGTCCAACTCGTACACCACCAGCTGCTTCATCGCCTCGTCCGCCGCCTCCCCGCTCGGGTCGAGATCCACCTCGCCGTAATCCAGCTCGATCGCCGCAAACTGCGGATTCTCAAAGCCCATGTCCATGCCGACAATATCGTAGACGACATGGTACGACTTGTGCGCTTCGAGCGGACTCGAAATCGTCAGCTGCGCGTCGGTGTCCCGGTTCAGCACGTAGACAAACTTCTGTTTCTCCAAGGCCCCCACCATACACGCGCGCCCCTTCGGATCCACCGCCAAGTACTCTCCCGGCACAATACGACGATTCCCAGACCTCCCGTACGTCTCCTGGTGCACCTTCTGGAACCGGTAGGCACTCGGCGCGGCGTCCCGACCGCTGCTCGACCCCACGACTTTCAGAATAACAATCCGCCCACTCTCCGACCCGACGATGATGTAATCCTCGTGCGACCCCGGAAACCGAAACGGCTGCAGCGAACGAATGTTCCCAAACACGTTGGTGCTGCACAGCGTCTTGAGCACCCCCTGCTCGTCCGGACGGACGAGCTCGAGAACATTCGACCCACGACTGAGCACGACCTCCTGGGACTTTGGCGCCGAGAACGAACCGTAGACGGCGTGCTGCGGAGCGGAGCGCGAAGGACGGGGAGTGAGCAAGCGAGTGGGATATCTCCTCCACGACTTTAAGGCATTCATTGCGGCGTTCTTTGTGGCCTTCTTCGGCGTGTACGCGCTCGCCGTGTCTCGGGCGAACGCCGCGAGGCACGTCGGGGGCTATTCCGTCGTCGAGCAGGACAGGAAGAGGAAGAAAAGCGCCCGCGCCGTCCTCACCCGCGCCGTCCTCACCCGTCGTCGTCGCAACCAGCACGCACCGTGATCGCCCCCGCCTTCTGTAGCGTCAGGTTGTACAGAAACATCGGGATACGCGTGTGGCTTCGCCGGCAAAGATTTCGAATTCCGAAGGATGCAGCCTTCTCTCGGCTCGGGCTTCCTCCTGGTATGCCTTCGTCAGCCGGTTCTGCGTGCACGCGTCAGCTCTGTAGTCAACGTCCGATACCTCCTCCTCGGGTGTGTATGAATGTGTATGGGGAGAAACTCTGAGCGGCCAATTGTCACCACTACAAACCGGGTCTCCAAAAACTCGCAAATCATTTGGCGTCGACTCGTTCGTACAGAGAAGGATGAGCTTGCGACGTGGTGCGGCGCAGCTGTGGCGCCACTGCGGCGTGCTGGGCCGGGGCGCTTGTAGTCAGGCGGAATTCGTGGGTGGTCTTTCGCTCGCCCGCACGGGTGGAGGGTGGCGCTCGTCTCGGGCGTGGGAGGCCACTGGGTTTGTGCCGCAGCGGCATATGACGACAGAGCAACAAGGGAAGGATGAAGAACCGGGACCCGACGCGGCGCGAGAAGAGAGGGAGGGAGGATCCGCGGGTGCCGAGTCGGGGCAGGGTGCCGAGTCGGCGCACGACGCCGAGCTCCTGGCGACGCTCCAAGGCATGACGACGGAGCAGCTTCATGAGCATATCATCGAGATTAAGAAGGATCTCGACGAGAAGGAGAGAGGAGTTGCGGTGCGTATCGACGTTGCTCACTCACTCACTCACTCACTCGACGCTCGCTCGACGCTCACTCGGTTTACGACGCGCTCGTTCGTTCGGCAGGAGTTGAAGGATCGGCTGGTGCGGACCCTGGCGGATATGGAGAATCTGCGGGACCGGACGTCCAAGCAGTTGGAGGAGGCGCGGAAGTTTGCGACCCAGGGCTTGGTGAAGAGTCTGTTGGATGTCGCGGATAACTTGGAGCGGGCGGCGTCGAGCGTGTTGAAGGACGTGGATGCGGCAGAGCTGGATGTGGAGAAGGCGCTGGGGCTGCTGCATGGCTTGAAGGACGGGGTCGTCATGACGGACGGGATCCTGATGCGGATCTTGGAGAAGGAGGGTGTGACGCGGTACGATCCCGCCGGGGAGGAGTTCGATCCCAACCTGCACGATGCGCTGTTTGAGGTGCCGGCCGGGGGGGATGCCAAGCCCGGGACTGTGGCGGTCGTGGTGAAGAAGGGGTATATGATGCACGACCGGGCAGTGCGGGCCGCCGAAGTCGGGGTCGTGAAGGGCGAGTGATGCGTTGTTCCAAGACGAATGCGATGATGAGTACTAGTGACCACATGCTCCGCTACCAGAATTCGACTTTTTTGGCTCGTCTTGTCGCAGAGCGGGCGACGCGTCCGGCGTTCCACTCGTTGGGCATGATGCGCAGCCGCTCGCCGATCACCTCGTGTTCGAGTCCGTGGTCGTTGGCCATGGCGATGAGTCTGACCATCGTCTCGGCCGAGTTGGGTACCACTTCGACGGGCATCTGCTTTCTCAGGACGATGTCGTCGATGGCAGTCTTGCACTCGAGGACGCCACCAGTGGCGCGGACGGCGGTCGCGCCTCCGGTGCCCCCACTCGCGTCGTCGTTCACGTGGAGGCGGTTGTTGGAGGCAGGCATGATGTCGTTGCTGAGGAGCTTGTTGAGGCCCTTGAGCACGGCCGTCTTGGTGCCTGCTCGGACCAGGAATAGGGGCATGCGGGAGAATTTTGCCACCTCGCGGAGGTAGGCGTTCTCCTTCAGGCCAGATCTGGTGGTCAGCACGGCCTGCGCGTCGACAATGTCGGTGGCGAGCTTCAGCTTGGCCTCGGAGGCCATGTCGGCCCTGACGGCGACCAGGACGTCCTCTTCGACGCCCTCGATGAACACGTGGAGCGCGTTGTCGTCCGGGTTCGCGACGCGGGCCGTGAGCTGCTTGCGTTTCTCTCTCTGTCGTTGGCGGGCTTCGTCGTCGTCGGCGTCGTCCGCGTCGTACCCGCGATCGCCCCGCTTGTCAGTCGTTTCCGTCGCCTCCGTCGCCTCCGTCGCGTCTCCTCCCGCCCGTCCGTCGAACAAACGGCGTTGGTTCGTCAAGATGCTCTTCGACGACATCAGTTCTTCCCGGGCCTCCACATCCACGGCGTGGCTCTGGACGACCTTGCCGTCACGAACCTCCCGCATGATGGACGGGGGCTCTTTGCCGCGGAGAATGCTGTCTACCGATTCGGCGACGTTGGGATGAATGTTCCAGTGATCGCGATCGATCATCTCGACGACCACGTCGAACGTCGGCGGCGCGCTGCGCTCCAGGACGCTCTTCTGCACCCCTCGCCGGCGGCTCTCCTCGTCTCCTAGCGTGACGCTGCTGATGCTACCGACCACATCATTAAGCGACGGGTTCTTGATCACATTCTCCAGCACGTTCCCATGGGCCGTGGCGATGAGCTGCACGCCCCGCTGGCTGATGGTCCGCGCCGCCAGGCACTCTTCGACGGTGCCAATCTCGTCGATGATGATCACGTTGGGCGTGTGGTTCTCGACGGCTTCGATCATGACGCGATGCTGATGCGAAGGACTGGCCACCTGCATGCGCCTCGACCGGCCGATGCCGATGTGCGACACGTCACCGTCTCCGCCGATTTCGTTCGACGTGTCGACGATGACGACTCTCCGGAACGCCTCGTCCGCGAGGATGCGCGCGATTTCACGGATCACGGTCGTCTTTCCGACGCCCGGCCTGCCGAGCAACAGGACCGAGTGGCCCGCCAGGACAATGTCCTTGACCATCTGCGCGCTGCCCTCGACGGCCTCGCCGATCCGGCACGTGATGCCGACAATCTTTCCCGCCCTGTTTTTTATCGCCGATATTCTGTGGAGCGTGCCGTCGATCCCACTCCTGTTGTCTTCGGCAAACTCTGAGCAGTGGTCGACGATGTAATCGAGCTCTTCTCGGCTGACCGGGACTGGGGAGAGCGTCACGTCGTGCCCGCGACGGCGCAGATGCTGGTCTGCACCGGCGTCGTTCGAGCGCGCGCGGACCAACGGCTTCCTCCCAAAGTCCAGGACGATTTCCACGATCGACTCCTGCGCGATACCGGCGTCCGCAATGTCCGCGACGAGTCGGGGCGGGAGCCTGGCGAGCAGCTTGCCGACCTCGGCTCCTCGCCCCGAAGCCGCGTGCGTCGTCACTCGCCTTTGCGGGGCAGCATATACCCGCATTGAGCTCGATAAATCCAAAGAAACGGGCCAAGGTCGAGCAGCAGGCCAGGAGACCCCTGGAAGGAAAAAAATGATGTGCCAACCCGGTTGGGCGGTGACCGTCCATGGGGCGCGCGACGACAACGCTCGCTTTCGAGTTTTACATCACGACGACAACGACAAGGACAACGACAACGACCCGAAGAAGCTCCTGATGGACCGGAAAAAACCGCTGCCGCTGCCCCGCCCCGGCACGACGCCGCTCCGAGCACGGACACACGAGTGGCTCTCCGGCATCCGATGACGCACGCACGTCTCCTCGCCACACTGCTTGCACGCGTACGCGTTCACCGTCGTCAGCTTTTCCCGACAACCAGCCGCACAGCAGCGCTTCCGCTTGTGGACCCTTGCATAGTTTTCGGGATCGCACCGCCCTCGACGCTGGTGCTCCTCCACGAGTGCGTTCGGATCCTCGCCCGCTTTGACCGTCACCCCTCGGGCACAAATCGGACAGACAACGACTGAAGACCTGTCGACCGCCGAGCAGCTCGACGAGAGTCGATGGAGACTGATACACTCCCGGCAGAAGGGCCGATTGCAGCAGACGATTGGCAGAAAATCGAGCTGTGAGCAGCTCGCACACCGCTCCCCTACGTCCAGGACATCTCCCTGTCCGCTCATGCGTCCTGTCGTCGCGAAGGAACGCCCGTCAGCAGCACCGGCTAGCCCGCCAACCGCACGATTCGGTTCGTTCTGAATCCGCGGTCGCGAACACCTCGCGCGAACGCACCATTTTTTTTCCGCTTTCATTTCATTCCGGCTCAATGCGCCACACAGAACATGGCTCTTAGTACTCTCATCCGCACAGGCCTCCGACGAGGGCGCCCTTCGTCGGCATTGCGCTCGTTTTCGGCACTGGCCGAGACGACCACGTCCGAGGTCTCGACGCCCCCCTCGACGACCGCTTCAAACGACAACAACGCGACGGCAGGGGCCGTCACCGAGATCCTCACCAACCAGGACTGGATCAACCTGAAACAGCAGGCCGCCGCATCCAACCGCGGCATCCTCCTCCAATTCACCGCCGCCTGGTGCCCTCCCTGCCGAGTCATCTCGCCGGTCGTCGCCGCCCTCGCCGAGAAAACCGCGTCGACGCTCAACGTCGTCAAAGCCGACATCGACAACATCGAGATCGGCGACGTCGTCAGCGAGCACGCCGTCTCGGCCGTGCCGATGTTCGTGGGCTACGGCAAGGACGGGACCAAGCGGGTCTCGTTCACCGGCGCCGACAAGGCAGCCCTCGAGCGGGCCGTCGACGAGCTCTCCAAGTAGAGAACTTGGAGAATCATTCATTCGTTATTCATTCGTCATTCATTCGTTATTCATTCGTTCATCCGTTCATCATTCGATACCTCGACCGGCCAGCAAAACCCACCGCTCCTGGTGTTTCTATATTTACATAAATAGGGCCCGATTCAACGTTTAGATCTCCGACACCTGCAGCGTGGACGGCAGACTCTGCTTGAGCTTGTCAGCCTTGTCGGCGTCCTTCACGCTGAGCGTGTACAGGTAGCGGGAGCACCTCACCTTGAACTTGGTGGTTCCGTCCGCAGACTTCTTGATTTTCACCGAACGAGCGTCCTTGCGGCGCGCCGTCAGCAGGAACTCCTTGATCTCCTCGATTCTCTTCGGCTGCAGGTAGGTGGGGGTGAAGAATTCGCGAGTGAGGGAGAAGCGGGGAGACGCGAGACGCGACGACCACCACCACGGCCACGCCGACCGGCAAACAGACTCGACGCGCCCGACGTCGCGCGGTGCCACGCAGCACGAGACCGCCAGCCGAAGAAAATCTCCTGCGTCAGACGGACAAATTCTTGATGCCGAGCCTGTGCCGCGGCCGGGCCGTTTCTGGACAGACTCGCGCGTTATGTAGTTGCGTCTGAAGTACAGAAAAGGATGTGTCCCGTCCGAGGAGGACCACACGGCGCGGCAAGGCCGGATGACAAGGCCGGCTGGCGCATCCTCAAATTCGGCCAATGGAGGCGGCTCGGCGTCGCGGGTCGGGCATACCGGTCTGCCTGATGTTTCAAGACTCGTATGTCAACGTACCATTGTGAATAGGTGGAATCAGAAACAGATTGAACGGCGACGTGTCCATCAGTCCCGAACAGTCAAAATTGCTGGAATTCAGCAGCACCCACCCCGTCACCATTCACCAGTCACGACGACGATGACCTCGCCACCCTACCTGCGATGATACCAGCTGTCATCCGAGCGGCGCGGAGAGGCGCAGCGCATGGAATGCGCCCCACCTGGTGGGACGTTTCGAATTCTTCTCGGTGGTCCAGTTCGGCCACCAGCGCGCACTCGCACTCGCTCCTCGAGCGCTACCACGACGGGCAGCCCATGTCCCCGGCCGAGAAACACTTCGTGCGCACAGAGTTACTGCCCGACCACCACGCCCCTTCGTCCCTCGCGGCGCACGTTGCCCGTCTTGAGGCGCGGCTCGGGCGTCGCGACGACACCCTAGACGTGATGGCGATGACGTCTGCACTAATGGAACGGCCGGATCGTGACGAGGCGAGGCGGCGAGACTTTCGGTCCCTGCGAATGATCACCGTGGATTCGGCGTCGACGGTCGAGATTGACGACGGGCTGAGCGCCGAGGTGGCCGGCGTGGACGACGTGCGCGGCGACGTTTCTCTCGTGCGGGTGTTCGTGCACGTGGCTGATCCGACGAGGTACTTGGATCCGGAGGACGGTGTGGCCAAGGTGGCGAGTGGGCGGGTGCGGACGTTGTATCTGCCACACGGGAAGCGGCCGATGTTGCCGGTGGCGTTGGGCGCCGAGGCGTGTAGTCTCTTGGAAGGCGTGGGGGTGCCATCGCTGACGGTGACGGCGGTGGTGCGGTTGGAGGACGGGTCGTTGGTGGAGGGGTCGGGGGAGGTGGTGATGTCTGTGACGCAGAGCTCCGGGCGGATGACGTACGACGAGGTGGATCGTGCGCTGGAGGAGGCGGACGAGTGTGCTCCGCCGAAATCGACGCAGACGACGGGTGCGTTGCTGTCGCTGCTCTCGGCCGCGGCGGCGGCGAGGAAGCGGTGGCGGACCGGGCAGATGGGACCGGCGGCGCGGGCGGCGAGCGGCGCCGGAGGTGCTGAGAGAGGGGCGACAGAGGCGACAGAGGCGACGATTCTCGCGGTCCCTGGTCCGGGAGACGCGGGTGCCAAGCATGGCGAGATGACGGTGACGATGAGGCATGCTCCCAAGTCGTCGCCGTCGAGGGAGCTGGTGATGGAGTGCATGGTGCTCGCGGGCCAAGTGCTCGCGACGTTCGGATTGGAGAACGCCATCCCGCTCCCGTACCGCAGTCAGGAAGCCATCGCGTATGACCCCGACGCCGACGACGACAAACGCAACAGTGCGCAGCTCTCGGACTACCGGCTGCGCAAGTACCTGCTCAGGTCGACGCTGGCCACCTCACCCGATTTTTTGGATCCGTCACGCTACGCCCATCACGCACTCGGCGTCCCGGCCTACACCCAAGCGACCTCGCCGATCCGCCGCTACGTCGACCTCCTGGCCCACTGGCAGATCAAGGCCCACCTCCGAGGCGAGGGCCAGGGTGGGAACGAGGGTCGAACCCTGGCATTCGATCGAGACCAACTGGACGCCGCCATCGTGGCGCTGGAACGCACCAACCAGGCCCTGACCGCCGCCGAACGCGCCATCGACCAGGCCTTCCTCTGCGCCTACGCCCAGACCCTCCCCGATCCCAAGGCCCTCCCATCGTGCACCCTCCTCCACTGGATCAACCAAGAACGCGGCCTCGGCATCCTCCACGTCCCCGTTCTCGGCCGGGACCTCGTCGCCACCCTCCACAGGCCCGCCGCCGTCGGGACCCAGCTCTCCTGCACAGTCACCGCCGCGGATCCCTTCACCGGGACGCTCGTCCTGACTGCTGACTAACCGACGTTGACGAACCCACGTTGTTACATTAATCGCTTTCACCATCTCCCTCCTTGGTTTTCCACAGCCCGTACAGCGAACTCCCGGCCAGAAACACCGCCAGCGTCGGCGAGAACAGCGGGTACACGACGTCCGTCGCCAGCTGGTCCATCTCCGCACTCATGAACCCAGACGCCCCCAAGAAGATCCCCTCGGCCAGAATCAACAGAAACAGCAGCCCCAGACCCTGCACCACGGTCGTCTCCAGCTGCTGCATCTGCGACATCGGCTGGTCCCCGTAGACAGAGTCGCGTTGCGCCGACACCACCTTGTACGGCTTGGCAGGCTCCGGCGCCTGCCCCTTCTTGCTTTTCCGCTTCGAAGCCATCAACTGCTCGATCTGAATATCGTCTGCCGACTCGACCGACTCGTTGTTTTCTGGAGGGGCGCTACGGACGATGTGGGTGGACGCTCGGCCAGAGATGCGTTGTGCCGTCGAGGCCGGCGCCGTCGATCGCACCCGGTTACCGTGCAATCTCAGCTGTGTGATGCGTGATGCTGCCATCGCGTCTGTATTCATCGATCGAATTGAGAGGGAAACGAAAGAAGAAACGTGTGGGGGCCCGCGATCATCTGGGTACACGTCGCGAGGGATCCGCAAGTGCCTCGATTCCCAATTTTCATCGACAGTATTCTATTCGCACCTCGTATCTACCTTCCCAAGTGGACTGCGTACGCAAGCGTCGAGACTCGGGGAGAAATTTGCCTCCGAAAAAATCGTTCTCGAAATTCCGAAACATGTCGCCCTCGATCATCCCCGTACGTTCCGCTGTCCGTATATTACGAGAAGTACATCGTTACGTTGTGTTCGTCTCTCTCGAGACGACGAGAGCCGCCCGGGGCGTACCCAACTCATCTTGTCGGATGGATACGGACCGCGTCCGGCAAGTTCGGCTCACTCGGCTTTCGTCTTTTTGCAGCGTGGAGTCCAAAAGCTGGTCTCGAACCCGACGAATATACAGAGCGCAGTGATGTGGGGCGGCGCAATTGGGTGCGGTGCACTCTGGTTGACGCAGCCGTTCGACTACATCAAGTCGGTGCTGACGTCGAAGCCCGATGCTGACCAATAAATCGCGCGTCGGCAGAATCGGCCGCATCTGTCGACGTGAGTGTACGAGTGAGGTGAATTGCCCCGACGGGCACCGGTGCGCGTTCCCGTGCAGCTCGTGGAGACGCCGAATCGCTCGTCCGTTGCCGCGTGTGTGCTTTGTTCAAGCTTTCTTTCTTTTCCCATGCCATATTGACAACGAGTGTATCACATGTATCACATGTAACGCATCTTTTATCTCTGCTGCCGGCTACTACTACTACTCGAGGCTGTTGATCATGTCATCAACGAGCGCGCGCGTCCGGAACGTCTGTTCGAGCTGCAAGATGCGTCGGCGTTCGTCGAGGGTGGCCGCGGTCGGCCGTTCGTCGTGGTCACCGTCGTCACCGTCGTCACCGTCGTCACCGTCGTCACCGTCGTCACCGTCGTCACCGTCGTCACCGTCGTCACCGTCGCGTGCTTGCGCGGGGAGAGTCGCTTCATCCTTTTTCTTGGCCGTGGGAAACTCCGGGATGGTCGGGATGAGGCCGGCGCACAGAAGGAGACTCGCCAGCACGGATCGGCGGGCGGATGTCGGCGGCAGGGACACCGCCCGCCGTGTCTGTCGATGCGTCTGGGACGGCCCTGCACGCGCGACGACGCAACGCATGTTCCTTTCCTTCCCTGCTTCCGGAAGCAGGAAGTTCCTCGCACCCTCGAAAACTCCCAGTCCGGAGAACACGTCTCCCCTGTATCTCCCCTCGTCTCTCCTCCTCGCCTCTCGATTCGAGATACACAAAGTAAACTAATAATACTACTGCTATTCTCGTCGCGGACAACCCACGAATCGCCCGACAACCCGAAGAAATGCCGAAGAAACTCGTCGACGCCGAGACGAGAAGGCGACGGGTGTTGGACGACCGTCAGCGGACGATCGGCGTGGACGCCGAGGGTCTGGGCCGACAGGTTCAGGAGAAGCGAGCGCGCCAGGAGGAACAGCAGCGAGCGCGGCGGGAGGAGGAGGCCGTATGGGCCTCCAGCTGGGAGCTGGTCACCGAGCGGGCAGAGCGCAAGGCCGAGGCGATTCGGCAGCGGCAACTGGCCTACCGGATGGAGCTCTGGGAGCAGATCGAAGCCAAACAGAAGGAAGCACGGGCGGGAGCATCCGATACCTCGGATACCCAAGCGGCGGCTGGGTTTGACGCCGGCTTTGGGCAGTCGCATCGTTGACGGCATGTATGTGGTAACGAACGGGACGCAAAACAAAAACAACGTATCCGTTCCGGATCATAAATCAAAGTAGTCGACGACGTTACGTGCCCGCGGATCGTCGTCGTCGTCGTCCTCTTCCTCTCTCTCCTCTTCCTCCTCCTCTTCCTCCTCGCCGTCTCTCCGTCCCACCCCCATCGCCTCGTCCCGCTGGTCTTTTCGCTGTGCCACCTTGGCTGCCATCATCATCCGCGGATCTGACGGCGCCGCGTCCATGGTCACGGGCACGGGCACCCCTTCGCTCGCCTTCACGTCTTCCTCCGTCGCCCACCGCACACACAGCGGACGGTCACCGATCGCCATACCCGGCGCGTTCGCCAGCACCATCTGACCCTGCTCCGGCGTGCTGAACGACACAATCGCCGACATGCACCCGTCAAACACGTGGATCCCCGTCACCTGAAGCTGGCACTGCACACCAAAGTACTGCATAAGCTCGTTCTCCCCGACCGTCTCAGGCAGGTCCTCCACGAAGATCGTCGGTATTTGTTTCGGCTTGGGCGCTCGCCGCTTGACCCCAATCACGTGTCTCTTCTTCGCCGGAACCGGCTTTGTCGCTGTCGGGACTGTTGCTGTTGTCGTCGTCGGTGTCGTTGTCGTTGTTGCCGCCACAGCGGCCTTCGCATCATCATCATCATCATCGCTATCGTCGATGATGTTGTTCTTCCGCTTGGTCGGCTTGACGGGCTTGATGGCCGCGAGCTTGATCTTCGTCTTCGGTGCGACCTTTGGCGCGGCCTTCTCCTGCCCCTGCTTCTCCTGTTGCGCCGCCGCCTCTTCCTGCGCGCGTCGCGCGCGTATGATATCTATGGCCCGCGCCCGAGCGTCCTTCTTGACGCCGACATCCTCCACGTCCTGGCTTTTCGCCCGCCGCAGGATGGCGAGCTCCTCGTGGTGCTTGATGGTCTTGAACTTGCTCAACAGCTCTTTTTCCGCAGGGCTCAGCCCGCTCGACTGGCGCACCCTGAGCGTGCCTGCTCTCGCCGTCGTCGCCGTCGTCGCCGTCGACGCTTTCGCCATGAGGAGGCTTGCTTCTTGCCGAATCGACGACGCAAAACCCCGGAAGAACCAAAAATCGATATGGTCGTCGAGGGGAACACGGGACAGGTCAAGTCGAGCGACTGGGACGCGCTCCTGTTGCGCTCCGAGAAGCTCGTCCAACAGGCGCGTGATGGTCGACGAACGGACGGAGCGGGAAACGGGCCCGATGGGATTCGTGTTCGGTTGCACGGGGATTCGCTCACCGTACTCGCTCGGTCGCCTCCCTCGCCCCTTCCCACGCCGCCTACTTACCCTTGATCACTCGCCACACTGACAGGATGCCGAGCTGCCGCGCGTGCAGCGGGATATCTACCAGGTAGAGCAGTTTAGTCAGTACCTCGCGACGAAATCCAAGAGCCGGCAGACGGACCCCACGTCGTCCTACAACGATGCGTCCAGGCTCCTCGCCACCGAGGGTCTCAACCCTCGGCAGTACTCGCTCGCCCTGCAGAACTTTCAGGTCATGCCGACGTACGAGGAGGAGCAACAGCAGCACGCCGACGTCCAAACGTACGTCGAGCAGGTCCACAACGCGTTGTCCTCCAAAGCCATCCAGGTGGCTCACGAGAACGCCATTTCGTCGTTCGAAAAGCATATTGACGCCTACCTCGACTCGACTTGGCAGCGGGAAAAGAAGGCGCTGTTCGACACGGGCGACCCGTACGCGGCTGGCCTGCACGGCGGACGGCAGCAGGTGGCATCGCCCGCCCCGCTCGCAGCTGCTCGGTTCTCCGCCGCCCCCTCGCCGGCACATCTTACAAATACGCACGTGCTTCGCGGGAAGGCCGCCAAGTACGCCGAGGTCGTCAAGGAGATGAACAAGGCCATCAGCACCGGGACGAAGCTCGACTCTGCGGTGGGCTCGTTCGCCAACGCCTGCAAGGTCGGCTCGCTGACCAACAAGGACGCCGTTGGAACGACGATGCTGCGGCTGTGGACGATTTCGGAAAAGATGCTGGCCAAGGTGGCGGATATTCCGGCGTCGGCGTCGCTCCAGAAGACCATGCTGATGATCGACGGGACGAGGTCGTACCTCGAGGAGAACTTCCATGCGCACATGGCGAGCGTGGTGCAGAGTCATCGGACCGTGGCGGCTCTCGGTGGATACCCCGATAAGGCGAGACTGGTCGAGGCGTACTTGCGCGTCAAGGAGTCCAAGCTCAGGGAGAGCCTGGACTTTGACTCGCCGGGCGGCCTGGACACGGTGTGGGCGCGCATCTATTTCTGCGTCCGGTCGGGCTTCATCGCCGAAGCGCGCGAGATTATCCGCCTCAAAGTGAAGAACGATCACACGACGACGGCGGGAGAGTGGATCGAAGCGTGGCTCGAGGGCGGCTGCAAGCCCCTGGCAGGCGAGCAGGCCGCGGCGGCCCTCGCCGAGTCCGAGCGGCTGCTGGCCTCGGGCGGGGGTGTCGTCGGACATATCCCGCGGTCGCCGTCTCCGTCGCCATCGGCGGCCGGCTCGCCGCCCACCGAGCTGCGCAGCTGCTACATCGCCGCGGTCTGCGCGCTCGCGGCCGGCAGCAGCCGCTGTGCGGACTGCCTGTCGCGCGACTATCCCGGGTTTTTCCCGACCATCGAGGACTATATGTGGTTCCGTCTGACACTCGTCCGCGTCGACGCGATGACGTCGGCGGCGGCGGCGGCGACGCCCCAACAACAGCAGTCGTCGCGTGCCAACGCGCCCTACACGCTGCCCGACTTCCAGGCACAGATCAACCAGTACTCCGCCGAACACTACTCCAAGGGCGGCCAGGAGCCGCTGTTGTACGCAGCCGTCCTCCTGATGAGTCTCCAGGCCGAGAAGGCCGTCGAGTATCTGGCGACGGACCCAGCGACGCACGAGTTCCGCGTCGACGCCGTCCACTTTGCAATCTGCTTCTGGTATCATCGGGCCATCGCGCCGCACGAGTCCAGTATTTCCGCCACGAGCGTCCATCAGTACGCCCACCAGCTCATCCACCGGGACATTGGCCTCGCGCTCGAGTACTACATCGTGGCGGCCCTCGTGATGGGTGGCAGCACGCACCGCAAGGGCAAGCTCCTCAAAGAGCTGCTGACCGAGAGCCACGAATACGGCGTGCTCCTCGGATCCGGTAGCGCCGTATCGGACGGCGGGGCCCTCTCCCGCTTCTTCCCGGACCGCGCGAGCAGGCTCGAGATTCTCGAGTCGATCGCGCAAGAGTGCGCCTCTGACGCGCAGTTCGAGGAGGCCGTCGAGCTCTTCATGGTCGCGGAGCAACCCGTGCAGGCCCTCAATCTGCTGAACAACCGCATTGCCGAGGCCATCGACTCCTCGTCCATGGACTTGGACAGCGACCCGGCCATCGCCGAGCTCTGCTCGCGGGCCGAGTCGGCCGCGGCCGAGATCCACACGAGGGACGAGACCTCGGAGATGGAGAAGGAGACGTACAGACAGCTCCAATTCATCCGCAAGATCATCTATCGCTCCAGGCGGGGCGATTCTCCGGGCGTCTTGGAGGTGCTCTGGGACCTGTCGTTCATCCCCACCGACCGGCAGCGCGTCCAGCCCTGCGTCAACTCGCTCCGCGGCGCCCACCCCGCGGTCATCGGCCTCATCCAGCCCGTCCTACTTGCCGGTGGCGAGGCCCTCACCAGGCTCAACAAACCCGAGCAGCTCCACGTGCTCGTGTCGTTCGCCGCGGCAATCCCCGACCGCATCTCCCAGCACGCCTACCAAAAACTCAGCGAGTACCAGACATATCTGGGATAGGGCGAACGATTGTTACATACTGTTACATAATATATCGACACGATCACTCGATCACTCGATCACTCGAGCGCCACGATGCCGGCCGAAAGCATGACGACCGCCGCCGTCTCGGTCCGCAGCCGCCTTGCCCCGAGTCCCACCGGCGTCACCCCCCGCGCCAACAACCCTTCAAGCTCTTCCGGCGTGAAATCTCCCTCCGGCCCCACCAAAACCACCGCCTTCTCGATCCGCCGCCTCCCGTCGACACCGGGTGCCCGGCACGCGCACAGCACCTCCCCAAACCCACCGGCCGACTCTGCCCCGACAAACACCCTCGTCGTGCCCGCCGCGCGACCATCACCACCGGCATCCACCCCATCCAAATACTCAAACAACCCACACGGCGCACACACATCCATCTTCCACGCCTGCAGACTCTGCTTCATCACGCTCACCGCAATCCGCTCGTAACGCGCCTGGTCCTTCGGCCCAACCCGCCGACTCCGCGCCGTCAACACCGGCGTCAACGTCGCGGCCCCGATCTCCGCACACTTCTCTACCAACCAATCCCCCCTCGACCCTTTCAACGACCCACACGCCACCGCCACGTGCCACGCCGTCGACGACGCCGGCGACACCACCTCGACCACCTCGACCACCTCGACGAGCACACGAGCCGGCTGCTTCTTACTCCCGACCACGTCCACCTTGCCCTGCACGACCCGACCCCGACCGTCGCACAACTGGACCGGACTGCCCACGGCAAGCCGGAGCACGCCCGCGTGCTTGCTCTCGTCCTCCGGCAACGCGACGCTGACAGGCACGGGACGAGAACGAGACGGCAGGAATGCGGCAAGGTCAGGCACGTACAACATGGGAGCACGCTTCCCGAGGGTCGACTGGGATGACGGTAGGTCGGAGGAAGCGGAGGAAGCGGAGGAAGCGGAGGAAGCGGAGGAAGCGGAGGAAAGGCAGGCTGCTCGAGGTGGTTTTCGGAAGGAGGCCGCTGCAATGTTCGACCCGCGGGTCGAAAACTCGAGGGGTGTCGAGCGTAGTGCTGATGGTGGTGTGCGGAGCATGAAAAGCCATCTCGATATCGTCATCGTCATCATCGTCATCGTCATCGTCATCGTCGAAATGCGGGCGTGTTGGGGGCGGCGAAGTCCATGTGGGGTTTCGTTTGTGTCGCCAGCCACATCCCCAAGTCGTCCACTCTACACACGTACAGTTTCTATACGCTACAGTTTCATTCCGTTTAACGTCAGACACCACCAATTGATTCTACGACCATCGTATCCATACATTCATTTCGCGAACTGGCCGCGCGAGGAAGAATTTTCTAGCTCCAATCTCTCCCTTACAAAGTCGAATTCACGCACGATAGCCTTGCCGGACTTGTGAAGATCGTGTGAACCAATATCTAGGTATGTTTCGATTCGATACGGAGCCGCCGAGGTGCCGCCGACGCATGAATTCGCCGAACGACCCGTC
>Ga0181573_10001554_pt1 | contig 22392 bp, 9 predicted proteins | sample 101ome_25_FD_148643 | JGI IMG/M metagenome (GOLD analysis project Ga0181573, IMG submission 148643) | Coastal salt marsh microbial communities from the Groves Creek Marsh, Skidaway Island, Georgia - 101409BT metaG (spades assembly) | ecosystem: Environmental > Aquatic > Marine > Intertidal zone... | reverse complement strand
CAACGCTCAACCTCACCGGCCTCACCATCGCCGATGATGGCAACCGGTATCGGGTCGTGGTGGACTCACCGTCGGTGGAGCCGGTGACGAGCGATATAGCCACTCTCACTGTTCTTAGCGATTTTGCTATCACTACTCATCCGCAAAACCAAACCTCCGATGTGAACGCCCAAGCTAGCTTTAGCGGCCTTGCTGAAGAAACCGTCTATGGCGCAACGCCAACTTATCAGTGGCAAGTGTCTACTGATGGTGGTAACAATTGGGTGGATATCAGCGGCCAAACATCACCCACCCTTACGCTTTCTTCGCTCACAGTAGCCAACGATGGCGATCAGTACAGGTTTGTGGCAACTGCAATAACAATTGTTGGAACCCTAATTTTGGAAAGCGATGCTGCAACCTTGAGCATACCACAACCAAACCTGTCAATCTCAACTCAGCCCGTTGATACCACCTCTGATGTTAATTTTGAAGCCAGCTTTAGCGTTGTGGCTAGCGAAAGTGCTTATGGCACTACGCTAGATTACCAGTGGCAGCTTTCTCAAGACAGCGGAGCAACGTGGAGTAATATTGCTAGCGAAACGTCACCTACCCTTGCTCTCACGGGTTTAACGCCTTCAGATGATGGCAATAGCTATCGAGTGGTTATTACGGCTGTGACTCCGGTCGAGACTGTAACCTTGAACAGCGATGCTGCAACCTTGAGCATACTACAGCCAAACTTGGCTATCTCAACCCAGCCAGCCAACACCGAATCTGATGTGAACGCTGGAGCCAGCTTTAGTGTTGTGGCTAGTGAAAGTGCTTATAGCACTACGCTAGATTACCAGTGGCAGCTTTCTCAAGACAGCGGAGCAACGTGGAGTGATATTGCTAGCGAAACGTCACCTAGCCTTACTTTCACTGGCTTGACGACTTCAGATGATGGCAATAGCTATCGAGTGGTGGTTACGGCTGTGACTCCGGTCGAGACTGTAACCTTGAACAGCGATGCTGCAACCTTGAGCATACTACAGCCAAACTTGGAGATCTCAACCCATCCACAACACGTATCTGCATCTCAAGGAGATGCTAGTTTTAGCGTTGTTGCTAGCGAAAGTGCTTATAGCACTACGCTCGATTACCAGTGGCAGCTTTCTCAAGACAGCGGAGCAACGTGGAGTGATATTGCTAGCGAAACGTCACCTAGCCTTACTTTCACTGGCTTGACGACTTCAGATGATGGCAATAGCTATCGAGTGGTGGTTACGGCAGTGACTCCGGTAGGGACTGTAACTGAGTATAGCGATGTGGCGACGTTGAGCGTTCCGGTTGAACTGGAAATCACCTTGCAGCCCCAGAACACCACTGCATCTGGCGATGAGGCATCGTTTGCCGTGGCTGCGGCGATCAACGATGGGTCGGCGCTGACGTATCAGTGGGAAGAAGAAAGGCTGCCTGTGGCTGGGGAGGTGTGGAAGCAGCGGACGCTGCCACAGTCAACAGGGTGGACAAGCGTCACCTACGGCAACGGCACGTTCGTCGCGGTGGCATACGGCAACTACATCGCCGCGACCAGTACCGACGGAATAACATGGACGCAGCATCCGACGCTCCCGGCTTTTGGATCTTGGAGCAGCGTCACCTACGGCGATGGGACGTTCGTCGCGGTGTTAATGAACACAAACATCGCCGCCACCAGCACAGACGGAGGACAAACGTGGACGCAGCGGACGCTGCCAGTGACAGTATTTTGGGAGAGCGTCACCTACGGCAATGGCACGTTCGTCGCTGTGGCCGGCAACACTGCCGCGACCAGCACAGACGGAGGACAAACGTGGACGCAGCGGACGCTTCCGGCGGCGGGGTACAGCAGCGTCACCTACGGCGATGGGACGTTCGTCGCGGTGGCATTGAACACAAACATCGCCGCCACCAGCACCGACGGCATTACGTGGACTCAGCGGACGATGCCAGCGACAGCATATTGGCGCAGCGTCACCTACGGTAATGGTACGTTCGTTGCTGTGGGAGTCAGCCCCAGCAACTTCAACGTACAAATCGCCGCGACCAGTGCCGACGGCATTACTTGGACTCAGCGGACGATGCCAGCGACAACAGCATATTGGCGCAGCGTCACCTACGGCAATGGTACGTTCGTCGCTGTGGCTGGCGGCACCAATATCGCCGCTACTAGCCCCGACGGGATTACTTGGACGCAGCGGACGCTGCCAGCGACAGAATCGTGGTACAGCGTCACCTACGGCAATGGTACGTTCGTTGCTGTGGTAGAGGCCAGCAACATCGCCGCGACCAGTGACTCGACCCTTCAGTTCGTCCCCATCTCCGGCGAGACTTCCTCGACGCTCAATCTCACCGACCTTACCACCGCCGATGATGGTGGGCGATATAGGGTTGTCGTGGACTCGCCGTCGGTGGAGCCGGTGATAAGCGATGCTGCAACTTTGAGTGTACCACAACCAAACTTGGCTATCTCAACCCAGCCGCAAAACCAAACTTCCGATGTGAACGCCCAAGCCAGCTTTAGCGTTGTGGCTAGCGAAAGTGTTTACAGCACTACACCTACGTACCAGTGGCAGCTTTCTCAAGACAGCGGAGCAACGTGGAGTGATATCGCCAACGAAACGTCATCTACCCTTACTCTCGCTGGCTTGACGACTTCAGATGAGGGCAATAACTATCGAGTGGTTATTACGGCTGCGACTCCGGTAGAGACTGTAACCTTGAACAGCGATGCTGCAACCCTGAGTATACTACCAAGCAATTTATACTTTCAGATTAATCCCACAGACTCTACATCTGATTCATCTGGTAATGTTACTTTCAGCGCTTTAGCAATAGAAGATGTTTATAACTCACCACCCACATACCAGTGGCAAAAATCTACAGACAGTGGACAGAATTGGTCTGATATTCAAAATGAAAATAGCGAAACGTTAACTTTATCAGTTTCAAGTTCAGATAATCTTAATCAATACAGAGTGATAGCCACCACGGTAACGCCTGTAGAAACCGTTTCATTAACTAGTAGTCATGCTATTTTAGAAGTTCCAGCTGGTGGAATAATTTTTGACACACAGCCAGCAAATACAATTTCTGATATAAACAGGACGGCTTCATTTACTGTTTTAGCTCATGAAGAAGATTATGGACAAACAGTTAATTATGAATGGCAAGAATCTAGCGATGGTGTTTCGTGGATCACTTTATCTGAAACTTCGACAACCCTTAATTTAACAAATTTAACTTTAGCAAAGAATAATTATCAATATCGCGTTGTAGCAACATCTGATACTGGAGTAATCGGTGAAGTGACTAGAAATAGCAATGTTGCAACCTTGAGCATACTACAACCAAACTTGGTTATTTCAACTCAGCCCGTTGATACCACCTCTGATGTTAATGCTGAAGCCAGCTTTAGTGTTGTGGCTAGCGAAAGTGTTTATAGCACTACGCCAGATTATCAGTGGCAGCTTTCTCAAGACAGCGGAGCAACGTGGAGTGATATTGCTAGCGAAACGTCACCCACCCTTGCTCTCACGGGTTTAACGACTTCAGATGATGGTAATAGCTATCGAGTGGTGGTTACGGCAGTGACTCCGGTAGGGACTGTCACTGTGAATAGCAATGCTGCAACCTTGAGCATACTACAACCAAACTTGGTTATTTCAACTCATCCACAACACGTATCTGCATCTCAAGGAGATGCTAGTTTTAGCGTTGTTGCTAGCGAAAGTGTTTATGGTACTACGCCAGATTATCAGTGGCAGCTTTCTCAAGACAGCGGAGCAACGTGGAGTGATATCGCCAACGAAACGTCAGCTACCCTTGCTCTCACGGGTTTAACGATTTTAGATGATGGTAATAGCTATCGAGTGGTGGTTACGGCAGTGACTCCGGTAGGGACTGTCACTGTGAATAGCAATGTTGCAACCTTGAGCATACTACAACCAAACTTGGTTATTTCAACTCACCCACAACACGTATCTGCATCTCAAGGAGATGCTAGTTTTAGTGTTGTTGCTAGCGAAAGTGCTTATAGCACTACGCTCGATTACCAGTGGCAGCTTTCTCAAGACAGCGGAGCAACGTGGAGTGATATCGCCAACGAAACGTCATCTACCCTTGCTCTCACGGGCTTAAGGACTTCAGATGATGGTAATAGCTATCGAGTGGTTATTACGGCGGTGACTCCGGTAGGGACTGTAACTGAGTATAGCGATGTGGCGACGTTGGCGGTTCCGGCGACGTGGATTCAGGTCGGCGCAGACATCGACGGCGAAGCGGCTGGTGATTTCAGCGGTGCGTCAGTGGCAATGAGCAGCGATGGCAGTCGGGTTGCGATTGGGGCGTATTACAATAGCGGCGCAGCCACCGAAGCTGGTCATGTTCGCGTTTACGATCTAGTCGGTTCAACGTGGACACAGGTTGGCGCAGACATTGACGGTGAAGCGGCTGGGGATTGGAGCGGATTTTCAGTGGCGATGAGCAGTGATGGCAGTCGGGTTGCGATTGGTGCGCGCTGGAATGACGGCTTAGGCGCAGGCACCAACACTGGTCACGTCCGCGTGTATGATCTGGTTGGTTCAACATGGGCGCAGGTCGGTGCGGACATTGATGGCGAAGCCGTTGGAGATCAAAGTGGCTGGTCTATCGCGATGAGCAGCGACGGCAGCAGGGTTGCGATTGGTTCTTATCGTAACGACGATGCAGGAACCGACGCTGGTCACGTTCGCGTCTACGACCTAATTGGCTCAACATGGACGCAGGTTGGAGCGGACATCGACGGCGAAGCGGCTTACGACGAGAGCGGCTACTCGGTCGCGATGAGCAGCGATGGCAGCAGGGTTGCGATTGGGGCGATAGGCTTCAGCGACACAGGCGGAAACGCTGGTCACGTCCGCGTTTACGATCTGGTCGGCTCCACTTGGATGCAGGTCGGCTCCGACATCGCCGGCGAAGCGGATAGAGATTACAGCGGTGTGTCAGTGGCAATGAGCAGCGATGGCAGCAGGATTGCGATTGGGGCGGATGGAAACGGCGGCGCAGGCACCGACGCTGGTCACGTCCGCGTTTACGATCTGGTCGGCTCCACTTGGACGCAGGTTGGCGCGGATATTGACGGTGAAGCTATGAATGATCACAGCGGATTTTCAGTGGCGATGAGCAGTGATGGCAGTCGGGTTGCGATTGGGGCGTATGGAAACGACGATGCAGGCTTGACCGCTGGTCACGTTCGCGTCTACGACCTAATTGGCTCAACATGGACGCAGGTTGGAGCGGACATCGACGGTGAGGCGGCTGGTGACGCAAGCGGGCGATCAGTCGCAATGAGCAGCGATGGCAGCAGGATTGCGATTGGAGCGTATGTAAACGACGACGCAGGCACAAGTGCTGGTCACGTCCGCGTTTTTGATGTTTGATGTTAACTCATACTTTTATAATAATATGCCTATAAACGTACCACAATCTGTTTTCGATAAATACTTCGACGTTATCGACTCCACTTTTGATATATTTGGAGTTACATGTCAACTTGTGTCTATAGAGAAGCGCGAGGTCATCGTCAATAATCCAAACAACAACATCCCCAACCGCAACACTATTAATAATCGTAATCGTGGTGGTGGTGAATATGATGTTGGCACAAAGACAATTCGTGAAATAGAAACACTGACAGATATTAAACTTAAAGTCTATTGGGATACCAAGAATTTTATTGGCGTTACCGATCAACTTAAAATTCCTGATGGTTCCATACAAACAATAGGTTTTATGTCCGATCTCCCCCAGATACTACAAGCGAAACAATTGTTAGTTCATAAGGGGATTAAAGATATTAAAGAACTTAGGTTTGAACGTATGGGCGAACATATACCTATGGGCCTCAAACAAGATAGATACTTTGGTTGTTTTTGGAAAAGAGTATGATAAGCCTTAAATTAATAACACCCATCAGTGAAATAAAGGACAAAATTCATGAATCTTTGTCTATTCAGATGAATAAAATTCTACAATCAAACCAATCCTTTATAACCAAAGAGCTTCAAGGTTCTATTAATGGCTGGATACTAGAACAGCCAGAAATAATTTCTTTATTAAGCTCAAACCCAAATTCTTTAGCTGGCCAGTTTGGAATACCTTCAGGAATGGTTAATGCGGCGGTTGAGTCCATTATATATTCTATCAAAAATAGCATACGAGTTCATTTTCAGCCTTTTGACAAAAAGCTTAAGGGTAGTTTTAATATTAATGTTCAGCCCGATGACTTTAAAGACATTCTTTCTTTAGGAACCGGTCATGTTAACTACAAAGACGGTGATTTACATTGGCTAGATTGGCTCATCACTTTGGGATCCTCCATCATTGTCGCAAACTATCACTACCAGCCGTCTGGCGGCAGAGGTCGGTCGGGCCTTGGTTTTATGTCTGTTGGTAAATCTTTTAGAGTGTCTCCATCTTTTTCTGGAACCATAGACGACAACTTTATAACTAGAGCGTTACGAGGCAGAGAGAGCTATATATCTTCTATATTACAAAAGGTTTTTTCTTAAATGTCTCCTCTAAAACACATAAATACCGTTTTCGATTCTACAGACTACAATGAGTTCCAAGATAATGTTGTAGAGTGGTTGGACTGGTCTCTTTTGGAAAAAGGTAATTATTTTAATGTAACGCTCAATGAGCTATCCCCTAATAATACAGATTACAGCTTGTTACAGCTTTCTAATAATAGCAATTTTTCCATAGGTCGAGCTTGGGATGGATTTCGCCCCAACTGGATTTGGCAAAGCGGAGTAGTTCCTCCAACGGGTTTCGCAGACCCAATCGTTGGTGACAATGATTTGATCCCCGGAATTAGCGGTGTTTATGTTGATGATATTTTTTATCCTTCAGACACAACTGGGGATTATGCGCACCACGTAGATTACTACAACGGCAGAGTTGTATTTGACACTCCTATCCCCACAGGCTCTAAAGTTCAGGCTGAATATAGCTATAAATATATCAATGTAATTTATGCTAATTCCCTACCTTGGATCAGAGAGGTTAGCTATAATAGTCTTGTAAATGGTCCAGATGGTATTTTACCGCCAGAAATGGTCATAAACTTGCCTTGCATAGCCGTAGAGGTTGCAAGCAAAAAATCAATACCATTCTCTTTAGCCGGGGGCCAACAGGTTTTAACTGATTTAATTTTTCACTGCGTTTCAGAAGATGAGTACACTAGGAATACCATGCTTGATATTTTAGTAAACCAAAGTGATACAATGTTGCCTATTTTTGACTCTAATTCAATTATTGCTAATAATGATGCTCCATTAGACTACAAAGGCTCTCCAGTACCCAGCGCCCCAAGATATCCAGATCTAATATCCCAATACTCATCTTGCTCTGTTTTTCTGCGAGATATTCGCGTCGATATGGCTAAAACGTTAAATTCAAACATACACCTTGGGCTTGCTAAATGCTCAGTAGAAGTCTACAAATAGGTGTTTTTTTGTTTTTTTTCTTATTTAATCAAAATGTGTATCTAATAATAGATAATTATCAACGAGGCGTACTTTAACGCCCAACAAAAGGGAGAATAAAATGGCAAATATTTCTAGAATTAATTACGCCTTACAAAGCTTTAAAGTCGGAGGTTCCTTAATAGGCGGCGTACAAAGCGTTGGGGCAAGCTCTACAACAAACATCGAAACATTTAGTGCTTTTGGTAGCAATTCGGCTGTTCCAATTGTACAAGATATAGATCTTGAGATCACCGTAGAAGCCGCAATGGGCAGCTGGGCTTCTCCAGCAACAATTTGGGATTCGCCCGTGGATGTTGAAATCATTTACTCATCGGCTGGGGGTTTTAGCACTATAAAATTAAATGCCGTTGCCTCGTCTTATTCTTTACAGATGGGTGTAGATGGTCCAGCTACTGAATCTGTAACATTCCAAAATACTGGCACTTCAACATTTACCAGCGGTAGCGCTTCTGCGTTACACAGTGGCGCTAACTGTTCTGTTATTACTCGTCCAGATTTTACAAGCTTTACAGCGACCAATAAAGGTGATTGCAATGGCGCTGGCGCTTCTGGCCCTGTCACTTATAGCAACGTTTTATCTGTTGGCATGAGCTGGGACGCTGGAGTAGAAAAGGTTAGCATATTAGGCCAAAGTTTACCAGCTGGAAAGTTTGCTACTTTCCCAATCGAGGTCACTACCGAAGTTGAAACTCACGCTGCTGGCGCTCCCAGCCTTCCAAATAGTCAAGTAATTTCTAACAACAAGGCGGCTGGTTATCTTTATGACTTAGCAATAGGACTAGGTTCCAGAACTCGCGGCACTACTGGTGCTGTAATGGCGAGTAGTAGCATACAGGGAGGCGATGTGGGTGGCGGTAACGTCTCGCAAAGCACTAGCTGGACGAGTTACAGTTCGTGGTATTAATGGTAGGATTTTTGCTTGAGGACAGACGAACAGGAAAAACTGATTAATTCAATTCGTTCTGGCACTGTTGTTTCTAAAAATATAACAATAGTGCCAGCAACGTTTGATCAACTATCCTTAGCTAGCAATGTTTATTCTGAAAGTTTTTCAAATTGCTTAGATGAAGGTTTAATGACAGAGGAATCTTTGGAGAGATGGATGTTAGAAAATAATATTTTACCAATCGGTTTTTACGGCATTAAAAAATCGTTAATTGAAAAAATAGACTCTCTTAAAAAGGACTTGTTTTTTAATAGAAAGTCAAAATCTTCTATTAAACTTTTGAAGCAAGATTTACAAAATGCTAGATCTAGTTTGGCTGATTTGGTTAAACCTAAATCTGAATTCATAACAAACACTTGCGAGTTTATTGCTCAGACTAAAAAAATAATATTTCTGCTCAAGAATACAACATACAAATCTGGCAAGCTCTATAGGCCGTCAAATTTTCAACATATTATAGATTTGTGGCAAAATTCTTTACTGTCTGAATCTTGCATTAGGTTTCTGTGCCGCACCGCTATCTGGAGTTCTGTCTGGAGTAACAGGGGTTTTGGCTTTGATTTATTTTGCGTTAGAAAAAATACGGACTTGACTATTAATCAAAGAAATATGTTAACTTGGTCTAGGGTATATGACAACATAAACGAGTCTTTAGATTGTCCACTTGATTTCGTAATTGAAGACGACGATATGTTAGACGGCTGGCTGTTAATCCAAAAAAGCAAAAGAGAAAAAGAGGCTAAAGAACGAGATAAAGAAAATACAGGAGCGAGTCCTAAATTTAGTAAAAACCATCAACACTTATTTACTTACCAAAACGATGAAGATTTAAATGATGAATTTACATCAAACACGTTTGAACATAATGTAGGAATCACAAATGAGTAACTATGAAAGAAAGCGAAATTCTTTGCAGGATATTAGATCCAAGAAAATACTTTCAGATAACATAAAGAAAAAAATAAAGACCACAATGATTGGTTCCATAAGTAGCATAGAAAAACATTTTACTTTTTTATGGGAAGAAAACATACTAAACGAGGATCAGAAGCATACTGTTTTAGAAAAATTTGAAAGTTTAAGATCAGAAATATTAGACAAGGGAAATCATCAAATTAGAAATGTTGATATAGAATTACAAAATTATTACGTTCAATACGTGGAACCAGAAGGAAACCACATTAACTTTTTTATAAATAGAGGAGATTCCAGATGAGTAAGGAAAAAAGAAAGAATTTTGAAGTCAAGCAAGAAAATGGCGAAACGATAAAAATGTTTGTAGTTTCTCCACCAAGTAGCGTTCTTTCTGGCGCTCAAAGAGTTGCCGCAAAGGTTTGGACGGATTGCGTTAGGGATAAAATCATGACAAAGCAAGAGTTGAAAAACTTTATGTACGAAAACAATTTATGGGACTCCTCAAAAGATGTTCAGCAAGTTGCTTTAAGTAATGAAATTCAGCAGCTAGAAAAAGAATTATATATTGGAAAAAATGGCCAAAAAACAATGAAAACTTCCGAGGCTAAAGAAATTGCAATAAAGATGAGGATAGCAAGATCAAAGTTACGAGATCTTATTGCTGAAAAAATGTCACTAGAACAGAACACGGCAGAGGCTATTTCGGAAAACGCCCGTTTTGATTTCATTGTTTCTAAATGCACTTTTTACGAAGACGGTAAAGCAGTGTACGAAAATCTTGATGATTATAACCAAAATTCAGATTCAGATATTGCCTTTGAAGCCGCTTCTAATATGGCCCAATTGATTTATGCTCTTGATAAAGATTTTGAAAAAAATCTTCCTGAGAATAGATTCTTAACAAACAAAGGTCTGGTAAATAACGATTTAGCATTGGTTAATAATGAAGGAGAAACTGTTGATACCAATGGGCGAAGGATTAATGAGTACGGTTATTATATTAATAATGATGGTCAAAGAACTGATATCGATGGAAACTTATTAGATGAAGATGGGAATTATGTTCCATCTGTAGAATACGTTGACGACGAACAGGTTCCTCAAGAAGAAGTAAAAACCAATACTAAAACAAAGCGACGAATATCTAAAAAACCACAAAAAACAGTTTAGCTTTATAACGTTCCCGGAGCCTAACATTGTCTAAATTCGTACTAACAGCGCAGTTGCAGCTACAAGCTCCAACGAACGTAAAGCAAGTTGTCAGCCAGATCCAAAAGCAATTGTCTGGCGTTTCTGTTAATCTGCAAATGACAGGAAGCCAGAAGGCACAGTCTCAGCTAAATCAGATAAAAAATTCTTTAGACGATGCTACCAAAAGCTCCTCAAAGCTCGGAAAAACTTTTGGTCAACAGGTAAGAAGATTCTCTGCTTTAGCAATTGCCACTAGGGCTGTTAGCCTGTTTACAAACACTTTAAGCTCTGCAATTCAAGAATCAATATCTTTTGAAAGAGAGCTTATTAAAATTGCTCAGGTTACGAACCAGACAATTCAACAACTGTCTTTTTTATCAAAAACAGTTTCTGATCTTTCAACTAATCTTGGAATATCTTCTAGTTCTTTACTTAGTGTTAGTAGAATTCTTTCTCAGGCTGGTCTTTCAGCTTCAGAAACAAGTATTGCTTTATCTACTCTTGCCAAGACTGAATTAGCCCCAACTTTTGATAATATTAGTCAAACCGCCGAAGGCGCAATTGCTATATTTAATCAGTTCAGGCGAGGGGCTGCCGCTCTTGAGGAGCAATTAGGTTCTATTAATGCTGTTGCTGGACAGTTTGCAGTTGAATCTGGAGATTTAATTTCAGTTGTCCGAAGAACTGGTGGCGTTTTTCAAGCAGCTGGCGGGGAGCTTAATGAGTTAATTGCATTATTCACTAGCGTTAGATCTACAACGCGAGAATCTGCCGAAAGTATTGCGACTGGCTTGCGAACTATTTTCACTAGAATTCAAAGACCAAGAACAATTGAATTCATGAAAAAGTTTGGAGTAGAATTAACAGACTTGGAAGGTAAGTTTGTTGGTCCCTATGAGGCCGTTCGACGCTTAAGCTCTGCTCTATCCGGCCTAGAACAAGGTGATATAACATTTGTTCAAATCGCAGAAGAGCTTGGTGGCTTTAGACAAATTGGCAAAGTCATTCCCTTATTACAACAGTTTAGCGTTGCCCAAGAAGCTCTAAATGTTGCCCAAAGAGGAAGTGGTTCCTTAGCACGAGACGCTGCTACGGCACAACAATCTTTAGCGGTGCAAATTACTAAAGTCAAAGAACAATTCTTAGAGCTTATAAGGGGCGTTACTGAAACTCCAACGTTTCAAATCATGGCCCAAAGTGCTTTAACTTTAGCCTCCGCTTTAATTAAGGTAGCTGAATCCCTTAAGCCAATTCTTCCCATCATTAGCGCTATAGCAGCTGTTAAATTCGCAAAAGGAATGAGTGGCTTTTTGGGCGGCTTGGCTGGAAGCTTGAGTGGAGCCAAGGGCTTTAACGCTGGCGGTAAGGTTCACGCATTTGCAACTGGTGGCATGGTTCCCGGATCTGGGAATAGAGATACCGTTCCAGCAATGCTTACCCCCGGCGAGTTTGTTATGCGCAAGAGTAGCGTTCAGAAGATCGGCGCTAAGAATCTAAAGAAGATGAATAAGGGTGGACAAGCAGATGGTAGTAAATCAAAGGACAAGCAAGATATTCTTTCTGATGGATTTACGATCAAACCAAGCCCACAAACTCACTTTACCCATTTAGACAGTGGCCAGACAAGTAATTTGCCAAAGGGTTTCAGAAAAGTATATACCAATATGGGTTTGGATCTTCCTGCTAATTGGAATTTAGATTGGGCCAGCAACAGAGAAAACCAAATAGGCGCAATGGGTTCTGCTTTAGAGTCTTACATTAAGAATGCTAGCAATAATATTTTTGAAACATTAACACGTAAAGGCAAAGGCTCTAAAGTTTATGGCTTTAAGGGCAGATCAGGATCTCAAGCTTTTTCACTCCTTAACAATCCTAAAAATCAATCAAAAATTAGAAGCAATTTAGTTGCGGCTATTAGTTCTAGTGAACAATTTGATACTGATCTTGATGTTAATAAAGTTTTACCAAACGCCCTAACCACGGCTGTTTCAAAGTCTTTATCCAAGGAAGATGCTGAAGTATTGAGGGGTGGACTAGAAGAACAAAGCGCTTACACAAAAGAAGGAAAATCTGGCAGAAGAAGATTAAGTAAAACAAGGCGACAGCAACTTGTGCAAGCTAGATCTTTGGGCGGTATGATTGTTCAGAAGTTTGCAGGTGGCTCAAAAGGTACTGGGGTTGCTCCCGCACGAAATAGGATGGGAATGACTTCAGCACAGGTTGCCGCTGCGGAAGAAAGAAAGCGTTTAAGAGAAAAAGCCAAAGCCGGGGCTGGAGGAACTTTACAATTAAAGCCGGGTGTTGTCGGTGGGCTGTTTTTACAAAAAGGCTCTGGAGGTCAGAGCGGAATAGATAAGTCTCTTCAGGGCGTAGAATTACCGGGATTTGCAGAAGGCTCCAAGAGATTAAAAGCCAGCATATACACCGGCCAATTAAGACCAGAAGCTGGACAGGCCATAAGAAGCGAATTAAAACCAAATATCACACAGGCCGTGCAAAACGCTGCCGCCTCATCTATGGCAGCTTTGGAAATTAGCCCACTTGATATTGACGAAAAATCAGCAGCTCAAAAGGCTGTAAACAAAATTGATTTAACTTCCATAGAAGGGTATATATTTGAGGCGTTTACCTCCGCATTAACTGGATTACAATTGTCTGACGTTGGCGCGACGTTTGATTATGTTAATCCCTCTGGAAGAGCAAAAAAAAGAGTCGGACAGCTATTTAGTTCTGGCTTAAGCGGGGAGAGACTTTTAGACGCAAAACGTACACTTAGCACTGAGAGTGTTCAGTCTGGTAAAAGCTCCATTGCTAATAAGATTGTAGCTGGCATTAAGGGCGGCTTGTTAGGTCCACAAGACTTTCAAAAATTTGCTACTGGAGGCATTGTTCCCGGCTCTGGAAGTGGGGATACCGTTCCCGCATCTCTTGGGGTTGGTGATTTTGTCATACGTAAAAGTAGTGTTAAGAGCATTGGCGCTGGTAACTTGCAAAAAATGGCTGGATATGCCACAGGTGGAAGCGTTAGCGAATCTGTTCCCGCCCTTTTGACCCCCGGAGAATTTGTATTTCCCAAAAAGAAAGCCCAACAAATTGGCTATGGTAAACTTAACCGCATGAACAAGGTGGGCAAGTATGCCAAGGGTGGCGTAGTCCAAAGATTTGCTGGGGGTGGTAAATCAGGTGGAGGTGGTGGTGGTGGATTTTTGGGATTTGGAGGTTTAACAGAAGGATTAGTAGGAGTGCAAGTTGCGTTAAGCATGTTAACTCCGACAGTTGATGAGAACAGTGGAACTTTTGAGAAAATGACAGCCAGCATTCTAAGTTCTTTTGGCTCTTTAGTTAGCACAATAACCTTGACTCAAACGGCGCTTGCAACTTTTGGTGTCCAATTAAATGCTAAATCTGTAGGTAAGTTTCTTAAATCGTTTGGCCATGCTCCTAAGTCCATCAAAGAATTTTTTGGTTCTCTTAAGCAAGCTGCTGGTCGCGGCAAGGGTGGCTTAGGAAACATGATTGGTGGATTTCAAAAAGACGGCACTCGAACTAAAGGTGAAAGTTTTGGTGAAAATTTTGATTTAAATAAAAGAGGTAGCAGTGCTAGAAGCGCAAGAGCTAAAAAATTAGTAGAGATGAGAAAAAGAAATCCTATTGCACAAGGGGGTTTCTCAAAACAGTCTGCATTGCAAAGAAAAGCATTACGACCTGTCGGTGGCAAAGGCATTTTAGCACAACTTGGCAAAAAGCTTGGAGCATCAAGAGGTATTGTGGGCAGAGGCGCTGGCATGGCTTTGAGGGCTGGTAGCTCGGCTGCTGGAGCGTTGGGCGGTCTAGGCGGTGGTGCGGTTGGTGCGTTTGGAGCATCCTTAGCTGCTGCTGCTGGTCCTATTACCGCATTTGTTACCGCTGTAAAAATTGCTGGAGCTGCTATTTCTGGTTTTAGAGATTTAGAAAACAGATTACAAGACGCTATTAAAGCCGAAGACACAGCCACTGCACAAAAACTTGCTACAGCCTCCTTAGTTGAACAAAATTGGGGCGGCGCTATCGGCGGTATCGCCGCTGTTCTTGACGGCTTATCATCTTCAGGATCTCTCGTTACAGATACGCTAGCAAGCATAGGCACTGCTTTTGGTGGCACTTCCGCTGCTGCGATCAAGGCAGATGTTGCGGCTAGAATATCTAGTGCAAAAACGGCCAAAGCCCTGACAGAAGCTCAGAAAGCTTCAGCCGAAGCAATGAAAGATCTAGAGAACGGTACTATTTCTGCCAGTCAAGCTTTAGCACAAGTTCGATCTTTTACTCAGCAAGCTGAAGAAAATTCTAAGGCTCAAAGAGCTGCTATATCAACCGCCGCCGCAGGCAAGTCTACTGGCGCGTTGAGCTATGGTCGAGAATTTATGTCGTATGCTAGTTTTGGCTATGTTGATTCTGCTAGACAAAGAAATGAAAAAATTGATGCCGAAAACGAAAAAAGAAGTCAAGACAGTATTAATCAAAGAAGGAAAGCAATAGGTATTCAAAGCCAAGCAAGTATGGCTACTGCTAGAAGCATACTTTCTACTGGTGGAAATATAGATGAGGTTAAACAAAAACTTGGAGATGCTGGCCCTCAAAAACTTAGAGATGAAGCTATAGAGGTTAGACAAAAGGCAATCAAGGCAAACAAGGAAGGCGACACAGAAACAGCAAAGCTGCTTGAAGAAGAAGCGAAAATGCTTTCTGATGAAGCCAAAGCTTTAGAAAAATCTCTTATAAATCTAGCCAAAGAAGTTGAAAAGCAACAAAAATATTTCGCCGCTATGAATCTTGGGCTAAATTCTGCAACTGGAGCTGCGGGAGCTTTTAGCAACGCTATGTCCAATTACGCTGCCGCTCAAGAGGCTGGCAATGTTTCTGTTATGAGAAGCTTTGCTACTCTCCAAGCTGGTGTGACATCAGCTGCTGCCGGTATGGACCCAGCGGTTTTTCAAAAGGCAGCCTCAGAAGGAGCGAAAGCTTTACGAGAATTTGGAGCAACGAAAGAGGCTGATAAATTTGAAGCTAATTTAAATGCAATAAATAGAGCGCAAGCGAATGCAGAAGCTGGCTTAAATTCTTTCAGGAATCAACTAAAAGATAGATCTGATAGCGGCCTTGGTTTAAAAAATGATGAACAAAAATTTGAAGGTTTATTTGATACAATCGTCAAGGGTTCTGGTATTGGCAAAGAGATGGAAGATCAACTCCGAGATATGCTTGGAGGAATGGACATTGATTATAGCAAGATTGCAAAGGGTGATTTTAGCCAAATTGAAGAAGTATTCAAACAGCTTGGAGATGAAACGTTACAGCAAGCTAAAGCTATTATGGAAGCAGAGCAACTGTATCAAGAAACTATTCGTGATGCAGCGCAAAAAAGAGCAGCTGCTGAAAATGATTTTATTTCAGCTTCAAGACAGAGACAAGGTTATCAAAAAGAATCTAGAGAAATTATAGCTTCAGCTGGGGGTCCAGCTTTTACGGCGCAACAACAAAGAGAGATGGTTGTTGACCAGTATAATACTGGTAATAAATTTTCTAGTCGCGCCAACCTTGGTGGCGCTACTGCTAAAGATATTGTTGCTCAACAAAACGCGCTTAAACAGCGTCAGGCTGAAATACAAAACGTTAGACTTCAAGCAGCACAAGGTGATGCCAACGCTGAAGCAAAACTTTCTGGAGAAAGAGGCGTTTCATTATCCAACGAAGAATCTCAAATCAATCAACAAAATCAAGAGCTATACAACTCAACCAAGCAGCTTATTGACATAAAAAGACAAGAAGTTAAAATTATTCAAGAAAAAAATAGACTTGAAAAACAATCAATGGAGTCTTTGCTTGCTGGTGATATAGATAGCTTTTTTGATGCCCAAGCGTCCCAAGGAGCTATTGACGCTCTTGCTGGTGGTGGCAACGTTGCTGATTTTGATGCAGACACTTTATACAGCGCGTTTGAGGAGCTAAAAAGACAAGCAGCCGCTGGAGTTACGGAAGTTAATGGTCAGCAACTTCAAGGGCCGGGAGGCTTGCTTGAACGAGCAGCTGCCGCAACCGCCGAAGCTCGCGGTCTTGATCCAGCACAAGCGGCTCTTGTTGCTCAAAAAGCAGTTGGACAAACACCCGCAGAGCAATCGGCAAATAATGAAATACAACAATTAGCCGCAACTTTGCCTGCGTTTGGCGACATGGCCATGAATTCTTCTCGGGTGCAAATGGCCGCAGCCGAAGCTCAAAGACAAGCGGCTGAAATTCAAAAAGAAGCAGCTGTTAAAAGATCTCAAGAAAACGCAGACAGAACATTGCCAAAACCAGACCCGCAACAGCCTCCACAGCAACAGCCTCCAGCAAGAACTTCTACGCCTCCACCCGGATCTTCACCTCCTCCTGCTCCCGTTCCTCCGGTTGGGTCTGTTTCTGCCCCACCGCCCCCTTCTGGGTCTAGCTCGTCTGCGGGTTCTACGCCCCCTGCGCCCCCGTCTTCTACTGCCGACATCGCTGCCGCCGCCGCAGCTGCTGCTAGTCAGATACCTGCTTCAGTTAATGCAAACCAAGCGCCACCAACGCAAGACCCACAAACGATTGGTCAAGCTGTCGCTCAAGCTTTTAGTAACAATGCTCGCGATTTTGCTTCATTTGCAACTGCTGGTTATGTTAGGCCTAGCCAAGAAAATGAATCGCAGGGCGTGGGTATTCGGCAGCTTGCCAACCTTAATCCAGCTATGGCTCTTGGTAATATGGCCGCTTCTAATCTTGGTTTAGACACTCAAGCGTTAACTTCATTTACCAGCAATCAATTAGAATCTGTTTCTAATTTTGGCGCAGCCGTTAAACAGTTTGAATATATTGTTAAAGCCATGAATACAACAAACGGTTCAAATAATACTTCTGCTAATAATAATTCCCCTCAAGCTCTAGCTAGTAACAATAATTCTGCTATTGGGTTCGATACTTCTTCTATGAATCAGTTTACTTCAGCTTTAAGCAAGTTTAACGACACGATTTTACAAAGCATAAGCACTCTACAACAAACTAAATTTACTGTTAAGTTAGAACCAACTAATATTAACATCAATTTAACTGGAACCTCATTCCTGCAAACTCTTACTGGCGACTTAAAGTCTAGCTTGTTGAAGATAGTTAGCGAAAAAATAAGAAACCTTAAGGTAGACAGTGCCGGAAGAGTAATAGAAAGTAATAGTAATTTGTAATGGACGTATGTTTTATATTATCTAATAATAATTCTTCGAAAGCTAGGGGGAGCTTTAAACTTCTAGCTAAAGATAATTTACGTCAAAGGGCTAAAGCTAATTGTAAAATTAATTGTTCACTAAAAGCCAATATCACTAAGAATGTCTATCTTAAGTCTAAGCTAGACAGTCTTGTAAAATTCAAGACAACTAGAAAAGACACGCTTGCTGCTTCTGCTAAACCTGCAATATCCTCTAGCATTAGAGGCAAGCTTTCGGGAGTTTTTTTAAACTCGTCACATATTAAATGTGGATCAAATATCTCAATACCTTACGCGGATAAGCTTAATACCAGCATAACAACTAAAGATAAACTTCAAGAATTTCAACCTGTTGAAAAACTTTATCCCATAGGCGATGTTTCAAATGATTATAATGGTAACTTTATCGTAAACGAAAAACGAGAAACTGTACTTTATGAAAGCGTAAATGAAGGAATATATCTAGGAAATCCCACCAAAAATTTTGGTCATAGTGTTTTGGTTTCTGACGAGAAAGAAACATTTATACATCCATCTTCTATTTACTCCAATGGAACATTTAAGTACGTATGCGTGGTAGACACTCCTTCTTCTGTTCCCACTCATAGCTTTTTGCACATACGGGCCGCTGCTCCAATAAAAAACTACGCTTCTAATTTTCCACCTTCTTACAAGCTTTACGAAATCTATCTTAGAGATACTGGAGGAAAAGAAGTTATTAAATACAAGGACGTTACAGTAAAAGGAGACGCTGATTATCAAGACTTGAGTAATAAAAATTTTTCTACATACATAGTTGATGAAGAAATCAATAACGCCAGAAGGCTTTTCAGCGACCCCTTATTCCCCACCTTTGATAACACCTCTACAAGCATTAAAACTCAGAGTGGCGATATTTTAATCACTCAAGATGGTTCTCAGATAGTTTCCCAAAGGGGAGATTTTACGTTAGAGTTTTTACTTGATATCTATTGTGAAGACAAGTCATTTAGCGACGGCTTTAGTCAGGGTTACGAAGACAAGGTTTGCGAAACAAATTTTCCAAACACCTCTGAGAACAACCACCTTTCTGTCGCTGGTGGCCCACTTAGCTCTCAGTCTCTATCTCATCAAATAAATCCTTCTGATCACATTAGAATTACCGCAATAGAGATAGTAAACTCTGGAAGCTCTTTTGGTTTTTCTGCCTCTGATGTTATACCCTTGTCAGTAGAAGTTGACTCTTCCGGTCAAAGGCTTAGTCGTGAGATATTAGTCAGTAATATTGAACTAAATAATTACACAAATAATATTTATCCAGAAACAATCAATAATTCTTGGGAGTCTATTAATAGCGTTAATAATAATAGCGAGGAAGGCTGCTCTGGTATAAGAAACGTTCTAAGGTCTTATGACACCAAAGATTACATCACATTAAACCACACCAGTATCTCTGAGTCAGGAAAGTTAATACTAGAGTTTTCTCACGAACCTCCGCGCCCAATAGAGAGATATATCAATGGCGCTTTTAAAATTGGCTTTAATTCAGAAAATAAAGAGTTTGATTATGCCGGATACAAAACGGTGCAGGAGACTGATTCTTACTTTGAAATAGATGATATATACCTAAAGGTCATTGCTAAAAAAGATGCAAACAATACAGAAGATTTTTACCTAGATGTTGTGGGATACAGTGATGATAATTTCCTTGCTGTCACTTCTAGAGTAGGAGGATTCTTACAAAACATAAGCGGGACAGGAAGTGAGCCACTTGCTTCTGGTTTTATTAGATCTGACGAGTTATCTATTTCTTCAGAATCATTTTCTGAAAAAGATGAATTCTATGTTCGGTCTGACTTACACAACGCTGGTGGAGATCATTACTTGGTAGACCAGTCTAGCTCTGCACATGTAACATCAACAGATTTTCAAGAATATCTTGTACCTTTAAAAATTTACAAAAACTCTATCTTAAATAAGAATCAAAACTTTAACATCAGTTCTTTCTTCGAACACTTGCATTTGGATTTATGCCCAATCCCAAGCGGTGCTTCTATAGCATACATATCATTACTTGCTTTTTATAAACCCTCAAACGCCATCCCTTTGTACACTCTTGGCTACAAAGGCGCAGAGGTCGGTAGCGCTGACGCTAAACTCTTTCCTTCGTCTAGAAAAGAAGATGATAATCCAATTAATACTGGATTAGATTATGCGCCCCTTTCTTCTTTAAGCAATATTCCTCACGGCTACGGTTTTGATAACTCTTTAAAAACAAATTACTCCCGAAGGTGGAGAAACGCAGACGGTTTAGTTGCTGTTGGTCCATTTGATTTCAATGAGTTTGATTTTTCATTTTATAACCCGCAGCTTGCTAAACCATTTTTTGGTGGATATTTCTCATTCAATGATGATGTTGGAAATAATATTATTTCTGAAGAAATGTACGACTTGGTAACAGTTCAGGGTTCTTATATTGGAAACTATGACAAGATTCACAACGTCGGACTAAGATTTAATTCTAACTCTCTTTTTAATAATCAAACTAGTCACACCACAATAGACTGGACAAGTATTAATGGATATCAAAGTGATCCACTGTACGGACAAATAGCCGACTCTTTTGATAACGCAATTAGGGTGTCTGGAGATCTTGGTTACATTTCTTTTCCCACCATCGATCTTTCAGATGGCTGTGCTATTTTTGTTAGATTTAGTCCAGACGTTTCAATGAGCGGAATTGGCTACAATTTGTATAATTCTGGAATTATATTTTCAAAGCATGATACAGGAAATAATTTGGAATTAGCACTCGGTTATGACAATGGATATTTAACAGCTTACGCGACAGACTCTAGTAATAATATTATTTCTATTCAGGATTCTATTCCATACTCTGATTATACCTACCCTTTATCTGTCTTAGTTACCTATAATAATAACAATGACAGTAAATTGGTTCTTTACACAGACAACGAAAAGGACTCTTATGGATTTAGCAGACTTAGAGCAGAATCAGACACATTTGTTATTACTCAGAGTTTGAGTGATTTAACTTTTGGGTTTAGTCATGGCGAGGATATTGGGTTTAATGGATTTATTACAGATATTGCAATTTCTGCACCAAGCACTCAGGTTATTGATGTTCCACTCTCTTTTAATCCAGATACATTTTTAGATTCTATTCATACCAAATACTGGTCTCAGTCTGAAAGCCATCTACAGGACACCAATACTTCGTGGTCTTATGTAGACAAAGACTTAGACGAGTGGCATTTGGGAGCTTTTAATATCTGTGAATTCTCACCATCTTTTGATAGATTTACCAGCAGATTTGGCAAAGATTATGTTATACACAGAATAAAGAGCGACGGAGTTGCTTATAGTCAACATGCGAACCTTTCTTTACCGCAAAGCGTGGACACTTCCACCTCTTATCATACTCAGATTGAAAATGATATGTTGCGTTTGCCTCTTTCTGCTAAACCAGAATCTTTTGCTTCTCCCGGTGTTATGGAGGGCGTTCGTCCTAGAATATCAAACTCATTTGTTAGAGGGTATTCTATGTTCGAAGAAGCTTTTGTTGTCGATACCGTCATAGATCACGTAACATATAATGATATCATATGGAACAATGGTAAAATAGGCCCAAAACTAATTGTTAGTTTATATAGCAAGAATAAGGATGATCCAGAAAAGCCATACAAAAATCTTGGCCTGATTAATCGTTCTACTCATTATTTGGCTCCATCTGGATGTATAAACAAAATTAGTAGCAAGTTTAGTTTTGAAGATTTATTTAACGAAGATAGCGAGGAGTGGTGCAGTTTCGATCAATCTCAAAACAGTAGTGAGCTTGATAATAAATTTATGTCCAAAGATATTGAAGACATGTTTCTTCAGTATGACATTGTTTATCCTTCTGGCCTGCCTTACGATTCAAGTTTAAGTATTTATGGAATTACAGTAACATTAACAGAAGCTTTACACAAAGCAAGAACTCTTAACAATTTGACATAGGATAATAAAATGGCAGGTTTTAATTTATTCGTTGGCGGTGATTACTACCAAAAAGATGATATTAATCTTTTTGTCAACGGCAAGGAATATTCTTATGATCAATTGAATTTATATCATTCTGGACAGACACCTCCAGAATATGAAATGAACCTTTATGCTTCTGGCGATAATGTTTATTACTCCTCCATGTCTCTTCATACCCTGACAACATTTTCTTTTAACAATCCTTTCATAAACCAAGACGATGACGACGGGGGAGGAGAAGGAGGCGGCGATGGAGACGGCGGGGGCGATAATAATTTAGATCCATTTGACTATATGCCCATATTTGTTAATGGTGCTGAAAATATACTTTCAGACGAAGACAACCCTTATCTCAACTTGTTTGTAGCCAAAGATAATCCACCCGGACTGCCGGTGGACAATTTATTACATTTAAGCATTGACGTTGCTGACTATAGCGTTTCAGATTCATCATTGATGCTTTCTTTGTGGCAGCTTGAGTTCTCAAGAACTCCTGTTGAAACTTCTTCATGCAGCTTATATATTTCTGGCTT
>Ga0181573_10001552_pt1 | contig 22410 bp, 17 predicted proteins | sample 101ome_25_FD_148643 | JGI IMG/M metagenome (GOLD analysis project Ga0181573, IMG submission 148643) | Coastal salt marsh microbial communities from the Groves Creek Marsh, Skidaway Island, Georgia - 101409BT metaG (spades assembly) | ecosystem: Environmental > Aquatic > Marine > Intertidal zone... | reverse complement strand
CGGCGCCACCTCGCACGCGCATTACCTCGCGCTTCGCAACCGCCCCGAATTCACGGACTACCTCGCCACGTTCGGGACGCTCAAATACTACGGCGCGACGAACATTGGCAGCCGCCCGACGTCCCGAGCCAAAGACGGCGCCATCAACTTCGAGGACCTGCGCGCCATCCCGTTTGTCGGTTCGTGGTCGCAGCTCAAGCAGAACGTCCCGGGCTACTTTGGCCTTGGCACCGCCCTCGAAGCTCTCGACCGACAGGGCCGCCTCGACGAAGCCGCCAACCTCTACCGCACCAACGCGTTCTTTCGCACCCTCGTCGAGAACTCCATGCAGTCCATGACCAAGTGCGATTTCCGCCTCACGGCCCACCTGACTTCGCACCCGCGCTTCGGCGACCTGTGGAACACGGTGCACGAGGAATACGAGCGCACGCGCGTCCTTGTCCTGGCCATCACAGGCCAAACCACGCTCATGGAGACAGTCCCCGCCATCAAAGAGAGCATCCGGCTGCGCGACAGCATCATCCTGCCGCTTCTGGTCATCCAGCAGTTTGCCTTGACAGAAATGGAACGCCTCACCTCCGGCGACGACTCCCCGTGGCCTGCCGACCAGCTGCGCAAGCTCATCATCCGAACGATGTACGGCATCGTCAACGCGAGCCGGAACGCGGTCTGAGTTTGTCTTCGATACCATGAAAAAACCCCGACCCGGCCTAAGCCAGAGTCGGGGTTTCTTTTGGCGCGCTCGCGCCGCTCCACCGAGAATTACTTGCCTCCCACAGGCTCGCTGAGCTGGGGCTCAGCCAACATGTCGGCAGGTTCGTCCGTTGCGTACACGAAGTCCATTTCCTCGATGAGGTTGGTGCAGCCTGCGTACTTGTCGAGGATCCACATCACGTAGCGGATGTCGACCGAGATGGTGCGCTGGAGCTGGTGCTCGAAAGCGATGTCGCCGCTCATGGCTTCCCAGTTGCCGTCGAAGGCGAGGCCGATGAGGTCGCCGTCGGCGTTCATCACCGGGCTGCCTGAGTTGCCGCCCGTGATGTCGGTGCCGTGGATGAAGCACACGACCAACTCGCCACTCTCGTCGGCGTACGGCCCAAAGTCCCGCGCCTTGATGAGCTGCTCGAGGCGCTCAGGCACGATGAATTCGGGGTTGCTGTTGTCCTTCTTTTCGAGGATGCCGTTGGCCGTCGTCACGAAGTCGTAGTGCACGGCGTCGGCGGGCTTGTAGTCGCCCACAGGGCCGTAGGTGAGGCGCATCGTGGAGTTGGCGTCGGGGTACCACGCCTTGTTGGGCATGAGCTCGCGCAAGCCGCGCACAAAGAGGCGGTAGCCGCGGTCAAACTTCGCCTGCGTCTCTTCCGACGTGCCTTGGCTGTAGCGCTCGTAGATGCTCATGGACATCGCCACCGCGAGGTCCGCGTCCAACGTCTTCTGCTTGGGCGACGCCAAGAAATCGGCGAACGCTTCGGCGCTGCGTAGGGGAGACCGGCTGTAGATCTTGTCGGCGTAGGCTTCGAAATCGCCCTTGTACTTGTCCTGCACCACGTTGAACTGGGAAGGCCACAGGGCGGGGTCGATGTCGTCGCGGTACTTGGTGAGCATCTTGACGAACAACTCGCGGTCGGTGTCTTGGTCGTAGTCCTTGAAGTGGGAGTCGGCCAGTCCTTGAAGCTGGGCCTTGGTGGCTTCCACCTTGGCTGGATCTTCCGACCACAAGCCTGCGCCGCGGAATCCCACGCGCAACCCAAACAACGCCAAGTCGCATCCCAACAGTCCTGCCTCGCGGGCGTACACCTCACCGCGCACGGTGGCGTCGGTCTCGGCGTAGTATTCGGCGATCAAACCGAGGGCGTCACCGTACTCGGCCTGACGACCTGCGTCTTCGTTCGCCCAGCGCGTGAAGAGGGCTTCGAGCTTTTCTTTTTGGGCCTGGACTTCAAGGCGCTTGAGGCCTTTGGTTTGGCCGATGTAGTACTTCCAGTAGTTTGCCGTCTGGGCGTACTTGGCCGCGTACTTGATGCGCACCGCCTTGTCGGTGTCCATGTGGCTCTTCATGGTCTTGAGCTTGAGGTCGCGGCACTCCACCACGGAAGGGTTGTAGAGGTTGATGGCCTGCTCGACGCCCCAGCTGCTGAGGAAGCGGTCCGTGCTGCCGGGGTAGCCCATGATCATGGTGTAGTCGCCTTGGTCGACGCCGGCCATGCTGATCTTCAGGTGGCGCTTGGGCGTGTAAGGCACGTTGTCTTCGCTGTAGCCGGCGGGGTTGTTGTCGGCGTCGGCGTAGATGCGGACCATGCTGAAGTCGCCCGTGTGTCGAGGCCACATCCAGTTGTCGGTGTCGCCGCCGTACTTGCCCACGCTCTCGGGCGGAGCGGCCACCAGGCGCACGTCGCGGTAGTCTTGGTAGGTGAAGACGTAGAACTCGTTGCCGTAGTACATCGTCTTCATGTCGTAGCTGTACTCGGGGTTGGCCTCCATGTACTCCGCTTGGATGGCCTTGAGCTCTTCCGCCACCGCTGCGCCGCGCTCGCCCTCAGGCATGTCGTCGTTGACCTTGCTGAGCACGCGTTCGGTGACGTCGTCGATGCGCACGAGGAAGCTCACGTAGAAGTCCTCGATGTGCATCTCTTGGTCCTTGGCCTTGGCCCAAAACCCGTCCGTCAAGTAGTCGTGCTCCGGAGCGCTGAAGCTCTGGATGGCGCCGTACGCGCAGTGGTGGTTCGTGAGCACCAAGCCCTGCGAGGAGATGACCTCTGCTGTGCAGCTCCCGCCGTTCAAACGCACGATGGCGTCCTTCAGCGAGGCGTTGTTGATGTCGTAGATGTCTTGGGCACTCAGACGGAGGCCGGCTTCTTGCATGCCGGCTTCGTTGATGCGTTGAAGCATGTGGAGGAGCCACATGCCCTCGTCGGCGCGGGCCGAAGAGAAGAGGAGCAGGAACGCTGCTGCCAAGGTGGTGAATCGCTTCATGTCAATCAGGTTGTTTTGATTCAGGTTGAGGGAAGAGGTTTAACGGGCAATCTCAGGGTCGGCCTTCCAGTCGACCGTCCCGACAAGTCGTTCAATGTGCAAGTAAAGGAGGTTGAGCCTCGGACCGCCGTAGCGGTTGTAGACGGTCTTGCCGTTCACCGTGACGATGTTGGCAGGGACGTCCATGATTCGCGGGTCGTCGTAACGGCTCTTCAGGGTGTCGAAGCCCATTTCGTAGGCCATTTCGACCACTTCGTTCCATTCGCCCAATTCCACTTGGGCACGGTGCATGCCTTGCTCCAAGGCCCGACCAAACGCCGGCTCGCAATGAGGACCCACCTTGAGCGTCGCCTCGCCCGTTTTCGTCACGGACAATTCGTAAACGGGGCAGGTGCCGTAACAGGACGTCCTTTGCAAGCCCACCAGCACGTCGGAGGACTTTGCTGCAACCCTTTTCGTTTCCGTGCATCCCGTCAACACGAATGCAGCCCAAATCAAGGCTGCACCTGTTGCCCAGAGTCGAATAGGAATCGTCATTTCTTTTTCCGCTTGGCGCGCGCGTCGGTTTTCTTGCGCTCGGTTTCTTTCTGCTTCTTTTCCGCTTCCTTGGCGGCCTCTTGGAGTCGCTCCATGAAGCTCGGCTTGGTGCGGTCCTTGGCCTTGGACTTGTTGTCCTCGATTTTGGCCTTGATCTTGTCTTCGTCGATGAAGAACCGCTTGATGGCCACCATCTGTCCAATGCTCACCACGTTGGCGGTGAAGTAGTAGAGGCTGAGGCCCGATGCGAAGCCGTTGAAGAAGAACAGCATCGTGAAGGGCATGATGTTTTGAATGGTCTTCATGTCCGGCATGCCCGGTTGCGTGGGCATGCTTTGGTTGGCCATGGTCATGCGCATGTAGGCAAACATGGACGCCGCCATCAAAATGGTAAACCCGCTCACGTGTGCGCCGTAGAACGGAATGTTGAACGGCAACGTCAGAATGCTGTCGTACGCCCCAAGGTCGTCGGCCCACAGGAACGATTGGCCGCGCATGTCGATGTTCGAGGGGAAGAAGCGGAACATGGCGTACAGGATGGGCATCTGCAGCAAGGCTGGCAAACACCCTGCCATGGGATTGACTCCCGTCTTGCGGTACAGCTCCATGGTTTCCTGCTGGCGCTGCATGGCGTCGTCTTTGTGCTTCTCGTTGATGACGTCAAGCTCCGGGCGCAGCAAACGCATCTTCGCCGAACTCATGAAGTTTTTCCACGTGATGGGGAAGAGGACGCTCTTGATGACCAGCGTCAAAATCAACACGATCAAGCCGAGGTTGCCGATGTACTGCGCGATGAAACCGTACACCTTAAGGATGAGGTTCCGGTTGACCCACCCAAAAATCCACCACCCGTAATCGATGATGCGCCCGACCTCCGTCAGCCCTGTCGTTTCGAGGCTTGCCAAGTCGTTGGGTCCAAAGTAGAAGTGCAGCGGCTGCCCGTCGTACGGCAATTCCGCGGCGTAACCCATGACGTAGGTCGTGTCGTCGGCCGGCATCACGTTCGCCAGCTTTGCTCCAGGCGCAAACGGTTGCGGGCTGCTCACCAATGCCGAGAAGTAGTTCTGCTTGAACGAAAGCCACGAGAGCGACTCTTCGAGCACTTCGTCGTCCTCTTGGCCGTCGCTCAGATAATCACGCTCTTCGCCGAGCTCGAGGTAGTAGATGGCGCTGTGCTGGCGTTCCCACGCCAGGCCCTTCTCGTTGCGTTGCCCCACGGCGTTCCACGTAAACACACGGTTTCCGGCGGTGGCGTTCTCCACACCCGTGAAGCTCACGTCGGTCTTGACCTGATACCCCTCGAGCTTGTGGACCAAACGAATGGCCATTCCCGCGCCCAACGTCGCTTCCATCACGAGCTGCGACGAGGCTTCGCTGATGGGGCGGAAGTGAAGGTCCTGGAAACCCACCCGGCCCACGCCAGGCACGTCCCACGACACGTTCATCTCCGACAAATCCCGCGCCCAAAGGCTCACGGGCTCGTCCGATCCGTACCGCGTGTAGCCGTCGGTCAACGTGGCTTCGACGGGCATCCCGCCGCGGGTGTTGAACACCACACGGACGTTGTCGTTTTCCATGACCACGTCCCGATCGCGTCCCGCCACCGCGCTCCCAAAAATCCCGTACCGACGCTGCAGCTCTGCGTTCAACGCTTCCGTTTGCGCGGTGTCGGCAGCAAGGCTCGATTCCGATTGCAGGGCTTGCATGGAAGCGAGCTCGGCGCGCTCCTGTTCCAACGCGGCTTGGGCCAAGCTGTCTTGGCTTGCGGCTTCGGCTTCCTGTTGGGCTTCCCACGCGGCGATTTCCTCGTCCGTTGGGGAGATGTACCATTGGTACCCAAACAGCAGGGCCATCATCAGCAGCAGCCCGGTCAATGTGTTGCGATCCATGAGTGTGCGAAGTTAGGGTATGGGGATGCCTCAAACGGGGATTTGACGGGGAGGAGTTACCAACGATGGCCCTCCTCGCTCGTCCACAAACCGCGCAATTTCATGGCCTGTTCAAGGACGTTTCGGACGCACCCTTGCCCGCCGCCTTCAGGGACCACCCAATCGACCACATCTCGCACTTCGGGCACTGCGTCGAATGGACAGGCACTGAGCCCCACTGCCTGCAAAGCCTTGAGGTCGTTCAGGTCATCCCCCATGTAGGCGATCTCCTCGAGCGAAAGGCCTTTTCGTTCTGCAAGGGCGCGTACGGCAACCAGTTTGTCCGAAGCTCCGAGGTGCACTTCCTTCACACCTAGACCCTCCATGCGCCAGCGCACGGGTTCTTCCTTCCCTCCGGTGATCACCGCAAGTTCAAGGCCTTGTTTCACGGCCCATTGGACGGCGAACCCGTCGCGCGCCGAAGCGGTTCGGGCCATGCTGCCGTCGGGCATCAAATACACGGTGCCGTTGGTGAAGACGCCGTCGTAATCGAAGGCGAAGAGCTTGATGTTGGAGAGCTTCGTCTTGTAGTTCATGAGTGGTGTCGGTGGGCGATGTGGGCTGCCACGACGTCGTACAAGTCGCGCACGTCGTCAGGCAGGAGGGAACGGTGACGGGCCAAGGTCGCGTCGTCGCCACGCTTCGCGGGACCTGTCTGGCGCTCGCGCGAGTCTCCGTTCAAGCCGCCTTGGGTCAGGCCCAAGACGAGGTTTCGGAGCAGCGTTTTAGGAAGGCCGCGGCCTTCGAGCACTTCTTGAGCTTCAGCGAGCATGTGGTTGGCGTAGTTGTCGGCCATGACGGCGGCGAGGTGAGCGGCTGCGCGCTGTTCCCCGAATGCTTCGGCGACCTCTCCGTTCCACGCCGCTGCAAGGGTTCGTGCCACATGCATCGCTCCGTCGTCGGAGGCTTCCACCACGGTGGGCGTGCCCTGGAGCGGGACGCTGCTTGCTTTGGGGTTGAAGCTTCGAATCGGCCAAACCACCGCGCCGGGCGCCCGCACCGCTTCCAAGGGCGTTGCTCCCGAGAGGTGCGCCATCACGCAGCCTGGCGAGACCATGCTGGAGATGCCTTCCGCGACTTCGGCGATCAGGCCGTCGGTCACGGCGACCACGACGACCTGCGCGTCCGAAAGGGCGCCGGCCGCTTCAGTCAGTTTGGTGGTCCAAGGACAACCGAGGCGGTCGCCGAGCGGGCGCGCTGACGCTTCGGTGCGGCTCACCACTTGCAAAATTTCGTGCCCGGAGTCCAGCCAGGCGGGCCCGAGTTCGCAGGACACGCGGCCTGCGCCAATCAGGACGATGCGGTACTTATCCACGGCTTTTGGATTCAGAGGCTTTGCGTTGACGGATGCGGAATCGCACGGCCAAGAACGAGCCCAAGCTCATCAGGATGCAGCCGAGCCAGAGCCAGTTGATTTGGGGGAAGATGACCGCCTGCATCACGACAAAGTCGCGGCGCACGCTTTCGTGTTCCCACACCGTCATTTCAACCGTCTCGTTCTCCGGATTGAACGCCTCAATGCGGAAGCGCAAGCCCCAGCCTTCGGCCTCGTAGAGGTCGGGAACGACCGTGCTGCCGCGCACGATGTAGAGCGGGTCGTGCACCTCGACGGTGCGGCCGCGACGGAGCCCGAGGCAGGCAGCCAAGGCAAGGTCGTCGTCCAACAGGCCACGATCCGCACGCTCGTCGTCGCGCACCACGCGCAGGCTGTCCACCGTGAGCAAGACGCCGCCGACAAACATGGAGTCTCCGACCACAAACTCTTGGGACTGTCCGCCGAGCCAGCCTTCTTCGTCCGTCTCAGGTGGCGTGACTCGGCCCCACTTGATGTGGGTGTACAGGTCGCGCGTCAGGAAGTGACGCGTGTCGGGTTCCGGCGCGTTGCCCATCTGGGCGTTCAGCTGGATGCGCGGCGACAACGTGAACTCCAGGTCGCCCGCTGTGCCGTTCACCCAGCGTGTGGCGCGTGAAGTTTGGGATTCTTGAGGGAAGGGAAGGAAGTTCCAGTGCGATTCGACGTCCTCGTCGAATGTGGGGCTGGCGAGGTGGTCGTCGAGGGCTTGCCACACCATGCCTTCGTGGGCCACGATTTGGCCTGCTTTGTAGGCCTTGGGCGCGCGCTCGAAGTAATCCATGTCGAAGAGGACGTGGATGCCTTCCTGCCGTCGCTCGCGGTACGACACGAAGTACGGCCCCATGGGCAGCGTGTCGCCTTCCATCAGGAGCAGGTCGGTGGCGTTGTTGAGTTCCTCGTTGAGGGTGGCGATGTCGCCGATGCGGTTTTGGGAGATGACGTCCTTTTGGGCGGTCGAAAGGACGGCGCCAAAAATCGTCAGCGCAAAGCCCACGTGCGCCAGCGGCGACCCCAGGGCGTCGAGCTTGCCTTTCCACATCGCCACGATGTAGTCGGCGTTGGCGAAGGCTGCAAAGAGCGTCGCGAAGAGCAGGGCCACGCGAGGCACTTCACTCCATGTGAAGTCGTATGCCACCAAGAGCGTCCCGGTGACGACGGCGGCGGCGAGGTAGGACCGCCCGAGTTTTCCGCGCACCTTGCTCAGGTCGGTGTTCTTGTATTTCAGCCACTGCGTCATGCCGATCATCAGGAAGATGAGCACGGCAAGTGGCACCTGCACGAGGTGGTAGGTGCGGTCAAGGTCGGTGCCGGGGGCGAGGTCGTGTTGGGCCAAATCGCCCAGCACCTGCCAGCCTGTCACGCCTTCGGCCCAGGTCAGGAGCGGCGAAAACGGTTCGAGGAAGTGGTTGAAGACCGGGACGCTCGTCTGCCACGTGATGTGCACGGCGCCCAGCACCAAGAGGAGGGACCCGACGAACATCCAAAATTCGCGGGACCACAAGGCATCCTCGTCGTCCTCGCTTTTGAACTCGCGCCGGAACGCCCGAATCGCGGCTGCCGCCATCACCCCCAAGAACGCCAAGAATCCCAGCGCCGGTTGGCCTGCCGCCACCAAACCCAGGGTCGCGAGGGCGAGGCCCCCGTAGATCTTTCGGGATTCAGTGTCTTCGAGGAGCATCACGTGCCCGAGGGCCACAAACGCGAGGAGGTAGGCCAGGAGCTGGGGCAGGATGCCGCTGTCCACAAAGCTGTGCACGGAGGTGTCACCAAGGACGCCGCTCTTCGTCAGGAACGTCGAGTAGAGCACCAACAAAAACGCCAGAATGTTCAAATAGATCGTCGAGAACAAAGCCGTTGGCGTCTTTCGGTTGCGGTTGATCAGCAGCAAGTGCGCGGCTGCCACCAGCACCATCCAAGGAACCAACGAAGAGTTCTCCACCGGATCCCATGCCCAGAACCCCCCAAAGCTCAGCGCCTCGTACGCCCACGCTCCGCCCATCAGGATGCCCGTTCCGAGCACGCCCACGGCGAAGAAGGCCCAAGGGAGCACGGGCTTGATCCACCCCGTCAGATCCCGGCGCCACAGCGACCCCACGGCGTACGCAAAGGGCACGCTGCACGCCGCAAACCCCAGGAACAGAGTCGGGGGGTGGATGGTCATCCAGTAGTTTTGGAGAAGCGGATTAAGTCCTTGTCCATCAGCGAACTGAGGAATCGATGTAAGGTAATCGGCTCGCGCCGTCCAAGGCAAGCCAAGGTTGGCCGGCGCCTCGCGAATCAAGAGGAACGGATCGAGGCCCAATTGAAAGTCCCCGAAGTACACTCCGAGGAGCATGACGCCCAGGAACGCCTCAATGGCGCTGAGCACGGCCATGACTTCACGCTGCCACGAATCGGCACGGCGCAGGATGAACAACGCCAGCACGTTGTGCCAGAACATCCACAAGAGGAACCCGCCTTCCTGGCCACCCCAAAACGCACTGAGCACAAACCGCATCGGCATCTCGTTGTTGAGGTGCTTCCAGATGTACTGGAACTCGTAACGGTGTCCGAAGAACAGCACGAAAATCAACGCAATGACGCCCAACGTGCTGGCTGCGTGCGTCACAAACGCGGCGCGCCCCAGTTTCAAGTTGCCGCGCACAAACCCCACGGTGGCGAGAAGGGCCGAGGCAAAGGCGACGGCCACCAACGTGCGGCCGAGGTACGCCGCCCACATCCATTCGCCGAGGTATTCCATCAAGCGTCCGTGTCCAACAGGTGGTTCTGCTCGTTGTACTTCGACGGGCACTTCATGAGCATCTCCGTCGCGCGAAAGTGCTCCCCGTCGGCCATGCCGTAGAGGTCCACGCTCTCGGAGCGTTCCAAGCCCGTGGGCTTCGCCTTTTCGAGCCAAACCTCACGCACCACACCGCTCTTGTCCGTCAAATGAAACTTGGTAAGCGACGTGTTTTTCTGCGGGTCGTATTCCACGGGGAAGTCGACGGCGAGCGTGCCGCTGACCTTGTATTCCGTCCCCGGATCTGCAAACGCCGTGGCGAAGTCCACCGACCGGCTCGTGCTGGTGATGCTGGCCACAAACGTGCCCATCAGGCCGGCGACGAGCAACAAAAGGACGATGTGGGTGCGCTTCATTTTGCGGAGTTGGAAGGAGTGGAGGTCACGTCGGGGGTTTCGGATTGAAGGCGACGCAGTTCACGCACCGCGCGCACCCACCAGAGCCCGAGGCCGAGCACGATGATTGCGGCGACGCCCACCACGACGGGCATCTTTCCTGAAGCAACAAAGAATTCCTCGAAGGTGGAAGTTGACGCCGGAGTCACCAACAGCACGGGGAGAGGCACGAGTGCTCGCGTCCCCTCAACCTGTGCACGACGCGTGCGGAACCGCTCGAGTTTCAGCGCAAGGCTGTACATCCACGTGCCCAAAATCATCCAGCCCAACACGGCGGGGTAAAACACCGCGCGCAACGCGCTGTCGAGGTCGTAGCTGCTGAACGCGGGGTTGCCGCCCTTTCCAGGGTGCAAACTTTCGGTGAACCGCGGCAGCACCATCAAAAGCACAACGAGCAGGCAGAACCCGAAGAGGTTGTACACGGCCGACAAGCGCGACCGCAACTTGGGGTCCTGCACGGAACCTCGCAACACGAGGTAGCCCGCGTACACCATGACCGTCACAAACGCCCCGTTCAGTTGCGGATCATCGACCCACCAAGCGCCCCACGTGAAACGCGCCCAAAGGCTGCCTGTCAACAAGCCCAGCGCCCCAAACCACAGCCCGACCTTCACCGCCGCCACGGCCCGCAAATCGCGGTCCTCGTCGCCGCCGAGGCGCAGGGTGCGGATGCTTTGGGCGAAGCTGATGCCCATCAGCAGGAACATGGTGAACCACATGGGCACGTGCAACATCAGGTTGCGGATGCTCTCCATGATGTTGGGCTGGAAAGGGAAGTGAAAGCCCAAATCCTCCTCCGCCAGATGATTCAACACCTCGCGGTCGCTTCGGATTCGGGCCTTGCTCAGGACTTCCAAGCCCTCCGCAAAGAACCCGTTGGCGTAGCTGATTGTCCCGTCGCCTGCTCCGTTGACGAACACGTCAAAGCTGGCCGCAGGAACGAATTCGGGCAGGCGGACGCGGCATTTGAGGTGCGTGTCGTCCAGGGATTTGATGGCGGTGGCGTTGACGATGTGCTCACCGCGGCGCAAAAACACCTTGGGACTCGACGTGGCGAAATGGGTGCCGTGGCCGACCACTTCCAACTCGTAGACGCCGCCTTCGTTGGTGATTTCCTTCCGGTTGACTCGGACGTCCTCCAAACCGGGGCCCAGGGGGACCGTGAAGGTCATGAAGAACGTGTAGGCGAGCAGGACCAGTCCGAGAAGGCGTGTGGCTTGTACGCCGCGCGAAGTCATGTGTTGCTTAACCGTCATGATGCGCGCCAAAGGTACGGGAACAGCACGGCCCCGAGGACTCCGGAACCGAGGGTCAGAACCCCAAGAAATGCGAAGTTGTGCCAGGTGTCTGCCACGAGCACCCCGCGCATCAATTCACCGCCCAGCGTGGTCGAGACGAGGACCGTGGGCAGAACCAAAGGCAAGCCAAGCACAGCCGTCAAACCAAACCCCGCGCCCGCCCGCGCCGCAATCAACGCGAGCAACGTCAACGTCGTGCCAAGGGCGAATGCCGTCAACACCATCCCGGCCACAAATCCGCCAACCCGCGCCCCGTCCAAATTTCCCCAGCCCAAGAGCAAGCCCATGAACGCCACCACCAAGCACGAAAGCCCCGAGAGGACCACCACGTTGTGGAGGGTTCGGGCCAGCATGAAATGAAGCGGCTGCACAGCGGTGCGGAGGTAGGCGAGGACTTCGGGCCGATCCTCTTCCAGGCTTCGGCTTACTCCGTTGAACGCCGTGAAGAGCAAGATGACCCACGCCATGGCGTTCCACGTTTCCGGTTCAGGGCGACCCCTGACCACTTGGTACACTGCATAGACGGTGGACACGGCAAACAACACCAGCCCAGCTATGCCGTGTTTGGCGCGCACGTCGGCCTTCCAAAAGTGCTTGAACAAAAACCACGTCTCGCGCATGCCACGAAGGTAGACCAGGAGGGTGGGTTAGACGAGTGACAACGGTTTCGCCACCTTGGCGAAGAGCTTGGCCATGTTGCGCGCGTCCTCGATGGCGCGGTGTTGTGTTCCGTCAAAGCTGAGCCCTTCGATGTCGAGGGCGTTCTTGAGTCCGATTTGGTTTTTCGATCCCTTCCAACGGCTGTAGTGCCGCTGCAAGCAGGCCCAGTATTTGAGCCAAGGCAAGTCCAAATCGTGAAGCCGCGCGTCGTTGGCAAACTGACGCCGGTCGAATTCGCCCCAGCTCATCAACACCGAGCGCGTCCGGTCGAAGCCCACCCAATCTTCAAAATTCGAAATGGCCTCGTCAAACAACGGTGCGTCCTCGATGTCGTCCTGCACAATGCTGGTCAGCTTGGTGCAGAAGGGGCTGATTTCCGGGTGGAGTTTGGGCCGAACGAACTGGCAGAAATCGTCCACCACCTCCAAATTCTCGTTGATTTTGACCGCGCCAATCTCAATGATTTCCACCTTTCTCGGCTTGCGGCTCCGCCAACAAGTCGCCTCCAAGTCGTACACAATGAATTGACGTTCGCTCATCGGGGGCAAAGATACTGCGCGCCTTGCCCCGAGGCCGTGCTTTGTGGACAAGTGACAAAACGAGGTGCAGTTTTTGCGTCCCTGAATTCATGCTGGCCTGTAGTTTGTGCCCATGAAAACCTCCCGACCTCGCCTTGTGGTCCTCAGCGGTGCAGGCATGAGTGCCGAATCTGGCATCGCCACGTTTCGGGGCGCCGATGGGCTGTGGGAGGGGCATCGCGTGGAAGAAGTGGCCAGCCCCGAAGGCTTCGCCGCCAACCCCGAACTCGTGCTGGAGTTTTACAACCAGCGTCGTCGGCAGGTCGTCTCGGCGACTCCCAACGAAGGTCACCTCGCGCTGGCGCGACTCGAAACCCTCTTCGACGTTCACATCGTGACCCAAAACGTGGACGACCTGCACGAGCGGGCCGGAAGCACCGAGGTGTTGCATCTGCACGGGGAAATTCGAAAGGCCCGCTCGACCCGAGATCCGCGCCTCGTCGTCGACTTGCCTGGCACCGAGCTTGCGTTGGGGGATCTCGGTCCCGACGGCGCCCAGCTCCGGCCTCACATTGTTTGGTTTGGCGAGTCCGTCCCCATGATCGACCCCGCGATGGACCTCGTGACGTCCGCGGACCTCGTGGTGGTGGTTGGCACGTCGCTGCAAGTCTATCCGGCGGCAGGCCTCGTCGGGTACGCGCCTCCTCATGCCCCCATTCACGTCGTGGATCCCAACACCCCGTTGGAAGGGGGCGGGCGCGTGGAGATTCATCCCTGCGGGGCGGTCGAAGGGCTCACGCGCCTTGAAGCGCGTTGGCGTGCCGAACACGGTGTGTAAAGCGAAGCCTTAGAAATCAACGTGTGCGCAAGCGCCAGGCACTTACGGCCGGCGCACCTTGGGCTTGTTCTGAGCCGTTGGATTGCAGGCGGTCAACTGCGCCCAAAATCAGGTCCGCTGCCGTGTCGTTGTCGCACGGAAATTCTCGCTCGAGCTTCTCGGGCGAGAAATGTTCGCCCACAAACCCCGTGTCGAACTTGCCTGAGCGGAACGCCTCGTGGTTCACGGCGAAATACCCAAAGTCCAACGTGGTGTCCACGCCGTGAACTTCGTATTCGTCGATGGCGCGAAGCATGCGCTCAATGGCCGCTTCCCGCGTCGGGCCGTGGGTGCACAGTTTGGCGAGCATGGGGTCGTAGTGCATGCTTACTTCGCCGCCTTCTTCCACGCCGTCGTCCACGCGGATGCCCGGCCCGACGGGGGGGCGGTAGCGTGTTAACGTGCCCGTGCTGGGCAAGAAACCGCCCGCGACGTCCTCCGCGTAGACGCGCAATTCGAGCGCGTGGCCGTGGATCTTGAGGTCTTCCTGGGAAAAGGAGAGGGGGTGCCCTTCGGCGACGCGAATTTGCTCGCGCACCAAATCGACGCCTGTGATGAGTTCCGTCACGGGGTGCTCTACTTGGAGGCGCGTGTTCATTTCGAGGAAGAAGAACTCGCGCGAGGCGTCGACCAAAAACTCGACTGTTCCGGCCCCAACATAATCGCAGGCCTTGGCCACTTCAATGGCGCATTGGCCCATCTCCGCGCGCAATGCGTCGTCCAACAGGGCCGAAGGGGCCTCCTCGACGACCTTTTGGTGCCTACGTTGAATGCTGCATTCGCGCTCAAACAAATGAACCGCGTTGCCGTGCGCGTCGCACAAGACCTGAATTTCGATGTGTCGTGGTTGTTGCACGAGGCGCTCGATGAACACCGCACCGTCCCCAAACGACCGCTCTGCCTCCGAAATCGCACGCTGCAATTCGCCTTCCAATTGGGAGGGGTCGTGGACCGCGCGCATGCCCTTGCCACCGCCGCCGGCACTGGCTTTGATGAGAAGGGGGAATCCGATGCGCTCGGCTTCGCGTCGCGCCTCGTCTGGATCCGCCACAGCGCCCTCGGTGCCCGGCACCATCGGAATGTTTCTTGCCGCCACGGCCTCCTTGGCCGCCAGTTTCGAACCCATCACCCGAATCGCATGCGGATGAGGCCCCACAAAGGCGATGCCGGCCTTCTCCACGGCCTCGGCAAACTCCGCGTTCTCGCTCAAAAACCCGTATCCGGGGTGAATGGCGTCGGCCCCAGTCGATTTGGCAGCCTCCACAATCCGGTCGACGATCAAGTAACTCTCACTGCTTGGGGCGGGCCCCACGCACACGGCCTCGTCGGCCGCACGCACGAAAGGTGCGTCCGCGTCGGCCTCGCTGTACACGGCCACCGTCTTGAGCCCCATCTCACGGGCCGTTCGAAGCACGCGCAGGGCAATCTCGCCACGGTTGGCGACCAGAAGTTTGGTGATGGGGCGGATGTCGTTCATGGGAAAGCGTTCCGAGATTCTGGGGTCGAAGATAGGGTGAGCTGTCCTCCACTTCAGGGCATGAAAAAAGGGCAAGCGATTCTTGTCGCACCGCTACAACCGCATACCCTTGCTGCCTTCCGGCCCTGGGGGATTCTGCGGGAGCTGGTCGCAAGAGACTTGCCCCAGCGCAAAGATAAGCACGTTGAGTCCGTACCTTGCAGTCCGATGCAGCATTTGAATGTCACAGCCACGCAGGGCCTCATCGCGGCTGTCGTGAATTTCGCCCTCTTGATGGTGCTCTACCTGCTCAACATGAACTTGCTGGCGGAATGGTGGGTCGGCATCTTGGCCCTCCTGATCATCGTTGTGTTCATGTTCACAGGCACCGCCGCGGCGCGCTCTGCTCATGGCGGCATCTTCAGCTTTGGCCAGGCGTGGGTCGCCTCCATGAGCGTGGCCTTCGTGGCACAGTTGGTGAGTGCAGCGCTCACCTTGCTTCTCTACCAAGTCATCGCTCCCGAATTGCCAGAGGTGCTTGAAGAATTGACGTTGGAGAAGACGCGTGCGATGATGGAGGGCTTTGGCATAAGTGAAGATTTGCTTGAGCCCCAAATGGCCGAGATCAAAGCCCAAATGAAGGAGGCCTACACCTTGAAAGGCCTGGCGAAGAACTCTGCCGGAGGAATGGTCATGTGGGCGGTCATCTCGCTCATCGTGGCCGCCATATCCAAGCGCAGTCCCAAGTCTGAATTCGAGTGATGCAAAGCCAACCCACCCTTGACGTTTCCGTGGTCGTCCCGTTGTTGGACGAACAGGAAAGCCTGCGCGAACTGAAAGCCGGCATTGACCGCGTTCTCGCCGGCCTTGCCTACGAGGTCATCTTCGTGGACGACGGAAGCCAAGACGGCTCCTGGGTCGTCATCGACGAATTGCACAAGAGTGAGCCCGAGGTCGTGCGAGGCATTCGCTTTGCGCGCAACTACGGCAAGAGCGCGGCACTCCAAAAGGGCTTCGAACTCGCAAGCGGGGCTGTGGTCTTCACCATGGACGCGGACCTTCAAGACGATCCGGAGGAATTGCCGGCCATGCGTCAGCAGCTCTTGGACGGCGGTTTGGACCTTGTGAGTGGATGGAAGAAGAAGCGCCACGACCCGCTGAGCAAAACGATTCCGACCAAGCTGTACAACTGGGCCACGCGACGGGTGAGTGGCATCCACTTGCACGACTTCAATTGTGGACTGAAGTGCTACCGTTGGCACGTCGTCAAGGCCATCGAAGTGCAAGGGGAGATGCACCGTTACATTCCCATGCTTGCCAAGACAGCGGGATTCGACAAAATCGGCGAAAGGGTGGTCACCCACCACGCCAGGCCTTACGGGGTGAGCAAGTTTGGGTTGGAGCGATTCACCAACGGCCTGCTCGACTTGATGACCATCGGGTTCATCGCACGTTTTGGACGCAAGCCGATGCACTTTTTTGGTCTGCTCGGCCTTCTCATGTTCCTGTTGAGTTCGGGCCTCTTTCTGGCGATTGGTGGTTACAAAGTGTGGGCCTTGAGCATGGGCGTTCCGGCCAAAAACCTCGCGGACCTCAGTTGGTTTTACGTCGCCCTTACCGGAATGATTCTCGGATCCCAATTCTTCTTGTCGGGCTTCCTCGCGGAGATGATTTCTCGAAACGACCCCGAACGCACGGACTACCGGATTCTCACTCAGCGATGACGGCCGACCCAAGGACTTCGTCTCCGGAGTCGCCGCCGTGCCATGCGGCAAATTGCCCGGCGGCGATGCCGCGCTGAGGCACGGCAAAGTCGAGGTACCAATTCCCGTCCTCTTCCAGCACCAAGGCTCCTTCCTGGAGCGGCTGCCGGTACCGTATTCGCAACCCCAATTCCCGACGTCCGGGCGCTCGAAATTCCGCTTCGGGATTCACCCAGTGCGGCGCCTCCAACTTCAATGCCGTCCGGTACAACCCCGGGTGGCGCTCGCCTTGCCCCACGAACACGGTGTTCGTTTCCACGCACGTCCCCACCACAAAAAGCGGTTCCGGCTTGCCGCCCACGTTCAGGCCTTTTCGTTGCCCAACCGTGAAGAAATGCGCGCCGTCGTGCCTGCCGACCACCGTTCCCATGGACGGTTCGAGCGGGTAGGGGCGCGCCCGCTCGGTGAGGGGCGCATCCTCGGCGCGACCAAACACGTCGTGTCCGGCGTCCACCTCGACGATGTCTCCGGGCTTGATTGCCAGCTGCTGCTGCAAAAAGTCAGGAAGCCTCACCTTGCCAATGAAGCACAAGCCTTGGCTGTCTTTTTTCTCGGCTGTGGGCAAGTCAATTTCTGCGGCGAGCGTTCGAACCTCCGGTTTCTGCAATTCGCCCACGGGAAAAAGCGCCCTGCCCAATTGATCCTGATTCAACTGGCACAAGAAGTAGCTCTGGTCTTTGTTGCCGTCCACCCCAGCACGCAGGTGATGGGTTCCCTGTGCGTCAGTGACCTTTCGGCAGTAATGGCCGGTGGCTACCGCTTCGGCGCCCAGCTTCAAAGCGGCGTCGAGAAACAGGTCAAACTTCACTTCCCGGTTGCACAACACGTCGGGATTGGGGGTTCGGCCCGCTGCATATTCGTCAAACATGTAGTCGACGATGCGCTCCTTGTACTCGGCACTCAAGTCCATAACTTGAAAGGGAATGCCCAAGTGATTCGCCACAAGCATGGCGTCGTTGGCGTCGTCGATCCACGGACACTCGTTGTTGATGGTCACGCTCTCGTCGTTCCAATTGCGCATGAAGAGGCCAATGACCTGGTGCCCTTGTTCCAACAACAGGTGCGCGGCCACGCTCGAATCCACTCCACCGGAAAGGCCAACGACGACTCTCATGCCCCAAAGGTACAGGCTGGAGGTGGGGGAAGAATTGGTTTTGACCTTGATTTCCCCGACCTTGAGCCAAGCGTTTGAATCGCGGAGGCAACCATCTGTCTTTCCCTGCGTCATTCAGGCGGCCATCGTCATGCACGAAGCAGAGTTGCGCCCTTACATCGAAGCTTGTCAGCTCGGCGAACGCCGGGCCCAAAGGTTCATTTTCGAGCGGTATTACCGCTTGATGTTTGGGGTGTGCCTTCGCTACATGTCCGACCAGGACAGCGTGCAAGACGTTGTGCAAGAAGGGTTCCTGAAGGTGTTTAACAACATCGAGGGGTACACCTTCAAAGGTTCTTTCGAAGGCTGGATGCGCCGCATCATGGTCAACACGGCAATCGACGCCATCCGACGCAGGAATGCGGCCGGGTGGGTCCTCGGAGACGAGGGGTCGTTTGAACCTGTTGACCAAGATGAAGGTTGGGAGATGGAGGAGGAAGAAGGCGAAACGTTCACGGTCCACGATGTGCTGGATGCCATGGAGCATTTGACGCCCATGTACCGTGCCGTGTTCAACCTCCATGTCTTTGACAACCTGGGGCACCAAGAGATCGCTGATCGCTTGGGAATCAGTGTTGGAACCTCGAAGTCGAATCTGGCGAAAGCCAGACGAAACCTTCGAAATTTGTTGTTGACCAGAAAAGGAAAGGATCATCATGTCGAGTGAACACCCGTTTGACGAACAACTGAAGAACGCCTTCCAAGGCTTCGAACCTGACGTCCACGCTAATTGGATGGAGTTCGAATCGTCTTTGGAAAAGCCGTCTCCTTCTGCGGGAACCGACGCCTCAGGCATGAGCCGATGGGCGGTTGCCGCGGCTGTGATTGCGGGTGGGGCATTTATGTGGGTTGCGAAACCCACGGTCGAGGAATGGTTGGTCGACGATGTGAATTCGATGGAGTTTGTTTCCATGGAGGGTGAAGGTGCCCAGTCCTTTGACCAATTGTGGGAGGACTTTGCCAGCGTCACAGAAGACTTCGTATCTGACGTGCTGAATGCCGAGGGAGAAGCCGCTTTGGCCGAGCTCGGCGCCGAGGCGGCTGACAGCCCGCTTGAATCGGTCACCAACCCAACTTCTGGGTCGGTTTCTGTCAACGCCCCGACATCCGACGGCGCCACGGCGAAGTCACGCGACAACGCCGCCGAAACGTCGGTTTCAAACAAGCTTCCCTCGGAAGAGCGCTTGCTTGCCGAATTGCCGTTTGACGCCTCGGTACGAGAAGCCTGCGAAGGGGTGGAAGTGGCGTTTGAGTTGTCGGGATTGGACCGCAGCATGAGTTTCTTGTGGAACTTCGGAGACGGTCATTTTTCAAGCGACCCCGCGCCGCGTCACGTCTTCAATCGTCCGGGAACGTATGACATCACGTTGTCCATCCGTCCTCCGGGCGACGGCATGATTCGCACCCGAACCATCCAGAACATGATCACCGTGTTGCCCAAGCCTGAGGCGCAATTCGGGTGGGTCTTCCCAGCTTCTGTGTCAGGCAAAAAGGTGCGCGTTCATCTCCAAGACCAAACCCCCGATGCCACCGCCACCCAATGGGTCGTCGACGGCCAATCCACTCGGGACAACCGCGTTCAATTGGAGGTGCCTGGGGTGTACCCAGTCAACCTCGTTGCGAGCAACAAATACGGTTGTTTGGACGACGCCAAGCATGAAATCCGCCTCGGAGATCGGAACGGCATTCTCGCTCAAGCGCGCTTCAGCCCCAACGGCGACGGCCACTACGACACATTCATGCCCCACAGCCTGCTCGACATGGAGGATGCGTGGGAGATGGTGATTGTCGACCGCGACGGGCAGGAGGTGTACCGCACTTCCGACGCTTCGGAGCCCTGGGACGGAGAGCTTCCTGACGGCACGTTAGCTGCCGACCGTTCGGTGTTCCAATGGACGGTGCGTTGCGTCGCTAACGACGGGGTCATCCGTCTCTTCACCGACCGCCTCCGCGTCGAGCGCTGAAGTTGCTGACACTTCCTCGAGAATTCCGGTGAACATGTGCAACCTCAGGCCCTTGGTCGGGGTCTTGAGTTGGAGTAAATTCGCTTCATTCCAATCGAATAACCATGCGTGATCAAGTTTTGAGGAGCATTCTATTCCTGGTCCTGGTCGGGACCCTAGGTGTTGGAGTGAAGGCGCAAGACGCTGTGATGGGGACTCAGGCTGAGTTTGAGGTGGATTGTGGGAGCACAGATCCTATCTTCTTCACCGACAACAACGGCGGAAACGCCGACGCTTCCTTTCCGTACACCGACAATGGTGTCGAGCAAATCACCTTGTGTCCGAGTGACCCGACTCAGGCTGTCCAGGTGGAGTTCATCGTGTTTGACCTCCAGACCAACCCCAACAACAACAACCAAGACTACCTCATCATTTACGATGCGAATTCGACCGCGGTCACTCCGTGGGCGGGTTTCCCTAATTCCACTGGTGATTTTTGGGAGGGTGGTACGGTTACGGCTTCTGACGACAACCCAACGGGTTGCCTCACGTTTGTTCTCGAAAACAACGGTTCCCCCAACACAAGCGCTGAAGGTTGGGCGGCGCTTTTGACGTGTGTGCCGCCTTGCAGTGTTCCGGAGGCTCAAGTTGATTTGGTTTCGCCACCAGCCTTTCCAGGCGACCCGGCATCCGTAGGGATGTGCCCTGGAGACGACCTCACTTTATCTGCGGCCAACTCAATCCCCGACGGTTATCCGCTGGCAGAAGTCCTTTTCAATTGGGGCGACGGTGTGACAGAATCGGTGCCTTTTGCCGACGCTGGGAATGCCCAGCACGCCTACGACGAGCCAGGAGAATACATTGTAACCGCTCAGGTGGTGGACGTAAACACGTGTACAAGCGTCAATTTTCAGCCATTGCAAGTTCTGGTATCAACCATTCCGATCTTCAACGCCGAGGTAACGTCACCCATTTGCACCGACGTGCCAGGAGTTTTGAATGGCAACCCCGTACAAAGCGTGTCTTGGACGGCTCTCCCACCTCTCGCGGAAAGTGACACCGCCGCGTTGCCCGACGACTTGGGGATCCCATTCATCTCCGAGTTGACGGTGGACTTCTTCGAAGAAGATCAAACCTTGGACGATTGCGACGACTTGCTTCTCGTAACGGCCAACATTGAGCACACGTTCGTGGGGGATTTGTCCATGTCAGTCATCTGCCCCAACGGAACGGAGGTGGTCTTGATGGAAAACAACTCCTTCAATGACGACATCGGCGGGTGCATGGTCCCGGACGTCAACCCCAACAACTTGGGCATTGCAGATGTGGAGGGATTCGACTACTCGTGGAACATGAATGCGACCTACGTTCTGGACGACCCAAGCAACCCCAACCTCGATGACCCCATTCCCGCAGGGACGTATTTGCCATGTGGAGATTTGTGCGATTTTGTGGGATGTCCACTCAATGGCATTTGGCAGTTTGTCATTGAAGACAGTTGGGGAGGGGACAACGGGACGTTGTTCAACTGGAACATCGACTTCAACCCTGACATCGTGCCGGATGTGACCACCTTCACGCCGGTCATCGGGATGGAATCCGACTCAAGCTACTGGGATGTTGTTCTTTCTGACCCCAACGTTGTGGCCATCGACGATGACGGGAACAGCGTGGATGTGATGTACGCCAATGCGGGAAGCTACGGCTACAATTTCGTGGTCACGAACAACTTTGGTTGCCAGTGGGACACCACGGTCAATGTTCAAGTCATCGAAAACCCAGGGGCGTTCATCAGCGCAGGCATGGACCAAATCTGGTGTAATGGGTCGACGCCTGTGCAGTTGGAAGCTTCGTTGGATGGCTTGTCGGACGTGACACCGGAATGTGGCGGTGTGGCTGGGATCCAGTCCTACTGCTACGGGGCTTTGGAGTCAACCACCTTCACATACTGCCCCGACAGTCCAGGAGATGGTACGCGCATCATCCTCGACTTTTTGCAGGGGGAGACTGAGGCAGGGTGGGATGCCATTTGGATTTATGACGGGCAGGACACTTCAGCGCCCTTGATCGGCACCATTGACGGAGACATCACAGGGGCCTCCTTTGAGGCATGCAACTTCGAGGGATGTTTGACCATTCAATTCACGTCTGACTTCTCCGTGTCCTGTCAAGACAATGGATTCACTGAGGCCCAGTGGGAAGTTTCATGCACTGGTGAAGCCTCGACATGTGGGTACGACTGGGAGTGGAGCCCTGCCCAATACCTCGATGACTCCCTGATTCCCAACCCCACGTTGACCAACTTCGGCGTTGAACCCATTGAGTTTACGGTTTCGGTTGAACCTGCGGGGTATGACAACTGCGCAGCGACGGCCACGGTGATGGTGGAGCCCGCGTTCGACTTCGAGGTGGATTCCCAGCAGCCCACCTGCTTGGAGAACGACGGAGTCATCGTGGTAGATCTGTTGACGCCAGTGAGTGATCCTCAAGGTCCTTTCACCGTGATACTGCAAGTGCAGGATGAAATCACGGGGAACTACACCGACATCGAGACGATGGAGTGGACTTCAGGAGCGTCCTTTGGTCACTACGACCTCGTGCCTGGCACGTATGCAGTCTCGCTCTTCAACGCAGACGGTTGCGTATACAGCCAAGTATTCGTGATGGAAGAAGCTCCTGAACTCTTGCTTGACATTCCCAACATCCAAACAATCTGCCTCGGCGGCACGGCCAACCTCACGGTCAGCTCACCGCAGGATCCGCTGAACATTTGGAC
>Ga0181573_10001550_pt1 | contig 22416 bp, 15 predicted proteins | sample 101ome_25_FD_148643 | JGI IMG/M metagenome (GOLD analysis project Ga0181573, IMG submission 148643) | Coastal salt marsh microbial communities from the Groves Creek Marsh, Skidaway Island, Georgia - 101409BT metaG (spades assembly) | ecosystem: Environmental > Aquatic > Marine > Intertidal zone... | reverse complement strand
GACAGACATCGAGCCGTAGAATAACGCCGCGGATATCCCGGCCCAGTTGCGACGATCCCTCCCCTTGGGGTTGTCGTGAAGGTCCTGCCCGCTGCCGTTCAGCGACTTGCCCATCTTTTCAACCTTTTTCTTCACCGTCAGCGTCGCCTGTGTCGATCTTCCTCCGCAGCCCCTCTTTCCGCCGCCCCTTCACGTCACCGAGGCCGCCTGTGCACACCCGCGCCAAAATCGCGACTTGCGTTATTAACCGACGTCCCAGAGCTCGCGCCGCGCCCCTGCGCCCGACTGGTCAGGGACTGGTCACGAGAACGTTCGAATATTTGACCTTGCAAGAGGGTTTTCGGCACCTCACGGAATCTCCGCGGATGACGATTGGCGGTCAGTATTCGATTTAAACTGTTTAACCAGTATATGTTTGTCTATTTATAGTTAACGATCCAGTCTATTTCGAATTTATGGGATTCATCTAACTAACTCACCACATGGTACCGCTAATTTTACGCCACCGCTCCCATGCAGTGGAGAAGCCGTCGGCTGGAGTCCGCCAGCTCCTCGGACTCGGCCGTGTCCACCGCGCGTCTCAGCGCGCTCCTCACCTCCGGAATCGACCCCGCCAGCGCCTCCAGCGTATCGTCGTCCCCCGCGACGAGCGCGGTGACCAGTCGAGCCGCCGCGACGCGAACCGAATCTTTGACCGTTGTATCGCGGAGCGTCGACGCGGCGCAGTCGGCGAGCGACTTCGCGTGCGACGCGACGTTTGTATCGCCGCTCACGCGAAACCCGTCCTTGGACCCGTCGTCACCGGACGGCGCGACGGCGACCATCGCGACGTGGAACGCCGCGGCGCGCGTCGCGTCGCACGGGTGGGTGTGACGGTTCGCATCCCTAAACCCGGAACCCCCGGCGATTTTAGCGAGCGCGGGTAACGCTCGGTTCGTAAACGCTTTAGCCGCGTCCGCGTCGCGAAGGGGACTTCGAGCGACGGAGACGAGGACGTCGGCGAGGGTCAGGCGGATTCGCGTCGCGGCGCTCGGGTCCCCGTCTGTGGCGGGGCGGGTCCAGTCCGGCGCGGAGGATCCCTCGAGGGCGGCGAGGATTCCGTTCAGCGTCGCGCTTCGCCTGCGTCTCGTCGGACGACTCATACTTCTTCTTGTCGGACGAATCGTACTCGTATCCGTTCCGTTCTCCGTTCCGTTCTCCGTCCCGTTCTCCGTTCCGTTCTCCGTTCCGTCGTCGTCGTCGAGCACCCGGATGAGCGGCTCGCGTCGGGCGGCGGGCGGCGGCGCAGCGAGCGGGTCGACGTAGATGTTCGCGAGCGACTTTGCCAGCGGCGAGCCAGCCGCGTCCGCGGGCTCGAGTAGCCCACCTTCGGAGCGACCGCCCCGCGGCTCGTCCCCAGTCGGAAGGTCGTCGCCGTCCCCGTCGGTGTCGTCGTCGGGACGATCGACGTCGGCGTCCTCGAGCTCGGCGCGAACCAACGACGCGAGCGTCTCCGTCGCGCCCATTCGCGTCTTCGTCGACTCGTCCGAATCGTCCAAACCCAAATCGCCGAGGACCCGCGCGCAAACCGCGCGAGTCGCCGCCGGTGACGCGGTCGACGAGTGCGAAGGACACGCGTCTATCCCGCGAAACGCCAACGACGAGCACAGCGAGAACATGCACGCGCGAGCCCGGCCGAGCCTGCCGTCGACGACCGCCTCGGCGAGCCTTCGGCCGCGCGATTCGGATGAGGCGTCCGGGTGCGCTCTGCCGTGCAGCTCGGCGGCGACCCTGCGCACCTCGTCGTGCTCGCCGGCGCCGGCGAGGGCGATGTCGAGGAGAACGTCGGGAACGGACGGGGACTCGTCGACGGAGAATAGGTGGTCGTCGTCCCAAGCCTCCAGCGGTAGCGTTCGCAGCAGCAGGAGCGGCGCGAGGCGCTCGAACACGTCTTCCGCGTTCGCCGACGTCTCGGACGATTCATACGACGACGAAGTTCCGGGTCTCGAAGTTCCGGGTCTCGAAGCCGACCACGCGCCGCGGACCGCGGCGAATGTCTCCCGGCACGCGGGCGGCTCCCCGACCCGAGGCGCGAGCGCGGACGCGACGCGGACGAGTGCCGTCACGCCCGGGTTACGAAGCGTCGCGGCGGCGATGCCCGCGGCGACCTCGCGCGCCTGATCCTCCGTGAGGCTCACGGACCACCCGCGGAGGACGGACGTCGCGCGCGAACCCTCGGCGTCGTCCGCGCCGCGGGCATCGCCGCCCGCATCATCGCCATCCCCCGGTCCATGTCGCACGGCGGCGATGAACGCGTCCAGAGCCGCGCGCGCCCCGCGGGTCTCCGTGAACGCTCGCATGGCGCCCGCCGCGCTCTCCCGCGCGGCGGCCCGTTCCCGCCCGTCCTTCGCGGATAACGCGCGGAGGAGGCGGGGGAGCACGTCCCCGATTCGAAGCGCGGAGAACGTCGCCGCCGCGGCTTTCCTGACGACCAGTTCCGGGTCCCGCAGCGCCCCCAGCGACGCGGCGGTTATCGCCGCCGCCTCCGACCCGGCGACGACGTCGTCGCCGGGCGCCGCCGTCTCCAGCACGTCGCGGATCACCGCGAGCGCGCCCACCCGCGCGTCCTCGGTCCGTCCGTGTTGGCACGTTCGAAGCACGCGCGCGAGGCCGGGTCGCGTCCCGCCAAACCCCACGGCGGGCGCCGGCTCGGCCGCGACGAGCGCCGCGGTCAGCGAGGCGACGCCCGAGACTACCGACCGGGCCGACTCGTCGCCGACCGCGCCCTCGTCTTCGAGCGCGGCGAGCGAGCCGTCCAGTAACGCGGCGTCTTCCGCGCCCCATCGGTGCCCGCCGATGGTGCACGCCGCGATGGACGCCGCGAGGTCCCGCGCGGCGGAGCTCCGGGACCCGAGCGCGGGCACCAACGCGTCCGCGGCTCGATTCCTCAGCGCCGCCCTCGCTCGCGCGTCGCCGCTTTCACCGCCACCCGCGAGGCCCAGCCGACCGACCAGCAAGCCGACGGCGACGAGCGCGTGAGCGAGCCGCTCGCCGGCCCCGGCGGTGCACCCGGGCCCACCGGTTCGTTCGTCAGAGGCGGCCGCCGCGGCGGTTTCCAACCACATCGCGAGCTGGCGCGCCTGCGCGGGTTCGATCCCGTCCCCGTCCACGACGTCCCCGTGAGTAGTTCGCGACGGGACCTCGCCGTGTGTACCAGCCGCGTCGCCGTTTAAAGCGCCGGCCGTGATCCCGTCCAGTCCCCCCCGCACCGCGAGCAGCGGCGCCCAGTCCATCCACGCGTTCGCCAGCGCGCGCGACCACGCCTCCGCGTCCCCGGTGTCCTCGACGCGCCGCAGTCGCGCGCGAGCCTCCCTCGCCGCGATCCTCGGCGCTCGGCACGCCGCGGGCCACCACCCGCCGACGCATTCCGTCACCGCTAAAAGGTGGGGCAGCGCCCGCCACAGCGCGCGGTGGTCGACGACGGCGAGCCTCGTCGTGAGCGCGAGGAGGCAGTCGGCAGCCTCCGCCTGGAGTCGGCTCGGCGCGTCGCCCTCGCCTCCCTCCGCGGCGGTGGCGAGGAGTCCGGGGGCGATCGCATCCGGCGAGCACGACGGGGGCAAGCCGTCGACGAGGTTCACGGCGGCGTGGTGAAGCGCGATGCACGCGGCGAGCCTCGTGCGCTTCGGCGTCGGCGGTGCGCAGCGACGCGCGAGCGCGGCGCCGACGCGCGCGGCGCACTCATCGCCCGCGCCTCGCGGCGACGGGGCGAGCAACCACGCGACGATTCGGAGGGCAACCTTCTTCGACTTGGCTGTTGCGTCGATTCCGGCCGCGACGCCGCCGTTCGCAGGACGAACGACGTGTTCGAGCATCGGATCCACCGCGGGATACGCCGCCGCCGCGCGCGAGTCGGTATCTTCGGCGACGTCGGCCGCCAGGAACGCGGCGATATCGTCGAGCGCGTCCGTGAGCTCTCGCGCCATCTTCACAGATTTGCCGCCACCGCGCGACGCCCCGCCGTCGCCCGCCGCGCGGAGATCCATCGCGCGACGCAACGCTTTGGGATCGCATCCCAGCACCGCACGTAGCGCCGGCCCGAGCCGCTGCAGGGGCGCGGCCCGCGGCGCCGCCTCCTCCATTGACGCCCTAGACTATGGGCACCTCCCAGTGCAAACGCCAGCCGCGAGATTGGTCCAGTCCAGTCAGCTCTCGCATCGTGGAACGTGGGTTTCCTCCGATAAGCTTTGCACTGGAAGAGCCACTCACAGGGCGCACGGTCTCGCAGTCGGTCAATCGATGGCTATGCTGCTCACGTCGTGCGTAGTGGCGTCGCCTATCCGTGGGGAAATCCGGCGGATCCGTCGCGCGAGGACCGCGCCGCGTTCTGTCTCGGTCCGTGGTAGAAAAGATGTCGAGGCCCTCGCGAGGGCGAACCTCCCGTCGGGGCTCCGTTGTTCCCGCGCGATTCAGGGCCCGCTGAGGCGCGGACTCGTCCACCGATCCCCCACGCGCATCGCGTCTGATGCGGCGAAGGACGACCCGGAGGTCGAGCTGTCCGACGGGGTCACGCTCGACGGCAAGGCTGAGCTGGCGTCCGTTGTCAAGTTCGCGGTGCCGCTCCTCGCCACCAACATCGTCACCCCGCTGCTGACGATGACGGACACCGCGTTCGTGGGTCGGTGCGCGGCGGACAGCGTCATCCAGCTCGCCGCTCTCGGCGTGTCCACCCCACTGACAGACTACACCGTCTCCCTCGCCGCCTTCATCCCCGCGGGCCTCACCAACATCATCTCCAACGGAGTGGCGCGGGGCGAGGGTAAGGAGAGCCTCGCGTCCAAGACGTACGGCGCGCTCATCGTATCTCTGACGCTGTCGTCCATCGTCGCGATCGTCCTGAACGTGTGGCCCGAGCAGCTGCTCACGATGCTGAAGACCCCGCCGGAGGTGATGGCCGCCGCGATTGAGTACACGCGGATAAGGTCCATCGCGATGCCCGCGGCGTATCTCACGGCTGCGGCGTACGCGGTGCTGGTGGCTCGCAAGGACACGACGAGCCCGCTGGCGTGCGTGTGCGTCGCCGCGGCGGTGAACGTGTTGCTCGATTGGATCGCCGTCGGGGTCATGGGCAAGGGGGCGGCGGGGGCGGCGTGGGCGACGACCGCGGCGCTCTACGCGGGAGCCATCGCCATCCTCGGCGTGCTCAAGCGGAAGGGGTTCACGGACGCGTTCCCGTGGGGAGAGTTTCGTTGGAAGGATCAGATCGGACCCGTGATGGCGTTCGCGGGACCGATCACATTCCTGGTGTTCGCGTTGCTGTCGATATACACCACGCTGATCATCATGTCCAACGCGTTGGGCGTGACGGTGTCCGCAGCGCACCGAATCGCGGGTAACGTCTTCGCCGTCGCGGTGCTCTGCGGCGACCCGCTCATCCAAGCCGGCCAGGCGTTCATGCCGCGGTACCTCCTGCCCGCGGTGCCCAAACGCGTCGCCGCGCGGAAGATGGCGGGTTTGTTGCAACGGGTCGGGCTGTTCACCGGGTTCAGCGCGTCCATCGCGTGCGCGTCCGTGTGCCTCCTCGGCGGCTGGGCGTTTACTCGAGACGCCGCCGTCGTGGCTCAGCTTCGCGCGGTGGCGGTGCCCGTGTGCGCGGCTGTGGTGACCAACATCGTGAGTAAGAGCATGTACGGGGTGACGGTGGCGGCCAAACAGCTGGGGTTCCTGGCGGCCATCACGGGCGTCGGGCTCGTCGGTTTCGCCGGGAGCCTGTGGTGGTTCAAGCACAACCTGGTCGGCTCGGAGCTGTACTACTGGATGTGGTGGGTCGTCGCCGGGTACTACGGCTTGGCGATTGCCGCGATCCAGGTGAGGTCGTTCGGTGTGCCGGGGATTGTCAAGGGATCGTTCCACGACGATCGAAAGGACACGCCCGCGCCCGCTACGGCGTGATGTGAAATAGCCGCCTGTGTGTGTGTGTAAGAAGAGTTGTTCAAAACGCGTCCAGAGCTGATCGCGAAATTCGTGAGATTGCGCGCCCGCCCCCCACTTCCGCTGGCGCCAAGACAGAGGGCGGGTTGGGGAGTCGCACATCTCCGATTGCGCCGCCGCTATTCCAGAGCCGCGGCCGCAGAGGTACGTCGGCCACCATGTACGCGTCGAGATGGCTCACGCTGGTGCTCTCCCAGTTCGTCATGGTGTCGTCGGGCACCCTGTACCTGTTCCCGGTGTACAGCCCGATGCTCAAGTCCAGGTTGGACCTGACCCAGGAGGAGGTCAACTTCGTGGGGAGCGCCGCACACTTCGGAGCGTTCTTCTCGGTATTCGGCGGGTTCTTCTACGACGCGTTCGGCCCCCGCGCCACGCTCACGCTGGGAGGCGCGCTCAAGCTCGGGGGTCTCCTGACCATGGCGCTGACGATCCAGGGCGTCGCGCCCCAGAGCCATCGCTTCGCCGCCTTCTGCGCGTGGGTGTTCGGCACGGGCTGCTCCACGTCACTTACCGCGTCGTTGGGAGCCAACTACGCCACCTTCAAGGACCACAACCTGCACGGCCGCCTCGTTGGGCTCATCCTCGCCTTCTTCGGCCTCAGCAGCGGGATCCTATCCCTGGTGTACGACGTGTTCTTCACGTCGCCGGTGTCGTTCGTGTACTTCCTCGCCCTCTTTGCGGGAGGCATGGACCTGTTCGCCGCCACCCTCGTCGGATCGCCCAAGAACCTCGCGCTCCCGGACGACGAACCCGAGGGCAGGGGCCTGCCCCTGGGGGGCGTGGGGCCGGCGCCGACGGGCACCGTCGCGAGGCTCTTCGGAGCGGCGGACCACGACGCCAAGCTCACCCGCGGCCTCACCCTGTGCGGCGCCGTGGCGATTCACGTCGCCGTGAGCGCGTTACTGATCCAATCCGCGGGCGGCGTCGCGGCGGTGACGATCGCGTGCCTGCTGGTGACGGTGGCGCTGATGACGGCTCAGTCGTGGTCCTTGCTCGGCGGCGGAGGAAGGGTCGCGTTTCGGCGAAACGAGATGGCGCAGGTGGACCCTCGGTTACACGCCGCCAACAAGGCTGCGCTCGAGGGCGTGGGGCCGGCGAAGCTCCCGTTCTTGCTGGACTTTTGGCTCTTTTTCATCGCCATGATGCTCGGCATCGGCGCGGGCGTGACGGTCGTCAACAACCTGTCGCAGATGGTCTCCGCGTACCCGACGCTGGAGCCCGACGCCGCCGCGACGTCCCGGTCGCTCATGAAACTTCTCGCGTGCACCAACACCCTGGGCAGGCTGGCGTCCGGATCGCTGTCCGATAAACTCGCGCACAAGGTGGGGCGCGTGCATTTCACCGTGTACCTGCTCGCGCTCATGGCGGTCGGTCAGTTTATCCTCGCGGCCCACCTTGGGGGCGAGAGCGCGCCGCTCTTTGGGCTGGTGGTTGGCGTCTTCGTCGTGGGTTGGGCGTTTGGCGCGCTGTTTTGGGCGACTCCGCTGCTGGTCATGGAGCTGTTCGGTCCCAAGAACTTCGGCGCGAACCGCGGTCTCGTGGGTCTGTCCCCCGCCATCGGCGGCTACGTCATGAGCACGCTGGTGGCTGGGCGGGTGTACGCGGCGAGCGCGGGGTCGGATAACGACTGCGACGCCGGCGCGGCGTGTTACGGGCGCGCGTGGGTGTTCAACGCGTTCGCGGTGGTGGGCGCGACGGGGATGATGTGGTGGCTCGCGAGACGACGGGCGAGGGGGCGCGGGATGGGTCCGATCACGTAGACGGGTTGCGGAGCGGGCGGGGTTAAGAGCGCTGGCGCTGATGGGTCGGACAAAGCGCGGTTGGGACTTCTGCTTCTGCTTCAGTCATTTCGTCAGTTTTGCGTCTGATCGCCTTCTGCCTTCTTCCTCTGCAACCCCCCAATCGGTGACCCTTCTCGGCCAATCAAAAGTCAAGAAAGTTTCCCAAAACACAAACGCCCCTCGGCCACGAATTAGTAAACCGTATAAATCTCATTGGTGCGCCGCTTCCGAACCTGTCAAAACGACCCTGGACCGACGCTTCGTGAACTTTCCCGCAGTCGGCGGCCCCCAAAAAGCGCGAACGATCGGGCGGCACTACACTCCGAAGTACACACACACGGTACAGTCAAGATGGCTGCTATCGCCATTTCCACCCCCATCGTGGCCCGCGCCCCCGTGGTCGCCCGCCGCGCGCGCGTCACCGCCCGCGCGGCCGTCGCGCCCACCGCGAAGCCTGCCGTCTCCATCGGCGCTCGCACCATGATGTCCGGCTCTCGTGTTGAGTCCCGCGCCATGCAGGTCGCCTCCGGCCGCAAGGCTCTTGTCTGGTGAGTACCCGGAAAATGGCGATAAAACGAAATGATGATATACGGTGGTCTCTTTCCGGCCGGCCGGGGGGACTCGCGCGTCGCGTAACCCTCGTCCGCCGGCGTCGGCCGCGGTGCTTTTTCGGGATCGTCTAAAAAGCCGGAGGGTTTGCCACGCCGCAAAAATAACCCCCCCACCACGTCACATTTCTGACCGTCGCCACGTCCCCTCTCTCCACCGCAGCAACGCGGGCGGCGTCCAGAAGGCTGCCCCCGGCGAGAAGAAGAAGGTTTTCGGCCTCGACCTCCCCGAGAACGAGTCCCTCTCCTTCCTCATCCTCGCGGGCGGTTCCCTCGGTTCCGCCCTCGGTTTCGCCGCGCTCCAGGAGGGTGTGTTCCGCATCCCCGGCTTCAAGTTCGGCGCCTGGATGACCATCCTCACCACCTTCACCTACTTCCTCTGCGGTGCCCTCGAGATGAAGCTCACCGGCGACTCTCGCAAGGCCTCCTGGAAGAACTACGGTATCCTCTCCGTGTACACCTACGGTGGTATGGCGATGACCAACTACGCCCTCTCCTACCTCAACTACGCCACTCGCATTGTGTTCAAGTCCGCGAAGATCATTCCAGTGATGGCTTTCTCCGTCCTCATCGTCGGCAAGAAGTACGACTGGAAGGAGTGGCTCTCCGCCGCCATCCTCGTCGCGGGTATCGTGCTCTTCACCCTCGGTGACGTTGCGTCCTCCCCCGCCTTCGCCCCCATCGGTGTCGCTCTTATCGCCGGTGCCCTCTGCGTTGACGCCATCTGCGCCAACTTTGAGGAGAAGAACTTCTTCCGCTGCGAGAACCCCTCCACCACCCAGGAGGTCCTCTGCTTCGCCTCCCTCATCGGTACCTTCTACGGTCTCATCCCCTTCATCGCCTCCGGCAAGGCTGGCGTCGCCATCGCCCACTCCATGCAGTACACCCAGGTTGTTCCCATGATCATGGGCTTCTCCGTCTTGGGTTACTCCTCCGTGTCTTTCATCCTCTCCCTCATCAAGTACTACGGTGCCACCGAGGCTGAGATCATCAAGTCCCTCCGCAAGGTGCTCTCCATCGTGATCTCCTTCATCCTCTTCCCCAAGGCGCTCAACTGGAAGTACATCGCCGGTTTCGCCGCCGTCCTCGTCTCCACCGCCTACACCTTCTACCTCAAGGGTGAGAAGCGCAAGGCCAAGGAGGCCGCCAAGGCCGCTGCCTCCGCCTAAGTGTTGAGAAGCGACGAGTTGGGAAAAATTAGGGAACTCGTGCAACGGGAGCAGGAGGATGGATGGACATCGACCGCGAGTTGTACGAGCGCACGCACGCCGCAAACTTATTAACAAAATTCTTTAGCACCACGCTCCTGTGGCGCAGTAGCGATTAGCGCCTCGCACACTTTGTCATAATATTTGAGCAAAGATTGAGAAAAAAAGTGTTTCGCTGAGTGACAAACTTCGCGATCAAGGATACAGGGACGTGGTCGTTTCATGTGAAAGCGATGTGAATTATTGATTCCAATGATGCTAAGTAGTTTCCCTTACTCAGGCTTGGGTACTTCGCGCGACCACACTGTCCCGCGTCGCACCCAACCGATTCGCCACCAGAACCCTCCGTTCAACAGCCGCCCCTGCCACCACAGCGCTGCGGTGCATAGATAAAGAATAGTATTATGCTCTGCGTAGTATGTCTAAGATGTTTCTTCCATGAAGAACCTGCGTGCTGATAGATAAGTTTGTGCACGGCGTTGATGAGCTCTCAACAGCGCCGCATCGACACGTTTCCAACCGACCCGTGATGCTTAGGCCTTGTCGAAGTCCACCGGGTCAGACTTGAAGGACTGGAAGAGGAGGACGGTGATCGCCTGGAGCGCGGCGATGGGGAAGAAGAGGGACCAGCCCCAAGAGCCACCGGAGATGGAGAAGAAGTAGCCGGTGAAGAAGGTGGAGAGGGTGGACGCGATGGCCGCGGCGGTGTTGGTGATGCCAAGCATGATGGACGCGTACTTGGGGGACATGTCCTGGTGGCCGCAGAAGAGGCCGGTGCGCACCCACGCACCCATACCGAAGCAGACGGTGAGGAGGGACATCACGGTGATGACGGTGGTCTGAGTCACCGCCTCGGGGGGAGTGGAGTTGACCACGAGGCCGACGAGGGCGAGGCAGATGGCACCGCCACCGAAGCAGAGGGTCTGCGAGAGCTTGCGGACATTGGTGCGGGTCATGCCGTTCTTCTCCCAGGAGTCAGCGGTGGGCGCGACGATGGTGGTCACCGCGACGGTGGCGAGGTAGGGGAGGATGGAGAGGAAGGAGGACTTGGTGAGGGTCACGTTGAGGGCGGAGGAGAGGAAGGAAGGAAGCCACGCGAGGAGACCGTAGGAGAAGTAGTTCCAGGTGAAGTGCGCCGCCATGAGAGCCCAGAAGGAGCCGTTCTGGAAGAACTTGCCGAAGGGGATGGGGTCAGCCTTGGCGCCCGAGGCCTCCTTGGCCTCGCGCGCCTCCTTCTCCTCGGCGGTCTCGCGGGCATCGGTGGACTTGTCATTCATGTAGCCGACCGCCCACCAGGCACCCCAGAGGAAACCGAGGGCGCCGAAGAGGTAGAAGACGGCGGGCCAGCCGCCAAGGAAGAGGATGATGGGGGGCGCGATGATGAGGCCGGAGAGGGATCCCACGTCGAGGCCACCGAAGGTGGCGGTCACAGCCTTGGAGCGCTGGGAGCCGGGGACGCCCTTGGCGAGAACGCCAGTGGCCGCGGAGGGCGCGACACCCTCGCCGAGACCGACGAGGAAGCGGGAAACGAGGAGCGCGGTGAAAGAGAAGTTGGCGCACGCGGGCGCGATGAGGGTACCAAAGGACCAGAGCATCACGCCGGCGAAGAGCACGAGCTTGCCACCGTACTTGGCGGCGAGCCAGCCACCGGGAACCTGGGTGAAGGCGTAACCCCAGAAGAAGGCGGACTGGACGAGACCCTTCTCGACGGAGGTCCAGCCGAAGCTCTGGGCCATGGGCACGATCGCGACGGACATGTTCACCTTGTCAAGGTTGCAGAGCACGAAGGCGCAGAACAGGGCGAAAACCATGGACCAGCGCTTCTTCTGGCCACCCTCGGACATGTCGAAGCGGACGTCCTCGGGGACGGTGTCGGCAACGACGGGACCACCACCACCGGCGGTGACCACCTGGGCGTCACCGCGCTTGGCCTGCACGACGGGCGCGGGGCGCGCAACGGCGGCGATCTTGGAGATACCCATGCGCACGGCAGATTTGCCGGGGATCTGAACAGCCGGAACCGCGGCGGCGCGGACGGTGCGAACGGAACCGCGCGCGGAGGCGCGGGCACCGGTGAATACGGCAGCCTTAGTAGGCACAGCCGACATGACGAAGGACATTTCTCACCGACCTGTTGTCGATCAGCGGTCGGATGTTGTGGAGTGATCAGCCGAATCGCCGCCGTCTGATAAAAAGTGGCAGGGTTTGGCATGGGTGGAAACGCGGTGAGCCACAAACCATGAAACGACGGTTTATGTGAATGGTTATTCCTTTTTTAGGTGTTCACTGATCCATTTCAAAAAAAAAACGAGATCAAAAAGTCCCCGCGCCTTCGAAAAGCAGCGGAAATTCCAAACTGCCCTTCATACGCATGACATAACACGCCGCATTTTGGTCCGCGAACCGTCGTTTATGGTTCTATCGAGTCGCCACGTGGTCGTCACTGAAACGCAGTTCGGGGGGAGTCACAATCCAAAAATGGAAGGTTCGACTCCCTTTCCGCCCGACGGGGGGAGTCGAGGAGGCGATTTCGGGACGGAGCGAGACTCGGACCATTTTTCTGTGCGTGTTTTGTTTGGTTCTTCGCCGCCGAACTACTCTCGTCAGGTCTGCCACTCCGGCCTCGAACTACTCTCGGCAGGTCTGCCACTCGGCCTCGGGAGCTCCGCATCCTTCTTTCTCCTCAACCACGAGGCGATCCTGCCCTCGCCGGACCTCCTCCCCGCCGCCGCCGCCGCCGCCGCGGAGGACGAGTCCTCCTCCGCTTTCGCAGCCGGATGCCTCCGCGACGCCCTCCCACGCGCCGGCGCCTCCTCCGGCGCCTCCCCGCCGGCACCCCACGCCAACTCCCCGCACATCGCATCATCCGCCGCTCGCGCCGCCCGGTGCGCCGACGCCAGGCTCGCGTCCGTCCCGGCGTCCCCCGCGAGTCGCGCGAGGTGCGCAAACGGCGACGACGCGGCCAAGCCTCTCCGAGCCTCCCTCGCCTCCACGGCCAACGCCCTCAGCTCCCTGACGAGCTCGCGCGCCTCGGCCTCCTCCCTCGCCAGCGCACTCTCCCGCGCCTCGTGCTTCTCGCACCGTTCCTGCGTCGCCTGCAGCTCCCTCAGCAGGGTCAGCACGAGCGCCGGGGAACTTCTTCCCGCCGCCGCGGCTGCGGCTGCTGCCCTCTGTCTGCCCCCGTTCAGCTCCCAGGAAGAGGATCCGCTGCCCAGTTCGGCGTCGAGAAGCGCTGCATCGCCGAAAGACGTCGTCGCGCCGTCGGCGACGCGTTCGTGGTCCGCGTCGGCCGCGTCGGCGAGCAACTGGTCGAGACCCGCGGGCTCGTCCTCGTCGCCCCGGAGGATGCCGAGGAGAGTCGGCATATCGCGGACTCTCGTTCGTCTACCCATGCCCTCCGTCCACACCAGCGTGTCCGGGCCGATCTCGCCTTCATACCACATGTTCTGGAGAGACCACAGCTTCGCTTGGAGCTGCGAGAGTAGGGAGCGGGCGGTCAGCGAGGAGCGACGCGGGGCACGAGATTTCCTTCGACGAAAACAACAACGGATCGTCCGTCAGGGTACCGGGTTTTGGGGATGGCGCTCACCGGTCGCTCGTCGCCGTAGAACCACCTGCACTCCTCTGGCTTTTCTATCCATGGCGGAATCGGCGACGCGGGCTCCATCGCGGGGGCGGGAGTGACGCGCGGGCGAAGGATGGCGTTGTTTGTGTGCACGTTTTTTAAGTAACACTGGTGTTTTCTATAACATCGTTTTTCCCCACGGCTCTAGGGGGTGTCGAAATCCGCTGCGGCGAAGTCATCGAATCGCTCCCCTTCGAACCTGTCGTACCGCCTGAAACCTCGTCCGCTTCCCCACGCGAGAGCGCCCCTCAAAGCGCCAAACGCCTCGGCGCCCCCGCATGACGAATACGCATAGTACCCCGCGCCGCCGGCGAAAACCGACAGCGCAACGACGATCAGCACCATCACAACGGGGAACCCGAGGCGCCTTCGTGGGCCAGAGGACCCGCCCGCGCCGCGAACGGTGTCCGGGTCGCACTCCTCGCTCAGTCTCTTGGGCGATCCCGCGCTGGATGCGACGCACCGCTTCACGCAGCTCACGTCGTTTCCCAAGTCGACGAAGAACAGGTCGTTGGAGCACTCGTCTATTACGCATCCCGAGCCGTCTGCGGCTGACCTCGCCGGGGGGTCGCACGCCACGCGGTCACACCCGTCAGGGCGATGCTTACCGTCCACGCACTCGCGGTAACACGTCCCGTGTCCCTCCCCCGGAACTGCGATGAACGATCCTTCCGGGCAAGCCCGGAAGTTGCAGTCGGCGCCGGCCCACCCCGTTTTGCATCGGCAAGTCGCAAAGTCCGGCGACGTCACGTCGGCGACGCAATCGCCGTTGTCGGAGCACTCTCCGTCCGTCGCCGAAGGGCACACTCCCTTCTTGCGGAAGCTCATCGAGTACTCCATGGGAACCGTCCTCGCCGGGTTGTACAGCGCGGCTTGCCACTTGGAGCCCCTCATCTGTGCCGCGCATAGCTGGATGGAGTACTCCTTCGACCGCTCCTCCATCGTCACCTTGAACGTGTAGTTGTCTGCGGACGGGAACGCGGATCGATCGCCGTGGTTCAGCAGCAGCACGGGCCGCTCCGGTCGCCAGTAGTAGCTCGTCTCGTCGCGATCGTACCGAGCGCTGAGCACGAGCTCGATCTGCCTCTTGCTCTCCCGGATGTCGATATCCGGCAGCGCGAAGAAGTCGTAGTCGGAGGCGCCCAACGTCCCGTTGACGTGCCACCCGTCCGCACTCGGCGTGAGCCCCGAGTACTCCTCTTCGCATCCCGGGCCCAGATACGGCCCGAGCGGTCCGGTGTCGCACGCGCACGTTCGCGTCCCGTTCTGCTCGTGGATGCACTCGCCGCGACCGCTGCAATCCCGAGGGCAGTCAAACCTCTGTACGGTCAGGGTGAACTTGGAGGATGCATCGGCGCCGGCATGAACGCCCGCGTACCACGTGCCCGCCACGAACGCGACGTCCCCGCGCGTCACGATCACCTCCTGCGTCGGGCGCGTGCCGGAGACGAAGTCGTCCGGGAGGTCGTGATGGCCCCATCGAGAGTCGGGGAGGGTCTCGTGCCTCAGGAAGAGCCGTGCGGTCCCGCCCTCCTCCTCGTCCCGCTCCATCGTCACCTGGACTTGATAGTCGTCGTCGGTGATCTCGAACCGGTAGAAGGTCCACGCGTCCGCGGCGAGCGTCACGTCGTCCCACGACTCGCTCTTCGAGGCGGTGGGGACGAAATCTATCCGAGCCGCGCACGAGTCGAACCCGAGCTCCGGGGGCACGTCGTCGTGCTCGCTCCCCTCCGGCGCCACGTACGCGTGGTCCGCGTAGGTTTTGCACGCGCACGTCCCCGACGCCTCGTCGCACGCGCCGGGAACGTCGGTCGAGGAAGAGGAAGAGGACGGCGTCGAGCACTGCGTCGCGACGGCGGCTCCCGATTCGTCGAGCGCGAACGATCCGGGGCACCTCGTGAACACCGACCGGAGCTCGTAGGACGCGACGCGGTCGCCGTAAGCGGTGACGCAGAGGTAGACGCCCTCGGCGGCGTCGTTCGGGTGCGCCCAGTCCCGCTTGCCCACCGTCAGCCGCACCGAGCCCCGCGCCGAGCTCGACACCTCTCGAAAGTCCCATCCCTGCGTGTTGCCGGTCGGGTATCGACCGTCATCGCTCGCGTTGTGAAGCATGCCGTAGACGTCGGGGTCCCCGTCGAGCTGCTTGAGCTCGAGCGAGAGGTAGTTCCAGTCGGTCGCCGCGGGGGTGGCCATGTGGTAGCACTTCCAAGCGGCGGACTCGAGGCTGTCGCTCTGCGCTTCGTTCGTGCCAATCGTCTGCGTGGCGAGGCCGACCACCGGAACCTGGCACAGCCCGCCGGTCCACCCGGTCGCGCCCGCGGCGGGGCGTGGATTCTCGCACGAACACGTGGAGTCGGGGTTTAGGGTACCGTGACCGGAGCACGGAGGCGGTGGGGCTGCGGAGCATAAAGAGGAGCGGAGGAGTCGCGTCAGCTCAGCTCACGGAATGCTGCAGCGCGATCTGGTGGACTACGTAAGAGCACGGGGGGTATGCTGGGTTCGAGATGGGCGCGCACCTTCCGACCGCACGGATTGGACCCCGACGACGAGGGCCAACGCGATGGCCAACAACCCCGGTCGCTTCATGACGACAGAGAGGCGTATCACGGAATGCGCTTCCGGTGTCTCTCAATGGAGTCTCGGTCCCTCTCGTTTTTCATGAGGCTTGATGAATCCGCGCGAAATCATCACAGCAACGCAGTCATTCATCTTTCCCCATCTTCCTATTTATACATTTCGAAATAACCTTGACTGAATTCGCTGTGCACTCGTAATTCAATCATCCGTCGCAGGTGATCGTGGGTCGATTTCGAATCGATCGATCACGGCCACCCGTTGCGCGACGCCTTCGCGAGCTCCAATGGCAAAAATATATATATTGACTGCGCGTCCCCCCGCGGCGGGAAAAGCAAAAGGGCTGGGCGACACCGCAGGGAAAATGACCGCGGAAACCCAGCAGGCTAACGAGCCGTACGAGGCGAAAAATGTCCTCATCACGGGCGGTGCCGGGTTTATCGCGTCGCACGTCGCGATCCTGTTCGCCAAGAAGTACCCCCAGTACAAGGTGCGGCCGCGGGCCCCATGGAAGCGCGCCGCCCCCGCGCGCGTGCGGGCACGAGAGGCGGCGCGCGCGCCTCCCGACGGGTAGACATTCACCCGGGGTCGTTTGTTAGCCACTAAGTGACCCGAACACGCGCATAACGCACCGCGATCTCCGCATCTCGCCACCCGACTCACCGTCCTTTTTTCCCACGCCGACTCCAACCGACAGGTCGTCGTCGTTGACAAGCTCGACTATTGCGCCAACCTGAATAACCTCCGCTCGATCGCGGGGCTTCTCAACTTCAAGTTTGTCAAGGGTGATGTCGGATCCGCCGATCTCATGACCTACGTCATGAGGTCCGAGGAGATCGACACCGTGATGCACTTCGCGGCGCAGACCCACGTCGACAACTCGTTCGGCAACTCGTTCGAGTTCACCGAGAACAACATCCGCGGTACCCACGTTTTGCTCGAGACTGTGAAGACTCTGGGTACCATCAAGAGATTCCTCCACGTCTCCACCGACGAGGTCTACGGCGAGTCCTCCTACGAGAAGGATGAGGCCAACGTCGAGGCGGCGTCCCTCCTGGAGCCGACCAACCCGTACTCCGCCACCAAGGCGGGCGCCGAGATGCTCGTCATGGCCTACGGCAGGTCGTACAACCTCCCGTACATAATCACCCGCGGTAACAACGTGTACGGTCCGCACCAGTACCCGGAGAAGGCAATCCCCAAGTTCATCATGCTCGCGCAGAGCGGCGGCACCATCCCCATCCACGGCGACGGCATGGCGACGCGTTCGTACATGCACGTTTTCGACGCGGCTTCCGCGTTTGATACCATCCTGCACAAGGGCGCGATCAAGGGGGTTTACAACATCGGCGCGCACGAGGAGCGCACCGTGCTGTCCGTCGCTCAGGACATCGGCAAATATCTCGGCAAGGACATCTCCAAGACGATCGTGCACGTCTCCGACCGCAAATTCAACGACCGTCGCTACTTCATCGACTGCAGCAAACTCCTCGCTCTCGGGTGGACGCAGAAGGTGTCGTGGGAGGAGGGACTCAAGGAGACCATCGATTGGTACACCAATAACGGTCAGGCTAGCGGTTACTGGGGTAACCTCAGCGGCGCGCTCGTGGCGCACCCGACGGGGGGTAAGCCCCAGCTTGAGGGCGAGGTGTATCAGAGCCTCGAGGAGATGATGGCAGCGCAGGAAGGGGAGCGGGCGGCTGAGCGCGAGGAAGGGAAGGGGGAGAAGAAGCCGATGTTCCTCGTCTACGGTCGCACGGGCTGGATCGGCGGTAAACTCGGCAAACTCCTCACGGAACTCGGCCACGACTGGTGCTACGGCAGCGCGCGCCTGCAGGACCGCGTGGGCGTCCAGGACGACATCAAGCGCTCCAAGTGCACGCACATCCTCAACGCCGCGGGCGTCACCGGCCGACCCAACGTCGACTGGTGCGAGGACCACAAGGTGGAGACCATTCGCGCGAACGTCATCGGCGTTCTCCAGCTTTGCGACGTCGCCCTCGAGAACAACGTCCACGTCACCAACTTTGCCACCGGTTGCATCTACAAGTACGACGACGCGCACACCATCGGAGGCGTCCCGTTCACCGAGGAGGACGACCCCAACTTTGGGGGTTCGTTCTACTCGGAGACCAAGTCGTACATGGAGATGATGCTCAGGCACTACCCCAACGTGATGCAGTGCCGCGTGCGCATGCCCATCGACGGGGATCTCCAGAACCCGAGGAACTTCATCACCAAGATTGCCAACTACGCCAAGGTTGTCAACATTCCCAACTCCATGACGGTGTTGGAAGAGTTTGTCCCGATGGCGGTCGAGGGCGCCCTTCGCGGCCTCACCGGCGCGTACAACTGGACCAACCCCGGGGCCATCTCCCACAACGAGGTTCTCGAGCTGTACCGCGACTACCTGCACCCCGAGTTTACCTGGGAGAACTTCACGGAGGAGGAGCAGGCGGAGGTCATCAAGGCTCCGAGGTCCAACAACACAATGTGCGACAAGAAGATCCGCGCCGCCTTCCCCCAGGTGCTCGGCATCAAGGAGTCCATCATCAAGTACGTGATGGAGCCCAACAAGAAGGCCGGCATGAGGGCGCCCATCAAGCGGGAGATCAAGTGAGGAGCGAGTATATATTATCGTTATTACGAAGGTAGCGCGGGCGCGAGCCCCAGAAGTTTTTATTCAGCCGAGCTGAGAGCACCCAGATCAACTTTTGCGACCTCGAAAAAACCCGGCCGCGGCGACTGGCTGGACAGGATAAAAGTTGCTGCTGACTCAGGTGCACACGGCTGGCCGAGAGTCGGCGTTGTCGGCCACACAAGCACGCGCAAGACCCGCGCGCAGCTCACACATCGTGAACGCGCGAATCCGGCCTGGATCCGTTTCATTCCCCTCTCGTCGCCCCGCTTCGATAGCAAGTGAAACAAGATGCTCGCTACACGTGTCGCTCCCAGCGCCGTTTTCATCCGAGGGGCAGCCGTGAAGTCCTCCGCTCGCCCCGTGCGCGTTGCCGGTCGCGGACCAGTCACCACCCAGGCTTTTTTCGGTGGCTTCGGCGGCGGCGTCCCCAAGGCGAACGGTCAGCCCATGATTTGCATCGACTGCGGCTACATCTATCGTGGAGACTTCGACGCACTCCCCAAAGACTACAAGTGCCCCCAGTGCAATGTTGGGAAGAACCGCTTCAAGGTGGTGGAGCAGGCGGGATCCTCGTACGCCAACCTCGCCGCGCAGAAGAAGGCGAATAAGGCTGCCGCTGCCAAAGCCAAGAAGGGCAAGGGCCCCACCCCCCGCGAGTTGGCCAAGCAGAAGTTGCTCGAGGCTCAGGAAGAGAAGGACAGGAAGAAGGGTGGTGGATTTTTCAGCCGTTGATGGGGGTCTTCTGCATGGCTCATGCACTGACATTGCGGCGTAGCTGTTCGCTCTTCCATTCTTTTAATACCAAAGACAATCTATCAATCGAGAACCTTCGACACGATTCCTGCGCCAACCGTGCGGCCACCCTCGCGGAGCGCGAAGCGCAGGCCCTTCTCCAGCGCGATGGGGGTGATGAGCTCGAACACGGCGGTGATGTTGTCACCGGGCATGACCATCTCGGTGCCCTCGGGGAGGGTGATGGTGCCGGTGATATCGGCGGTGCGCATGAAGAACTGGGGGCGGTAGTTGCTGAAGAATGGGGTGTGACGGCCGCCTTCGTCCTTGTTGAGGACGTAAATCTCAGCCTCAAACTTCTTATGCGGGGTGATGGAGCCGGGCTTGCAGAGCACCTGGCCGCGCTGCACCTGGTCGCGCTTCAGGCCGCGCAGCAGAAGCCCGCAGTTATCGCCCGCCTGACCCTGGGTGAGGGACTTCTTGAACATCTCCACGCCCGTTACCGTCGTCTTCTGCGTCGGCACGATGCCAATGAGCTCCACGTCCTCGCCCGCCTTCACGATACCCTGCTCGATGCGGCCGGTCGCCACGGTACCGCGACCCTGGATGGAGAACACGTCCTCCACAGGCATCGAGAACGCCTTATCAAGCACGCGTTCGGGGGAAGGGAACGCGTCGCACGCCTTCATCAGCTCGAGGATGGCCTCCTTGCCCAGCTTGTCGTCGGTGCCCTTCAGCGCGTGCAGCGCGGAGCCGCGGACGATGGGGATGTTGTCGCCGTCGAACTTGTAGAAGGAGAGCATCTCCCTCAGTTCCATCTCTACCAGATCGATCAGCTCCTCGTCGTCCACCATGTCAACCTTGTTCAGGAAGACCGCCAGGTTGGGAACGCCGACCTGGCGCGCGAGGAGGATGTGCTCGCGCGTCTGCGGCATGGGGCCATCCGCCGCGGACACCACCAGGATGCCACCGTCCATCTGCGCGGCGCCGGTGATCATGTTCTTGACGTAATCCGCGTGGCCGGGGCAGTCGACGTGGGCGTAGTGGCGCTTATCGGTCTCGTACTCGACGTGCGAGGTGGAGATTGTAATGCCGCGAGCCTTCTCCTCGGGAGCCTTGTCGATCTGGTCGAACGCGACGACCTCTGCGCCGCCTATCTCGGCGAGAACCTTGGTGATGGCGGCGGTGAGGGTGGTCTTACCGTGGTCGACGTGGCCAATGGTACCGATGTTGAGGTGCTCCTTGCTGCGGGAGTTCACGTCGTACGCGCGCGCGGTGCGCCACAGCGCAGGGGTGGTCTGGCGCCAGCCGGCAGCCCTAGACGTACTGCGAATCGGGAAGGGGGAGGGTGGCGACTGTCAGGTTGAGGTTGGAATTCATGGGGTCGAGAGGTCGGGCACGATGGATCCGATGTTTCAGTCGCGCGGCGTGCTCAAAGGCGGCGCGCACGCACGATGTCGCGCGCGGCGGGTCGCGATCGTCTCTCGCGACGTTCGCGTGCCAGAAAACCCATAACGAGGGGGAGGATTCTCGCCCAAACGACGCGATCCGCGCCGCGACGAGACGCGCGGAGGTCCGGGGTCGAACCGGGACTCACCCTTGGTACACCGGCGCGGCGGCGCGTGCGACCGTAGTCGCGAGCCTGCGGAGAGAGGAAGACATCCTTCCCGTGTCCGGTCGATCGCGTCAAGCAATGGCTCGTCTCCACGCGTTAACGACCGCCGTCCTGGCTGGCTCGGAGATGGTGATGCAGTGTGTCCGGTCCATCAGGTTTCACTTTGAAAAAAGAAGAGCTCAGAGCGCGGAGAGCACAGTAGGCTGACGAGGAGCGACAGAGATGGCTCCTGAGATGAAAAGAAGGAAGACGGTCTCCTTGAATGCTATCGTCGCGAATAATGCATTCAGCGAAGGGCGCGGCAAATCCCGCGGGAGCGCGAAGGCGGTGAAGAGGGAGCGAGTGAGCGCGACCGGATCTGAGAGAAGGAGGGGCCCAGACCCTGAGGAGATCGTGGAGGACAAGCCCGTTATCGAAATCGAAGACGACGACGACGTGTTCCCGGACGAAGACCCCGACCCAGCGGCGATGGTACGCGAGCGCTACCCGCGGCTGAACCCCTCGTCGGGTCTCGATACCCCGTCGACACCCCGTCCCGTCTCCCTTCGTGGGGTGCCAACCTCTGACGCGGAATAGACGCCTGACCAACCCCGCCCCCACGCTCCCATTTCACGCAGGCTCAACAGTACATGACGCAGCTTGAGTCGTACGCGACGCAGACCAACGTTCTGAAGCTCTCCGAGGAGGTGCGCCTACCAGTCCTCGGTTCAACCCCGGGAACCAACATCTGACTTTCGAAACAAGAAATATGGGCACCCCGGCTCACGACGTTCCCGCGCCCACCCGTTTAACAGGAGAAACACAAGCTCGTCGCCGAGGTAATGCGGTACATGCTCTTCGCGCAGTACCGCGACGGCGCTCCGGTGACCAGGACCAAGCTCTCGGAGCACCTCTCCAAGATTGCGCCCGAGCTGAAGCGCGCCAAGGTTTCGTCTTACATCGTCGCCGAGGCGCAGGTCAAGTTTAACGAGATCTTCGGCATCGAGATGAAGGAACTGTCGCGAAAGGCGCAGAAGAAGACCGGGGCGGCGAGGACCAACCTGCAGGCGTCGGAACCCACCAAGGAGTACGTGCTCAAATCCTTGTTGCCGTCGAAGATGCGCAGGCAGTTTATCGACCGGGAGGAGGATCACACGTTCCGCGGGTTTGTCATGGCAGTTGTCGCACTCGTCTCCGTCAGCGGCGGCGAGATCGAGGAGCAGGTGCTGTGGAAACATCTGGCGAAACTTGGGGTGAGGCACGACGACGAAGCACACCCCAAGCTGGGCAACGTGAGGGACACGCTCAACAAGTTGTGCTTGCAGAGGTACTTGATGAAGGAGAAGGAAGTGGGCAGCAACGGCCAGGATACGTTCAGGTATTCACTCGCGGAGCGCGCCATGGACGAGCTGCCGACAGAGAAGGTGGACAAGTACGTGTTGGAACTGATGCGGGGGCACAATGACGAGGACGGGAACGCAGCGGGAGAGAACGGCAACGTCGCGTGAGGCCCTGGGCGGTTGATAGCTCAGACAGTCGGAGAATTCAATGATTTAGGATGAATAATTACATGAGATGGGTACAGCACAACCCAGCGGGTAATATGTAATATGGCGGGTCGCGCGAGGCGCATGCGACATCAATTCTTCTTCTTCATCGTCGTCTCCTCTTTCTTTCCACCGTCGA
>Ga0181573_10001549_pt1 | contig 22428 bp, 16 predicted proteins | sample 101ome_25_FD_148643 | JGI IMG/M metagenome (GOLD analysis project Ga0181573, IMG submission 148643) | Coastal salt marsh microbial communities from the Groves Creek Marsh, Skidaway Island, Georgia - 101409BT metaG (spades assembly) | ecosystem: Environmental > Aquatic > Marine > Intertidal zone... | reverse complement strand
CTGTCGTCGCGCGTCTGTCGTCGCGCGAACCGTTCCGTCGGGCCCGAGACGCACGAGACTTTCTTTTGTTTTCAAACACGGGAAAGTAGTACTGTTTCATCAGTGAGACATTTTCAAACACGGGAAATGACCGATCCATCGCCTAAACCGCCCCGCGGGGTCCTCCCGGGCGATGATGCGTCACAGAGAGACGAACGGCCGGCCGGGTCTGGGTGTCGTCGAGAGACCGTCGAGGGGGCGGTTTCGTTTCGTTTCGTCTCTTCTTCGTGTTCGTCTTCGGACGCGCGCGCGCGGAACGGACGGACGGACGGAGTGTGGTGTTTTGTGAATTCGTCGAGACTTTTCTTCGATTTTGATTTTTCATCTTGCGTTGGTTTCTTCGGTCGTCATGATGCCGCCGTTGCCGCGACGACGACGACGATGGATGGTCGTCGCCGTGACGCTCGTCGCGGTGATGGTGATGACTCTCGGTGACGCCGCGGAGGGATCGGCGGTGACGCGGATAGACCGGGTAAAGTTTGCGAGGAAATGGATGGATGACGCGAAGGCGCGAGGCGGTTTGGACGCGAGCGAAGGCGTGGACGTGGGAGACGCGACGGAGGATGGCGACGATGGGTTCGCCGTCGGTGGTGGTGGAAGGCTTGGATTGCGCGTCGGATCGACGCCCGTGGAGAAGATGGAGGCGTACGTGCGAGTGCGGTGGAATGAAACGATTCATCCGTCGGCGTACGACGCGCGGGAGCACCCGTTGGGCGCGGCTTTGGCGGCGTTGAGGAGCGAACACGGCAAGGATGAGAAGACGGCGTTGGTGTTGTGCTTGATTTACGAGAGGTTTGAACGACGGGATGAGAGTGTTTTCATGGATTACTTTCGGGCGATGCCGGAGGAGTTTGATACGCCGACGTTTTGGTCAGAGACGAGCGCCAAGGAGCTTCGCGGGAGCGATACGTACGAAAAGGACATCGTGGAAGAGTTCAAGCTCATCAACAAGATGTGGGGTGGGTTGCGGCGACGGGTGTTTGATGTGTACACGGATGTTTTCACGCAGTCGAGCTCCAAGTCGCTGTACGCGCTCCGTTGGGCCTGGGCCGTGGTGCACTCGAGAGCCGTTCGCGTGAGCGGCAAGGAGGGACTGGCGTTGGTACCCGTGTTAGACATGATCCACGAGTGTGGTAGCGGCGGTGGTGGAGGCGATAGCGGCAGCGACGACGACGGTATCGATTCTGGCGAAAATTCCGAAGAGATGGGCGTCGACAGAGAAGCGGAGGATGCCGGATTCGCCGTGTACGACAAGCACGCGGATGAGGTGGTGGTGTACGCCAAGCGCGATTACCGTCCAAACGAAGATATTTGCGAACGCTTTGGCTCGTGGAACAACGGCGAATCGTTGCAGCACTTTGGCTATTTACCAGATGTGGACGAGGATGATATGCGCAACTGTGTTCTCATGATTCTTGAACCGGAGAAGCGATACTCGGACACCATTCTCAAGGCTGGATTTGACGTTCCCTGGCGCGTGTGCGTCCCTCGATCGCCGACGCAAGCGAGCTTGGATTTATTCGCCGCGTACGCCGAACTTGCCGCTGGAAGACGCGTGGACATTGACGAAAGCGGCGTGCCCAGAAACGTTTCCCGCATTGGTGCGCTCAATATCATCAACGAGCGATTGACGCGGTATCCGACGACAATCGATCAAGACGAGTACGCGCTGAGAGTGATGCGAGAATCGCGCGATGAGTTTTCAAAGAGCATTCGCGACGGCAGTTTGGCGCTTCTCGAGCGCGTCCAGCTCGAAGCGAAGATGCACGAAGTCCGTCGAAGCGCGCTCGCGATCGAGCTTCGTTTTCGTGAGAAGAAGATTCTCAAGACGCTCGCGGATAGAATTTCTCTTTCTGTCAACGCCGGTTCTGGCGTCAAGGATGAACTCTGAAAGAGTAGTACGGTATGTTTAATAATTATCAAATTATCATAGACGCAACGTTACATTTGATCTACATTTGGCATTGTTTATGCCCGGGCGAGTCGCAGTTCTTCTCGACAGCCGGGTATTTGAAAAATAAAAAATGGACGTCTTGACTTTCGCCAAGATCTTGAAATCGGTATTGTACATCTGATGCGAGAGCTGCTGGTTCTCTCGCAACGGAAAATAATATTTATAGAGACAGCCTTTAACTGACACAGAGCACAAATGTTGGAGTCAGTTTTGCGACGAGCAGAGTTTTTGAATGTACTGCACCATCGTGACGCTGTGGTCGACGATGGACGTCGTGCCAAACTCGACGACACCCTTCTCGAGCGGCACGCCGATGACGGTGCGTAATCCGGCTTGCTCAGCCTGGCGTTTGCGCTGAAAGCTCCAAGCGGGCAACTGACGAATATCTTCGTGCCACTCATAGTTTCCAGTGTATCCTATGCGCCCTGGCATGCCGAATCCCATGCTAAACCGCGCAAACATGGTGTGCGACGTGTTGACAAAGAGACTCACCGAATCCGCCCCCTTTGTGCACACGTGCGCGTCACACGACAGCGATTTCTTCTCTTCGTCAAACCCCCAGAACAACCCATATTCAAAGCCTTTCGCCTCACACACGAATCGTAACCGCGACGCCATGTTTGACGACGACATTGTCCGCTCCAGCGGATTCACCAACGGACCGTCTCTGTGAAACATCGCTAGAGATTCGCTCAACAGCTTATCAATCTGCTGCCTCGACGCACTCCTCGGCAGCGCGTTCCCTTCACGATCACGCATAACATCCAACGAATCCGCGTCCGCATCCTCAGACGCCCCCGTGCTCGACGCGCTGTTGTACGATCCAAACTTGGACGTCTCCAGCGCGCTCGTCGGCGACACGTGTCTTCCGTTGACGTCGCTCGACGACCTCGACCCATCGCTCTTTCTCGGGTTGGACGACGACACCATCGACGTCGACGCCATCGTCGCCTCGGGTGTCTTACCACGCGCGCTCTTCCCCTTCATCTTCGCCTTCTCAGCGCTCGCCATCCGTTCCTCCGCGTTGACGCTTCGCTCCGACATTTACGCGCGTCCAAATCCACAAGATGACGTCACCCACACCCGGGTGTTCGACCGACGCACTTTGTCAGCGACGAGTGGTTCCCGTGCCGCGACGCACCGCGCGCGGGCGACTCGACGAACCCCGCGCGCGGGGCGCCCCGTCCGCGCGAAAAGAGGATGAGTTTTTTCTTCTCCTCGCGCCTCTCGCGCGATCGCGTCCCCGCGCGCGTCGCGCGATCGCGAGGACGCCCGCGAACGACCTCGACCGCGCGATCGCGCTCCGCGAGAGCGCTATCCGACGCGGAAATTGGAGCGCGCGTCCGTCCTCGGGTCCCCGCGCGCGTGCGACGAGGCGGCGGGAGACTGCACGGCGCGCGACGGCAAATACAGAGAGACGATCGATCGATCGTCCGTCCGTTCGTTCGTTCGTCCGGACGGACGCGAACGACGACGCGCGAGCGCACGCGTTCGTCTGAGGACGTGTCGCCCGCCCGTCCAGCGTGGACAGCGAGAGATGGGCACGCGCGGGTGTGTGGAGATCTCGTAGTGTCGAGGATAAATCTCTAGATGAGCGTCGTTTATGCTACGTTTGGACACCGAAAAAGCGTTGAAAAAGCGTGAAAAGCGTGATGTGCGCGTCGTTAAAGGTAACAACAACGCGTGGTTGCATCATGATTAGGGGTTGTTTTGTGTTTTATACGTACGTGTTCGATCGGGGTAAGGGGCGCTGCGATCTCGATTGTATAGTGCTATCTGATGTTTTAATATTGATGAATCGTCGTTTCTGTCTAGGCGTCCAAACCGCGAATACCGAGCTTTTCGATGAGCTTGGGGACGACGGCGTCGTCCTCGGCGTCGACTTCACCCCGGAGGGAGGCGAGGGTGACGCCGGAAGCCTTGTAGAGGGACGGGACCTTTTCGGCGTCGTCCCCGGCGAGCGCTTGAGCGGCGGCGAGGGTGTGGGCGAAAATGGTGAGGGCGAAGCCCTCGGCGAGGGCGTAGCCGGGCTCCTCACCGTCGGGCGTGGCGTTGCGAAGGGCGGCGGCGACGTCGGCGAGGGTGACGGTGCCGTCAATCACCGAGCCAGCGATGGAAGAGGCGATGTGCTCGCCCGCCTTGGGCAAGTCGCACATGATGTCCTCAATGTTGTTGAAGAGCGGTGCGAAACCTTGGACGAGCTGCGCGCCAGACATTGGACCGTCGGCGCTGGCGAGGGATCGGATGAGGCCGTATGCAGCCTTCCAGTCCATGTCGCGGCGCTCAAAGCTCGTCGTCAAAAAGTACTGGATGAAACCAACCATTCGCGCGTCGCCCCAAGTCTTGATGGCGTTGATAGCCTCGGCGGCATCCTTGTCGTCGTAGAAGTATTCAGTAATCTTCTTGCGCTCCGCGATGAACGCTTCGTCATCCATGCCCGACTTTTTCGCCTCCGCGGGCGCGGCGGCAGCCTTGGGCGCGACTGGTGCTGGGACAGCTTTCTCCGTCACATTCGGTGCTCCACGAGGTTGCGGAATGCTGGATCGGAGATCGCGCTCGCTCTCTCTACCACCGCCTCGTCTATCTCCAAAGGCACCTCGAGAATCAGATCGAGAGAACGAGCCTCGATCGTCTCCGCCACGAGCTCCACGGCTCGGCGGACGCTCAAAGTCACCACCGCGTCGGCTATCAGAGCGAGAGAGGTTACCGAAGGAAGCGTTGCGTTCCGGACGAACGCCGGCGCGACGAGTTTGCTCCATGGCGGCGCGTTGCGCATCTCGGTGCACATCTTCAATCTTCTTCGGTCCTTCTTGCTTGCGGCGCTCACGCCATCCCTTGGAACGCATGTCGATGACATCTTGTAGCATGAATCGGTGGCGAGAAGAGAGTTCGTTCGTCTTGCTGAGAGAATCCATGCGGCGGAAGTATGCATCCATGTACGCCTTGGCCTTCTGGTGATCGAGCTGGCCGCCGACAGTCGTCATGAGCTTACACAACGCCTCAATATCCTCTTCGTTCGGAATCTTGTCAGGCTTATCACCGAGGAGCTTCATGATGCACGTATGCATGATGCGCTCGGTGAGCATTTGCTTCTTGAACAACTCACCGATGAAGCGAATGTTACCCAACATACGACGTCTCGCTTGAAGAAGTCTTTCGTCCCTCTTCGCCTGCTTACGACGCTCTTCCAACGCGAGTTCCTCTTCAGTTTTCGGCTTTGGCGGCTCGTCAATTTCACCTTCTTCGAGTTCCTTCTTCTCCTCGCCTTCCTTCTTCTCCTCGCCTTCCTTCTTCTCTTTTTCCTCCTTGTCATCTTCGTCGTCTTCACCCGCCTCCGCCTTCTCCATAGCCTTGTCACCCTTCTCAAACTCTTCTTGGCACTTGTTCAGCAATACGCGCTTGAATGTGATGGCTTGTTGGCCCTCTTGAGCCGTTGGATCTATGAATTCTACACCGTCACTCAATAATCGATCGGAAAGAACGCGGCACAACTCGGCGTACAAGGAAGAAAATGTCGGCTCTTGGAGAGCCTTCTCAAACAGCTGACCGATGAGGCCAACGAGAGTGGCAGCCTCAGTAATACCGACGTCAAGAAGCTTTTCAAGAAGCTTCTCGAAGTTGTCGGGCGTGAGCTTGTTGAGAATAGCCTTGAAAGAACGCTGTCTCTTCTCTTCTTCGTCGTCCACAGTACCGATGACGTACTTGTTATCGGTCTTGTGCAACTTGGGCAAGTCGCCCGCCGGAATGCGGTATTGCGACTGGTTGTAACCTCCACGACGGTCACCCTTCCGTCCACCTTCACCGGCAGGTAATTGTCTATGAGCCCACTTGTCGTCACCCTTTCCTCCGCCTCCGCGGTTACCTCCGCGACGTCCTCCGCCGCGTCCACCGCCAAAGGATTGTACGCCCGGCGGACAAATGAATCCAGGCACGGGCCAGTAATCAATATCATCTGGCACAACCCAGTCGAGCGGTTTCGTTTGTGCCAACGGAGAGTCTCTCATAGCCTTCATTTCCTCAAGGGTGTACTTGCCATCAGCTGGCTTCGGAGCTACTTCAAACTCGGTGATTGGTGGCGGAGCGGAGCGCGCGCGCGTCGACGGTTGGGACTGAGAAGTCTCCGATCCGGCTTCGGACGCGTCAGACGCGATGCTCGACTGCGAATCTGACTTGTTCAAAGAGATGCCGGTAATACCCTCGACGAGAGCCTCGATGGGCTTGTTCTTCGGGGCTTCCGGTGCCTTGGGCGCTTCCTCTTGCTTGGGCGGTTGCGGCTTTGGAGCCTCGGCAGCCTTGCGCAAAATGTCCGCAGCGGTCGGTGCTGCCGGCTTGGGCGCCGGCGGATCAACCTTCTTCGGGGCTGGGGGCTCGACTGGCTTCGGAGCTGGCTTTTCGACCGGCTTGGGCGCCACCGGCGCCGGGGCTGGCTTGGGCGGCGCGGCTGGCTTGGCCGCCATGGCGGCGAAGTTCACCGGCGGCGGCGCAGCCGCCGCTGGCGCTGGCGCCGGCGCAGTCGGAGCTGGAGCTGGAGTGGCGGTAGCCGGTGTCGCGGGCGCCGGACTAGCTGGAGCCGCGCCGGTGGCGGCAGCCGGAGCTGGAGACGTCGCCGGCTTTTCAACCTTGACTTCTTGCTTTGTCTTTGGATTGACAATCTTGATAGCCTTGCTCGCCACCTTGATCGGCGGCGTCGACGGCGGCGTCGATGGCGGCTTGCCCGGTGGCTTAGCGTACGCCGGAATACCCATCGGCGGCATACCCATCATCATTCCCGGGTGAAATGGCGCGCCAGTGGGCACAAACATTTGCCCTCCCGGCATCATGCCCGGCATGCCCGGCTTGCCGCCCGGCGGCATCATGCCCATCATCGGCGCCCCGCCCGCCATGGGACGAGACCCTGGCGGCATCGCCGGCATTCCCGGAGATCCACCCACCTTTCCCGCGCTCACCGAGCCAAACATGAACTGTTGCGGTGCTCCTCCGCCGCCCGCCGACGCGTAAACCTTCTTCTCGTCGCCACCCTTCCCGCCGGAGGATCCCTCACCGCTCGCTCGCGGTTGCGGCACGCCCTTACCCGGCGCAGACATATCGTCCCAAACAAGCTTAAACTCCCTCTCGTCGCGAGTTTAGTAAAAGAAGATGCGTTAAACAACCTCCTTCTTCGTCTACGAGCGCGAACGCCAAAAAACCCGCCGAGTCAGTCAACCGCGTACAGTTCGTCTAAACTGAAACCCAAACCTCCGTCACCGAACCCACGCTTCTGATCGCATCTACGACGCGCAGACTAGCCGCGACGCATCCATCGTCGTCAGACGACCGCGAACCCACGGGTCTTCGCGTCGCCAGGACGCGCTGGATGGATACCGCGCGCGCGGATCGGGATCCATCCAACGCCCGCGAGACCCTGGTGGCGCTCGCGTCGTCCAACCGAACCGCGAATCCCGTCCGCGTAACGCGACCGGAGGGAACGCGTTTCATCACAAACGCCCCTCGCGGATATCCGCGACGCGAAGCGACGCCAACGACGGCGCGGTTCCCGCCCGACCCGGGTCGGGAGCGTTCGGACGCATCGGGATCCACGAGAAATCGCGCGCGCGAGTCGAGGAAAATCAAAAGTCGGCCGAAAGACCCGCGACGCGAAGACGTACCTCTTCGTTTCGACGGTAACCGAAGAGAGAGAGTGAAGGAGAGAAGTCGGACGCCGGCGCTCGGAAGCTCGCGGTCGTCGCTCTGACGCGCTGCGCGAGCGCGCGACGCGTCTTCATCAACCACTTGGTTGCGTCTTTGCACCATCCGTTCATGTTTCATGGTTCGCGACTCGTCAGATGGAGAGGGACTCGCGCCGCCACGCAGGTTTTCACATGGATTTCGTTTGAAAACTACTCGGACATTCGATGCATTTTGTACTTTGAAATAGACCATGTTCAGTACGAACGTATGACTTAATGACGCGAGATTCATATTGAGGCATCGTATAAGTCGATGTGTGTGTATTTTAGCGGTTTCGTTTTCGAACTTTCAAAACGCGCTCTTACGCCGCAGTGCGCGCCGCGCGTCGACGCGTCGGTTCCGTTCGTCTCCACGGCGATGACGATGACCGCGGGTGCGACGACGACGACCGCGGGTGCGATGCTTCGCGCGCCACAACAGCCAACTTCGCGAACGAGAGGAAGGTTGACCACGATGGCGACCAAGTCTGCAGCCTTGACGGTGATGGGTACCCATGGACGACGCTCGACCGCCGGGAACGGTGTCGTTCGACCGGGATGCGGGCGACGACGAGGTGAGATGACTCGCGTGCGAGGCACGGAACACGAACTAGACGAGGCGTACGCGGGGGGAAGCGCGACGCGAATGAAAAAGACGCTCGAGCTGCAAATCGGTGAGTCCACGGTGACGCTCGAGACTGGAGCGATTGGTTTGCAGGCGAACGGAGCGGTGATGGCGAGGGAAGGGGAGACGATCGTGTACACGACGGCGTGCGCGTCGAGGGATCGAACGGGTGATGGGTCGTTTGTGCCGTTGACGGTCAACTACCAGGAACGGTTTTCGGCGGCGGGCAAGACGGCGGGCGGATACAAGAAGAGAGACGGCGGATTGAGGGAAAACGAGACGCTCAAGGCGAGACTGGTGGATAGACCGATTCGCCCGATGATGTATAAGGGCTGGGGATACGAAACGCAGGTGTTGCAGTGGTTGATGAGCTTTGACGCCGAGAGATCGACGGACGCGCTCGCCATTACGGCGGCTTCAGCGGCGCTCGCGGTGAGCAACATTCCTTTGAAGAAACCGGTGTGCGGCGTGCGCGTGGGCTTGATGCCCGGGTCAAACGAACCTATCGTGAACCCAACGTCGGAGCAGATGAAGGAGTCTCGACTCGATTTGGTGTTGGCGGGCACGGACGACGCCGTTCTCATGATTGAAGGATTTTGTGATTTTCTCACGACGGATGAAATGCTTCGCGCCATCGAAAAGGGACACCAAGCCGTGTCCAAGGCGTGCAAGGAAATCGAAGCCTGGGCCGCGGAAGTCGCTCCGCCGAAAATGATGGATAAGCTCATCGTACCGCCGGAAGGTGTTGACGAAGCCGTCGAAGCTCTCGTCGGCGAAGAACTCGCCGCCGCTATCGTCATTCCAATCAAGCAAGAGAGAGGCGCTACGATTGGCGCCGCTCGCGAGCGTGCGGTCGAAGCGTTGAAGGAGCAGTTCGAGGTGCGTGCGCTCTTCTCGTTCTCTCGTTGGTATTCTCACGAGCTCGACTTTGCTTTCTTTTCATCATTCTTTGCGCTCTACCGATTCGCCGCAACCGCTTCTCTCGAGAAATTGTTGGTTGCGGCTCAACTGCGAGCGCATACATTAACGTGAATGCTTCGAACGGGCGACCAGCCCACCTTGGCGTCGCACCCGAGTACTTCTGGACCCGCCCTTTGCACGCATTCTAAATTTCTCAGCAGCCTCTGATGAGCTCGTTTGACACTGACTGACTCAACCCCGTATTTTGTTTTACATACATTTTGCAGGCGAACGCCGTCATCAATGCTTGCGGTAAGATTGAGTCGCGCGCTCTTCGCGACACCATTCGTAACAAGGGTCGCAGACAAGATGGTCGCACGACGAGCATGATTCGTCCGATCGCCTGCGAAGCTGGCATTCTCCCGCGCACGCACGGCAGCTCGCTCTTCACTCGCGGGGAAACGCAAGCCATCGGCGTCGCGACTCTTGGTGGTAAGCAAGACGCACAACGTCAAGACGACGTCGAAGCCGGTGAAGACAAGCGCTTCATGCTTCACTACTTCTTTCCGCCTTCCTCTGTTGGAGAGACTGGACGTACCGGTGGCGCTTCCCGTCGCGAAGTCGGACACGGTAACTTGGCGGAGCGAGCGCTCGCGCCCATCATCCCTCGCGAGGATGAATTTCCGTTTGTGTGCCGCCTCGAAAGCACCATCACAGAAAGCAACGGTTCGTCTTCCATGGCGACTGTGTGCGCGGGCACGCTCGCGCTGTTGGACGCCGGCGTTCCAATCAAAAGGTGTGTATCCGTTTCTGTAATTCTCTCGCAAGCGCGCCAATTTTTTTCTTGTCAACCTCTCCTCAAAAAGCCAGGTCCTTAAGAACACTCTTCGTCGCTCCGCTCACGCGGTGTATGGAGAGAGATCGAGTCATAACTTGGCGACATTAAAACGCACAATGCTTCGCGTTTTGCGTCGTGCCGTGCCGCTGCGCTAGCGATGGAAAAGTATAGCGGGCCGATTCGTCACCCGCCCTGCCGTACGCTTCGTCGCCGCGTGGACATTTTTTCCAACGTCGTTTTACGTTTTCGAATTCTGACCCACTTTTACTCATTCCACCTAACAGGAAAGTCGCTGGCGTTGCGATGGGTCTAATTCTCGGTTCCGAAGCCGCCGGTGGTGGCGAGAAGCTCGATCCGATCATTTTGACGGACATTCTCGGTTCTGAGGACGCACTCGGCGACATGGACTTCAAGGTTGCGGGCGACAAGGATGGTATCACCGCCTTCCAGATGGATATCAAGGTTGAAGGCATCACGATTGATGTCATGCGTTCAGCGCTCGAAGAAGCTCAAAAGGGCATCGTTCATGTGCTTGGTCAAATGGAAAAGTGCGAACCGCCACCCGCCGGTGCGATGAGCAAGTATGCGCCGCAAATGCAAACCATTCCGGTTGCGGAAAAATACTTTGGCAAGGTTATCGGCAAGGGTGGTGAGACCATTCGATCCATCATGGAGCAAACTGGTGTCAGCGCCATCGATGTTGACAAGGAGAACGAAACCGTCACCGTGACGGGTGGCGGTGGGAGCGATGTTCCGGCGGCTATTGAGATTATTAGGCAAATGATCGCCGAACCAGAAATTGGCAAAATTTATCGTGACTGCGTCGTGAAGAAGGTTGTTGAATTCGGTGCTTTCGTTGAGTACATGCCCGGCGTGGAGGGTCTCTGTCACATCAGTGAGCTCGATGTCGCTCGCGTGCCGAACGCTTCTGACGTGGTATCGGAGGGACAAACCATCGACGTTAAACTCGTCGAGGTGAACAGTCGCGGACAAACGCGCTTGAGTCGCAAGGAAGTTCTCCTCGAGGAGAACCCAGAGCTCGCCGCCGCTGCGAGCGTGTCCAAGGCGAGCTCCGACGGCGAACATGACGGCGAGGGTAACGGCGGTCGTGGGGGTCGTGGAGGTCGCGGTGGCCGAGGCGGTCGAGGGGGGCGACGCCCGTCTCGCGACTCTGGCGGGTTTTAAAAATTTACTATCATTTATCATGCTTGGGTACCAGTACCACAATTACACAACCTAGAGTTTACTTAGAGCTACAGATATCGTAACAATACCTAGATGTACCTCAGTGAGACTGAGATAAACGCCTCGACGCGCGAGTTCCCTCACGGAAAACTTTTTCCTTCTTTTTCGCCGCCGTGGGTTTCTTCTTTTCCACTGTCTTCGTCGGCGTAGTCTTCACCTTGGCTTTCGGTTTCGGTTTCGGCTTGGGAGGTGTCGGTTTCGCCTTTGCCTTTGCGTTCGCCTTTGGCATTGGCTTTGCGTTCACCTTTGCTGTCGTCTTTGGCGGCGGCGCCTCTTCCTCCTCTTCTGCTTCCTCTTCAAATGCATTCTCTTCGTCTTCGTCTTCGTCATCGTTGTCATCCTCTGCGTCATCTCCGTAATCGTCCAGTTCTTCTTCTTCTTCGGCTTCCAAATCGGATTCTGGTTCAGGCTCTGACTCAGATTCCGGTTCATCTTCATCCGAATCCGTCTCTGAAGAATAATCTCGCGAGCGCTTCTTACCAGATAACGTTTTGGGGCTTTGTTTCGTCGGACTCGTTTTCGCAACCTTTTTCGACGCCGGCGTTTTCATCGAGAGCACTCGCTCAGCCTCGGCGTGTTCCGCCTCTTGTCTTGCCAACTTGGCAGCTCGAGCTTCTTGTGCAGCCGTCTCTTCCTCTATCGTAGACATATCGATGTGACGGAACTTTGGTTGGTGTTCCTTCTCTTCGTGACCTTCCTCTTCTGCGTCGCTATCCTCCTTCGCTTCGGCTTGCGCCTTGAGTTTGGCGTTTTGCATCTTCACCGTTTGATGTCTATCGAGAGCGCCCAGCGCGGCTGCCAAGCGACTACCCGACCCCCCTGCGGCTCGCGCCGCGCCTCCCGCGGACGCGATCCCTACCGCCGCTTCCTTGGCTTCGAGATCCATCAACGGTTTCAACAGCTCACCCGCATCTGGAGGGTAGAATAAGCGCTCAGACTTTTTGCGATTGTGCGCGCGCTTCAACACGTCTTCCTCCTTGTTCGCGTCAGTTTCGTCGTCGGCATTTTCGCGAGTGGACGCTCCGTCGTTCGTAGCCTCTTTTGACGGTCGCACGACGCCGTGATCGGCAGTCTGATGGACGTGCGCGCGAGCTTTCACCGCAAACTTTTCGTAATCCATGTGCCAGCGCAGGCGCAACGTCTCGAGCATGCTCTGCACCGTACCGAGAGTGCCACCCGAACCTCCCGATTCATTCTGACCCATCGGTGCCCCAACGTCACCATAAGGCATGAAAGGCGTGACCGCCAAAATGTGCGGTTGCGCTTCCGCTTCCCAGACCGCGGTGCGGTCGTCCACGATAACGGTGAGCTCTCGCGGAAAGTGCAAGCCGCACGTCTTTGAGATCGACTTGAGTTCCTCCGCCTTGACATTCTTCAGCCTACCATCGAGTTGCATCGGATCAAACACGATGTTAAACGGATCGAGAATTCTACACACCTCCCTCGCGTAGTCCTTGAGCGCCATGGTACACACAAAGACTTCGGCTCGCTTCGATCTGTTGCGGTCGCTTCCCGCCAAGTAATTCTTCAACTCCTCCCACCCCGGTCGCACGTGCATGAGAACCGCTGTGGACGGATCCGCGGGGTTGATCATCGTGAACACGCACATCGATCCTTTGATATGTGGGCTCGGGACTCTGATGACGTTTCTCAGGCGCTGTTGGCCGTCTGGAAGCTGTTCAATCTCGGGAATGGTCACCGAGCGTCGTCCGTTCACCGTAATGGCGGCTTCGGTGACGTATTGAAACAACATATTCCGATCAATCTGTAACCGCCTCAGGCTCTGTTCCGTCGAGGCCCGATCCTTTTTCATCTCATCCTTCATCACCTCCGACAGTCTCGGATTGCTAAAGTCAAACTTCATGAGGCTCACGAGCTTTGCCCTCGCCTGCTCGATGCGTCGATCCAACAGGTGGAGCGTCGTCGCTTGCACCAACGTCTCGTCCAAGTCAAACACTACGACGAGCCTATTGTGCACGAGAAGCGGTGCCGCATACACCGGTGCCATCTGTTCCGTCTTAAACGCCACGAATCGCGTCCGCCGCCCCGCCGTTCCCTCTCCTCCTGCCTGTTCTTCGTCGTCACCCTCCTCGCTCGGCACCGCCACCAAGTGCAACTCGCTCGCCCGTCCATCCTGACCCACAACCTGGACCACCGCGCTCTTATTCTCCGCGCACATTTCAAAGTGTAACGATTCAATCTCTTCCCTCTCTTTCGCTTCGCACGCCTCGCTCGGGACTGCCTTAAACACCGGCGTCCCTCCGCTTGCGCTCGACAACAGGTGCAACGCCGGGAGCGGATCGAACGCGTCTCGCGATTCCCAAAACCCAACCACGACGAGTTCGCTCCCGCGTTCGACGAGCGTCGACAAGAACCGTTCATTATCATCCGTCGTCGCCGTCGTCGTCGGCGTGCATCCGTCGTTCTCCGCACCGACGCCGGCGTCGTTCACCGGGGCGCCAACCGATCCGTCAGCACCCGTCGTTCGAGTCGCGCCCGCGCTCGCGCCTTCATCAGGTCTCGCGAGCGCCACGCACGATAACCGCAATCCGGTTTGGTGGTCGCGCTTCGCCACCGACGCGCGGAGCTCGATCATCGCCCCGCGGTCGCTCGGCGTCGCCTCGAGTCTCTCTCTGGCGTCAACGGTTCCGAGGTTTCGCACCTCAAAGACGGACGGACGGACGGACGGACGGACGGGAGTCGTCGACGCGTCATCGACGCCGGCGCCCGCGCGGTGAATGATGGACGCGTCGATGATGGCGGCGCGGGTGGCGGCGGTTTCATCTCGCGCGTCGACGGCGAACGTCAACGCGCGTGAGCTGCGTGTTGCTCAGAAGAGGAGGCTGTTGATGCACGAAAAAAACCGACGGCGACGCGCGACGGCGAAGAGCCACGCGGTCGATGCGGTCGCCGACGCCGGTATCGAGACCATCGAATCGACGTCGAGCGTTCGGAGGGTGTACATTGAACACACGGATGCGTACCAGGTGATGTTTTACGCGAATTACTTTAGGTTCGCCGCGGACGCGGCCGAAGAGGCGCTCGTGGAGAGTGGCGTCGGCGTCGACGCGAGGATGGTTGCGGTGCGAAAGTGTAAGTATGCGCGCGCGGCGAGATTGGGTGACGACGTGCGGGTGCAGACGAGGTGGTTGAGGCACGACGGGGCGGGGCGAGTGACGTTTGAGCAAACGCTGGTGGATGCGCAAGGCGACACGTATTTGAGCGCTGAGGTTACGTACGCGTTGTTAAACGCGCGGCATGATGCTCGGGTTGGGGTGACTACCACGGTTGATGATCCACACGGCGATGTCGAGACGTCAGAGACGATGGTGCGGTTGTATCGGGATGAACAGTCGCGAGGCGCTGAGGGCTCTTCGCACGTCGACGTTTTGCGATATTTTGAGCGCGGTAGGACGGATGCCATCGGAGGATCAGACGCTCTGAGCGAACTCAAGGAGAAGCACGGTGTTGTCGTCGTGGTTTCGCGACTCGAGGCAGAGTTTCCCGAGCGCATCTTGCCTCGCGAGAGTTTGGACGACGGCATTCCAACGTGCAGCGTAAAGTCGACGGTGGAATTCAAGCGACGAAACATTCAAGTCGTCTTTCATCAAGCGTTGTACGCCCCCGATGGGATCATGTGCGTGGGATCGGCGGATATCACGTGCACCTGCCTCGACGCGGCGACGATGCGACCGATTTCGTGTCCAGATGCGCTCGTCGCGAAATTCCTCGGCTTCACGGTCTGAGCGTCGAGGAGTAGGTAAACATCTGGAAACCTTCCCAGCGGTAGCCGGTATGTATCATTCTGTAGTATATTCTTTCATCGAAACGTTTAGCCATTTCGATTCGTCGTCGCCTTTTCACGCGAGCGCCGTCACCCGTCGCGCTTACCTCTGTCTCGCTTCGCGATACCGCCTCGGGCGACGTCGCAGCTAAGACGCCATAGCGCGCTCGTCGCGGCGTTCACGGCGACATCATCGCGCGCCGTCGACGCGTCGACATTTTCGCGGTGATCACCGCGCGTGTTGTTGGACGCGCACGCGATGCCACCGCAGCGTAAACCGGGCCCGAAGCCGCAAGCTTCGGGTGGTGGTAATCCCAACAAGTCGCAAGATGTCGTCCGCATCGGCGGCGCCGACCTCGTCAGGACGCGCGAAGCGAACGGTGAGGTGACGTATCGACCGCTCGATGCGAAGACGGGGACGATTGTTGACGCGGCGACGTTCGAAGCGCGTAAGAGGGAGGAGAGAGAGCGACGTCTGGCGAACGACCCTCGAGCGAGGGACCGCGCGGCGTCCGAGTGGGCAGCCAACATGCGCGGAACGATCACGAAGACGCGAGTGGATGAGGCGCGGAAACTTACACGCAAAGAGACGAAACAGCGCGAGCGCGAGAACGGAACTTCGAATCCGAAGCGACGGACGAAGGCGCTCGGAGCGGTGACCCCGTCCAAAGCACTTGCCGAACTGAGAGAAGAAATGCGAGTCGCCGTCGCTTCCGGAATGAAGACGAAAAATCCCGGGTCGTACTCTTTCCTCAAGGCGGCGTTGGACGTGGAGGAGGCAAAGCACGCCAAGCTCGTGGATGCGGCGAGAAAACGTGAGTACGCGCGCGAGCGGACGAAGAGGGGCGTGCGAGGAGACGCCGGACTCGATGCGGAACTCAGCGATGGCGATGAAGACGATGTGCCACAAATACGTGGCTCTCTCGAAGATTTGGACGATCCTGACTACCGTCGGGGCCCGGCGCCGATGTCTAGCGGTGCGCGCGGTTCTATTAAGACTGTGACGGAGGGCGTGGAGAAGCTCAAGGTGCAATCGAGGGCGACAAAGAAGGACGCTCCCAAGCCAAAGAGTGATGGCCTGAAGACGACGAAAGCACCCGCCAAGGCTGCCAAGGTTTCGCAACCAAAGACGGATGCCGATGATCCAGATTATAAAAGGGGTCCACCGCCGAAGAATCTATCTGCTGTCCCAGCCGGGAAGACGCACGGCGTGGGCTATCGCGGTACGGCGACGAGCGGTAGAGGAGGCAGAGGAGGTCGGACGAGTGAAGGCAGCGGGCGTGGGCGCGGTGGGCGTGGCCGTGGCAATAGCGGCATATTGGTGTTTGACACGTGATGATGATATCGATACAATTCTATTTTACGAGTCGAGACCGCTGAAGCGTGGCGTACCGCCACTCTCGCTTAAACATTACTTTGCGATGTTGAGCGTGCGCTCGATCGCATCGTTCCAACGAGCATAGTTGGACGCTCGTTCTTCTGCGGATGTGCACGGCGTGAAACGTTTCTCGCTAGCGACCGCATTGGACGCGCTTGAGCTCGCGTTCGCAAACAACTCATCTTCAGTCATCAATCCGGCTCCGATTGCGGCGGCGTACGCCGCTCCCCTCGCAGTCGTCTCAATATCTGCTGGGCGCACCACGTCCATACCGAGACATTCGGCTTGAATTTGCATCAAAAGATTGTTTGCGCTCGCTCCACCATCCACTTTGAGTACATTGAGAGAATGAGACGTGGACTGGGCGATATCCTGACGCATCGCTTCCAAGACGTCTCGCGATTGAAACGCTATGGCTTCGAGGGCGGCGCGCGCAATGTGGCCTTTGTTCACGTACTGAGTCAAACCCACGATGACGCCGCGAGCGTCCTCTCGCCATCTCGGCGCGAACAAACCATTAAACGCGGGAACGAATGATACACCTGCGGCGTCGTCCACGGTGCTCGCCAAATCTTCTATTTCGCTTGCCTTTGTAATCAACCCAAGATTATCGCGTAACCAGTGCACGACTGCGCCACCGATTGCGACCGAGCCTTCCAAAGCGTATTTCGCCGGTTTATCTCGTCCCCCGAGCTGCCAAGCCAACGTTGTGAGGAGCCCGTTCGTCGAAGGAACGATAGTCGTTCCCGTGTTCAAAACCATGAAGCATCCCGTGCCGTACGTATTCTTCGCCTCCCCTTCGCCACACAGTTGTCCGAGCGTGGCGGATTGCTGATCACCAATGCACCCGGTGATTTTCACGCCTGCCAACGCCGAAATACTGCCGTCGACGACCCCGTATTCTTCGGCGCACGACTTAATCTCTGGCAAAGCGTTCGTCGGAATGCCCAGTGCTCGGCACGTCGGCGCGTCCCACGTCAAATCATCCAAACGCATCAACATTGTCCGCGAAGCGTTCGTCACATCCGTCGCGTGCACCTTACCACCCGTGAGTTTAAATACAAGCCAACTCTCAATCGTCCCAAAGCACAAATCCCCCGCATCCGCCGCCTCTAGAACCTTTGGCTCGTTTTCCAACAACCACCGCATCTTCATTCCGCTGAAATACGTGCTCACCGGCAACCCACACACCGGTGCGAGCGCCCGTTTATCCCCTCCGCACACCTCACGCGTCACATCATCACACACCTCTCGCGTCCTCGTGTCCAACCACACCACCGCGTTCGCCAACGGCGTTCCGTCGCTTCTTCGCCACGCCACCGTGGTCTCCCTCTGATTCGTAATCCCGACGCACGTCAACTCTCCCGCCGTCACCCCAGCCTCTCTCAGCGCCCCTTCGGCGCACTCACACACGCGCGCGAAAATCTCCATCGCGTCGTGTTCGCACCATCCCGGTTTCGGGTACCGCTGCGCGTGTTCGAGCTGGTGCGAACCGACCACTCTGAGCTTCGCCGCTGCCGCACCGTCATCGGCATCCTTCGCGCGCTCGTACACGATGAACCGCGTCGACGTCGTTCCTTGATCGATCGCCCCGACGTACGCGAGCGACGACATTCGCGGTCGTTCCGCGCGATCGCGCGCTCGACGTCGAACCGTCGTCCGCGCGCTGTGTCGTCGCGTCGTCACGCGCGCGATCGTTTACCGGCGTGATCGATTTACCAACGCGTACTAAACAAAGTATAAACCTATGTATCACACATCACACATTATGCCACTGTCACACATTCGGACATATGGAATTCCTATCAAATCTCCATACTTTAAGTCAAAGGTCGGACCACGCGTCGGCGCGACGTCGCTCGAGTCGTCACTTTAACGACGACGCGTGAAGACTCGTAAAGATGCAATCCTTCGCGGCGCAGCGCGCGGAAACGCGGGCGATGGCGAGGTGCGACGACGATCGATCGTCTACCGCGATGTGACGCGATGAAGCGGCGCGCGCGCACGGCTGGATGGATGTGGACGGGTGGCTGGATGGTAACCCTGTAGGAAGGGGTGATGGAAGATTGATTACTCTCGACTGGCGTGGGCGTGGACTTTGAGAACGACGAGGACGAAACGGAGAGACTGACGGATTTTCGTTTGTGTGTGTTTCTTGTACCGCGCAGATCGGTGACGACGACGCGATCGCACGGTAGACGTTCGGTGATCGCCACGGCGTCCAACGTGCAGAGAAACCCGCGCATGGCGCAGCTCAAGGCGGGGTATTTGTTCCCGGAAATCGCGCGCATTCGTAACGCGCACTTGGAGAAGAACCCGGACGCAAAGATTATTTCTTTGGGTATCGGTGACACGACGGAGCCGATCCCGAAGCCGATCACGGATGGTATGGTGGCGGCGGCGGCGGCGTTGGGTACCAAGGAGGGCTACTCGGCCAAGGGCGGTTACGGCCCGGAGGCTGGTCAACAGCCGTTGCGTAAGGCGATCGCGGAGAAGTTGTACCCGGGTACCCCGATTACGTTTGAAGACATTTTCGTCTCCGATGGTTCCAAGTGTGACATATCCCGCATGTTGCAAATGTTTGGTAGCGGTCGCAAGATTGCGGTGCAGGATCCATCGTACCCGGCGTACGTCGATTCCTCCGTCATCATGGGTCACTCCACGGGCTTCAACGATGACACTCGTCAGTACCAAAACATCACCTACATGCCGTGCGGTGCCGAGAACGACTTCTTCCCGGATGTCTCCTTGGCGAAGGATGCCGAACTCATCTTTTTCTGCTCCCCGAACAACCCGACGGGCGCCGCCGCCACGCGCGCGCAGCTCACGCAACTCGTCAACCAAGCGTTGGAGACTGGCTCCATCATCATCTATGATGCCGCTTACTCTGCGTTCGTCGGTAATCCGGACTGCCCGAAGACCATTTACGAGATTCCGGGTGCTGAAAAGTGCGCCATCGAGACGTGCTCCTTCTCCAAGTACGCCGGTTTCACCGGTTTGCGTCTCGGCTGGACGGTGTTCCCAGAAGCGCTCAAGTTTGCCGACGGCCACCCGGTTCGCGCCGACTGGAACCGCATGATGGGTACGTCTTTCAACGGTGCTTCCACTGTCGCCCAAGGCGCCGGTCTCGCCTGCCTCACCCCGGAGGGCTTGGACGCGATGGGCGACTTGGTCAGCTTCTACAAGGAGAACGCCTCCATCTTGAAGTCGACCTGGGAAGAGATGGGCTACAAGACGTACGGCGGTACTGACGCCCCGTACGTGTGGGTGTCTTTCGAAGGTCGCGACTCTTGGGAGGTCTTCACCGAAATCCTCGAGAAGACGGACATTGTCACCACCCCGGGTGCCGGTTTCGGCCCCGCTGGTAACGGCTACGTGCGCTGCTCCGCCTTCGGCAGCCGCGAAAACATCCTTGAAGCCGCTCGTCGTCTCAAGGAGTCCTTTGCGAAGTAATTTTAATCCCTTTTAATATAACATAACAGCGTTTGTTTGAATTGGAGTCTGGGAATCGTGAAAACGAATTATTTTATGTTACAATCTGTACGTGCTCGCGCGAGGCGTTAAAAAAACCTCCACGAGCCGACGATGCTCGCCCGCTATTTGTATCACTTACGTAGTGATGCATCGGAAAAAAATACTTTTCGAGAAAAAATAATTATCCGGATAATAAAATTATACCCTCCCTGGGTAGTGTTTGACTCTAGTTGCCCGCCGCTCGACGCGCCTCAGCCGCGGCTTTCGCCTTTGCTTGCTTCGCCGCGAGCTCTCGCACCTTGGCGAGCAACTCTTGTGGAATCTCTCTCTTCTTGTCTCCCACAGTCTTGACAGATTGTTGAGGCAACATGGCTATGCGCAAAAGGTTGCGCCATTTGTCCTTCAAGTCGACAGCCGTGCGGTGCTCGATGGCTGGGAAACCAAGCTTTTTAATGTCGGCCCACTTGCCTCCACCGCACTGCGCGACGCCGCGAACAAGCGCCTCAGCCTCCTCGAGAGCCCACGGGTTGTGATGCTTGCTACGTCTACCGGTACCGTTCTCGCCGGACTTACCTCGACCGGCAGCAACCTTACTCGCAGCGCTACGAGCGTTCAGCTTCTTGCCGACATCGCCATCCATCGACTCGGCGTCGCTGACGCTCTTCGCCTTTTTTCCCGCGCTCTTTGGCAAGACAGCCTCGGCAGCCCGCTTACCCTTGGCAAGCGGTTTGCCCTTGGCCGCCGCACCCTTGGCCGCCACACTACGACGCGTAGGAGACTCGTGCTCTTCCGCGTAGTCTTCTTCACGACCGTTCTTCAATTGGCGCTTGCCGACGGCGCGCTTTGGAGACGACACGCTCGGCTTGAAGCGAGACGCCCCCACGTGCGCCATGGTGTCCTCTTCAGAGATCGGAGAACCGAACCGGCTCGTCGGCGGTGTAAATTCGTCGCCGTTGCGGAACGCTTCGAGTCTGCGCATGATCCACTGTCTGTTGTTGGAGTTGGTGTCCTTGCCAAAGAGAGCCCGGTACTGCGCTCGGAGCGACGCGATGGATTCCACCTCGGTGTGCCCCGGAACGCCAAACTCGACAACCTCGGGAACTCTGTAAGAAGCTCCACCACCAGAGGCCCACTCGGGTTGGTGACCGTCCGGCGCGTCGAGGGCGCACAAGTTACCGTTGCTCATCCAAGACGAGATCGGCGGAGCGGTGTGCTCGACGAACACCTCGTTGCCTTCGTCATCCATCATTCCGATGCCGGCGTCCATCATCGGCGCGCCAAACTCGCAGAGCAAGTTCTCCGCCGAATCGTCAAACACGGAATCAAACGGCGAGTACGAACGCGTCGAACCAACATCGAACGAGCTCAGGTACGCCACGCTCTGCGTCGAAGCCTTGTCGTCGTCGTCGCTTCCAGACAAACGCGTAAACGTCGGCGCCGCCGTCGACGCTAAATCCCCATACGACCCAAACTGATGCCCCAACTTCCCGAGCATCGCGTCGTACTCTCTCCCGCGCATCAAAAGTTCCGCGCGTTCCGCCTGCGCTCTCGCCTGCGCCTCTGAAGTGCTCAAAATTTCTCGCTCCGCCGCCTTCAACACGGGATCCGCGTCAAACGCGCGTTCCAATTTCGCCACGTCTTCCGGTTCCGCGCTCACCATCATCTCCTTTGCCGACTTGTTCACGCTCGAAACGAACGCGTACCCTCGCATCGCCGCCCCTGGTGGGGCCCCATCGCGTCTCACCGCCCCGTTCGTCGCCGGCGTCGTCGCGTTCGCCGGCGCGTTCACCGCCGTCGCGTTCATCGGCATAACGCTCACGCCACCAGATGTAATCATAAAACGCCGCCGCCGCACGCGACCGACCGACCGCCGTCCGTCGTCGTCGCCGCCGCGCGTTCGGGCTCACGAACCCGCCGCGCCGTCGCCCCGCCGTCGGAGGTCGCGAACCCGAACGCGCGAAAAATCTCCGCTACCGTTCGTCGCGGTCTTTATCTCCCTCGCCCGTCGCGTCGGCGGCGACAACGTCTCGATCGACGACGATCGGCGATCCGATGGCGATTCGCTCGGACGAACGGCGGCGCCGCGTTTCCGAGTCTGTTCGAAAATCGTCTCGACGACGACGACGACGACGCGTCCGTCCGTCCGTTCCGTCGCGAGTCGAACGCTCGCGAGCGACGCGTTCGAAAAAATTTCCCGCGGTCTGTCTCTCCTCGATCGGTCTCTCCTCGCGTCGCGTCGCGTCGCGTCGCGTCGCGTTCCGTCGCGTCGCGGCGTCGCGTCATCCATCCTCCTTTATGCTCGCGGGTGTGGTAAATGTAGTAGATCTACCCTTTCATGGTATTATTAGTACCTACATTAAGTAAAAAAGTATGATATTCCCGTCGCAATAAATACTAACAAGCAACACTCACACACGTAACACGCTTTACGCGCTTTACTCGCTTTACTCGCTTTACTCGCCCCGCCGACGGACGCGGCGCTCGGA
>Ga0181573_10001543_pt1 | contig 22447 bp, 8 predicted proteins | sample 101ome_25_FD_148643 | JGI IMG/M metagenome (GOLD analysis project Ga0181573, IMG submission 148643) | Coastal salt marsh microbial communities from the Groves Creek Marsh, Skidaway Island, Georgia - 101409BT metaG (spades assembly) | ecosystem: Environmental > Aquatic > Marine > Intertidal zone... | reverse complement strand
TCCCCCCCGGACCCACCCCGATCGTCACAGGCCCAGGTCATCAAGCCCCTCAACGGCGACCCCTTCATCGGCATGCTCGAGACCCCCGTGACGTCCGCGCCCATCGTCGCCAACTTCCTCTCCAACCTCCCCGCGTACCGCACCGGCGTGAGCCCCCTCACCCGCGGCGTCGAGGTTGGCCTGGCGCACGGCTTTTTCCTCACCGGTCCCTTCATCAAGCTCGGCCCGCTCCGCTCCACCGACGCCGCCGAGCTCGCCGGTTGCCTCTCCGGCGCCGGCCTCGTGCTCATCCTCACCGCGTGCCTCTCCATCTACGGCGCCACCGCGTTTCAGACGCCGGATGTCGTCGGCGTGAAGACCCTCTCCGGCCGCGACATTGCGCGCGATCCGGTGCAGACCTCCGAGGGCTGGGCGAAGTTCACCTCCGGCTGGCTCGTCGGCGGCCTCTCCGGCGTGGCCTGGTCCTACTTCCTCACCCAGGTCCTCCCCTACTACTCTTAAGCGGTGTGCGCGGAGATGGACTGTGGCGCGGCGAGTGCCATCGACTCGAGGTTCGATCGGGAGCGAAGAGCGACTCGGCCGGCGGTCCTCGATGAGTAGAGAGAGGCTGGCGTGTGAGTGAGGTCGTCCGGCGGGTGGCCACCCGCCGGGACGACGTGCTAAACCTTACAATTGTGATTTACACTTAGATCAAATCGAACCTTGCGTTCCCCGTCGGCCCGTGTCTCGTTTTCACCCGTGTCTTCGTCCGAAGGAGACGAAACTCTTATTCGTGGACGCCCAAAACCCGCGCGGGCGGCACTGCGACGCGCGCGTGCGCGCCGGTGCGCGATGCCGGCGCCGCGCGACTACGTCGTGGTCAACGGTCTGCGATACGTCCAGCCCTACTTCCACACCTTCGACATCCGCGTCAGCGACAAGCGCGTCGGGTCCTCGGTGCTCACCGCCCTCGATGAGCAGGTGCGATTTCAAGGACGAGTCGGCGACGGCAGGGAGCACTGGGCGCGAGAGCTCGCCTCCGGGCGCGTGCGTCTCGCGTCCGACGTCCGGCGAAGGCTGCCGACGGGCGGCGAGATCCCGGAGGAGTGGTTCGCGGCGCCCGAGTCGCTGGACGCGCCGGTCCCGCCGGACTCGTTCTTTCGCGTCGTCAGGCACGTCCACGAGCCGTGCGTGGGATGCGAAGTGCCGCGCGTGCTCCTCGAGGATTCCATGCTGGTCTTCGTGGACAAGCCCGCGGGAGTGCCCACGCTCGCGGGCTGCGGACCGGGGCTGCAGGGGGAGAACAACGCCACCAGGCTGCTCAACAGGACCCGCGCCGAGAACAACGCCGGAGCCGACGGCGAGCTCTTCGCCGTGAACCGCATCGACAAGCCCGTGTCCGGCGTGTGGATCCTCGCCAAAGGGTCCAGGCTCGCCGCCAGATGCCGCGCGGCGCTCGCCAAGCCCGGGCACGAGACGAAGACCTACCTGGCGAGGGTGCGGGGTGCCGTGAACGGACCGATACGAATCGACGCGCCCCTCTCCGTCGGCGCCGACGGCCGAGCCACGACGAGCGGCGACCCAAACGACTCCAAACCCGCGGTGACCCTCGTCCACCCCGTCGCGCGATACCCACCCCCGCGGGACGATTGCGTCCTGGTGGCGTGCAGGCTGGAGCGTTCGGGACGGTTCCACCAGATTCGATGCCACCTCGCGTCCGCGGGGATTCCAATCGCCAACGACGCCGCCTACTATTCGGGGGCGGACGATTCGACGATGGACGATTCGACGATGGACGATTCGACGACGGACTCTTCCACCCGCCGCGGCCGCGACGACGGGGGCGGGACCGAGGTGTACGCCGACGACGACGACGGCACGTTACTCGCGTCCGTCACGGACCCAAGGTCGTTCACGGCGAGCTGCCTCGAGTGCGGGTGGGCGGCGGCGGCGGCGGCGGGGGACGACCGCGCGTTCGACCCGTTATACAAGGCGTCGTGCGCCGCAGAGTGGTGCAAACGAGTGGCGTCTGGGGACGTGAAGCGTCGCGGGAATGTGAAGCGTCGGCGCCGCGAACAAGAATGCGAAGCGTCGGCGCCGCGAACGGGACGTAGGCCGAGGGCGGGGACGTCGATCGACCTGCACTCGGCGGAGTACCGAATTGTGTTCGACGGCGCCGAGTACGCGGTTCGAAGCGGCGAGCTCCCGGCGTTCGCGATGAGCGCGCTGGGCGCCGACGCGACGATCGACGACGTGGTGGACGCGCTGCCGTGGGCGGGGGAGGGCCTGGAAGCCGCCGGACGCGCGCGGCTAAAGTAGGACGATGGCGACCCGCAGTTAGCCGATTGCGATAGTCTAGACTATAGGTAGTAGCTCGGGTCGTCGCGGCGGATCCCGTTCAGTCGCGGACCTCGACCTGCCGAATCGTCTCCGGGTCGAACCCCACCCTCCAGTAGAACGCCTCCTTGCCCGCCAGTCCCCCACTCGTCGCCTCCGCGTTGTACTCCTCCGCGGTGTATATCCAGCTCTCGTACTCGCACTTGCTCATCCGAGTGTGCCGCCTGCCCCGCACCCTGACCAGCTCGCGTTCCTCGTCGTGGTCCGGGAGGAGCACCGTCCGCCGCCACACCTTGTGCCCCACCGCCCTCGCCGTCTGTCTCACGTCGTCCAGGTCGTAATAGTCCACGTGCTCGCACCACTTGCTCCCGTCTGGCAGCTCGTACAGCGCTCGCAGCGCGCTGTAGGAGAGCAGCGGGCTCCCGTCCTCGCCGGCTCCGATGTTGAACGACACGCCGTGCCCCAGCTTGGGCCTGCGCACGTCGAACCGAAACACCGCCCCGGCGTCCAGCGGGTCCTGGCTCACCACGTCCGCGCGCGTGTAGAACCTGACCTCGTCCCCGCTTCGAAGCTTGTTCGCGCCGGGCACGAGGTGCCACTGGAACCCGGCGGGGGGTCCGGCGGCTGGGGCGAAGTACGTGACGCGCGCGTCGCCTCGCGGGACGTCGCCGTTGGGGCCGTCGTAGTACAGGCGACCGGTGGTTTCGTCCTTGCGGAACGCGGTGCCGTCGGCGGCTCGTGGGACGTATCCGGGCACGTCGTCGTCGACGTCGTCCACGCCGGAGACCATCGGGACGACGGGAACGCCCGGGAGGCCGCCGTTCGCGACGGGCGCGACGTGCGCGCGCGGCGGCACGTCGCAGGGCAGGCGGAGGAGGCCCTCGGCGCGCGCCACCTCCACGAACGTCTTGAACGGCGCCGCGCCGTTGGACGACTCATTCGGGGCGGTCGAGGAGGTGGAGCAGCCCGGCATGAGGGCGCGCGGGGGAGCGGCGGACGCGAGTGCCGCGATGTTGGCCTCCGCCTCCGCGGCGAGGGCGAGCTCGCGCTCGGTGGGCGCGCCGTCGCCGCGAGCGCGCGTCGCCGCGTCGAGCAGCTTCAAGATCTCCGCGTTGCGCGAGAGCAGCGCGTCCGCGTTCATCCCGCCCGTCGTCGCCTTCGCCGCTCGAAGTGGTCGGCTGGCTCTAGGGATCAGCTAGCTAGTGCGTGAGGCTCGGAGCTCGCAGGAGAGCGGACAGCGCCCTGAGGACGGTGGCGAGGGTACGCAGCGCGTACGTCACGAGGGATCTCATCGATCAATCACAAGTCTAGCTCAAGCCTTCGCGTCGTGCCTGAACACCGTGAGGTTCTGCGTGAACCTGTCCCGGTTCCTGCTCTCCAGGCTCCGGGTCACCTCGCTCATCAGCTTCTCAAAGCACCCCTCCATCTTCCCCCGCTTCGCCGGCGGCATCGTCGCCGCGATCTGCGCCTTCAGCTCCACGTACTGATGCTCGCACACCAAAATCAGCGAGAGCATCGGCCGCGACAGCGACCACTGGTTGGCGCAGTCCTCGAACAGCACGATGTCGAACAACGTCCGGAGCATGTCCGGGAAGATGCCGGGCTGCGCCTGCACGTGCCTCGCCAGCTCCTCCGACCCCCTCTGCGGATTCTCCCCCGCGACAAGGTTCATCGCCTTGAAGTAAAAGCCCGCGAGGTTGTCGATGGCGCTCGCGCATTGGCTGGATATGCTGACGTCAAGTGACCTCAGACCCGCCTCCAGAGATCTCGCGATGTGTCCAAAAGTCGGTGCGTCGCACGCGGCGACGACGGCCATGTGCGAGTGGCACAGCACCTCGACGAGCGCGAAGTAGCTCTTGGCGACTTTGCGGTACGTGAGCACCTCCTCCAGGGGCATGGACAGCGACAGCTGTATGGCCACGGCGAGCGCATCTTTCAGCGCGTTGTCCCCGTAAAGCTCGAACACCCCGAAGTTAACGTAGTTTCCGCTCAGCGCGCGCATCAACACGGTGAGCGCGATCCAGATGCCCTTGAATCGCAGCGGGTACGCCTCACTGCTACCCGGCTTTGGCGGCGGCACCTGCATGATCCGCTGCCCGTAGGCGACGATCAATTTCGAAATCTCGCGGAAGAGTAAGATGCCATTGACACTAGAGGGCTCGAACGTCAGGCGCTGCGTCTTGTTCAGCACAAACTCCGCTACGAATTTGAGAAGCGGAGTGGACACCTGCGGATCGTCGGCAAAATTTTCCATCGCCCGCAGCAGAAGCCCCGTGTGCCGCGGGTACATCCAGTCGAACAGCAGGCCGTACGTGCGCCTACTGTTGGCGGCGGACGCAATGCCGCGTAGGTCGCGGAATAAACCGATGAGCGTGTGTTTCACCTCGTGCGTGCGGAAGGTGTGCGCGTCAGTCGCCGCCAACCTGTTGCATAAATCGCCAAACGGAGCCATGAACTCGTGGAATCTTTCCGCGGAATCGTCCATGAACAAGAGTCTGCCGAGCGTCGCGTAGAAAATCGTCCTGTTCCGCGTGTTCGCGTACTGCGCCAGGAATGGGAAGTGATCCGGGGTGTGCGCGACTAAGGTGCCTTTGATCGCGTCGAGACGCAAAAGAAGTTTACCGGACATGAAGCCCACAGCGAGATCCTGCAACAAATTCAGCGAAGACTCCACAACTTTGCTGCACTGCGCAAAAGACTTCAGGTTCATCGTGATCTTGGTCACCGTCAGGTTCATGACCATGAGGTGATCGTGGAGACCCATGCGCTCCGACAGCTGCACGTACACCTTGCTGCTATGCATCGCCTGCTCTCCTACGTACACCTTCCGGAAGTTTCCAAAGAAATTGAGCACCGCCAAGTCGAGCCGCTGCCTCGACTCAGCTCCGTATCTGGTAGCGTGGAAGCCCATGTCCATAACCTGTATCAGCTGGAAGACCCGAAACGCGAGATCGCCGTCCAGCGTCTCCTGCGGCTCCGCGCTCGAGCACGAGAGCCGGCCGCGGATCACCGCGCCGACGATGTACACCAGCCAGGTGAGCCTGCCCTCCACAATCTCCAAATTTCCCGGGTGCGACCCGAGCGGCATGTTGGTGCACTGGTTAAACTCCGCGATCGCCGGGTCGAGCATGCGCACCAGGAACGCGACCGTCGTGTCGTACTTGAACCTGCACAGGTGCGGGAGCGACTCGAGCTGATCCTGCAGGCGTTCCTCGTCGTCCAAGGGGTCCTCCTCAGCCTCGCCTCTCGCAACCGCGGTGACGCTGTCCAGCCGGGAGGTTATAAACGTCTCCGTGATTCTCGGCACGTACGCGTCCAGCATGCTCGGCGTCTCGCCTTTAAGGTACGGCACGCTCGAGATCAATCGCGACCACAGCGCCAGGAGGTAATAAACACTCGCGGACGCCCACTGCCACGACTGCAACGAGGTGAGGGTAAACTCCGCCACCGCGTTGATCCAGGCCTGGTACCCAGGAACCGCGACGAGCTCCGATAGCTGGTAATTGGTCTTCAGCCGGGACAGGAGCCTGCAGAACTCGTGGTAGTTCGCGTGCTCGCCCAGGCCTTGGTTCCTCGCGAGAACCTCCGCCGTTCCCGCGATCAGTCGCTGCAGGTACGCGTTTCGTTCCGTCTCGGACCCGAAGAGCGACCTTCGCACAGACGCCATTCGCACCAGGCACTCCAGCGCTACGTTGCTGACCGGCGGCGCGCTGTCCCTGTACACGTCGAACATCAGTTGCATCGTGGCGGGTTCTTCGATCAGCGAGCGCCAGCTGGACGGCACCTGAATCGTGCCGATGTCCTCCGTCGATTCGTCGAGGCTCGTGCCCACAAAGTCGTACGAGAGGCAGGCTAAGACCAGCGACGCGGCTTGCTCTTTCAGCCGAGCTTCGCTGGACTGAGAAGCCTGGAGCTCCTGCAGCGCCTGCAGCGACACCTGGAAGATCTGCAGGAGCGCGTTGTGCCTGAACGATACCGCGATCTTCCGCTGCGCGATCAGCGACGTGCCCGGGCTCTGCTGATTCATCTCCGTGACCAACTGGTTGAAGATCTTTAACCCTATGTGGTAGTGCGTGTTGTTCTGCTGCTTCAGGAAGTTCATAACCTCCGTGACGATCTCCCTGTGCGCGTCATTATCCGCGTCCAGCCACGCCGTCTTCGTGATTCGCGACAGCAGCTGCACCAGCGACGTGACCACGAAGCCCTCCAGCGAGTTGCCCTTGTTGGCGAGGAAGTTTATCACGTAGTTTCTCATGTCGATCTTGAGCTGGCCGCCGAGGCCCGCGTTGTCGGTGAGGAGCTTGGTGAGCGAGGAGGTGGCGAAGAGCTGCGCGTAAGGGCTCGTCGCGCTGTCCAGTATGGCCTGATGGGTTCGGATGAGGGCGTGTCGGTCAGGGGTTGGCTCGGACGCGATTATTTTTGCTCATCAGGTTTTGCCGGGTGAGGAAAAGGTATCGGGGCGCGCACCTTGCACTGCGGGATGTAGTCGACGTTGACCGAAAAGGGGCGCAGGGCGTTCTCCGCGTGCGCCCGCTCCGACGGATCGTGTCCGTTGTACAGGACGTTGCATAGCTGTTCCAGCTCCGGAAGAGACTGCATCGTTCACAAGCTAACAATTTGTCTGCTCCCCCCGAGGCCTCGTCAGATCCTGCTGCCCCACCTGATGCGGACGGGTTCTATCCCTTTTGTCCAGCCCGATCGACCGCACAAGCGCTCGCCTGTCTCCTCTCGGCTACGACGTCTATTCCGACGCCCGAGACTGGATCACAGGTCACACCACGCCTCTCCGCGCGTCTCCAAAGTGCCGCCGCGTGAGACCTGAAGGAAAACCTCGTTCTCGAGACCCCAACTTGCTGTGCGTCAAATTAGGGCGCACAAAATTGGAGCGGCGCTCAGAGATCGCCCGGGGAGACGGGAGGGGCGAGGGGGGTGAACGTGCGCGATGACGTCGACATCTCTTCCCAAGCCGCGGCTCTTGATGCCGCGGTACACGGACGCGCAGGTTTTCCGCGTCATCTCCGCGTTCCTGTCCAGGCGCGAGTTCACCTTCACGCAGAGCATGCTCGCGAAGGAGGCGGTCGCGAAGGGGCTCGTCAGCGCGGGGGATGGGGACGGCGACGACGATCTCGGCGACGAGGCGCTCGGCGAGCATCTCGCGTTCCTTATCGCACAGCTGGCGGACGAGGGCGGCGATGAAGACGCAGGCGAGGAGGACGAGACGGGGACGGATGCCGATCACCTGGAGCGCGTCGCCGAAGATGCGGGCGGCGACGACGACGACCACGACCACGACGACGACATCGAGGGCGACGGGGAAGATCGGGATGACGACGAGCACGAGGGCGATGCGTTCGCCACGGACGCCGCGACGGAGGCCACCGAGATCGACCGCAAGAGCATCGAGCCCGACTCGAACGGCAGCCGACGCGTGCGCAGGAAAAAGACCCTCGCCGAGGAAGCCGACGAGGCAGCCGCCGACGCGCCCGACGACGAGGAACCCGCCGAGGACGACGCCATCGGCGACATACTCGCCGACGACGAGGTGGACGACCTCGAGGACATCGACGACGACGCGACGCACGGGGCAAACGACGCCGACGAGGACAAAAACACGACGGCGACGACGACGGCGCAAACCGTCGCCAAACCCGCCGCTTCGGATGCCCCAACCGACGCCACGGGCGCCATCACCAACGTGGGCGGCGACGGCACAGCCGGCGAGGAGGACGAAGTCGCGCAGCTTCGCGCCGCCGCCGCGAGGACGAGGGTCGGCGGCAACAAGAGCGGCGGCGGTGGACGCGGGGGCGGCGGCGGAAGGGGGAGGGGATCCCGCGGTTCCCCAAAGCCGGAACCCCCTCGAGGATCGCAGGGCGGCTCCGCCGGCGGCGGGGTTCGGCGACCGAGCAACCTCGGCGGCGGCAGGCCCAACACCGGGTTTCACGGCCCGCCCTTGCCGAACGGTCCGCCCCCGATGGGACGCGAACCGTCGCACATGCAGAGGCGCGGTCCGCCGGCGGCGGGCGGGCCCAGGGGCGGAGGCCCGGGCCCGATGGGGGGCCGGGGTCCGATGCCGATGGGGGTGGCGCGCAACGACCCGCCGCCCCGCGCGTTTCCTCCGATGGACGATCCGGGGTGGGGACCCGCCGTCGGGCGGGGACGGGGCGGGCGAGGCGGACGCGGGCCGCCGATGCGCGGAGGCGGACGCGGGCCGCCGCCCGGGCCGCACCAGCAGGGTCCCGTAGTGCGAGTCAATCCCCAGGGTGGCCGCGGCGGCAGGGGAAACCTCGGCGGCCGCGGACAGAAGCGCAAAATGGCAGGCGGATACTGATCTGAATCGAACGTGGAATGGATGCGCGATCGAATGGGCACAATCAACATCATCGACACGGTTACTTTTTTGATCACCATGGACAGCAAAGGCAGCACTTGACATCATCGCGGAGACCTCTTCCTTTCATTCATTCATCGCACTCATCACATCGCCAAAAAACTTGTGTGAAATTTGTGACCTTTTTGTAGCTCGAGAGATGGACGGCGCTGTTGGCACCCTGTGCACTCGTGTATAATCTCTTGATTTAGCGTCACCTGGTCTCCGGTCGCTGGCCGTGTCTGGATTGGTGTGCCTGGATGTAATGGGCAGGAGCTGGATTCCCTGAAAACTGACTCACCGAAAAATAGCTCCTGATCGCCGCGATAAAACTTTCGAACATTTGTGCGTACTTTGGCTCGTCGCACAGGTACATCTGGGTGGGTGGAAAGGAACGCACTAACCGACAATTAGCCCTCCCGAAACCGTACTCCACCCGTCAAACACAGGATTCAAAACAGCAAAGCAGTAGCAGCAGGTAGGCTTTAGCAGGTAGAAGGTAGCTTCTTAGCGCAGCAGGTAGACTACGGCATAAAATACGCCGATAGCTTAGCGATTCATTCAATGTCACTGCCTAGCGAACGGATTAAACGCATCTCCCGTCCCGTCCGGTCGCGCAGCCACCGGAGAGGACGCGTCACGCGACGCCACGCGTCTGAGCCCGCCCCCCTCGCCCCGCGCGGCAGGCGCCGCTCTCGGCGACGCCGGCACCGCCGCAGCCGAGTTTGACGATGAACCGAACATGGAGAACATGCTTGTGACGCTCGACACCGCAGAGCCGACCGCCTCGAGCCCCTGCCCGACCGTGTCCGCTATGATGTCCTCCTCCGCGGCGAGCCCATTCATGATCCCGTCCCTGCACCTACGGGATTCGTCCGGCGTGAATTTCAACAGCGTGGCCAACACGGGGAGAACTTCGAGGTGGTCCTTGTGACCCGGCATCTCCAACAGTTTCACCACCACGTTCTTGAGGTACATCAGGTCCTCGGCGCTTGCGCCGTCATCTTTCGCACGCATAGCCTCGAGCTCCCCGCGGAGTGTGACGATCTCGGCGGCGGCGGCGTTTCGCTCAGATTCGAGCGTGACGACCCGCGCGGTCACCTCGGCGAGCGATGCGGCTGCCGACTCGTTTTCCTCGAGATTCTTTTTCGCCGCATCGAGCTGCTCGGTGACAGACTCGAGCTCCGAACGAAGCCGGGCGGTCTCCGCAGACGCCTTATCCTGCTCAGCCTTGAGCGCGTCGATAAGCTCGTTAGCTCCGTTGATCGCGCTTTGATTGCCCGCCGCCTGCGCCGCCTGCGCCTCCTTGACTGACAGCTCAGCCTCCTTTGCGGCAAGTTCGCGCGACAACTCATCAACCTTTGTCTTCAGCGATGCCATCTCCGATTGAAGTGATTCCGCCTTTTCTACTGCGGCATCCTTGACGTTCTCCAGGGATTGGATGCGCGCGTTGGCGTCGGCGAGCGCGCTACGACTGGCAGACGCATCCGCGGCGTCAGAATCTTGTCTTTCAGCGAGTTCCTTCGTGGCGGCTTCCAGCTGCGCCGTGACGTTTGCCAGTTCGTATCGCAGCTTGTTGGTCTCCTCAGCTGCGATGACAGCGTCGCTCGCGATTTTCGAGTAATTTTCCTCCATCATCTCTGCCTGTTTCGTCAGTTTTGCCTTGTACGCGTCGGCGTCGACGAGTTTAGCGTTTGCGGCTTCCAATTCAGCCTTGGCAGCCGTGAGCTCCTCTCGAAGGGATTCTGCCTCCTCCTCCATCAAAAAGGTTTCGTTGGTGAACACCTTCGCCGCGCCCTTCAGCGGCGTGCTTGCGTCCACTGAGGTATCCGCTGAAGACGGCGTGGGCGACACGGGGGTCTCTGACCGACGCGCCTGTTGGCTGGGGCGCGCGCGATCGTTGGCGGTTGACGCCTTCATCCACGCGGCCTCCATCTGTTCTTTCCTCCTCTTTTCCGCCTCCGCAGCCTCAGCCTTCTCGGCTGCGCTCGGGGACGACCCGAGGAACGAAAGCGTGGATCGCGCACCCGCGTCCTCGTCATCCTCCTCGAGGCCGTCGAACGGCGCGCCGTCGGAGGCACGCGCGGTGCTTGGCTGGGACCGTGCGAGTTCTGTCTTTGCCTCCACCAGTTTTTTTTGGAGAGCTTCCGCCTCCGCGTCCTTGGCCGCGAGTTTCTCACGAAGTTCGCCCAGCGATTCCTCGTTGGATCCCCGCGCCCTTGCGAGGCTAGCCTCCAGCTCGACAACCTTGGCGAGCAGCGAATCGCGCTCGGCGACGAGTGCGGTGGACGCCTCGGTCAGCGCGGCTTTCTCCTCGTCCAGCTGAGCCATCTTCATCCTCTCGGCTTCCAGCTCCGCCGTCAGCTTATCGCGTTTGCCCTCCAACTTTGTCATCCGCTTCTTCACCTCGGCCACCTTCTCCTCCACGCTGCTTCGCTCCGCGTCGTACCCGCTCGTCGCATCTTCCAGCTCACGCTCTTTCTTCTCGAGCGCCAGCTGTGTCGTCTTGAGCTCGGCGTTCGCGGCGTCGAGCGCGGACGCGTCCACCTTTCCCTCCGATTCGCCCTTCGCGGCGACGACATCAGCCTCCGCGATTGAGAGCCGTTCCGTTAGCGAAGCGATCTCAGCCGAGAAATCCTCGGCGGCTTCCTTCGAGGTTGCCAGCTGTGCGCGCAGCGCCTCGAGCTCCGCCTCGAGCGCGGTCTTCTCCCCGTTCGCGGCCTCGAGCCGTGACTCGAGAGTCGCCTTCTCGCCCCGCGTTTCCTCGAGACTCGCGGAGACGGCGGCCAGCGCCGCCTTCGTCTCCTCCCTCACCCTTTCGCTCTCGTCGTGCATCCCCTTGAGCTCCTCAGCCTGCTTGTTCATGGCTTCCACACTGGCACGCGCCGCCTCCAGGTCCGTCGTGGTCATCTTGCGCCGCTCGTCCTCGTCCTCGTCGTCGTCGTCGTCGTCGGACTGAAGGATGCCCGCGGCGGCCGCTTGCATGCTCTTTTTCTCCTTGGGCGTCGCGCGGGGGGTGTTGGCCTGTACCTCCGCGAGTTGTCTCTGCAGAGCGTCGATCTCGTCCATGAGTTTCTCGATCACCGCCTGCTTCATCTCCTTCGTCTGCTCGAGGTCGTCGTGCAGGCGCCTGCGCATGGACTCGTCGCTGGCCTGGATCTTGCGCAGCTCGGCTTCCTGCTGGTCCCTGAGGCGCGAGATTTCCGATCGAGCCTTTTCCTCGGCGAGAGAGTCCACCTGTTCGGCTGCGGCCGCGGTGGCGGCCTCTGCGGCGGTCGCGCGCTCCTTCGCGGCGGCCACGTCGGCGTCCGCGGCCTGGACTTTGGCGTTCAGCTCGGCGATCGTGGCGTCGGAAGCATCAGCCTTGGCGCGCACCGTCGCGAGCTCATCTCTCGCGTCCGTGGCATCCTTGGAGAGTGCCGCGTTCTCGGCTGTGAGCTCCTTGAGGCGCTTATCCGCCGCCTTGAGCTTCTTGGCGGACGTCTCCAGAGCCTTGGCGAGCTGCTCTTTGGTCGCGCCAGCGAGCGCCGCGCCCGCGCTTCCGCTCTGCGCGCTCTGGGGGAGTTGGATGGTGGAGTCGGGATGGCTGGATCAGCGGGTGAAAGGAGAAATGTTGAATCTCCTTTTTTTGAACCGATGAACCGCGGCTCCGCGCGGGGTCATCGACGATCCACAGGGCAGGTTCGGGAACGAAGCGGACGTCGGGGGCGTACCATGGCGTCTGTATGTGCGCTCGGGACGCGATCGGCGTCTCTCGCGTCTCCGCACGAATGGCACCCGAGTTCGCTCTGCTTGCAGCTTGCAGATATTCACTTCGCGATCAGCTCCGATTTCGTCCTGCCTGCCAGCTGTCCAGCTGTCCCGTTTCGACTCTCAACTCTGCACAGCTGTCGACGTCGGCCGTGATGGCGGGCGCGGCGGAAGGCGCGCCGCCCGCCGGCGATTCCGATCCCACCGACCCGCCGCGATGCACGCACGTCATCGTCAAGCGCGGCAAGACCAAGACGTGCCGGCAGTTCGCCAAGCCCGGCACGTCCCCGCCCATCTGCGGCAACCACCTTCACGCCGTCTTCCCCTCCGACAGGGTCCCGTGCGAGCACTGCGGGACGCCGGTGCTGACTCGCGAGATGAAGAAGCACGTGGGTAAGTGTCCGGCGTATCTGAGAGTCGCGGATGCCGAGTCCATGCCGTACTTCGCGCGCGACGCCAACCTCGGAAGCGACGATGAGAACGTCGGTGCCGACGACGAGGCCGTGCGCCTTCCCCGCGGCGAGGAGCTGAGGGCGCTGGTGGCCAAGGTCCGGCGCGCGTGCTCCGATGCGGGCATCGACGCGAACATGCCGACGCCGGAGCCGATATCTGACGCGAGGTGCGATGCCGCGGTCGCGAGGCTCGCGGCGGCTGCGGCGCGCGCGAGCGGCGGCGGCGGGGGAGTCGGCGGCCGAGCGACTCGCATCGCCCCGTTCAACCCCAGGCACGCGCGGCAGCAGGCATCCATCGTCTCGCACATGGCCGCGGCCGGCCTCGTCCGGGTTCGTTCTCCCGACGCGAACGACGACATGAGTCCATCGCCCGCGTACGTCGAGCTCGGAGCGGGACGGGGGTACCTGTCCCACTTCCTGATGGACGCGTTCGGTCCCAACGACCTCGTGTTGGTGGAGCGGCGAGCGTACAGGTTCAAAGCCGAGCGAAACATACGGGGAGGAACGAGCGTGGGAGGGGGAGAGGCGGGCACCTCCGGGGACGGGTCGGCACCCGCGTCGGCACCCGGTGCGTCACCCGGGACGAAGGTCGAGCGCCTTCGCGTGGACATCAAGGACCTCGACATCGCCGGAGTCGAAGCCGTCAAGGGCCGCGACGTGGTCGTCACCGGGAAACACCTCTGCGGCTCCGCGACCGACCTGGCGCTGCGATGTTGCCTGGCGAACACGAACGGTGAATGCGACGGAGACAAAGCGTCGGCGGCGGCGTGTCGCGTCACCGGCGTCGCGCTGGCCACGTGCTGTCACCACAGAAGCGAATGGCGATCCTACGTCAATAAGCCGTTTTTGCGCGATTTGGGATTCGGCAGGGACGATTTTCCGAGGCTCGCAAGGATGTCTTCATGGGCGTGCGACGGCGCCGCGCCGGGCGTCGGCAGTGTCAAGCGCCCGCGTTCACCCGCGGGCGACGTGGACGCGGACGAGCATCAACAACCGATCGAAGAGGCGGACGACGGGGAGATGTCAAAGGCGGAAAAGCACGAAATCGGAGGTATGATCAAGACGCTCATAGACGTCGGCCGGTTGCGGTGGCTCAACGAACGGGGTCTATCGGGACGTCTGGTAGGGTACGTGGACACGGGAGTGTCCCCGGAGAATAGGCTCATCGTGGTATCGCGCGGTGAGGGTAGATAGCTAGTGACTTTGATAGATATTCAGGAGAAAATTTTACCGGCGGCCTCGAGGAGCCGGTCGACCGCCTCCTCCTCCTCCCCCTCCTCCTCCTCGGACGTTACGCCCACCTCCAGTCCTGCGGTCGTCCTGGTGCCCGCTGCGGTCTCTGCTGGTGTCCCTACCGCCGCCCCTCCCGCCGCGCGGCGGGGGTTCCTCGTCCCTCCCGCGTCCGCGCCCGCCGCCGCCGCCGCCGCCGCGGCTGACATCCTCCGACTTTCGAGGTCGCTTGTTGTCGCCGTTGTCCTCTCCGCGGTCGTCGTCTCTCCGTCGCTTGTTATCCGCACCCTTAGTATCGACGGTTTCTTTGGAACCGCCGCGCACGTCACGCGTGTTCCGGTCCCTGTCGCCGCCCCGTCCGCCTCCGCCGCCTCCGCCGCTTCCCTTGCTCCCGACGTCGTCCTTCTTGTTGGAAGCGTCGGACGTTTTCGAGGATCCGCCGCGGACGTTCCGGTCGCTTCTCTCGTCCTTCTTCTTCTCTTCTTTCTTGGCGTTATCCTTGCCCGGCGTGAACTCCTGAGCGTCCGCGTTGAGCGAGGCATCCTTGCCTCCCTTGCCGTCGCCGCCGCGGCCGCGCTTGGACCCGCCGCCACCCTTGGACGCGGCCTCCTCCTTCGCCTTGCGTTCCCTCTCCTCCTTCTCCTTCTCCTTCGGATCGGGGGGTAAGTAAGGGTTGAAGAGGTTATCAGCCTTCCACCCGGGCTTCTCCCGCTGCAACATGGCCAGGTATCGCGCCGCCATGGTCTTCAGGTCCCCGCGCTCGTCGTTTTCCTTGATCTTCTCCACCTTACGGAGAATGTGTGCCCCGATTCTGGAAATAGCCGGGAAAACTTTGACAACCTTCGTGAGCACCATCAGCGAGTTGCGAATCTCGAGGTAGTTGTCACCCTCCAGGCACGAGAGGAACGACTTCGCGATGCGAAGGTGCCACTTGTACACGAGCTTGACGAACTCCTCGTACGAAACCTTCTTCGACGACGGATCCGCGAATTTCATGTTGAAGCCGCTCACCGCAGTGCACTCTTTTTCGTAGGTGGCTTCGTCGCCCTTCCACACCGACAACTGGGTGAGGGTCTCGTTGAGGAACTTACCTAGCCGGCCAGCCTCGTACTCCGTGCAGCTAAACACGAGCTGCGCCACGACAGTGAGCGTGAGGTTGTAGTGCTGCACCGTGGCGAAGTACGGCGTATCCAGCAGGTGCAGCCGTTCCACGAATCTGGCGCAATACATGGCATCCGCGTGTGAAAAAACGCAGCGCGGGAACACGCACTGTTCCACCAGTCTGCCCACAGTGTTGCCGTGGTTGGGCAAATCCACCAGGTACTGATCCTTCTCGATCATGAGCCGTTTCGTGCGCGCCGCCACCGCGCGTTCCTGCGCGTCCAGTTCCTTCTGCAACTTATCGATGAGGTCCTTCAGACGGTCCTTCTCCTTCTTTCTCTTCGCCTCCTCATCCCTGGTGCCGGAGTCGCGTTGATTGTCGAGGACGTTGAGCGCGGCTCGGCACTTGTCCACCTCGGCCTCGTACCTCGCGCGGGGCACGTAAAGGTCGTACAGGGTTAACGACCAGAACGCGAGGTAGAGCTCGGGTGATATATCCGCCCAGGTCTCCTCAGGGAGCATGCCGCGAACAGTCTCGAGGAGTTCCTTCCAAGTCATCTTCACCCCGCCGATGTCCAACGCGACGGATTCGTTGCACTCGTCGATGCTCTTGTCCTTGCTCGGCGTCGGCCGCGGTTTGAGGTGCCTCAACACGGGTCGATATATATGAAATGCCACGCCGGGATCCAACCCGTAATCGTGCACCAGAGCTTTGAGTGAGGGAACGGTGGCGGCATACTCCTGGTCATCGAAAGCCTGCTCCAAAAAGTCGCAGTAGTGGAAGAACGTCTCTTGGCACCCGTCGTACAGCTGCGAAACGAGCTTCAAATGCTTCGAGTCGGTCTTGAATATGATCGCCTGCCGCGTCTGCGCGATGAGCACGAGAAGAGGCACCGTGAGCGGGTCCCCGCCCAGCGTTCCCTTCTGCAATGCCTCCTTCAGCCGGGCCACGCCCCTGGCCCTCGCTTTGGGCGCCATGTCGTTGTTGAAGTTGATAGCCTCGGACCTGAGGGTCTCACCGCCCGCCATGGCCTCAACCTGGGCATCGGACATGTCCTCGAGGGACTCCTTGCCTGTCATACGCGTGATGAGCTCCTTCAGTACCAGCAGATCGAGGCTCTGGTTATCCTTGAGGGTGTTGACCAGGTACTGAAGCAGCGCGCTGAGCTCGATGGCGCTGTACTTCTTGGCGAGGTGGCCGCAAAAGGTGGCGAGAGCGCTGAGCCACAACGACACGTTCTGACCGTCGTCCTTGAGTTTCTCCCTTCCTTCCGCGAGCTTCTCGATGATCACGAATGTTAACACGTCGTACCCGAGAGGCGTGAGGTACTTGAACGCGTCGCACACCGGCGCGATCATGTTTGTGTAGGCTTCAATCTGAACCGCGATTGAAGACATCACCGCGAGAGGGTTGCCGTGAGCGCTTTTAGCCAGCTTGCGCCCGAATTCCTTGACGTTTTCCTTGCTCAAACGTCGCATGACCTTCATGGTGTCCTGCTCCGCCACGCGCTTCGCGGCTGCGAACTGCGGTCGCCTCGTCTCGAGCGCGGATCCTGGGTCGCGTTCGAATGAGGACTTCCACTCAGAGTAGAGCCGGAACCGGGTCGTCACCGGAAGGAGTTCCAGAACGCTCCAGGTCTCGAACACCGCGCCGGGGTTCGCGTGCAGCAGACCCAGCGCGGGGACCAGGCTCGAACCCATCGCCTCCTCGCCCTTGGCCGCGGCTTCCTTGTCCCCGGCGAGCGACGCGGCCATCATGTGCTGCCGGACGCATCGAACCAGCCTCGTGTGTAAGACGACGTCAGACGCCACGTACGGTCCCAAGAGCCTCAGACGCTCGAACGCCTCGTCGGGCATGAGCGCGCCCTTCGCATCGGGCGCCTCCATGCCGGCGGTGCCCCCCCTGGCTTCGACGGCAGCCTTGGCGCCCGCCGGCGCGGCGAGTCCGTAACACTCGGCGATTGTCGCCTTCAGGGTTTCGCAGAGCGCCCTCTGAACCTCCGGGTCCTCGGCGGGGTCGAGGCCGAGGTTCTTGAGCCGCCCGATCATCGCCGTCGCGCCTTCGACGTCTCCGACCGCCAGAAATCCCCGCAACAACCCCAGCTTTTGGTCCCGCGGGTCGTTAGGGGGCGTGATCGCCACCGTGTACGGATCCGGCGCGGAAGATTCAGCCTTGGAGTCGTCAGCCTTGGCCAGAAGGTTCACGGCCCCGATCCTCTTCGCGGCGTTCAATCGGGTCTCCACGCTGGCGACGTGCCGCTCCACCGCGGCATCGTCCGTCGGGGACAGATGCGCGTACAAGGCGTCGAGCTCGACGACACCCGCTCCCACCAATTTAGCAGCCAAGGCGTACAGACTCGCGGGGGTCTCCGGAATCGGCTCGGCTTCGTCCTCCCGTCTCTTAGCCCTCACCGGCTTGTCGCCCTTGTCATCCGCCGTTTTTCGTCTACCCCCGTCCTTGGCATCTCCCGCGGCGGCCTCGCCCTCCTCCTCCTCGCCCTCCTCGCCCTCCTCGCCCTCCTCTCCCTCCTCGCCGTCGCTGTCATCCGCTTCGGCCCTGTTCGCGTTGGCGTTCGCCGCCGCCTCGCTCGCCTTGGCGTGGTTCTGAAACTTGAAACCGAGAACCTGCGCGTGCGCACCCTTACGGAACAGACCCAACAGCTCCATGAACCCGTCCTGCGTCGGCGCGTGTTCGTACGCGTCCAGCACGAGGTCCAACGCTCGGTTGGGGTCGAGGTCGAAGTACCCGATGAGCGATTGCACCGACCTGATGGCGGCGGCGGCGTTGCCGTCGCCCGATCGCCCAAACTCCGCCAGCGCGGTGATCAGCTTGGAGTATCCTTCGCTCTCTTCCCGCAGCAGGTTGAACTTGTTTTGGGTGTAGACGAGCCTGGTGTTGATGCGAACCTCCTTCTTCTTCCACCCGACGGAGGATGGGATGAGGCCGCACTCCTCCAGGAACTCTCCCTCGCACCTCTCGATGAGGAGCTCGCGCGTCAGCAGAGGCTCGCCGCCGCCCCTGTCGACGTCGCAGAGCGCCTTGGCGAGCTCCACGAGTTTCGAGCGAACGTCCGGGAGCATCTCGGTCTCCAGCGACGCGAGCCAGATGACGTCCGCGAAGTTCGAGGACGCGACCGCGTGGTCCTGGAAGGCGCCGCGGATCGCCGGCGCCACGTCGCTCGGGTCGAGCTCATCGCGGAGCACGCTCCAGCAAAGCTCGACGAGATACCTGCGCGCCTTCGTCGTGTCCACGCCGGTCACCGCCTGTCGTGCGTCGTCGTGAAGGGAGCGGGATTCGGCTCAGTCGGCGATGAGTGGATGATTAGGTTAGGGGCGAGAGGCCGGGGCGGCGGGCGCGATGCGACGGGGGAACGTGATGTGGACGCACCTTGCCGGCCTTGATCTTGCCGATCACATCGCCGGTGACGAGCGTCGCCTTGATGCCGGGGTAGGACGCCATCCCGCCCTTCTCCTGCGGCGCCAGCTTGTGATCGCCCGGCAGCCAAGAAGACGACTCTCGACGGCAAACCCACAGCAGCGCCGGGTGCCCGGCGGGCAAAAAGCGCTTGGATCCCATTTCAAAAGATATTTGTCAGGGTCCTCCTCATCTCGCCTTTCGCCACTGAAGGTCGCGCGTCGGGCGACCGAGGACAGAAGAGATACAGCGAGTCATGGCGATCCGCGCAGGGACTGCGAGGCGCCTGGCGAGCCTCCTGAACGCCGCCGCTCCGCGGGTGCGTAAACCCCCGCGCCCTTCCGTCGGCCTCTGCGATATTTTCCGCCCCCCAGGATTGGATGCCCTTTTCGTCGGCGCGTCGCGCCGCGCCCTAGACGTCGCTCCCGCTGACATTTCAACGACCGATCCGTTCTTTCTAAAGGCGAGCATCACCCGCACGTATTGTGCGCCGGCGATCCTCCGCGCGACCGCGGCGACGACCCCCGGATGGACCCGCGCGGCGCGCGATTCCCGCGGTGCCGCCGCGCCCGCGTCGTTGTTACTCGGCGGAGGGTTCGGCGGTCCCGCGCCCTTCCACGCCGCCGCGCCTCGACTCGCGACGAACGTCGAGGTTCCCCCGATGGGCGACTCCATCACCGAGGGGTCGATCGCCTCAGTTCTCAAGCAACCCGGCGATTCCGTCGAGGTCGACGAGGTCATCGCCCAGATCGAGACCGACAAGGTCACCATCGACGTAAGGGCGCCCGCCGCGGGGATCGTCAAGGACGTCCTCGTTAAGGAGGGAGACAGCGTCAACGTCGGGCAGGCGGTGTGCACGCTCGAGGAGGGCGGCGCGGCGCCCGCGAAGAAGGGCGGCAAGAAGGCGGCGGCGAAGGAGGCTCCCGCCGCCGCGGCTGGACCCACCGCGGACATCGAGGTGCCGCCCATGGGCGATTCCATCACCGAGGGAGCCATCGCGGCGCTCGTCAAGACACCCGGCGAGGCTTGCGCCGCGGACGAGGTCATCGCGCAGATCGAAACGGACAAGGTGACCATCGACGTGCGCGCGCCGTCCGCGGGAATCGTCGAGGGCTGGTCCGTGAACGAGGGCGACACCGTCACCGTCGGGCAGGCCATCGCTCGATTCACCCCGGGCGCCGCGGGCGCCGCACCCGCCGCGCCCAAGGGTGCCGCCGCGCCCGCGGCCCCCAAGGCGGACGCCGCGGTGCTCCCCGCGGCTAAGTCGCTCAAACCCGCGACCCCGGCATCCGCCGCACCGCCAGCTGTGTCGCCCGCCGCCTCTTCTGCCCCCGCGGCCGGGTCGCGGGGCGAGACCCGCGTGAAGATGACTCGGCTTCGCATGCGCGTCGCGGAGAGGCTCAAGTCCGCGCAGAACACCTACGCCATGCTCACCACGTTCAACGAGATCGACATGTCCAACTTGATGTCCATGCGAACCCAGTACAAGGATCAGTTCATGGAGAAGCACGGCGTCAAGCTCGGGTTCATGTCCGCGTTCATCAAGGCGTCGGCCAGGGCGCTGAAGGCTGAGCCCGCGGTCAACGCCATCATCGACGGGGACGAGATCGTCTACCGCGATTACGTCGACGTCTCCGTCGCGGTCTCCGCGCCCAAGGGTCTCGTCGTGCCCGTCTTGCGTAACGTCGACGCCATGACCTTCGCGGATGTCGAACGGTCGATTGCGACGTACGGTAAAAAGGCGAAGGACGGCACCCTCTCCATCGACGAGATGACCGGAGGGACGTTCACGATCAGCAACGGCGGCGTGTTCGGATCCCTCAACGGCACGCCGATCATCAACCCGCCGCAGTCCGCCATCCTCGGCATGCACAGCATCGTGCAGCGGCCCGTGGTGATCAACGGCGAGATTGTCGCCAGGCCGATGATGAACGTGGCGCTCACGTACGACCACAGGCTCGTGGACGGGCGGGAGGCGGTGACGTTCCTGAAGATGATCAAGGAGGCGGTGGAGGACCCGCGGCGTTTGCTGCTGAACCTGTGAGGGGATTAGATTTTACGGGGTTGGGGGTTGTCGGCTGGTTTAGCACACAGTGTAAATTTTTTGTTGGAAACGCCGCGCCGCGGCCCGTTGCCGTTTCTTCGCAAGCAGAATCTTTCCTTTCGCCCCTTCTCCGCCCCTTCTCCGCCCTCAACGCCCACATCGCCGTGCACGTCCTCTCCGGTCGACATCGGACATCTCACGTCACGTGCTCGGTGAATCCGCGCCTCGATACGGCGACGATGCCTTTTTCAGCGCACCCGGCGGGGTCGCCACGTCGGTAGAGCTCGAATCCCGATAGAGTGCCCAACGGCCGCGAGTCGAGGGGTGGACGATGAGGGTCCTTCCGGCGATGCTCCTGGCGCTCCTGGGGCTCGCCTCGCCGTTCGGAATCAACGCCCAGACGTACCCCAACGCGGCGACCTATACCGTGCAGAACTCTGACGGCCTCGGACCCGGGCCCGACAACCCGGCGTTCGGCGCGGCGGTGCACGCCTCGGATGGGAAGTTGTTCGCGGCGGTGAACAACACCTGCGGCGAGCTGTTCACCACCATCCCGACCTCCGCCGGTGTGACTCCCACGTCGAGCACGCTGTGCTTGACGGAATCCGACGACATCGACGCGACGCAGGTCACCGACAGGGCGAACCACTTCGCGTTCGCGGACGGCGTCGTCGTCATCGGAACCCCCAATCGCGCCCTCAAGAAGGGTGGCGCGGACGTGTGGCGATGGGACGACGCCACGGCCACGATCCAAGGGCCGTCCGCGCTGGGGTCGGGAGATGGACGCGTCGGACACATGGGAACCGCGGCGGCCACGTCCGGCGGCGACGTCATCGTCCTCGGCGCGCCAAAAGACGATTCGTCCAAGGGTGCCGCGTACGTGTTTGTCGACTACGACAAGAACAACGCGTGGACGAGGGTCGCGGGACGGCTCTTGGATCCCAACGGCGCCGTCGGGGACGAGTTCGGGGGCGTCGTCGCGGTACACGACGGCGTCGGCACCGGAAACGGCTGGATCGTCGTCGCGTCCCTCAAATCCGACTCGAACAAGGGCGCCGTGCACGCCTTCGCCCGAGCGGGTTCGCCGGGCGCGTACCAGTGGTTCCATAACCAGACGCTCACGCCGTCCAGCGGCGCGCCGCTGGGATACGGCGCCGGGCTCGCGATCACGGGCCGGTACCTGATGATCGCCACGAGGCCGTCCGCGGTGGGCGGGACGGACGGGGACGCGTGGGGCGAGGTTCATTACATGGCCGGTCCGATCGCCGCGAACCGAGTGTTGAGCGTCGACGCCGAGTCGGCGCCCGCTTTCGTGTCGGACACCGGTCACTGGGTCCGCGACGCCGTGCTGACCGCGTCCTCGTCAGCATCGGCGTCGAGCGGCGCGTGTGCCGTCGACGGGGAGACGGCGGTGATGGGGGCGGTGGGCGCGGGCGACGCCGACGGAGCCGCGTTCGTATGGCGAAGGCAGCGCGCGACGGACACCGGCGACGTTAAATGGAACCTCGAGACGACGCTGGTTTCGTCGGCGTGGACCGGCGCGGGGGCGGGATGGACGTTCAAGGGGTTCGGACGGGGCGTCGCGGTGGACGACGGGACGGTGACGGTGGGGTTGGCGGAGCCGCTGGACGGCTCCGCGGATGGGAAGGGCGAGGGTCGGGCGGTGAGGTTCGCGGGGTCGATACCGACGCCGCCGTCGCCGCCGCCGCCGCCGCAGCCGCCGCCGCTTCCGTCGCCGCCGCCGCCGTCGCCGGCTCCGTCGCCGCCGCCGC